>Ga0068856_100004186_pt1 | contig 14417 bp, 16 predicted proteins | sample KBSCornC62_FD_66595 | JGI IMG/M metagenome (GOLD analysis project Ga0068856, IMG submission 66595) | Corn rhizosphere microbial communities from Kellogg Biological Station, Michigan, USA - KBS Corn C6-2 | ecosystem: Host-associated > Plants > Roots > Rhizosphere > Soil ...
AATCAACTGCCTGGCATCGCCGTGGAAGCAATTGAGCGAAACGCGAGACATCTGTCGCAATTGATCGAAGATCTGCTCGATATGTCGCGCCTTAGCGGTGGACAGTTTCGCCTCGAAATCGAACCGATAGATCTCGCGGCGGTTATTGAGTCGGCAATAGATGTAGTACGACCGGCGCTTGATGCGAAAGGACTCCGACTTCGGACACGACTTAAGGCGGACGTGTCTAACCTGTTAGGGGATGAGAGACGTATTAAGCAAGTAGTCTGGAATCTATTGTCGAATGCGGTCAAATTCACTTCCGAAGGTGGTCTCATTCAAGTCAATCTGAACACCACAGATTCTCATGCCTATATCGTGATCAAAGATACAGGTATCGGTATCGCTCCCGAGCTCCTCCCGCATGTCTTTGAGCGATTTTGTCAGGGCGATCGATCTCGGCAACGAAACGACGGATTAGGATTGGGGTTGGCGATAGCTAAGGAGCTCGTGGAGCTACATGGAGGTACCCTTGAGGTTCATAGTCAGGGTCAGGGCAAAGGAGCGGTTTTTACAATAGCTCTTCCAGCTCGCAGTGCACGTCGACAGCTGAGCACAATAAAAACCAAACCTACAATGGCGTCGGCAGTTTAGTTTGCTGACCTCAATGATAAGACGACGTAACCTTCCATTGCTGATTTGGAAATTCATCAGTTGGTTGTATGAAGATTCTATTAGCGGTCGACGAATCTATTGCTTCTGAAGATGCGGTGCTTGAAGTTGGTTCAAGGTTCTGGGGGCCAGGCACAACTGTGAGGCTGCTGCACGCAATCGAGCGATTTGTTCCTCCTGCCGTAGATCTTTGGTATGACGCTGGTGGTAGTCTCGAAAAAGCGAACAGGAGGGCTCTAGCACATCACAGAAGAATAGTTAACGAATTTGCATCCTTCCTGCGCGAACGGCAACTTAAGGTTGAAGCGATTATAAGGATGGGGAGTGCCAGGAAATGCATTGTAACGGAGGCCAAGGAATGGGGTGCCGATTTGATAGTGTTAGGTTCACATGAACACAGCTTTCTAAGGCGAGCGTTACTCGGAAGCGTCTGCAGATTCGTCTGCGAACATGCGCCATGCTCTGTTCAGGTAGTGCATTAGGTAAATTTTAGCCCTGGTACGCAGGTGATAACGCTCTATCACAGCATCTCCAGCCTGTTTCTATGGAGGCCCCCCTCAGTCGACAGCTTAACCGATGGACGGATGGCCTTCAGACTAACTATGAGTCCCAAAGACCCAGCGCTGCTTACCATCAGGCGTTATCGCATGCAAATTAAAATTCGGACCCGTCACGTAGATTGTGCCATCCGCGCTCAGCGTAGGTGAACCTAGTGGACCCTGGCTCACTTGATACCTCCATATTTGTTTACCATCCGATCTGGAAAAAGCATAAAGCGAACCATCTTGGGCTGCTTCATAAATTCCGTTTGATCCGACAACAAGCGGGACACCATTCTGCTCGGGATACGGCACTTCAGTTACCCAGAGCAAATGATTGGAATCGAGTGCAAATAGGATCGTGCCTCCTGTTTGCGAGCCAGTCAGTTGAGTTGCCAGCCCGAAAAGCTTTCCAGCAGAACGGGCCGCGAGAAAATCGATCCGAATGTCGCGCGACACAAGTGCGTCGCGCTTATTTATTTCGTCAGTAAGCAAAACAGTCCACTGTTCTGAACCATCAGGCCTTAAGGCGCGGATTCTACCTCGATCGTCGGCGACATAGACATCGTTATCCACAGCCGTGGTTGGTGGCGTACTCAAGAGCGGTGTGCCAGGCCGGTCACGGCCACAGCCTATTAGCATCAACGTTATGGTGGTTATTACTATCAGATTCAATACGGTTCGCATCTACACCTGCCGTTAAGATCAAACTTCAATGCAGCGAATGAAGGTTAAATGATTTTAGGTTCGCCGTTCAACGGAACGTTAATCGGCTCTCCCACGGGGTGACGTATTTGTATGAGGAGTTTCTTTAATTAGAGCGAAACTGCGTGCGATGAAATCTGTTTGATCCTGAAGGTTCTCAATTTGAGTCGGGCGATCCGATGAAACGCAAACTAGACTTTTTGCGGTGATATACTTCGAGTAAAGTGCAAACTGGGGCAGTTAGAGTCAAAAGACTTCGCGCGCGTACGCAACGTATGCGGCGACGAGTCCGTGTTGCCAGAAAACAAGTTGAAAGAATCTCTCGCACAGCAAGTCTTTGGGGACTCTTTCTCTCATTTTTAAAGATTGGCGTCGTAGGCTTCGGCGGAAGCGTTGCGGTCTTAGCGCAAATTCGTACGCTCGTGCACAACCGTCTTTGGTTGACTGATACCGAGTTTGCTGAAGCCGTCGCCCTCGCACAGAGCCTTCCAGGAACAAGTGCCGGCAACTCGGTTACCTATGTCGGGTTGCGGCTAAGGGGATGGCGCGGCGCGTCCGCAGCTATGGCCGGATTTGTTTTGCCTTCGATGTTTCTCATGATTGCACTGGCGATAGTTTACCGCCACCTACACACCTTCTCCGACACAGAGCGGTTTTTTCACGGACTAAACGGCGCTGTAGTAGCGTTGATTCTGGTGACCGCATGGCGCATGGGAACAAATATTCTCACCAAACGTTGGCAGTGGGTTCTTGTCCTCTTTGCTTTTTTCGCTGTTGCAATACTCAAAGCCACTGTACCCGAGGTTGTGTTGGCATCCGGCTTGATCGGAATCTACATGGAGTCGTTTGCAGAAAAGCAGTTATTAAAACTGCGAGACCTACGCAGTATGGTCTCGCGCAGGCAAACACGCGTTCGCTTCCGCCTGGCAAGACAACGACAATCGCTCAGAAGACAAGGGTTTCCGCGAATCTATCTGACGCGACGTGCCAACGCGACACGAATCCTTGAAGAGTCATCCGAGATTCCTAACATAGCGAAGGAAGCGGACCAGCAGTCCGAAGACGTGACGAAACTCCACTCGATTGCTTTATTCGCTTTTGGAATGCCCATCCTTGCCAAGGTTGGTTTGCTAGTTACACTCGCAGCGATCTTCCTTCGTATGGGCAGTGTGACATTCGGTGGTGGACTAGTAATGATTCCACTGATCGAGTCAGAAGTGGTAAATACGCATCACTGGTTAAGTCATCAGGAGTTTGCTGATGCTACCGCTCTCGGTCAGATTACACCTGGACCGGTGTTGATTACCGCTACCTTTATCGGATATCGCGTAGCAGGCACAATCGGAGCATTGGTCGCTACAGTTAGTATCTTCCTTCCAGCATTTTTGATGACAATCGCTGCCGGCTCATCCCTGCGGCGATTTCGTAGTAACACCCAAGTTCAATCCTTTCTGCGTGGCATTGCACCTGCGGTGGTTGGACTTCTTGTCGCTGCAGCCTTGAGCATTGGTCGAGCCGGCATACATTCGTGGATTGGTATCTCAATTATGGTTATCGCGATTTTTACGCTCGTGCGTTTCCGTCCGAACGCCTTCTGGGTAATAATCGGTGCCGGTTTTGTCCGGTTTTTGATTGGTCTAATTGTAAGCTAGGCACCTGAATCCTCACTCACACGTTGAGAAATGAGGAGATTGAGAATTGTCGTGCTGGTCGATTGCGAGAGTGTCGCTAGAAGGCCGGATTATTCCACTTTGTCTCCTTTAATCAGACGGAAGGTCTCTTTAAATAGGCGTACCCGATCAACAGGTTTCGCAAAGATTCGACTTATCACCGCTACTCGATGAGTTGCATATGCAGCACCCATTTTGCTCACAAGAGTATCAATCTGAGAATTGGAGGGCTTATAGCAGTACCTCATTGTGTCTTCCTTTGTCAGAATCAAGAGTCCACCTCTGACGAGTTCATTCAAATGCAGTCTGGCGACGTCAGTATCGACACTTAGTTCTTTGCTGACTGCCTCGATGTCCCACGCTTGGTCTCGATTAGCTCTGAGCAGCAAAAGAGCTTCCAATTGAAGTACTGAGTTGATGTGCTCGTTAAGGAAGTTCTTTACTTCTCTAGACAACTCGTGTCCCAATTCATTACCCCGCTGAACATGTCTTTGCGTCAGATGAAAGGGCGGGGGCTGGGATCAGAGCGCCTGAGCTAAAGAGCGGAAACGAACAATGTCGCTACTTCGGGACAGTTACTTCGATTATAGTTCGATAATTAAGATAGAGTAGTCGATACAATGCATTAAGACATCAGTGTTTCCACTCACTAACACTAACGGTACCGAATTCTCACCCACAGAATTCGAGGGACTAACGCGCAGTAAATGCTGCGGTTGGGATGAGCAGACTATCGATTCCGTGGATTATTCCGTTGCTGGCATAGATGTCACTTCGAAGAACCTTAGCACTGTCTACTAAGATACTGTCCCGGACATCAATCCTTATTTCCTGGCCTTGCTCCGTTTGTGCTGTGGCTATTTGTTCGAGCTGCTTAGAAGTCAGTGTGCCCCGCACAAGATGATAATTAACAATGTCAGCTAACCTGCTTTCGTTTTGTTCTTCGACCAGCCAGGGTAGGGTCACACCCGATAATGTGGCAAAAGCCAAATCCATAGGAGCAAAAAGAGTTAAGCCAGATTCCGACCGGAGTGTCTGGGCTAGGAGAGACCTGTCAAGTAGTACGGAGAATAGGGAAAAATTGTCCAGTGCTGTTAGAGTCTCGATAATATTTCGTTCCGCTCTCATGGCGTTGCGTCGACTATGTACATCACGGTTAGGCCTTTGGATTTCGGATTACTCAGCTCGATGTGTAATCAGTTTTATCCGAATCTGCGAGTCTGCATGCTTTGCTCCTAGCAGTTTGCGATCTATTTTTTCATTCGCACGAATTGCTTCGTCAATAGTGGAAATCAGCTGGACGGTCGGGATCGGCAAAGCCATTTCGTAGGCTAGTGCCCTTCTAACTAACTTCTCTTCAATCATCGCTTGGTCCAAGTTCGACTTACATTTGGAACATTCGTCGAGATGAGCCATCGCCTGAGCCAGCAGGTCGTTGGCAAGCTCCCGGTCCATATAACACTGCACAAGAGATTCGGTAAGACACATCTTAGCTAATCATTGAACACAGGAGAGCGACGTAAACTCGGGGTATAGAACCAGCGTATCCAAAATTAAAGTAACGGTGAGGTTCTAACAACGGTGAATTCGCTTAGTAGTCGTGGGTATTAATACCTAAAGGCTTAGCTCTGACGGGCCAGAACATAACGAGCTATTTCGACTCGGTTGTCGAAGTTTTTCTTGGCGAGTATGTGGCTGATGTGATTTTCCACCGTGCGAACACTAATCTCGAAATTTGCCGCAATTTCTTTGTTACTCATTCCCAGGGCCACTGAAGCAGCAACCCGTTCTTCAGCCTCAGTTAAGTCCTCATCAGTAAACTCGATCGTTTGACGCGCGTTGGCACTAACTAACCGAGCAATTTCGGCGTGCGTGCGCTCCACTCGTCTGAGAATATTCTCGATGACGGCGAGTAGTTCAGTTGGCTCAAACGGTTTTGTTAGATATGCATCGACGCCGGAACGTATACCGGCAATACGGTCCGCACTCTCGTCTTTCGCCGTGAGAAAAATGATTGGTATAAGATCGGTCCGTGGATTGCTCCTCAGCTGACGAGAAAGAGCATACCCATCCATTCGTGGCATTCGAACATCACTGACAATAAGGTCCGGCACACTTTGAGCAACGCGAAGCAAAGCGTCTTCACCACTTCGTGCAGTATCAACTTCATAGCCCTCCGCACTTAAGCACGCAGCCACTGCACGCAACAGATTAGGCTCGTCATCAACAATGAGTAGTCGCTTCGACAAATTCTTGTTCCTTAAGTAACTCTGTCCTCTTAAAACGTGGTACGTGAAGGGCGACAGTGGTGCCAGCCTCATTGCTCTTTTCAATGCAGATGCTACCACCGGACTCTTCAACGATAACGCGCGCAAGATATAGCCCAAGCCCTATTCCGGGAGCTTCCGGCGCGGATCCAGCCCCGAGCGAATCCTGAGCTAATCCCCATGGACGTCCCCGGAAGTACTTATCAAACACGTGCGGGATATCCGAAGCGTTAATTCCACATCCTGTATCGGTGACTCTAATCGCGATTTCGTTGTGGTCTACCTTTGCTGACAGAAGGATCTGACCGCCATCAGGCGTGTATTTTATTGAGTTCTCCACAAGAGTGCAGAGTACTCTACGTATTGCGTTTGCGTCAGCGAAAGCTAGCAATTCTGCATCATGCGGATCTAGCTGCAGAGATAGATCATGTGATCGACTGGCCGCAGCATGCTGTTCGATGACTGCAACATTCTTGAGGAGTTGAGCAATATCTACCTTGGCGCAGGTGATGTTAAAGACTCCTGCTTCGATGCGCGAGAGGTCAAGAAGATTTAAAACCAAATCGATCTGTCGATCACACTCAGCAGCAATGGTTTCCAGGTAATCACGACGTTGCTCTTCGCTCTCTCCCCCGCGCAAGAGAACACGTGTGAGGGTCTTAATTGTGGTAAGTGGCGTCCGAAGTTCATGAGATACGCCGCCGACGAACTCGGATTTGAGGCGATCCAGCTCCGCAAGGTGCAGTGTTCGGCTTTCAATTTTTCCCGCCATTTCATCGAACGCCAAACCCAGTTGTTCCAATTCTCCGCCATTCTTCAGATTGGCGCGCGCGGTTAATTCTCCTCCTCCAAACTCATTTGCCGCCTGACTAAGTTTCAAGATGGGACGAGCAACTCCGCCAGCGATTAGAATAGCTGCAGAGATCGCACAAAGAAGCGCGACGATGCTGAAGATTACATACCGAGTAATTTGTTTTCGCGCGGGACTGTAGAGGGTGGAACTTGGGACCCCGGTTGCTACGATACAGTCTGTAGATCCCACAACAACCAATCCGTATATTCGTTTGACTCCATCATATGGACTTGTTGTTTCCACGACCGCTGAAGATTGTCTATTAAGTGAAGCAAATAGCGGCGAATCACTTCGGTCAGTACCAAGATAAGTATTCTCAGTTGAACTTCGATAGAGCACACGTCGCTGAGAGTCAAACACAGCTATCACTGCTCCATCAGACAACGGAATATTCCGAAACAACTCTCCGATTGCGGCACCGTTTATACGCGCGACAATCATTCCTCCGTTCGCTATGGGGACTGCTAAAGCCAGCAATGGATAACCGTCCTGGCTGGTCCAATCGGTGACTACTGCCCAGGATTTACGTCGCTGTATCTCATCGTGTAACACGCTCAGAAGATTACCAGGCAGAGGTTTGGCTTGGGACGGTTCCGCAAGGATCACTGCACCCTCATCATCCAGAATTCGCAGGTCCAACCAGTGTGAGCGAGTGTGAATTATGTATGAGAGCCTGCCAGCAAAGGGAAAGGGGCCGCGTGGGTGATCCGCTGCAATTGCCGCTAGCGTTGATAATGGTTGACGTTGACCGTCGACCCATTTTTCAAAAGCGACCGCAGCCAATTGCGACTGTTCTTCAATTGAGTGATTGAGTTCATTGCGACTCTCAGTCCAAAGACCCCACAACATTAGAAGACCGGCGAAGATGAGTGGAATAGCGATACCGATAGACAGAGTTAATAATCGCTTGCGGATGCCCATCACACGAAAGTATACCGCCGGGTATTACTTCTGAACACCGAGCCGAAATAGTTATTCACGGCGTGAATGGCCCAGATGAGTGAAAACACCTACGTAGTTCTTTCTCAAGCTTCAAGGGCACTTCCAATCTAAACGCACTCCGGGGATTGTTTCGTCATAAAGGCGATTGCAACTTGAAGCGGGAGGCTAGTGGGAAGCGCGGCCGGCGAAACTGTGCCGGAGGGCAGGCGAACTCGCGTTTGAATGCGCGATTAAATGAAGCTTCTGAGCCATAGCCAACCGTCGCCGCGACTTGCGCGACACTGTCTTCGCTAGTTTGAAGTATTTCCGCAGCCAGCTTGAGCCGCCAGTGTGTGAGATAAGCGATTGGTGATTCGCGCCCCATCGAGCTTTACGACCTTCAAAATGTCCGAAAGCAGATCCATTTTTTGCGCAGCGTTGTTGCAGTCAAGAATACGGGACTGACAATCAAGTAATCAATACACATTGCTCGTATAGTGAAGAGGATCGAAACCAAAAAGGAGGCTTTATGCCGTTAATTCAAGTCAAAGCAATCGAGGGAGTCTTCAGTAAGGAACAAAGAAAGGAAGTTGTCAAAAAGCTGACCGATGCAATGGTGGCCATCGAAGGCGAAGCTCTGCGGCCTTATACGGTCGTCATTTTCGAAGAGACTGTGAGCGGTGGCTGGGGAGTTGGCGGAAATGCGCTCACGACCGAGGATGTTAAAGCGCTGTCCGCAGGCGCAAAGTAACGCGTCTAAAATTCAAGAAGGATCACAAGCGGTGGCGCAGTAGCTGATTCGTTACTGCGCCGCTGAATTTGCTGGTCATATTGAAGGTGAGTCGTCATAGTGATACTTGCTAAGCGCACCGAACAGGGAGCGATTAGCACGGCAAGGTGGGGGTTAACTGCCATGGTCCAACGCACCTGCATGCTGTGCGGCACTTGCTTGCGCTCGGAGTATGTCAGTCATCGTTAACAAACCGATCAGTTTTTGACTGCTGCTTGTTTCGACAACCGCCAACTGACGCACGTCGGATTCATTCATCTGCATTACCGCCCGCACCAGCGGATAGTCAGGAAGCACCTGCGGACACATCTGCACCAACGAGCCAACTTTCTGATGATCACTGTCTTCGGCCAGCGTTCTACGGATTCTAGCTTCACTAACTAAACCCAGGAAACGATTTTGCTCGTCCAAAACTGGATATGTGGAAAAACTGTACTTTTTGATTTGTTCCAAGGCCCTGCCTAGATTCGCCTCTGCACGAAGGAACACTAAGTCCCTGGTCATCGCATCGTTCACTCGTAGCCTCTCGAGAGCATGGGTAATGTGACCACCGCGACGAGGCAAATGAATCTCGTCCTGCTCGAGCAATGCTTCGTAGATCGGAGTGGGCCTAAAGTGTCGAGCAATTCCGTAGGCCATCATATTCGAAATCATCAACGGCAAAATCAATTCGTAACTACCAGTCATTTCAAAAATGATGAGCACAGATGTGATCGGCGCACGAATAATGCCCGCGAAGACGGCTCCCATTCCTACAAGCGCGAACGCCCCCAATTCATTCCCGGCGTGGTGAAAAAGTCTCTGATCGAGATACCCGAACGACCCACCTAACATGCCGCCAATAAAGAGCGCTGGCGCGAAAATTCCACCGGCACCGCCACTGCCGTAACAGAATACTGTTGCAATTAATTTGAGCGCGCACAGTATCACGAGCGCGCGCAATGCCAGATTGCCTGACAGCGCTTCTGTCAGTGTGCCGTAGCCGCCGCCAGTCACACCGTTCAATCCGAGCCAGCGGATCGTTATCAAGGCAAGACATCCCGTGACGAATCCACCAACTGCGGGCTTCGCCCAATCCGGTAGTATGGTGGTGTTTTCAAATCCTTTTCTGAGCTTAAGTAAGGTCTCAGTAAAAATCAGCGCGACAACGGCACCAGCAACTCCCATCAAGGCGTAGACAAGCAGCGAAGAGGCATGTTCCAAGCCATAGTGCTTGACGATCGTAAACACTGGATGCTCGCCTAAAACGCTTCGTTCGATTGCAGCGGCGATGGCGGCAGCGACAACGATCCAGGCAAGCACGGATTGATCGAGATCTCCGACGACCTCTTCGATTGTGAATGTTACCGCGGCGATCGGCGCATTGAACGCAGCAGCAATTCCGGCCGCAGCTCCAACCGGCAGTAGACGACGGAGATTGTTTCGCGACAATGCCGCACTGCGGCCCAACACACTGGATACACCAGCACAGATCTGAACTGTCGGACCTTCGCGGCCCAACGAAGATCCTGTGCCGATTTGAATGACCCCAACGACAAACTTGCCGACGGCATCCATGAACGGGACCCGTCCGCCACGAACTGCATAAGCAACCTTCACCTGCGGGATGCCACTGCCACGCGCGCCTGGCACCGCATATGTGAGGAGTACCCCACTGACGAGGCCACCGAGCGTCGGAATTAGAATGGTCCACCAAATCCAGCTATGTCCGGACGCATGCATCGCACGGTCGATGACCCGAACTTCGGTCCCGATGATCGATAGGTGGAAAAGGACTGCGGCGAGACCACAAACTACGCCGGCAAGGAGGGCCAGAGCGATTACGCGCTGATTCTCGGAGGGAACTAGCCGAAGGAATAAGCGCAACAAAATCATGTTGCTGCGTCTCCAACGATCAGCCCATCCCCGTTTAAGCTCTGATACGGTCATCAGTTGTCGGGGGGAGTTCCGACTATAACAAAAGGTCAGCCATGCCACACAGGTGTTTATACCTATCTCGTCTGAGTGTTGATACTGATCTCCCGAAAAGGAAATTTGTCTATCATTCTTAAGGACGACGGACCAAGGAGGGAGGAAGTTATGACGTTTAGTACAGACAGCTTTATTCGCGCCACGTTCTTATTGATACTACCGGCAATCGCGCTTACTTTGGCGGTGTCGATTTGCAATGCGCAGACGACGACTTCTGCTGCCTCAGGGCAACAGGAAGTCGCGAAAGCGTCTAGCGAGAATCCCGATACTGCTATGCGCGCAGCGAATGCTCCGGTATTTACCGATTATCGCGGTATTCGAATCGGCATGACGGCGAACGAGGTCCGAAATAAACTTGATGGAATAAAAGAGGGCAAGTTCCAGGATCTCTTTTCTGTCTCTGATAAAGAATCCGCCCAGATCTATTACGACAAAAGCAATAAGGTGATGGCCATTTCGGTCGATTACATAGGCGATAATGACAACGCGCCTTCACCTGAAACCGTTTTAGGCGCAAGTATCCAAGCGAAGCCTGATGGCTCAATGTATCAGCTCAAGCGATATCCCGATGCCGGTTATTGGGTATCCTACAATCGCACAGCGGGAAACAAACCGATCGTGTCGATAACGATGCAAAAGTTGGAACGATAGGCGAGGCAAAGGATTTGGTGAGTCTTTCATCTCCACGAAAACGCCAACGGCCCCCAACGGCAGCGAATCCAGATGTCATCGGACTTGTTGTCGTTGGAGGCCTTTTGAAGATTGGGAATTCCCGGAAAGTCACTCTTGGCAGCAGTCACGCAGTTATAGGAATGCCGTTTGAACAAATTAAAATGATCACAAATGGGAGTGAAAATTAATGAATGATAATCCAGTAGTCAATCGTCGGGCCAAAGAGTCACTGGCCATGTTGATGGTCGGCGATGCGCTCGTCACACTCGTTGATCCGGAGAGGCATTGCCGACTCTGGATGAGAGGACCGCAAGGCTGGCGACGTTTCATAAAACTGTTTATCGAACATCCGGGTTTAACGAGAACCCTCGCGGTCGCTGAGCTTGGGCTGGGTGTTTGGCTGGCAGCGAAACAGAAGCCGGTCAGTTTAACGACTCATTAAACGTTGGTTACCTATTACTGCCGAACTTTAATCGTGTAATGGGCGTTATTTCAGTGAGATCCAATTCGTCAGGCTTCGCGAAGACTTTCTCGTCTCTATTGGCGGAACCAATAACACCCAAGGTCATTTCGCCCTGAGGAACCGTAATACCGTGAAGGCTGATGTTCTCTCTCGCGTATCGCTCAGTGGTCATCAACACAGGAGATGTGTAGCGCAGCAACTCCTCGACAGCAGGTTTGATGATCTCCGGATTACGATGAAGCTTCTCCCGCTGACAACTCCGTAATGCTCTGGATCAAAGCCCGTATTGAAGAAATCTCATAGCGCCTAGCCAAATCATTAGCGAACTCAACGACCTCCAAGACCGGACCAATGTGAGTCGTTTCCATAACACTTGCATGTGACTCTAACGAGCGTTCGCCTTGTAATGAATCACTTTTACGCGCTCCAAAGTCACAAGTCCGTCTGAGATCATTTCGTCGAGTAGAGGTAGAAAACTCTCGATCTTTTCGAGACTATCGACTATCTCTACAATCATCGGGAGATCTTCAGAGAGCCGCAGAATCTTCGCCGTGTGCAGGACGCTGTGTTTGCCAAACCCCATGAGCCCGCGTAAAACGGTTGCGCCTGCTAATCCCTGTTCTCTGCCTTTCAAAACGATCGATTCATAAAGTGGATGATGGCCATGGCGATCGCTCTCACCCACAAAAAATGCGTAACAGGTAACCGTCCTCTGGAATAGTCATAATTCTTAGAAGACGATTGACTCTGCCGTACACGCCCACCGGTCTAAATTTCCGCCATTTCAGACAACCGGTAGCTTTACTTAGTTGAAGGTGGAACGGTCAAAGCCGTTTAAATTCATCTAAGGGTCGATATCCATAGAAAACGTCAGCGATAGATAGGCGTTGGCTCTATTTACAGGTTACCTGTGAAAGTAGGTTCAGCGTGACGCTAGTGCGGCACGCCGATTCCCACATTTGTTAGAACGTTATGCCGGTCTGCACTTGAAACGCTCTCGGCGAAATGAAATGCGTACCGCTAAACGTTGATTCAAAGTTATAGAGTGAGTTCTTGTTCGTTAAGTTGATGACGGTAAACCGCAGTGTCATCTTTGTGTGTTCCGTGCGCAGAAGATTGTCGGTTCCTACGCTGAAATCGAAGATGTGACGCGGTGCAATACGCGGCGGATTTGTATCGTCGTTCTCAGTGCCTTCGGCAGGGATCCTTACCCTCAATGCACCGAAGTTTGGCGAATTACAGCTCGTAATGGGATTCGTCAGAGTTGCAAAGTTGTTGCCGCAAAAGAGTCCGATCTGTTGTTGCTCATCGGCGTTAAATCCTAAGGCCGTCGCGAAATCAGGAACTGCCCCTGCCACCAGACCGCTGTCGTATCTCCACGTAAACGCGGCATAAGGCGCAAGCTTTTTCCAGTGCATGAACTGATATTGCACCTGACTTGTCTGTTCAAAGACCTGGTCGTGGTCTATTCGGAAACCACCGGTCGGCAGATCTGAATTGAAGAACAGTCCACCAGTCTCGGGCGGGAAGAATCTCGCTCGCGTGTGACCTGCGACAACGAACGCAGTTAACCCGTGATAGTTTGCCAGGTTTGCGCGGAAGGAAACGCCATCGAGTCTGGATTGATTCCACGAGATCGGGAAAGCGACTGAGGTGTTGAACAGTACATTGAAATCATAAGCGTTCGTCGTGCGTTTATTGAAATAATCCGCGTCAAACACGAGGTACTTACCGATACCTTGCTGGAACCCCACGTTGAATTGGTTTCTACGTCCCGGTTGTAGAGGAAGATTGCTTGTATCTCCCAGGACTCCATTCGCCAAGCCGCCGGCGCCGGTTGTGCTCGAAAGAACGAGATTCTCATTGTATGGAGTTTCAAAGTTGCGCGTGTATGAAGCACGCAAAACTGTCTTCGTAGGTTGCACCAGGTACGACACTCCGATCCGGGGTTGTAGCAAGTGTCCTTTTGTAATTCCGTTGTAGTTATCAAAACGAAGGCCGAGCAGAAACGTGGCATGACCAACAGTCAGATTGTCTTGACCGTAAACAGCCTCCTGTTTGATATCTGTGTGGCCGTTGAAAACGAACGGCTGTCCACCACGCGTTAAATCGAAAGGCGCGAGCCCTGGCAAGAAGTCAGAACTGGCAGGATCGTTAAAGTTCGGATCCGTAATGCCAAACTGAAATCCCTCATCAAGAAAGGTATGCGAGAACTGCACGCCAAATTTCGCATTGTGCCTTCCTTTCACATATGACAGGTCAGACTTGATGCCGACGTTGTTGAGTCGACGAGACTGGCTGAAGCTTATGGTGTCGTCGGCAAACGGATTCGGGCTGGCAAAATACTTGACGTTGTCCAGACGATAGTAAGGATTGATACTCAGTACCGTAGTGGGACTGAAGATGTGAACGTATCCCGGCGCGATATTCAGACTATGAACCAGTTGTCGTTGATCCTGGCCCAATGACTGCTGGTCAAAGTCATTTGGTGTCTGAAAACTATTCCGGGCAAGAAACAGATTCAGGTGAAACGTATCATTCGGATTTGGACTGTAGTCGAAGCGATCGAAAAGATTCGCTGCGGTCCCGCGATCGTGGAGCACCGTAAACTCCGGCGCATCGAGAAATCTACCGGAGCGTTGAAACGTGAAGGATGTGAAGTTTCCGAGTTTCGCGTTGCCGTAGCCAAACGATCCATCCTGGCTGACAGTGCCGAAAGATCCATAACTAGTTGTAAAGCTTCCAGTCGGCTTCCGTTGATTCAATCCTGATTTGGTAACGGCGTTGACAACGAGACTTGTCTTGTCGCCGTACTCGGCTGGCGTCGCTCCAGTGATCACTTCTAGCGACTGCACTGCATTAGGTGGTAACTGCGTCGAGAAAGTTTTGCTTTGCTGATCCGAAATCGGTTGGTT
>Ga0068856_100004188_pt1 | contig 14408 bp, 13 predicted proteins | sample KBSCornC62_FD_66595 | JGI IMG/M metagenome (GOLD analysis project Ga0068856, IMG submission 66595) | Corn rhizosphere microbial communities from Kellogg Biological Station, Michigan, USA - KBS Corn C6-2 | ecosystem: Host-associated > Plants > Roots > Rhizosphere > Soil ...
GCGCCAGATGCCGCTGTGTGATTTCGCCGAGCGGCGGTTGTGCGCGACGAGCGCATCGAGCGACGCGAGCGCGGCGCGCGGGGGCGCCGTCGGCGCGTAGGCGTTGGGGTCGAAGCCGTCGAACGACTCGGGCGCGACTCGGCGCGCGGCGGCGACGGCGAGGATCTCGCGCGCGAGCGCGATGTACATGCCATGGTATTTCGGCATCGCGAGCGCGTCGGCGATCGAGTCGTTGGTGAGCGCGGTCGCGAAGAGCATCGCGCCGTAGGCTTCCTTGCCCCAGAGAAAGCCCCAGATGTTGTCCGTCACGACCGCACGCTCGTCGAAATCCTTCCATGCGTCGAGAATGGCGATCGCGCGCGGCGTGACGCGTCCATCGATCTCACCCACCACGACGGCGCCGTGTCCGCCGTAGTGAATGACGCCAGGCTCGATGTAATCCGCGCCGAAGTTCACGAACGCGCCGACCGTGCGGTCCGCGCCGACGATCGCCGAAATGGTTAGCTCATTCAAACCATTCTGCACCGAGATCACGCAGCCGCGTTCCGTGAGGTGCGGTGCGAGGGCCCGCGTCGCCGCGTCGGTGTGGTGCGCCTTGGTCGCGAGCATGATCGTGTCCCACGTCCCGGTGAGCGTCTCTGGCGTGAACGCCGGGACTCCGGCGACGGTGAACGCGTCGATCGGCCCGGTGATCTGGAGCCCGCGCTCGCGAATCGCCGCAACGTGCTCGGCGGCGGTGTCGACGAACGTGACGTCGTGGCCGGCGCGTGCCAGGTACGCGCCCATCGTCCCGCCGATCGCCCCCGCTCCCCAGACGAGCACGCGCATGGCGGCGGTCAGTCCCCCCAGCCGTCGCTGAGGAGCGCGCGCGTCTCCGCCACCGCGACGTCCCAGATGGCGAGCATATCCTCATCAGAACGCTGGTAAAAGCCGCCGTAGTTGCCGTCGCCGAGGTAGGCGCGGAGCGCCACGGGGTCGAGGAGCCGTACGCGCGCGAGGTCGACCATCGGCCGCTGCTCGACCGGTACGGCGACGTCCGGCAGCCGCGTCCACGGAAAGTTTTCCATCCACGACCCATGCGACGCGACCGGATCGATCGCCTTCACCTTGTCCCACGTGCGCGGCGCGTTCCACCAGTTGTGAAAGATCACGCGGCAGCCGGCGTGATCCGCGGCCCACTCCTGCGCGAGCTGCGCGACGGCGCCATTTCCGCCGTGGCCGTTCACGATGAGGATTCTTCGAAAGCCGCTGTGCGCGATGCTGTCGAGAATGTCGCGCACGACGGCGAGGTGCGTCTCGACGCGCAGCGAGATCGTCCCGGGGAATTCGCGAAAGTACGGGGTGACGCCGTACGACAACACCGGGAACACGGGAACGCCGAGCGGCTCGGCCGCCTCGGCCGCAACGCGCTCCGGAAGGATGCAGTCGACGGTGAGGCGGAGGTAGCTGTGCTGCTCGGTGCTGCCGAGCGGGAGAACGGCGCGGTCGTCGTGCTCGAGGTAGCTCGAGACGCGGTGCCAGTTGGAGTCGGAGATGCGCATGGACGGTGGAGGCGGCAACGACAAACTACGCGGAAGGCCTCGGGCGCGCGACTGTGCGGCGGGGCTGGCTCGGGAATAGCATCGCGACGTTGCTGGCCGAGACCAGTTACGAGACGTCAGTCTCGAGACGCGAGATGCGAGTTAGATTGGTTCGGCGATGCTCTCGAGGATCTTACGACGGTAGGCGTAGAGCATCTTCCGGATTTCGACCGTTTCAGCGTTCAGCCTCTGCCACGAGTCGGGCGCGATCAACTCGAGGTCGCGCGCTTCGATCAGATGGTGTTCAGTCTCATTCGCCGATTTGATGGCGATGTCGAGAAAGCGCGCGAACTCCTTTTGCGTCGCCGCGCCGCAGCCTTCGACGATGTTCGCCGAGATGCTGCTCGCGGATCGCGTGAGCTGCGCGCGGAGCGCTGCGTAGCCCGCCCCGAATCCGCGCGACGTTTTGTGGAGCGCGATGGACATCGCGTGCGCACGCTGCCACGCGCGAATCTGCCGGAAGTCCTGCATGTCGTACGCTACGCGCCATGCGCCGCGCAACATCACCGATCCAACGCACGCCGCGCCATTGCGCCGCCGTTCCCAACAAAAAGTCTCGCGTCTCGAATCTCGCGTCTCGCGTCTGGTAACTAGTCTCACCCAGCGACGTCGCGATCCACGATTTGCGTCTCGCGCCCTCCGCGTCTCACGCACCCCTCACCACACCGACGCCCTCTTCGCCCAACTCGTCCCGGCGTACCTCCCCTCGAACCTCCTCCTCAACTCCGCAAGCTCCTCATGCGCATGACTCCCACTGTACCTCGCCACCCCCGCCCAGTACTGCCCCTCCGGCCCCGCATCCGTATGCTCCCGGCCCGACGCAGTCTCGAACCACCGCTCTGCCGTGCGCCAATCCTTCTTCGTCGTCGCGAGATGTCCGAGCGCCAGCTCGAGCTGTCCGATGAACTCGTCTTCCGGCAGGAACCCCTCGATCCGTCGAATCTCCTTGCCTTCGGGTGAGAGCACGAGCACCGTCGGTGTCCAGCGAATCGCGAAGCGGTGCCACGCCTGCGGTTGCTGCTTGACGTGCTGCCGCACGGGAACGAACTGCGCATCGATCAGCGCCGTGACCGCCGGCGCGGGGTACACCTCGGCTTCCAGCCGAGCGCAGCCACTTCAGTTCGGGGCGGCGGTGAAGTCGATGAGCAGCGGACGGTTCGTGCGCTTCGCTTCGTCGAACGCGGCGTCCACGTCGTGCTGCCATGCGATCTCGTGCGCGGTCGTGGCCATGTGATCTCCCAGTCGCTCGGAGCATGGCGGTCGAGCAAGCCGCGTTCCGTGTTATCGCGCGATCGCGCGATCGTGCTAGCGCCGGCCGGCGGACTCACGCATTCTCTTGCGGTAGCGCTCCCTCCACTCGATCGAGATCTCACATGCGTCGCTCGGCGTCGATGCTCTTTCTCATGGTCGTACTCGCGGCGGCAGCAGCGACGGGCTGTGCCGCTCGCGCGAATGCTCCCTCGCTCGCCGGCGACTGGGACGCGTACCTCGCGAGCGGCTCGACGACGAATCCCGGGTTCGAGGGCTGGCGGCGGATGGGCTTCGCGCATTTCGCGTCGAATGACTCCGGCGAGATTCGGCGTCGCACCGGCGAACCGATCCTCGTTCCCGCGCGTGCGATTGCGCACGGCGATTCCATCTTGCTCACGGGTTCGCGCGCGCAATCCATCGCCGGCGCGTGGCGGGGCGACACGCTCGTTGGCGTGATGATGTCGAACGGCAAGCCCGCTGGCCGCCGCATCCGTCTCGTGCGGCGGAGCTCTCCGTTCACGATCGAGAAGAATTACGCGCTATGGCCCGGCGCCGTGTCTGATTCGCAATACGCGGTCACGGAAGACACGCTGGTCTTCATGAAGACGCGCGACGGCGCGCGGCTCGCGAGCTACATCGCGCGCCCGGCGGGGCAGGGCCCGTTCGGTGTGGTGCTGCAGCGAACGCCTTATACGAGAATTCTGCATCCCGCGGGCCGCTTCTGGGCATCGCGCGGCTACATCTTCGTCGCGCAGCACGTGCGCGGCCGCGACGCGTCGGACGGCGCCGATTTCGGCGACTACGACACCGACGTGCGCGACGGATACGACGCCGTGGAGTGGGCGGCGAAGCTGCCCGGCGCGAACGGCAAGGTCGGACTGATCGGCCACTCCGACGAGGGACGTCTTGCGTGGTACGCCGCAGTGAGCGCACCGCCGCATCTCGCCGCGATCGCGCCGTCGGCGGCGACGGGCGATCCGTGGCGCATCGTGCCGTACGAGGACATGGTCTTCTCGCCGATCAACGTCGATTGGGCTTGTCTGATGCGCGCGCGCACGCTCCAGAACACGAGTGAGCTCGACATCGGCTCGGCGCTCACGCACTTGCCGTTGAGCGATTTGCCGCAGCAGCTCGGCTGCGGCGACGTGAAGCTGTGGGATCGGTGGATCGCGCATCCAACGCTCGACGCGTACTGGCGCGCGCACGCGGTGACGACGAACATCGCGCACGTGAAGGCGCCCGTGCTCCAGATCTCCGGCTGGTACGACGATTCGCGCGGGCCGATCGACTATACCAATGCGCTGAACATGGTGCGCGGACACCCGTACATCCGACTCGTCATGGGCCCCGGCGCGCACAAGGGCGTCGACTACGTCGCGGGCGATTTCGGGCCGCAGTCCCGCGTCGACACCCGCATGCTGCAGCTCCGCTGGTTCGACCACTACCTCCTCGGCAAGGACAACGGCGTCGATCGCGAGCCGCCGGTCGACATCTTCGTGTTCGGTGACAACGCGTGGCGGAAGGAAAACGCGTGGCCGCTCGCGAGGACTGTTGAGACAAATTTTTATCTCTCATCGAACGGTCACGCGAACACGAGCACCGGCGACGGTGTGCTCGACACAGTGCCGCCGGTCGGCGCAGCGGCGGACACGTTCACGTACGATCCCGCGCATCCCACGCCGTTCCTGATCGACTCGCGCGAGCTCGAGACTTCATTGAACGAGGATTACACATCCATAAACGCGAGCCGGCAGGACGAGCTCGCGTTCACGTCCAAGCCGCTGGCGAAGCCGATCGAAGTCACCGGCCAGATGTCCGCGACGCTCTGGGCGGCGAGCGACGCAACGGACACCGACTGGGACGTCATGCTGCTCGACGTCTTTCCGGATGGCCACGCCCAACGCGTGCAGGACGGCGTTGCCCGGGCGCGCTTTCGCAAAGGCTTCGATAGAGCCGTTCCGCTCACGCCGGGAAGCGTCGAGCGCTACGACATCGACGTGTGGTTCACGTCGCGCGTATTCGAGCCCGGCCATCGGATCCGCGTGACGGTCTCGTCCGCGTTGTTCCCCAAGTACGATCGCAATTTGAACACGGGCGGAAGCAACGAGCGCGACAGCACGTTCGTCGTCGCGCACCAGCGGCTCGTGCACGACGCGGGGCACCTGTCGCACATCACCTTGCCCGTGATTGCGCGCTGATTCGAAGAACGCTTTACCGCGGGGGCGCGGGGAGCGCGGAGGGCCTCCGCGCCCCCCGCGCCCTCCGCGGTAGTATCAAAAAGGTTTGCGTTCGTCTGGGAGACATTATGGCCCCCACGGTATCCGATGTGCGTGAATGGCTGAGTCACCATTCGCTCGCTTTCACTCACATCACGGAATGTCGCTGGAGCGACTCGCAGTTGTGTGCGTTGCAGTCGGACTACTCGCGTGCGCGCCACCCACGCCGCACATCGATGGCGTGACAGGCGCTCCACAATCGCCATCGCAGCCCTGGCCCACGCCGCCCCAGGTCCGCACGCCCGCGCCCCCCGCGGCACCGCCGGTCGCGCCCGCTGCGTCCACTGCGCTGCGCGCCGACTCCAGCACCGTGGGACGGCCGATGTCCTTCTCGATGACCGACGTCGTGTCGCTCGCGCTGCGCAACAATCCGGCGACGCGTGAATCCTGGGCGCTCGCGCAAGCCGCGGCCGATCAGTACGGTGCGGCGCGTGGTCAGCTCTTTCCGACGGTCAACGGCAACGTCTCGTACTCGCGCACGTCGTCGAGCGCCGGATCGAGCGGCTTTGGTACGACCGGGACCGCGGGCGTGCCGGGTGGCACCGGGAACGGCATCGACACCACCGGCGGTGGGGCTCGCGGGTCGGGCGCCGGCGGCAGCGGCATCACGCGATCGCAGCTCACGCCGTCCGTATCACTTTCCTATTTAGTGTTTGATTTCGGCGGCCGGGCGGGCTCGATCGAGGCAGCGCGCCAGGATGCGATCGTCGCCGATCTCGACCACAACGCCACCCTCGCGAACGTCGTGCTCCAGGTGGAGTCGGCGCTCTTTTCGTATCAGGCGACCGCCGCGCTGCGCGACGCCGAGCGCACCGCGGTCGCCGAAGCGCGGGCCGATACGGCCGCCGCCGAGGCGCGCCTGCGTGTAGGAGTGGGGACGCTCGCCGAGGTGCTGCAGACACGCACGGCGCTCGCGCAGGCACTGGTGCAGCTCGCCACGCTCGAGGGCAATCTGCTCGCGTCGCGGTCGTCGCTCGCGTCGGCGATCGGGCTGCCGTCGAACGCGCGCTTCGACGTGCCGCCCATGTCGGCGAGCGACTCCGTCGCGATGGTCGCCGCGAGCGTCGACACGCTGATCAACCGAGCGGTCACCGAACGGCCGGAGCTCGCCGCCGCGCGCGCGGACGCGAACGCGCTGGCCGCCGAGATTCGCGTCGCGCGCTCCGCGGGCTACCCCGCGCTCACCCTCAGCTCGACGGCGAGCTACGTGAAGCCGCTCCAGGGGAGCGGCACGACCAGCAGCCGCAACTACTCGCTCGTGCTCGGCCTGCAGATTCCGATCTTCAACGGATTCTCACGCGAGTACGATGTCCGCGCGGCGCGCGCCCAATACGAAGCCGGACTGGCGCGCTTCACCTCGACTCAGCAGCAGATCTCGGCCGAAGTGTTCACGTCGTACGCGGCGCTCCAGACGTCGACGCAGCGCGTCGCGGCATCGCGCGAGCTGCTCGCGAGCGCCGCGCAGTCGGCGGACGTCGCGGTGGGGCGCTATCGCGAAGGCGTTGGCACGATCGTGGACGTACTGCTCGCTCGCAGCGCGCTGGAGACGGCGCGCGCCGAGGACATTCAGGCGCGCTGGGAATGGCGCACGGCGCTCGCGCAGCTCGCGCACGACGCGGGAATGCTCGACTTCACCGGGCACCCCAACGTGCCTCTGGCGTCACCGTGAGATGCGTGACATGCGTGAGATGGAGAAGGATTGATGAATAGCAGGATCCTCAGCACTCTGGTCGCCGTGCTCGCGGCCGCGACGTCGTGCAAGAGCGGCGCGCCGGGCCGCGGCCGGCCGCGCGCGCCGGTCCGCGTGGCGGTCGTCGGCCCGATCGACGCGCCGATCTACGTGCAGGCCAGCGGGATCGTGGAGCCGGCGCATTCGGTGGCCGTGACGGCGCAGGTGAGCGGGACGCTGCTCGAGGTGCGCTTCGCCGAAGGCGATTTCGTGCAGAAGGGTCAGATCCTCTTTCAGATCGATCCGCGGCCGTTGCAGAACGCGGTCGCGCAGGGGCGGGCCGCGCTCGCGCGCGACGAGGCGCAGGCGGCCGCCGCCGCGCGCGACGACATGCGATACAAGAAGCTCGCGGACATGGGCTACGTCAGCCGCTCGCAGTCCGATCAGATGCACGCGGCCGCGCTCGCGCAGGCGGCGACCGCCACCGCGGATCGCGCCGCGCTCCGCACCGCCCAGGTGGATATGGGCTTCGCGACGATTCGCGCCCCGATCGCCGGACGGACGGGGAGCCTCCTGATCAAAGCCGGTAACAACGTGAGTCCGAGCAGCGGCGCGCTCGTCGTGATCAATCAACTCACGCCGGTGCTCGTGCGCTTTCCAGTTCTCTCACAAGACTTTCCGGCAGTGCGGCAGGCGATGGCCGCGCAGCGGCTCCACGTGTCGGCGATGGCGGAGGACAGCACGCAGGCGACCGACGAGGGCGTGCTCTCGTTCCTCGATAACGCGGTCGACTCGTTGACGGGTACCGTCACGGGCAAAGCAACGTTCGACAATCCTGGCCGGCGGCTCTGGCCGGGCGAGCTGGTGCTGCTGCGCGTGCAGGTGAAGCTGCTGCACAATGTGCTCGCCGTGCCGAACGAAGCGCTGCAGATGGGGCAGCAAGGTCCGTACGTGTTTCTCGTGGATCGGACGAGCAAGGCGCGCATGCAATCCGTGACGCCCGGCGCGCAGGTTGGCGATTCGACGATCATCGCGCAGGGACTCACGGCCGGGGAGCGCGTCGTCATCGATGGGCAGTCGCGACTCAGTCCCGGCGCGCAGGTCGCGGTGCTTGCACCGGGAACGGATACCGGCACCGCACGCCTGGGACGCAATGCCGCGAGTGGAGTGCAGGGAACGGAAGCCGGTGACGTGAACGCGGTGCGGCCTGGCGCGGCAGCGGCGACTCCGGGCGGAAGTGGCGGCCCTGGCTCACCGACCACGTTTGGCGCGGGTACCCTGAATGGCGCGAATGGCGCGAATACCGCGACACGCGCCGGCGGCGCGCCAGGCGCGGGGACGACCCCAGGCGCGGCCACGACTCCAGGCGCGGCGAACACGCCGGGCGCGGGGACTCCGCCGGGTGCGACCACGCCTGCGCCCAACGTGCCCGCGCCGGCGGCACCTGCGCCCAATCCCGCTACGCCACCATCGCCGGCGCGACGGCCATGACCTTCTCGGAGCTGTTCATCCGCCGGCCGGTCATGACGATTCTGCTCATGGCTGGCATCGTGGTCTTCGGCATCGACGCGTACCGCAGCTTGCCGATCAGCGATCTGCCGACGGTCGACTACCCGACCATCACGGTGAACGCCAGCTTGCCGGGCGCGAGTCCGGCGACGATGGCGGCCGCCGTCGCGACGCCGCTCGAGAAGCAGTTCTCCACGATCGCCGGCATCGACAACATGACGTCGACGTCGAGCCTGGGGTCGTCGTCGATCACGCTCCAGTTCACGCTCGACCGGAGCATCGATGCCGCGGCGCAGGACGTGGAGGCGGCGATCGCGAAGTCGCTGCGCCAACTGCCGCAGGGCATCACACCTCCATCATATCAAAAAGCGAATCCGGCCGCGTCGCCGATCCTCTTCCTCGCGCTCACGTCGCCGACGTTGTCGATGCCCGCGCTCGACGAGATCGCGGAGAACATGATCGCGCAGCGGCTCTCGATGGTGAACGGCGTCGCCGCGGTGCAGGTGTTCGGATCGGCGAAGTACGCCGTGCGCGTCCAGCTCGACCCCACCGCGCTCGCGTATCGCAAGATTGGCATCGACGAGGTCGCGACGGCGATCGACGCGCAGAACGTGAGTCAGCCCACGGGCGTGCTCTGGGGACCGACGACGGCGTACACGCTGCTCGCGACCGGCCAGCTCCAGGATGCGGCCGCGTTCCGCGCGCTCACGGTGAGCTACCGCAACGGCGCCGCGGTGCAGCTTGGCGCGCTCGGCCGCGTGCTCGACGACGTGGAGAACGACAAGAACGCGAGCTGGTACAATGGCGTGCGCGCCATCGTCCTCGCGGTGCAGCGCCAGCCGGGCACGAACACCGTCGCCGTCGCGCAGGACGTGCGCGCCGAGCTGGACTCGATGGGCGGCGAGATCCCCGCGAGCGTGCAGGTGCACACGCTGTTCGACCGCTCCGTCGGGATCGAGCAGTCGGTGCGCGACGTGAAGTTCACGCTGCTGCTCACGCTCGCGCTCGTCGTCGCGGTGATCTTCGTCTTCCTGCGCAACGTGTGGGCGACGCTGATCCCGAGCCTCGCGCTGCCGCTCTCCGTGCTCGGCACGTTCCCGGTGATGATGCTCCTGGGCTACAGCCTCGATACGCTGTCGCTCATGGCGCTCACGCTGGCCGTGGGCTTCGTCGTCGACGACGCGATCGTGATGCTCGAGAACATCGTGCGCCACCTCGAGATGGGGACGCCGCCGATGCAAGCGGCGATCGACGGCGCGGCGGAGGTCGGCTTCACCATCATCTCGATGACGATCTCGCTCACCGCGGTGTTCATCCCGCTGCTCTTCCTCGGCGGCGTGGTCGGCCGGCTCTTCCGCGAGTTCGCGGTCGTGATCGCGACGGCGATTCTCGTCTCGGGGCTCGTATCGCTCACGTTCACGCCGATGCTGTCGAGCCGCTTCCTGCGCGCGGAAGGCAAGGTCGCGCATGGCCGATTCTACACGATCACGGAGCGCGGGTGGGACTGGCTGCTCGATCAGTACAAGTGGACGCTCGACTGGGCGATGCGCCGCCGGCGGCTGATGCTGGCGTTCTCGCTGCTCGTGCTCGTCGGGACGTACGTCATCTTCAAGCTCCTCCCCACCGGATTCATTCCGAATCAGGACACGGGACAGATCAGCGTCACGACGGAAGCGGCGCAGGGCACGTCGTTCGACGACATGGTGCGGCGGCAGCAGGCCGTCGCCGCGATTGTGCGGAAGGACCCGAACGTCGCCGCGATGATGTCGAGCGTGGGCGGCGGCTTTGGATCGTCGGGATCGAACACCGGGCGCATTCAGGTCACGCTCAAGCCGCTCGGCCAGCGGCTGTCGGCGCAGGATGTGGCGAACGAGCTACGCGGAAAGCTGATGCGGATCCCCGGCATCACCGCGTTCGCGTCGGTGCCGGCGGCGCTCCAGATCGGCGGCCGGCAGTCGAAGAGCCAGTACCAGTTCACGATGCAGGGGACGGACGTCTCGGCGCTCTATGCCGGCGCGCAGAAGCTCGTCGACGCCGCGAAGCAGTCGAACCTGCTCCAGGACGTCACGACCGACATGCAGAACGACAACCCGCAGATCGAGGTCAACATCGACCGGCTGCGCGCGGCGTCGTTCGGCGTCACGGCGCAGCAGATCGAGAATTCGCTCTACGACGCCTACGGCTCGCGGCAGGTCTCGCTGCTCTACACGCCGAGCAATGAGTATTCGGTAATACTCGAAGTGCTGCCAACGTATCAGAAAGACGTCGAGGCGCTCGGGATGCTGTTCATCCGGTCGCAGAGCGGGAGCCTCGTCCCGCTCCGCTCCGTCGCCACGCTGACGAAGAGCGTGGGCCCGGTGACGGTGAATCACTCCGGGCAGATGCCGTCGGTCACGATGTCGTTCAACCTCGCGCCCGGCGCGTCGCTCGGCGCGGCGACCGCCGAGGTGCAGCGGCTGGCGCTGCAGAGTCTTCCGTCCGGCGTCACGACGGCGTTCTCCGGCACCGCGCAGGTGTTTCAGTCGACGCAGGCCGGGCTGCTCGTGCTCATCGTGCTCGCGATCTTCGTGATCTACGTCGTGCTGGGCGTGCTGTACGAGAGCTTCGTTCACCCGCTCACGATTCTGTCCGGGCTTCCGTTCGCCGCGTTCGGCGCGCTCCTCGCGCTCTGGGTCTTCCACGTAGAGCTCAGCGTCTTCGCTTTCGTCGGCATCATTCTGCTCATCGGCATCGTGAAGAAGAACGCGATCATGATGGTCGACTTCGCGCTGGAGGCCGAGCATCGGCAGGGGATGGATCCGGAGCACGCGGTGATCGAGGCGGCGCATATCCGCTTCCGGCCGATCATGATGACGACCGTCGCCGCGCTCGTGGGGACGCTGCCGGTGGCGCTGGCGTCGGGCATGGGATCGGAGACGCGCCGCCCGCTCGGCATCGCCGTCGTCGGAGGATTAGCGTTCTCTCAACTCGTGACCCTGTACATCACGCCGGTGGTGTACACGTACCTCGATCCGCTCAACAAGCGCATCGAGCGCCGGCTCGCGCGCGAAAAGAAGCGCGAGGCGACGACGCCCGGCGGGATCGCGGCGGAGCCGCTGGGCTAGCGGGCGGACGCTCCGTCGGAGCTCAGAGCGCGTGGGGCACGGGATACACGGAATTGACGGAGAGCAACGGGGAACGGCTCTGCACCGGGATATCGCGCGCAATGAGCCGGGCTTTCTTAGTGATGGAGCCGTTCCCAGGGCTGATTTTTCCGGGCCCTTTGCGCACCGAGCCATCACGCCCCACAGAGCGCTCCGTGTTCCCCGTGCAGTTGCCGTGTACTCCGTGCCCACGAAACTCGATTCTTACCGCAAGACGAGATCGACCACCACCGGCCGGTGATCCGACGCCTGGGTGTCGGGCACGCGCGCCGAGCGTACGACGAACGCGGGTGAGACGAGCACGTAGTCGATTCGCTCAGCCGGCGCATCCGCGGGATACGTGAACCCCGGACCGACGGCGCTGTCCCACGCATCGTGGAAGCGCGCGAGCAGCGGCTGAAGCTCCGGCGCGGCCGGCGTCGCGTTCATGTCGCCGAAGACCAGCGTCGGCAGAGTGTCGCGCTCCATGAACGCGAGCATGTCGTGCACCTGCCGCTCGCGGACACGCGGATCCTTGCGATAGTCCAGGTGCGTATTGAACACGCGCACGAGGCGACCGCCGACGTCGAGCTCTGCGTCCAAGAGCCCCGGCATCGGCGTGGGGACGGGATGCGGATCCTGCGTCGAGAGGCGCGTGATCGTGTCATCCACGAAGCGCCGCACCGGAAAGCGCGTGAGGAGCGCGACGCCGAATTCGCGATCCGGTGCGCCCGTCGCGCCCGGAAGATCGTAGATCTGCGCGAAGCGCACGTTCATCCCGAGCCGCCGACCGAGCTCCGTCGCCTGGTCGGCGAACGCGCTGCGATCGGCCCAGTGCACGTCCACTTCCTGAAGCGCGACGATATCGGGAGCTTCGTGCCGGATCGCGGCGGCGGTGTTCGGGAGATCACCGTTGCCGGATCTGATATTGTAGGTCATGACGCGAAGCGTGCGTGCCGGCGAAACGGTGCCATGATGTACGCCGGCGCAGCCCACGGCGAGGAACGCTGCGAGGCCAAGTCCTAGTCCTAGAGTTCTGTTCACGAGGAGAATGTATCGCGCCTGGCGGAGTGGGGCACGGAATAGACGGCAACTGCACGGGGAACACGGGGTGGTCGCCACAACGTTGCTCCCCGTTGCTCCCAGTCCAGTCCGCGTATCCCATGCCCATTTCCAACTCTGAACGCCATCGGACCCTTGACAGGTGAGACTAGTCTAATTTATACTATACGACCAAACTGAAAGGAGACCACCATGTCGTCCACCTTCTCTGTCACATCGCTCGCGCCTGTGCTCATCGTCGACGCCGTCGAACCCGGAATCGCGTTCTGGTCCGAGCGGTTGGGGTTCGCCAAGGAGAACGAAGTCCCGGGGCCCGACGGGAAACTGATCTTCGCGAGCGTCAAGAAGGGCAGCGTCGAGATCATGTATCAGACGCGCGCGAGCGTGCTCGCCGACGACCCGTCGCAGGCCTCGACGATCGAGGGCCATAGCGTCGGGCTCTTCATCACGGTTCCGTCGCTCGCCGATCTCGATGCGATCGAGGCGTGCGTTCGCGGCGCGCCTGTCGTCAAAGCGCGGCACGAGACATTCTATGGCATGACCGAGATCTACGTTCGCGAGCCGGGCGGCAACGTCGTCGGGTTCGCCGCGCCGACCAAGTAGCGCGTGCCTGGCAGTCGCGGGCTCACACTCGCCGATCTCGTCGTTCTCAGCATGCTCGCCGAGCGTGCGATGCATGGCTACGAGCTGTGGGCGGAGCTCCAGCGCCGCGAGGTGCAGGAGTGGGCGTCGATCTCGAAGCCGCAGATTTATTATTCGCTCAAGAAGCTCGAGACGGCGGCGCACATCGAGCCCGCCTCTCGCGGCGATCCGTCACTCGGCCCGGAGCGCCGCGCGTATCGCCCGACGCCGTCCGGCCGCCGGGCGCTGGCCGACGCGCTCGCGCGCGCCGAGTGGGCGACGCGCGACGTGCCGCAGCCATTCACGACGTGGATGGTGCTGTCGTGGCAGGCCCGCCCGCGCGATTTCGCGGCGCAGATCGCGCGCCGGCGGCGGCACGTGCTCGACAAGCTCGCGTTCGAGCTCGCCGCGCTCGAGTCGATCGTCGCGGAAACGTCGCCGAGCTCCGATGCGGCGATGGTCGTGCGGCTCGCGATTCGACAGCACGAGGTGGAGCTGTCGTGGCTCGACGACGTCGCGGCACGACAGCGCCCGGGCTGATTCAGCGGATCAGCCGGCGAGCAGCACCTTGATCAACTGGATCTGTCCCGCGTGATAGATGCCGTGACAGGTGATCCCGAGCACGAGATCCATCTGCTCGTCGGCGGTCTTGCTGGAGCCGTGCGGTTTCGCCACCTGCTCCGCGAGTTGCGACTGGAGTCCATCCAGCAGCGAGGCGACCGCGCTCCAGCTCATCGCGCGTTCGTCGTTCAGCGTGAACCAGTCTTCGCCTTCGAACGGGAATGCGTCGGGCGAGCCGCCGAGGCGCTCGATCGCCGAGCGCACGTAAAACGCGTGGTGTACGACGATCTCGGCGATGTTGTGCCGGCCGGGCGCGGGGCGGCGAAATGCCGTCGCCGCCTCGACGCCCGCGATCGCCGCGCGAAGGTCCGCGCCGTGCCATGCGCCGGGGCCGTAGCCCTCGCGCACGATGCGCGACGCGAGCGCGGGATCGAGCGAGCTGTTGTTGGATTGTGCGACGGTGCTCGTGCTCATCATATCCTCGTGATCGAGATTCTGTGTCTGAGGCCACCAATCCGAGTTGCGCGCCGGACCGGGAGCGGGAGAGGTTTGAGCATGGTAGCGGCGCACGGACGTACGGTCTTGGGGAAAATTGCAGCCGGGCTCGACGACGCGCTCGAGGCGCGGGCAGCGGCGGGCTCGCCGGCGCGGACTCGCGGCGTGACGCTCGCCGCGGGTAGGGGCTGGGAAGTCGCCGACGTGATCTGCACCGCCGGCCCGCGCGACCGCGTGTTCGAGGAGCAACACACGCAAGTCG
>Ga0068856_100004189_pt1 | contig 14404 bp, 15 predicted proteins | sample KBSCornC62_FD_66595 | JGI IMG/M metagenome (GOLD analysis project Ga0068856, IMG submission 66595) | Corn rhizosphere microbial communities from Kellogg Biological Station, Michigan, USA - KBS Corn C6-2 | ecosystem: Host-associated > Plants > Roots > Rhizosphere > Soil ...
GCAGCTCGGTCGTCTCGGGATCCGGAGGCGGCTGGACCGCCGGGAGTCGGCTGGACACGGCCCGCCCGCGCTCGACCGCGGCCAGAACGGCGGCCGGGCGCCCCTGCGCCAGTGCCATGCCGAGGTCGAGCTCGGCCAGACGACGTCCGTGCACGGCGCTCGCCGCGCGCAGGTCGATGCTGCCGAATCGCGCCTGATAGCCGGCCAGGTCGCGAAGTCCCGAGCGGACATGACGTCCAGCGCCCGCACGATCCTCGCGGGCCAGCGCCAGCCGGGCGCGCACGTAGCGGGAATGCGTCCGAGCGGTGATCGGATCGGCCGGCGACTCACGGCCCAGACCGGCGACGACGTCGGCTGCCTCGTCGAGCCGGCCGACTGAGAGCAGCGACTCGGCGCCGACCAAGGCGGCGATCCGCGACCGGACGGGCAGGCCATCGGCCGCGAGCTGCGTCGCCAGGCGCAACGCGACCGGCGCGAGGATCGAACCGGGACGTCCGGCCCGGACGTCGCCCTGCAACAGGACGAGCTCGGCGGTCCGTTGCCAGCGCACGTTCCCGCGTCGACGGAAGCGGTCGCGGGCGCGAGCCGCGAACCGACGGGCGGCCGCCACATCGCCCTCGACGAGGGCGCACTCGGCCCGAGCCACCTCGGTCTCGCCCAGGTCCTGGGCGAGACGGTCCGCGCGGAAGATCGCCTCGGCCCCGGCCAGCGTCTCGTCCGCCTCGCGGGTGAGGCCGGACTCGACGAGGATCCGCGCCCGGTCGAGCGCCCAGATGCCGCGCGAGACGTCGACGTCCAAGGCGGCCGCATGATCCATCGTCGCGAGCGCCGCGGGCAAATTGCCGCCGAGGAACTCGGCGTAGCCGAGATTGTGCAGGGCCTTGAACCGCCCGTCGGCGAGATCACCGGCGTCAGCCGCGTCGGCGGCTCGGGCGAGGAACGCGCGGGCGCCGGAGACGTCGCCGGTGAACAACCGCAGATTGCCGCTGTTGAGCAGAATGGCGAAGCGGTCGTGAGGCGTCGCGTCGTCGATGTGTCGAGCGGCCAGATCCAGCTGCGCCATCGCCAGTTCGAGCCGACCGGCGCGCGAGGCGATGAAGCCGAAGTTGCTGTGGAGGCGGACCTTCAGCGACGCGTCGCCGATGTCGCGAGCCATCTCCTCAGCTTCGGCCGCCAACGCCAGGCCCAGCTCGACCCCGTGGACCTCAGCCTGGTTCACCGCGAGCGAGAGCGCGATCTCGACTCTGAGGATGTCGGCTTCGGCCCCGCAGACGTCCGTCAACACCGCCTGGGCACGGGCCAGGGTCCGGATCGCCCGCGCCGAGTGACCGGATCTGCCCTCTGTCACAGCGCGGTCGTGCAGTCCCCGCGCTTGGCGGATGGCCCCGCTCCCCGCCGACACGGCTCAGAGATCGATGGAAGGCGTGATCACGGGAGTGGCATCGTCGCCGGCCCGCAACACGAACTGCCCGAATCCGCCGGGCACGTCCTCGAAGACGAATCGCCCGTCCTGGTCGGCCACCGTCTCGAGGCTTCCGCCCTGCACCCGCAGCTCGACGCGCAGGCCCGCGCCCGGCGCCGCCCAGCCGTCGACGCGCACCCGTCCGGACCCGATCGAGGAGACCGTGATCATGGTCGTCAGCTGCGAGCTGGTGAAGGTAATCGTCTGGACGTCGGTCCCTGCCCCGCGCGCTCCGATCAGACCGTCCTCCCGTTGAAGTTCGGCCACCTCGGCCTGGAGCGCGTCGAGGGTGATGCCGAACTGCAGGCGCTCCACGAAGTCCGCAGGCATCGGGTCGGCGGCCGCCCAGACGCCGGCCAGCCGACTCAACAGCTCGACGTCGCCGTCGTCGATAGCCTCCGCGGCGACGTCGTCCATGGTGATGCGGTTTTCGGCCATCAGCTCTCCCAACGCGAATCGGCGGCGAGTTGCATGCGCAGTTTGGCCAGGCACCGACCCCGGGTCGGGCCGATGCTGCCGACCGGCATGCCCAGCGCCGTAGCCACGGCCGCATAGTCGGGCCGGTCGGCGAAGGCGATCACGCGAAGCAGTTCGCGACACCTCTCGGACAACCTGCTCACGTGCTCCCAGAGCTGCGAGTCGCTGGCGTTGCGCACCGCGGCGACATCTGGCAAGTCGGTGAGCGGCGCCACGATGTCGTCAGCCTCGAAGTCCCTCGGATCGACGCGTCGCTCCACCTTCGACACCCGCCACGCCTCACGGCGCGCGCTCACGATCAGCCACTGCAGCACCGCCCGCGGGTCGTGGATACCCCCGGCATGCCGGATCAAAGACAGCCACGTGGTCTGCAGGACGTCTTCGGCGGTCCCCCGATCGACGTTCTGCGCGCGCACCGTGTGCCACAGGATCGGCGCGAGGAGCGCGACCAGGTCCGCGAGCCGCGCCTGGTCGCCTGCCCGGTACTCGTCGAACAACGCCGCGGCGCGGGAGGCGAGGGTCGATTCGGCTGGCTCGGTCATCGTCATGGGCGTTGGATCCCGACCACGTCCGAGACCGCGGCCCAGGCCCGATCGAGCGACTTCTCGCGGCTGAGCTCATCCAGACGCTTTCCCGCAATCAGCGCTTGCGCCAGTTCGCCGGCCAGGATCGGCGCGGAGAACGACGTCCCGCTCCACGTGCCGAAGCCGCCCGTTCCACCGCCGCTCGTTCGCCGGGTGAAGTCATCGGGGTCGATCGTGGACCGTTCGCCGTCGCCCGGCACGAATGTGTCGACGGACGGTTGCTCGGAACCGTTCGCGTCGGCCGGGAACGTGCTGACGACCGCACCGCCCGAGCGGTGGCAAAGCACCCACGGCCCGGCATTGCTGAACAGGGCAATCGTGCGCTGATTCGGATTCAGCGATCCCACGCTGATCAGCGGGACGTGGTCCCTGTCCGGCTGCGCGACGATGCCCGCGGAGTGCGGGGCGAACGCGGCCGGATAGAACTCGCGGAATGTGGAGTCATTGCCGGCCGACGCCACGACCGCGACCCCCTCATGCGCCAAGGCCTGGAGGGGCTTCAACAGCTTGTGGTCAAAGAACAAGTCGGCCGTCTGCTCGTCGTAGTAGCCGAAGGAGAGACAGACGACGTCGATCAAGTCCTGCGGCCGGTTGTCCTTCCGGGCGCTCTTCTGACGAGCCAAGATCGCCTGGAACAGGTGGATCATGTCCGACTCCCGCAGAACGCCGTCACCGGATCCGATCTTGACGTCGATGATGTCGGCGTCCGGGCAGCGCTGCCGGACGAGGCCCGCGACGAATGTGCCGTGGCCGAAGTCCGGCCCGAGTTGCCCGCTGAGTCCCTGATCGTCGGACTCAGCGTCGGTCAGCCAACCGGCGAGACTCGCGTCGCGAGTGACTACGCCTCCTGCGAACCAGTCGTGTTCGCCGATCCCCGTGTCGAGCACCGCGACGACCGGGCGTCGGGTCGCGAGCGACTGGTTGCGCGCAGGCGACCCACCCAGCCAGGCGACCGGCGCGCGGCCGCCCGACCCCGGCATCATGTACTCCTCGACGCCGCCGGCGCTGACGCCGGTGAAGTGTCCGTACGGCGTGAAATGGCCATACGGGGTGAAGTGGCCGTACGGCGACATTGTCAACAGATGATCGAGGCTCACCCCGGACCGCAGGGTCTCCCTGTCGCCGTCGTGCTTCTCGATGAGGCTGCGGTAGGTCTGCAGAACCTGCCATGCGTCGGGCGCCGGGGCCGCCCGGTCGTCGTTGGGCACGAGCTCGACGAGGCTGACCGGGATCGGATAACCGTCGTCAGGACTGTCGATCACGAACTGGCGCACGCGCTCGTCGCGCGCCTTGACGACGACGTCGACCTGGCTCTGCCCGGCGGCGGCCCTCAGCAGGGTGAACGCGGCGGAGCTCTCGGCCGCGTCGCGCACGAGCAGGTGATGGGCGATGTACACGGTGGAGCGGACTGCCGGTGGCGTCAGCCCCCGCGCGGCCGCCGGATCGACGTAGGCGGATACGGGGTCGAGCACGCGGGCGTTGTGCCGCACCAGCACGTCGGGCGCGACGGCAAGCTCGATGTCGGAGGAGGGAGTTCGCCCACGCGGCGCGGCCGAACGCGCGGTCGTGGGCTCGTCGTTAGCGCTCATTACCACCTTCTGAGCTCGTTTTGGCGCAGAAAACCGTAGTAAACCGCGCAAACTGCGCCGGAAGATCAATCCCCGAAAAACAGAGTAGAGCCCGGCGCCCAGCAGCCACCAGGTACCTGCCCGAGCACGCATGGCTGAAAGGAGCAAGGCGACCGGTCGCTGATACGGCGGCGCCGGGCCCACGTCACGCGTCGAAAAGTTTGACAGACGCGTATCACGGCCGATAGCTGACGCTCCTGGCTTTCGACCGCCGAGCAACGGGGGCAGACGACACGTCAGTGGGACGTTCGGTGGCAGGCCAGGGGCACGTCGCCCGCAATCGGGGGAACGGGCGACACCCCGCGGCAGGAGCTGAGGTCGGCCGTGTCCGACGAGTGGGGCGCGACGGACGCGGCCGACCTCCGCATGTGCCGTTTCCGCATGTGCCGTTTCCGCATATGCCGTTTCCGCATATGCCGTTTCTGCATATGCGGGAACGCAGTTCGGCCCCCGTCGCTGCTGCGACGGGGGCCGAACTGACGGCAGCGCTCAGGCGCTGGGCGCGTCTTCGAGCATGTTGCGCGTGCGGTTGGGGTCTACCGGGATGCCGGGGCCCATCGTCGTCGAGAACGTGATCTTCTTCAGGTACCTGCCCTTGGCCGACGACGGCTTGGAGCGCACGATCTCGTCGAGGGCGGCGGCGTAGTTCTCGACGAGCTGCGCCTCGGTGAATGACGCCTTGCCGATCACCAGGTGCAGGTTGGCCTGCTTGTCCACGCGGAAGCTGACCTTGCCGCCCTTGATGTCGGAGACAGCCTTGGCAACGTCTGGAGTCACCGTGCCGGTCTTGGGGTTGGGCATCAGGCCGCGCGGTCCGAGCACGCGAGCGATACGGCCCACCTTGGCCATCTGGTCAGGCGTGGCGATCGCGGCGTCGAAGTCGAGGAACCCTTCCTGGATCGCTGCGATCAGGTCGTCGCTGCCGACTCGATCCGCTCCGGCAGCCTCAGCCTCGGTCGCCTTGTCGCCGGTGGCGAACACGATGACGCGGGCCGTCTTGCCGGTGCCGTGGGGCAGGCTGACGGTGCCGCGAACCATCTGATCTGCCTTGCGGGGGTCGACGCCCAGTCGCAGCGCGACCTCGACGGTGCCGTCGAACTTGGTCGGCGACGTTTCGCGCGCGATCTTGGCCGCTTCGAGCGGCGTGTAGATCTTGTCCGGCTCGATGAGCTCGGCCGCCTTGCGGTATCCCTTGCTGTGCTTAGACATTGCTTTCACTCCTAATGCTCAGTGGTGCTCGCGGACGTCGGCCTTCGACGCCCTCCCACGAAATGCCGCCGTCAGTCGGCGACGGTTATGCCCATCGACCGGGCGGTACCGGCGATGATCTTCGCCGCCTGGTCGATGTCGTTGGCGTTGAGGTCGTCCTTCTTCAGCTCCGCGATCTCGCGCAGCTGCGCCTGGGTGACCTTGGCGACCTTCGTCTTGTGCGGCTCGCCGCTGCCCTTGTCGATGCCGGCCGCGGCCAGCAGCAGACGCGCGGCAGGCGGCGTCTTCGTCACAAAGGTGAACGAACGGTCCTCGTACACCGAAATCTCGACCGGCACGATCTGACCGCGCTGCGACTCGGTGGCCGCGTTGTACTGCTTGCAGAACTCCATGATGTTGACGCCGTGCTGACCGAGCGCCGGGCCGACAGGCGGGGCGGGGTTGGCGGCGCCTGCCTGGATCTGCAGCTTGATGATCGCGGCGAGCTTCTTCTTGGGAGGCATTTCTTCTCTTCTTCTCTGTGTCTCGACTAGTTAAATCTTGGAAACCTGGCTGAAGGACAACTCGACCGGAGTCTCGCGGCCGAAGATCGAGACCAGCACCTGCAACTTCTGGTGCAGGGGGTCGATCTCGCTGATCGTCGCCGGCAGGGTGGCGAACGGGCCGTCCATGACGGTCACCGACTCGCCGATCTGGTAGTCGACGACCTCGATCTTGGCCTTGTCGGCGCTAGCTCCGCTCTTGCCGCCGGTCAGAGCCGCCGCCTTCTGGGTCGCCGGGGCGAGGATCTTGAGGACCTCGTCGAGGCTGAGCGGCGACGGACGCGACGTCGCGCCGACGAAGCCGGTGACACCGGGCGTGTTGCGGACGGCGCCCCACGACTCGTCGTTGAGATCCATCCGGACCAGGATGTAGCCAGGGAACACCTTGCGCTGCACCTGCTGGCGCTTGCCGTTCTTGATCTCGACGACTTCCTCGGTGGGAACCTCGACCTGGAAGATGTAGTCCTCCATGTCCAGGGAGGAGATCCGGCTCTCGAGGTTCGCCTTCACCTTGTTCTCGTAACCTGCGTAGGAGTGGATCACGTACCAGTCGCCGAACGCATCGCGCAGTTCCCTGCGCAACGTCTCGACCGGATCCTCGTCTTCAGCCTCGGCGGCGACGTCGCCGGCGCCCGCTTGCGACCCGGCAGCCTCGGACTCGGCGCCTTCCGGTTCAACCGCGACGACGTCGGCGCCCAGGTCGACCTCAGGAGCGGCGTCCGGCAGGTCGAGGGCATGGTCGGCGTCGTCCTGATCCGCGTCCGAAGCGGTGAAGTCGTTGCCGCCCAACAGCCGGGCGGCGTCGGCCATGGTCGACCTCTCGTCGACCGGGCCCGCCTGCTCGTCATCGGATGAAACGCCGGAGAAGGCGTCGAACTGAGTCACTATCTCTCTTCCCGTTGCGGACTTGGCAGCTGCTCGGCGACCGAGATCAGCCGAACAGCTCTAGCACGAGCTTGGCGAATCCGATGTCGAGACCCGCGACCAGCGCCACCATGATCACGACGAAGACGATGACCACCAGCGTGTAGGTCGTCAGCTCGTTGCGCGAGGGCCACAAGACCTTGCGCATCTCGGAGATGACCTCGCGGATGTAACGACCCACGCGCCCGCCACGGCCGTTGCCGGCCGGCCGAGACGACGCGGTGTCGGTGCGTATCGCGGTCACGGTCACTCCTCATTTCACGTTGCTCGAACTGTCGTGATGCTCGATCGACGTATCCGCCGGTCGTGCTACTGCGCAGGGGCGACAGGACTTGAACCTGCAACCGCCGGTTTTGGAGACCGGTGCTCTACCAATTGAGCCACGCCCCTTCGTGTTGCAGGGAGCGATGACTCGCGTCGACACCCGTTCGCCGTACGGCGCGCATGCTGACGCAAGGCCACACGGACCCCGGCAAGCCAGTGTACGCAGCCGACTGCGTCCATCCAACTCGTCGGGATCCGGGCGACGCGGCCCGGGACCAGGCGCTAGGCAGCAGGGCGACTAGGCAGCTGGCGGGCTCTGCACCACGAGCGGCGCGGCGTGGGCGTTCGACGAGCGAAGCGCGTCGAGGATCGCCATACCCTGGCCGACCAAGCCGGTGAGCACCTCGTTGACGCCGCCGGCCCCGTTCAGAACAGTCAGATTCGCGCCCGTGAGCCCCCGCGACGCGGCCTCGACGAGCTCTGGCAAGACCTCGATCAGGTGAGCGGCCGCGATCAGCTCCTGATTCCCCGCCCGCAACGACGCGGCTCGGGCGTCGTTGCCATCGGCTTCGGCGACGGAGCGCACCCGGACGGACTCGGCGGCGGCGTGCGCCTCGAGCTCGACGGCCTTCGCATCCGCTTCGGCCAGTGCGGCACGGCTGAACGCCTTGGACTCCGCGTCGGCCCGCGCCCGCACCTGCACCGACTGCGCGTCCGCGTCAGCCAGCTTCAGCGTCCGAAAGGCCTGCGCCTCGGACTCGAACTTGACCTTGTCGCGGTCGGCTTCGGCCAAGGTGCGCTGACGGTAAGCCTCGGCGTCGGCCGGGCGCCGAACCTCGGCCTCCAGCCGCTGGGCCGCGAGATCGACCTGGCGTTGCGCCAAGGCGGTCTGCTGCTCGATGACCTCCTGCGACGCGCGGGCCTCGGCGAGGGGCCCGGCCTGGGCCGCCTGAGCACGAGCGCGCTCGGTTTCCGCGGTGAAGCCGGCCATCTTGATCAACGCGTCGCGCTCGTACTGAGCCTTCAGCGCCGCCGACACCTGTTCGCGTTCACACGCCTCTTGATCGGCCTTCGACGCCGCGATGCGGGCCTGGCTGGCGACGGCGGCCGCATGCGGCGCGGCCAGGTTTTGGATGTAGCCGGTACCGTCGACGATCTCCTGGATCTGTAGCGCGTCGACGACGATGCCGAGCTTCTCCATCTCGCCGTGGCTGCCGTCCTTGACCTCCTGGGCGACACGGTCACGTTCGCGGATGAGCTCCTCGACCGTCAACGCGCCGACGATCGAGCGCAGGTGGCCGGCGAAGATGCGTCCGACCAGTTCTTCGAGCCGGTTCTGCTCGGTGAGGAAGCGGCGCGCGGCGTTCGCGATCGAGGCCTCGTCGTCGCCGATCTTGAAGGCGGCGACCGCCTGGATCGTCAACCGGATGCCCTGGTTGGTCACGCAGTCCTCGACGATTTCGGATTCGTGCAGCGCTAGCGACAACAGACGCGCCTTCTGCTTGACCGGCATCACGAAACAGCCGTGCCCGGTGACGATCCGGAACTGCAGGCCGCCCGGTCGGGCCTTGGATCCAGAGATGAGAAGCGCCTCGTTGGGCGCCGGGACATGCCAGAAGAACATCGTCAGATGCTCCTAGGTGCTGCGCGGTTTCAACCCGGCCAGCGGTAGAGGGAACTACGGATACGGCGTGACCAGCACCGATCGCGGCGATAGCTCGGCAATGACTAGCACCTGCTTGTGCTTTGCGATCGGATGATCGGCCGATGCGGCGAACGCCTCGCTCCCGCCGCGGACCGGGAGCAGAACCTCGCCGGGGGCGCCTTCGGGAATCGGAACCGTGACGCGGCCGATCAAGCCGGTCAGTCGTGCGTTCGTGCTCATGGTCGCCGAAGTTAGACCCGTCGCGCGGAGTCGGCGGAGTTTCGTCTGCTACGCCACACCGCTGCAAAATCACACCGGAGCGGTCTGGGATTATTACGGCATGGGAGCCCGGATATCCGACCGAATCGCAGCAATCGCCGAGTCAGCGACATTGGCCGTCGACGCCAAGGCCAAGGCGCTCAAGGCCGCCGGACGGCCGGTCATCGGCTTCGGGGCCGGTGAACCGGACTTCCCGACCCCGGATTACATCGTCCAGGCGGCCGTCGAAGCCGCTCGCAAGCCGCAGTACCACCGGTACACGCCGGTCACCGGCCTGCCCGAACTGCGCGAAGCCGTCGCCGTCAAGACCAAGCGGGACAGCGGCTATCAGGTCGACGCCGCGCAGGTGCTGATCACCAATGGCGGCAAGCAGGCCGTCTACAACACGTTCGCCGCGCTGCTCGATCCCGGCGACGAGGTCCTCCTCGTCGCCCCCTACTGGACGACGTACCCCGAGGCGATCAAGCTGGCCGGCGGCGTGCCGGTCGAGATCACGGTCGACGAGAGCACCGGCTACATCGCCACCGTGGACCAGTTCGAGGCCGCCCGGACGGCACGGACGAAGGTCGTGCTGTTCGTCTCGCCGTCGAACCCGACCGGCGCCGTGTTCCCACCCGCGCTGGTGCGGGCGATCGGCGAGTGGGCGGCGTCGAACGACCTATGGGTGGTCACCGACGAGATCTATGAACACCTGGTCTACGGCGGCGCGGTCAACGAGTCGATCGCCCTGCACGCCGGCGAGAAGGTCGTCGTGCTCAACGGTGTCGCGAAGACCTACGCGATGACTGGGTGGCGGGTCGGCTGGATGATCGGGCCCACCGACGTGATCAAGGCGGCCTCCAACCTGCAATCGCACGCCACGTCCAACGTCGCCAACGTCTCCCAGGTCGCCGCTCTGGCCGCTGTGAGCGGCGATCTGAGCGCGGTCGCCGAGATGCGTCTCGCCTTCGACCGTCGTCGGCTCACCATCGTCTCCCTCCTCTCCCAGATCCCCGGAGTCGTCTGCCCTGAGCCGCAGGGCGCGTTCTACGTGTACCCGTCCGTGCGTGGATTGCTGGGTCGGCCGCTACGGGGTCGGGTGTCTCAGACGTCGGCGGAGCTGGCGGCAGTGATCCTGGAAGAGGCAGAAGTGGCGATCGTTCCCGGGGAAGCCTTCGGAACACCGGGTTATGCGCGACTGTCCTACGCGTTGGGCGACGACGATCTGGCCGAAGGCGTCGGCCGCATCGCCAACCTGGTGTCGGAATCGAGCTGATCGCTCAGCGCCCGACGAGGTTCTGATACTCCGGGTTCTTCTTGATGAAGTCGGCGATGAACGGGCACAGCGGCACCACCGTGATGTCGCGCCTGCGCAGATCGTCCAAGGTCTGGCGGGCGAGCATGGTTCCGATGCCGCGACCGCCCACGCTCGGATCGACCTCGGCGTGCGGGAGCAGGTAGACCTCGCCGGTGTCTCGATAGCTGCAGAATCCGACGACCGCGCCATTGATGGTGATCTCGTAGCGAGACTTCTCCGGGCAGTCGCTGACCTCGATCACTTCGCCAGCCATCGCCGCCCCAGGCTCTCCTCGCTTGCCATCGCATTCAAGATAAACGGCGCGGTCGCATTTTCAATGCGTCCCCCGATGAAGGGGATCCCGCCTTTGAGGTCACCCGTCAGCACCCCTCGAGTCCCAGTTCGGTCAGATCGGACTTCTAGTCGACCTGTCATCGACGTCGGCTGGCCGGCGAAGGTGAGATGGACGTCGGCGGTGCGGACGTCCGGCCCGGTGGCGAGCGCCCAGGCCAGCTCGTCGAGCACCTCGACCGATGATCCGACCACCCGTCGCACAAAGTCGGCAACCCCGTCCGTCGCCATGCGCCGACGGCAGCGAACCAGCGGCGCGCAAGGGTCGCCGCTGATCTCGACGCTCGATTCGAGAGCGCCGGTGGCGGCGCACCGCTGACGCTGAAACTCTGGGTCGACGAGCATCGCGAAGACCTCGTCGAGCTGCGCGCCGGGATAGTCGAATCCGCTGTCGATCCTCATGCCGCGGGCGTCATCGAGCCGCAGCGACGGCCAGGACGGCCTTCGCCTTGGCGAGAACGGTCTGCCCGTCGACCGTGGCGGAGAGATCGACTCCGATGTGGCCGTTGTCCGCTCGCGAGGTGACCTTGCCGGCGACAACCAGGGTCGCGCCATCCGCGTCGGACACGACGACCGGTCGAGTGAACCGGGCGCCGAACTCGAGCACGGCTCCGGCGTCGCCGACCCACTCGGTGATCACCCGACCCGTCAGCGCCAGGGTGTACATCCCGTGGGCGATCACGTCGGGTAGCCCCACCGACTTCGCGAACGCCGCGTTCCAGTGGATCGGGTTGAAATCGCCCGATGCGCCGGCGTAGCGGACGAGATTCTCGCGCGTGATGAGGGCGGTCAGGACCGGCAGCTCATCACCGACCGCGACCTCGGCCAAGCCGATCACGATTCGGTGTCCGGGCCGCGGACGACCAACAGGGAATGCGCGGTGACCACGTGCTCGCCCGCGATCGTGCGGACGTCGGACCTCGTCATGAGGAGGTCGTTGCCGGCGGCAGAACGAACCGACTCGATCGTCGACTCGACCTCGACGACGTCGCCGGCCCGTAACGGCCGGGCGTAGTTGAAGCGTTGCTCACCGTGGACGACGCGGCTGTAGTCGACGCCGAGCAGCGGGTCGCGTGCGACGCGTTCGCCGGCTGGCAGGGTGACGACGATGGCGAACGTGGGCGGAGCGATCACGTCCGGATACCCCAAACTGACCGCGGCTGCCCGATCACGGTATTCCGGAGCGGGATCGCCGATGGCGTCGGCGAACTCGCGGATCTTCTCGCGACCGACTTCGTAAGACGCGGTCGGCGGATAGACCCGGCCGACGAACGATTGATCGAGCGTCACCGCTGAACCGTCGCGGACGGTTTAACGGGTTTCGCGGTGCTCGGTGTGCTTATTGCAGTTCGGGCAGTGCTTTTGCAGGCCGAGGCGATCTGGGTCGTTACGGCGGTTCTTCTTGGTGATGTAGTTGCGGTGCTTGCACACCTGGCACGCCAAGGTGATCTTGGGCCGGACGTCGGTGGCTGCCACGAGTGTTGCCTTTCAGAGATGGAACGTACCTGTCGAGAACGCTGATGCCGATCGTTGTGTTCCGGTGCTGATCAGCTAGTAGCGAGGGCCGGACTTGAACCGGCGACACAGCGATTATGAGCCGCTTGCTCTACCAGACTGAGCTACCCCGCCTTGATCGGGCCGAGCCCCCTTACGGAATCGAACCGTAGACCTTCTCCTTACCATGGAGACGCTCTGCCGACTGAGCTAAGGGGGCGCTTCCGGCGAATGGCAGGCCGAAACGAACCGTGCGCCGACCGATGAGCCTACACGACGCGACCACCGCTAGATCTCACGCCGAAAAGTACATTTCGGCTCAGGTGATCCGTCGACGTCGCCGGGCGGCGATGCTCAGAACGGCTCCAATGGCCACGAGAAGGAAGGCTGCGCCGAGCAGGCGTGTCAGCGGCGTTCCCGTGTAGGCAAGTCCGCTCGCCGGCGGCAGGAGCACCGGGGCGACCGGGTCCGGCTCGAGATCGACCACCACCGTGCAGTCGTCGAACGTCACGCAATGGCCGTTGGCGTTGGGAACGACCGCGTTCGTCAGCTGCGTCGTTGCGCTAGCCGCTTTCGTCGTCACCGAATAGACGACTTGGACGAGCTGACCGGCGGCCAATCTCGGGATCGACCAGCTAATGACCCCGTCGTGGTAGCTAGCGGCTCCGGCGTCGCTGACGAGATCGCCGTTGTAGGTAGCCGCGGCCAAAACGCCTGACAGATCGTCAGTGAACGCGGCGTCGTCGACGCGGACGTCGCCCCCAGTCACGGTGATTGTGTACGTCACGCGATCGCCCGACTTGACGCTGGAGCCAGACGGGACGTTCGCGGTCTTGGCCACGGTGAAGACGCCGGGCACCGGATTGGTCGTCGAGCAACTGCTGGGTAGGCACTCGCCGTCCGGACCAGCGGCGACGACGTTCGTGAGTATCCCGTCGCCGAGATCTGGATCGTCCACGGTCACCGAATAGGTGATGGTCACGATCTGGCCGGCGGTCAGAGTCGGAGCCGTCCACGTCACGGTCGAGCCCGACACTCCCCCAGTTCCGGCGCTCGAGCTGACGTCGTTGTCGTACGCCGCGTCGTCCAGAACCTGGCTGAGGTCGTCGGTCAGGGACGCGTCGTTCACGGGCGCGTCGCCAGCCGTCACCGTCAGCGTGTAGCGCACGGACTGACCGGGGTGGACGGACGATCCGGAAGCGGGGTTCACGGACTTGGACACCGTGAACGACCCGGTAACGGGCGTCGTCGTCGTGCAATCGGCATCACTCGGACAGTTCCCGGCCGGGCCAGGAGTCACGGTGTTGACCAACGAGCCGTCACCGACGTCCGGAGTGTTGACCACGACGGCGTAGACGACGGTCACGACCTGGCCGGCGGTGAGATCACCGGACCAGGTGACGTCCTGATTCACCGCGTTATAGGCGACCGCGCCATAGGTGGCCGACGGCGCGCCGGAGATGGTGGCGTCGTCGAGAACGTCGGCCAGCGAGTCCACGAAACCGGCACCGTGGACAGGAGCCGGGCCCGCGGTGACGGTCACGGTGTAGCTCACCGTCCCGCCGGGCTTGGCCGAGGCGACACTGGCCTTCTTGACCACAGCGAACTCGCCCCGCACGGGATTCGCGACCGAGCAACTCGCCGCGCAGAGGCCGCCCGCCCCCGGCCGGACGGTGTTGGCCACCGTCGCGTTGCCATGGTCGACGGCGTCGACTGTTGCCGTGTAGGTGATAGTGACGACCTGGCCGGCCGCCAGAGTGGGGATCGTCCAGTCCAGGTGGTCGCCGCTTCGAGTCACCGTCCCCGCGTCGGCAGTGGCGGCTGCGACACTCGCGTCGTCGACGACGTCGGTGAGATCGTCGCTGAACGACGCGCTGTTCGTGAGGGCGCTACCTCCGGTGACGGTCAGTGTGTAGGTGAGGCGTTGCCCGACGGCCACCTCGGTTCCCGAAGCGGGGTCGACGTCCTTCGTGACGGTGAATCCGCCCGGCACGCCGTGCTGGGTCGAACAGCTTTGATCGCAGGTTCCACCGGCGCCCGGTGTGACCGAGTTGGTCAGGACAGCGTCGCCGGTATCGGGATCGTCGACGGTGACCGAATAGGTGGCGGTGACAACTTGACCAGCTGCCAGGTCGCCGGTCCAGGAAAGGCCCGGCGCTGAGTAAGCCAACGCGCCGGCGGTCGCCCGCGCGTCGCCGTTGTAGGTGGCGTCGTCGAGCACGGCGCTGAGGTCGTCGCGGAGACTGGCATCGAGAACCGGGGCCCCCAC
>Ga0068856_100004191_pt1 | contig 14401 bp, 12 predicted proteins | sample KBSCornC62_FD_66595 | JGI IMG/M metagenome (GOLD analysis project Ga0068856, IMG submission 66595) | Corn rhizosphere microbial communities from Kellogg Biological Station, Michigan, USA - KBS Corn C6-2 | ecosystem: Host-associated > Plants > Roots > Rhizosphere > Soil ...
AGATTTAGGTGTCGGCTTTGGATATACCTTTGAAACAAATATCTCAACAATTGTGCGAACGAAATCGCGAGATATCCGTCTTAGTCGGATAGCCGGTTGGGCAGAGTATGCATCAATCTCCCGTCGATTCCGACAGCTCGTCGGTGCCTGGTGTGAGTCGGCCCAGCGTGAATGCCTTCTCGACGAGATTTGGCGCCTTTGAAGTTTCGCTGGATACCGGGGAATTGCGCAAGCACGGGGTGCGCGTACGTTTGCAAAGACGGCCATTTCACATTCTTCAGGCGCTGCTCGAAAAGCCGGGTCAGGTAGTCAGCCGCGAAGAACTGCGGTCCCGGCTCTGGTCTTCCGATACATTCGTGGATTTCGAGAGCGGGCTGAATACCGCCATTAACCGGTTGCGGACCGCGCTCGGCGATTCGGCCGAAAGTCCTATCTATATTGAAACGCTTGCCCGAATCGGATATCGTTTTATCGCGCCCGTAGCCGCGCCGCCATCTCCGTCGCCGCCCCAACCCGCCGCCGGTTTCACCGGCATTGCCATCGAACGCAAAATCAATTCGCGGAAAAGAGCCATGTGGTGGGCCGCTGGCGCCTTGTTTGCCGCGGCTACGCTGGCGGCGATCTTCTTTCTGCGTCGTGGGCCACGTGAACCGGCCTCCTTCCGGCAGCTTACGTTTTCGAACGGCCTGGTTCGCAACGCGCGCTTTGCGCATGATGGCAGCCACGTAGTGTACAGTGCGGCCTTAAACGGAAAATCGAGCCGTGTGTTTGAAACTTCAACCGACGGCGTAGGGACAAAGGACCTCGGCTTCGAAGCGGCACAATTAGCGAGCTTGTCATCGAAGGACCGGTTGGCGCTCTTTCGCACCTCGAGCGAATCCGTGCTCGAAGCGGCCCCGCTTTCGGGGGGCACTCCCAGCCTGATTTCGGATCACGCGACCGATGCGGATTGGAGTCCGGATGGCGTGTTGAGCATGGTCGTTGCGAATGAAGGAATCTACTCTGTGCAGTATCCACCCGGGAAAACGGTGTATGCGTCCAGCGAGTGGATCGACGATCTACGCGTCTCCCCGCGCGGGGACCGCGTCGCCTTTGTGAAACACCCGGTCCCGATGGATGACGGAGGGGATGTCGTGATCGCCGGAACGGACGGGCGTTCGCGTGTACTCAGCGGGGGATGGGAGTCAATCGAAGGCTTGGCATGGCATCCCACAGAACGCGAAGTCTGGTTTACTGCCGCGCGCTCCGGAATCGATAGAAGTTTGATGGCGGTCGACATGAATGGGCGACTGCGGCAAGTAGCTCAGATTCCCGGCGGCATGCTGCTACGCGACATCAGTCCGGCAGGTAACGTGCTCATCTCCCGTGCGACCTCACGCATGAATATGTTCTGGGGTAATGTCGACGGCAGTTCACCGCGCGATATTTCGTGGCTCGACTGGTCGAGAGCGGTCGCTATTTCTTCAGACGGCAAACGAGTGCTTTTCGATGAGACCGGGCAGGGAGGCGGCAGTCGCTACAGCGTCTATCTCTATGATGCGGACAAGAAGGCGTCCGATCGTCTCGGCGACGGCCGCGCCGTTGATCTTTCTAGTGATGGCGCCTGGGCGATCACGCAAAGCGCCAGCGAACCGCAAAAGCTCTTTCTGGTTTCCATCAAGGATCGCAATGCGTCCCTGGTGCGAAATCCCGGCCTTCAATACCGCTGGGCAAGATTCTTCCCGGGACAGTGCCAGGACATTCTGTTTGCCGGAGGATTCCCGAATCAGAAGGAGCAGCTCTACCGCCAGCATCTTCCTGGCGGAACGCCCGTGCCTGTTTCGGGTGGCGTTCGTGTTCGCGGCGCGGTACTCGACGATACGGGGGAGTTCGTAGTGGGCGTGGCGCGTGGGGCTAAGTTAGCGGTCGTCAACCTGCGCGACGGTAGCTCCCGTTTCCTGGACAACCCGGCGCATGCCGTGCCTGTGACCTTCGCCGGAAGCGATCAGATTCTTACGAGAAGGGAAGATGGCGATTCCGTCGTGCTGGAATTGCTGAATCTTCGAAATGGGCAGGCGCACTTCTACCGCAAGTTGGCCGCTGGTGATAGTTTTGGTAGTGCGAAGACATTTCCTATTTTTGTTGCCAAGGATCTCAAAACTTTTACTTACTCGCGTCTCGAGACACTATCCACGCTCTTCCTTGTCTTTGGCTGGAGCTAATTGCGTAACTGATTGACTCGACGTTGCATGAGCATCGTTCTAACCCGGTTTTCCACGGCGTTAGTCAAAAGTTAGATGCGCTAGTCCGGAAGAGAGTGTATTGTCACTACAAAGAAGTACCACAACCAACGACCGCTCCCGTGGCCGCGGCTCTGTCGCTTACTTGCCACCGAGCCGCGACCTAAAATGCGGAAGTTTGATATGAAGAATTTTCGGAGGATAGGGGCGCTCGCTGTTGTGCTGGCCACCTCGACAAGCCTTGCTATAGGGCAATCCACTAGCGGCAATATGGCGGGGGTGATCTATGACCCCTCGGGCGCAACGATTCCGGACGCGTCGATCACGGCCCGGAATGAAGCTACCGGCGTCGAGAGCGCGACACGTTCTACATCTTCCGGACAATACAGGCTCGAAAATTTACCGGTCGGGTCGTACCAGCTTTCCGTATCGGCCACTGGCTTCAGTCGAGTGGAATGGACCGGCATACTGGTCCCTTTGAATCAGACTGTCACCACGAATGTATCGCTCCAGATGGAGAAGGCATCCACTAGCGTCGAGGTAACCGCGGCAGCAGCGGCTATTGACACTACCACAGCCCAGATACAAAACACCTTTGAAGGCCGCGAGTTGCAGGATTTGCCGATGGCTTCGGGAGGCTCAGGGATTATCAACCTGTCGCTGCTCAACGCCGGTGTAGGAACGAGTAGCGGGCTGGGTTTCGGGACGGGTCCATCGGTGGGCGGTCAACGTCCCTCGAACAACAGTTTTACGGTCGAAGGTATCGATAATAACGACAAAGGCACAACCGGGCCGCTCGTTACCGTGCCGAATGACGCGGTAGCCGAGTTTACGACTTTGCAAAACCAGTTCTCGCCCGAGTTCGGGCACTCCTCGGGCGGACAGTTCAATCAGATTCTGAAAAGCGGAACGAATGAGTTCCATGGGCTTCTGTATGAGTATTTCAAGAATCGCAATTTAGACGCCGCCGACAACCAGAGTGCGGTTGCCGGGAGCGAACTGCACCCGCGATTCGATCGCAATCGTTTTGGAGCAACGTTCGGCGGACCGTTGAAGAAAGATAAAATGTTCTTCTTTCTGAATTGGGAATACTTCCCAATCGGCCAGTCGTCGTCTACTTATTACTATGCGCCGACACAAACAGGCTACGACGCATTGGCATCGCTCTCCGGTATTAGTCAAACAAATCTATCGGTTCTAAAAAAATATATGGGCGTCGCGACTGTGGTGTCGCCGCCGTCGACTCTGCCATCGGGGCGACCGGTTTCGGTGGGTTCGATCACGGTGCCGGTAGGCAAGATTCCCAGCAGTCTGCCGAATTGGCAAAACAATCAAAGCGGCGTTGCATCGTTCGACTACAGCATCTCGGACAAAGATTTTGTGCGTGCGCGCTATATATTTAATCGCATCGGTCAGGTGGACCACCAGGGGTTTCCGGCGCAGTTCTTCGATATCCGCGAGACAAATCTGTATCTGGCGACGATCTCGGAATACCACACCTTCACGCCATCGCTGACCAACGAGCTGCGGCTGGGATTCAATCGCTTCAACGATTCCATACCGGTTCCGAACGAGCAGTTTCCCGGCCTCGATCAGTTCCCGAACATCAGCATCTACGAACTGGGACTCTCTTTTGGGCCGGACCCGAGCGCCCCGCAGTTCTCCGTGCAGAACACCTATGAAATTACCGACAACGTAAGCTGGACGCGCGGGAAACATTCGCTGAAGTTTGGGTTTGACGGCTGGAAGTCTATCTCACCCTCGAGCTTCACACAGCGCTCCCGTGGAGATTATCAATGGTTGTATCTGAACGACTATCTGCACGACATTAGTCCGGATGTCGCCGCCGAGCGAGGTCTGGGAAACGTGGTCTACTACGGTGATCAGATACTTCTCTCGTTTTACGGAAACGACACCTGGAAAATCCGACCCAATCTGACGCTGAACCTGGGCTTGCGTTATGAATACCAGACCGTTCCCTATTCCGAAAGGCTGCAGACGGCAAACGGGTTGGCGAGCGTGCCCGGACTGATTTCATTCACAGAGCCGAAACCGCAGAAAACGAATTTCATGCCGCGCGTCGGTATCGCCTACTCGCCCGGTACCAGCGGCAAGACGTCGATCCGCGCCGGATTCGGAATCAACTACGATGTCCTCTATGACAACCTTGGGACCCTGAGTCTGCCGCCGCAGTTCAGCACAACTGTCGACGCGGCTGGTCTCGGACTTCCCAACTTTCTCGCTCGCGGCGGCATTCTTCCCAACACTGCGGTGGGCCCACTCAGCGTTAGTGACGCGAGGTTCCTGACACAGGGCTACATTCCCGATCAGAAGCGGCCCCAATCGATTCAGTGGAACTTCGGTATCCAGCATGTTTTCGCGCAAGATTACACTGCGGAAGCTCGCTACCTGGGAACGCGCGGACTGTTTCTTCCCATGCAAGTGCAACTCAACCGGCAGCCGGTGGTGAACGCTGCGAACGCTTTGCCGGTTTACCTGACGGCTCCAAGCCAAGCCACGCTCAACTCGCTAACGAACACCTTGGCGCCGCTGCAAACGGCCTATACCCGAGGGGGCGCTCTCGTTCCTGCCTATGGGGCCGCCGGCTTCAACAATCCGCTATCGCCGATTACTGCGTTTCTGCCTGTAGGGAATTCGACCTATCACGGTTTGGCAACGCAATTGACCCGCCGCTTCTCGCACGGCTTGCAGTTCATCGGTGCCTATACCTGGAGCCACAACATCGACGATTCGACGGCCGCGGTTTCGAGCACAGTCTTTGCGCCGCGCCGTCCGCAGGGTTCGCAAAGTCTGCGAAGCGAGCGCGCCAGTTCGATGTTGGATCACCGCAACAGACTTTCGGCTGCCTTGATATATGAAATACCTTTTTTTAAGAACGGCAATTGGTTGTTGAAAAATGTATTGGGCAACTGGGAAGTTGCGCCGGTCTACATTTATCAGACCGGCTCATTGGTCACACCGCAGAGTGAAATAGATTCGAATTTGAATGGAGACAGTGCTTCGGACCGGGTGTTTTTCAATCCCGCCGGTGATCCAGCAATCGGTTCGCCGACCAGGGCGCTTCGCAATACCGCGGGGCAGACTGTGGCCTATTTGGCTACAAATCCGGGGGCTGGATATGTTTCCGCGCCGCTGGGCACCTTGCCGAATGCGGGCCGCAACCTTCTCCATTTGAACCCGATCAACGACGTCGATGTGACGCTCGCCAAGCGCTTCACGTTCGGCGAGCGGTATCGCATGGAATTTGCGGCGCGCGCGTTCAATGTGCTGAATCACCCCCAATACACAGGAGGCTATCTGAATGACGTGCTCTTCCAGGCATTCCCGCCGAACAGCGCCGGCGGAGCATTAGCTCGCGCGAGCTTCGATCCTGCATCGACTTCGTTCCAGAAATGGGACCAGGTTTTTTCGAGCAACTCGCGGACACTTACGCTTTCGCTAAAGCTATCTTTTTGAGGACGCGAAGGAGGGTAGCGCCACGATCTCGTCGGGCGGCACCGGCTCGACCGGCAAGCCGGCTTTTCGCCAGGCGCGCAAACCACCCTCAAGCACCGTGCACTTCAGGCCTTGCTGTCGCAACAGATTCGCCACCGCCAGACTGGTCGCCTCCCGCACGCACGTGCAGTAGAGGATGAGTGGCGTTGTTTTAGATAGCCCGGTAGGTCCATCCAAAGAATTCGGCTCCAGCCGTTGCGAGCCCCGAATACGCGCTGCACCCGGCTCGTAGTAACCGTGGCTTCGTACATCGTAGACCGCCGCGCCGCCGGCTTCGAGTATTCGCGAGGCTTCGGCTGGGCCGATGCGGGGAATGGTGCGAAGCACGCGGCTCTTGATCCACAGGCGAACCTGGTACGCCAGGTAAATAATGACGGCGATGGCGATTAATACACCGATCACACGGCTAAACGTGTCGAGGCCTTTGACGACCGGGCCAAGAATATCGCTGAGCAGAAAGCCCGCTGTCCAATAAACGCCCACGTACACAGAAGCGCCCGCCAGATCCAGCAAGACAAACTGGTGGTACGGCATCTTCATGCTCCCCGCTAGCGGCGGAGCCAGGCTGTTGATGCCCGGTACGAATTTGGCGAACAGCAGAAGGTAGCGCCCTCTCCGGTAGAAAGAACCGGCCGCGCGCAAGATACAGGATTCCGGATTGAGCGAGAGGCGGCAAAGGATGCGTAGCAGCCACCACCCGGTGTAGCGGCCGGCAAAATACAGCAGGTTGTCCGCACACAACATGGCCGCCAGGGCGGCTGCGAGCGTCACTTCGGGGCGCAGCGAGCCCCGCGCACTGCTCGCTCCGGCAATCAGAAGGGCGAGCGAAGCGGGCAGCGGCAGTCCCATGGCCTCGAGGAACACCACGCCGGCAAGCAGTGGAACGCCGTAGCGCGAAATCTCCGTGAGCAACGAATCCATTACCCGCGATGATAACCAGATCCGAGTTTAAATCGATCTTAATCCGCCGGAAGTAACCAGGCTTTGCAGCGAACCATCCAACACATGGGGAGGATGCAATGCGCAAAAAACTAGGCGTTATTGCCCTGATGCTCTCTGGAATTGCGGGAGTGGCTTTCGGGCAAGACGGTTACTACAACTACCGCTACCACGACCGCGATCACGGCAACCACTATTACCGGCAAAATGATCGCGACTGGAATCGTCACCAGCGGCGCGAATGGAAAGAACACCAGCGCGAGGAGCGCCGCGAGCGGGAATGGCGACGGCAGAGTGGGGAATGGCGCCAAAACGAACGCCAGGAGCGTCGATTCGACCGCCCTTCGTTCCGTTTCGACTACCGGCGTTGAGAGACCGTTCCCGGCCGATTCAGGCTCGCTGATGTTGTTGATACAAGCAAGCGCCGCCCACGTACGCAGTTCTGTTGGCGAGGGCTAGCACCACGACCGTCGGGAGCGTGGTAACACGAAGATTCAAGATAACGTCCTAACGATGGGGAGTAGTTTATGACAGCACGAAGGCCCTTGACGTGGGCCGCGTTCGCTATTTGTGTTTATGGACAGCTTAAAGCCGAATCGGCGGACGTTCGCGGTCTGATCGAACAGGGCAACGCCGCCCTGGCGCAAAACCGACTTCGCGAAGCCGCCGCCGCCTTTCAAAAGGCCGTCGATCTGGATCCCTCATCCGCTAAAGCGCATGAACAACTGGGTGTGGCATTATCCAGAGAGATTCTGTCGGGAAACATCAGACCCTCGGCCGACTCCGATGTGGTTGAGCGCGCGGAGAGTCATCTGAGACGCGCTATCGAACTCACGCCCTACGCTTCGGCGCCTCTTCTGACGCTATCGGAACTCGAGGGCGCGGTGGCCGAGCGGTCGGGCGACGCCGATCAACGGGCCGAGCATTATAAGAACGCTCAGGATCTGTTGAAGCAGGTGTTGGCTCTCGAACCGGCCAAGGCCGGTATGTATTTCCAACTTGCCAGTCTTCAGCGCGATGAGTTTGGCCCGGCCATCCAGCAGGCAAAGGCGCGCTCTAGTACCAAGCCTGGTCCGCTTCCGGATATCGATCTCCGTCGTTCGCTCCAGCAGCAGTATGGCAGCCTGATTGACGACGCCATTCAAAATGCGCAGAAGGCGGCGGAGATGGCCGCCCATTCACCAAAGCCCTTGCTGCTGATGTCGCGGCTATTGCGCGAGCGAGCGTTGCTTCGAGATACGGCCGAGCAATATGCCGCCGACATGCACTCGGCCGACGACTGGCAGCGGCAGTTTCTGACCGCGGGAGGACATCTGGACGGCGCAAGTACTAAGTGATGCCTCCGCAACCCAGCGAGGGCAGCGCGCCGCCATTGCGGCGATAATCACCAGGCGTCGCTCCCATGATCCGTTTGAAGGCTTTATTGAACGCGCCGTCCGAATCGTAGCCTATCGAGTGCGCGACGTCGATCAGTGTTTTGTCGCCTTCGCGCAGCAGCATGGCGGCCTGATAAATCCGCCAGCGTGTCAGATACTCGAGCGGCGTCTCGCCTACCAGCTCTTTGAAGCGCAGCGCGAACGCTGAGCGGGACATTCCGGCCGACGCAGCTAACGCGGCAACTGTCCAGTGTTGACCGATGCTCTTGTGCATCGACTCGAGCGCTGCGCCCACCTGTTTATCCGCGAGCGCGCGAAGCCAACCCGTTTCCCCACAGTTGCCCGAGGCAATGTGGACGCGGATGGCTTGAATCAACAGAATATCGGCGAGCCGTCGCAACAATAGAGGCGAGCCGAAGTCTGGATGCGCGGCTTCGGAAGCCAGCAGCTGTAGTGTCTGCTGCAGTGGTGTGGCTTGCGCCTGATCCGCCTTCAAATGGATGAGCTGCGGAAGCAGATCCGTCAGCGGCTTACTATTGGTCCGATCGAATGTGAATTTACCGCCGACCATCGTAGTTGCGGCGCCTCCTCCTCCAAAATGAACCGCGGCTCCGGATGCGGCCTGAATTACCGTTTCGATATCGTGAGCACGGCTCCGGGGATGATCGCGGAGGGTGTGCGTCCGGCTTTGTGCAAAGAAACAAAAGCAGTCACCGCCTGTGAGCGCGAGGGGCTTCGCATCTCCTTCCACCGTCAGCCAACAATTGCCGCGAACCACCATCCCGAAACATGCTTGTGCGCGGCGCTCGATGCGAAGCCCCCAGGGAGCGGTCAATTCCAGACGCCGGTAAACCACGCTTTCAATGCGCATGGCGGCAAAGATATCGGTGACCGGGTCCACGTTGGCTCCTTAAATTGGACGAACAGACAACAATTCTGGACGATTGATGGGCGCGCGTCCAGGTTGCTGGACATCGATACTAGCATGGGAACATCGATTCACAAACTGCTGGGGGTGGCGGCGGTTTCGATTCTATGCTTCTCGCTGGATTCGTCTGCGGCGGAGTTAGCCCCGGATACGCTTCAAGCGTGGAACGAATACATACGAACAGAGAATTCAAAAATTGCCGGCCGTTCTCCGGCGAGCGCCTTTCTGTGGATAGACGAATCGCCGGATCGCCAACGTCGCGTTCGTGACGGCGAGATTCTGATCTCTCCTGCCGGGAAGGACGTACCCAAGAGTATTCCGCATGGCTTGATTCACCACTGGATCGGGGCGGCCTTCTTGCCGGACACACGACTTGAGGATGTCTTTAATGTGGTTCGAGATTACGGCCACTACAAGAACTACTATGCGCCGAACGTACTGGATTCGCGGCCCCTTCACCAGGCCGATTGCGGCAAGCGATTCTCGCTCGTTATTTTGAACAAAGCGCTATTCGCTAAAACGGCACTGGATGCTGAATTTGAAGAGTCCTACAAACAGCTCGATGAGAAAAAATGGTACAGCGTTACGTCCAGCACCCGCGTACAACAAGTGGATAATTATGCGGAGCCCGAGGAACACCGCTGGGCAGCGGATACGGGTAGCGGCTATGTCTGGCGTTTGTACAGTCTTTCTCGCTTCGAGCAGCGGGACGGCGGGGTCTACATCGAATTGGAAGCGATCGCACTAAGCCGTAATGTGCCGGTGTCACTGCATTGGCTGGTAAATCCGATCGTCCGCCGCGTATCGAGGAACTCGCTTGAGGTCTCGCTTCAAAAGACCGAAGAGGCAATACATTCGGCCCAGTCCACGCGGTCACCCGTAATAACCTCGAACGATGCAGCCCTGCGCGCGGCGAAGTAAGCGTTACTTCGTCAAAACCTGCTCAAAAAATGCCAGGGCCCGCGGATCGTGCGTCTGCCCGAGCCAGAAAAAAGCCTGCTTTTGCACTTCCCGATTCTTCTGAGTTCGTGCGATCTCGATCAACTTAGGTACCGCTTCATCTTTAGGCAGTTGCGAGAGGGCGAACACCGCGCGCTTCTTGACGCCGGTGTCCGGGTCGTTCTCAATGGCGTTCTGGATCACGGAGGAAGCTCTTTGTCCGGCTTTCTGCGCCAGCCAGAACAACGCTTGGCCGCGAACGTGAGCGGATGGATCGCTCTTGGCCAGACGAATCAGCGCATCCAGCCCCTGTGGCGCTTCGTGCTGCGAGATCGCAAATAGAGCGCCGTCGAGGTGGCGATCCGACCCGGAAGAGGCGATCAGCTTCTCGAGATAGCTGACGCTCACTGCGCCGGGCACACCCGTCAACCAGACAAAGGGAAGGCCGCCTGCGTCCAGCGGGCAATCGAGCGAGAATACGCGGATTTTTTGGACGCTATCTTTTTCGATCCTGAACAGCACCGCCAAGGTGTCGCTTCCTTCGAGCGGAATGGCAGAATTCGATACCTGGCCGGTTACGGAAGGCCCAGAACCGTTCTCTAGCCGGCACCCGTAACCGTTCGATTCGCCCCAGCAACAACTCTGGTGATCGCGTCGTGATGTCTTGATAGCGTAGCCGAACCAGGCCGGAGCGGATCCGCGCATTTGCACCGCAAGATCGCCCGAAAACACCCGGCTCTCAAATTTGGCATTTGTCAAATTCGGCTGCGGAGCTTGGCAGAACGCGATACCGGCGAAAAGAACAACCAGCAAAGGCTTCACTTCAAAATCTCCATCATGTAATCGGTCACTTCTTTGGAATGCACCAACGACATTTTCTTTACGATTTCGTTTTTCATAGCCGGATCCTTTTCCGCGCGAGCCAGATCTACCATGGCCTTGCCGCTGTTCTGCAGAAAGAGCGATTGGAGCACGGCTTCCCGCACCTCGCGATTCGGATTCGATTGATAGATCGAAACCAAAACGTCGCTGCGGCCATTGCCACCCATGAGTCCCAGTGATTTGATCGCGGCCACTTGCAGGCGAGGGTCTTTCTCGTTGCGGGCAATTTCCGCCAACCTGGACGAATTTCCGCCCAAGAACATGGATTTGAGAATTTCTTCCTTACTGTCGATGGAGCTGCTCGATTGATACAGCTGCCACAGTTCCTCCTGGCCGCCCGTGAGCGCCAACTGGCGAATCGCTTCCCGGCGCAGATCGGGATTCTTCTCTCCCTTTGCGGCGTTGAGCAGAAAATCGCGTGATCCCGATTGCATGAAGCTGCGCAAAATGGCTCGCTTCAAGTTGTCGTCCGATGACGCGTTGTAGATGGCGCCGAGTTCCTTACGGGCTTCCGGGCTTCCCATCATGCCGATATAGCGGATCGCCTTGAGCTGTAAATCCGGATCCGACGAATCGCGCGCGACCGTATTCAATACTTTGTTCGCTTCGGCCGAGCGGCTTTGCGTAAGAACGAACAGCGCCTTCTCTTTGACCTTTGGCGAGTTGTTGCTGGTGAGTAGTTTTTGAAGAATGGGTACGGCCTGATCCGGATCGGACTGCATCAGGCTGTTCAGCGCCAGGATCTTCAGCTCTTCATCGGGCTCGCGAGCCGGACTCACATGCTCACCGGATTGGCCACGGATCTCCAACTCCAGGGCGCGCGCATCGCGGTTCCAACGGCTTGTTGCGTAGTCTCGCCGCAAGGCGGCAATTGAGTTCAACGCCTCATCACGCCGGCCGGCCCGGTTCAACGCGTACGCCTTCCAATAGAGAGCGCCGTCGCCACCAGGTCCTTTATGCCCGGCGGACGCATCGAACGCAGCAATTGCCTGGTCCCACTGCCGCGCATCCAGCGCGGCGAGGCCCTTTTGATAATCGGAGTCTTCCTGAGCTATGAGCGGCGTCACAAGCATCATGAAAATAAGAAAATTGCGAATCATAACTTCCGTCCCTCCTGGAGCGTGTTCGCGCTCATCACCCGAACCTTAAACAAAAGATCATTACTTTGAATGCGCGCCTTCAGAGCGTCCAGATCCTCCGCGCTTTCACTTGCCGGACCGTTGGCGACTGCCACCAGCACACGCTCCAGATCGTCGAGCAGTGCCGCCCGAGACTGGTCGCCCGCGCTCCGGGCGGTTTCGCGCAGCAGCTGATTTTCGGTTACGAGACTGCGGGCAAGCGCCCGCTCCGCCTTCAGTTCGCTTTCGCCGGGAACCGCGTGCGCCAGTTCCACGAGAAGTATCTGCGAGCGCTCCAGGTGATCGCTCATTGCCATCAACAGCACACGTTCCCGTGCCTCCGCCGATATCGCCGGCATTTGGCGATTGGGCTGCGCGAGCATTCCAGCGAAAAAAGCAATCGCAACGAGGCTGGCAAGCGCCGGAGCCATCGTCCACCAGTTGAGCCAGTTCCGCCGCCGGTGTTTCACCGGCAATTGCGGAACCAGACGAACCCAGACGTCATTGCCATAAGCATCGCTTCGTTCGGGCACTGGAAAATCCGGGAAATTGTCGAGCGCTGTCTTGATCCGTTCATGCCGCAGCTTACACTCCGCGCACACGTCCAGATGACACATGGATTCCGCGTCCGCCTCGCCGTAATACGCCAGCGTGAGTTGTTCTTCGTTCAGATGAGTCATTGCGCCGCCTCCGCCACCGGCTCGAGTGCGCGCCGCAGTTTCTGCACGGCGCGAAATACGCTATGCTTTGCGGCGTTCGCTTCAACACCCAGCACGCCGGCGATGTCTGCGATGCCGCGGCCTTCGTAGTGCCGCAACACAAATGCCGTGCGCTCCAGATCTGTTAGTTGTTCGAGCGCCGGTTTCAGAAGGCTCGCAATTTGCCCGCTGCGGGCCAGCCGTTCCGGTGAGGGGTCGGGAGCGGCCACACGATCCAGCCAATCCGGCTTTTCAGGGCTAGTGGATGCGGCCGATTGCTCCTTGCGATTCTTGCGCGCGCGAATCAAATCGAGTGAGCAGTTTGCTGCGATCCGGTACAGCCATGTGCCAAATGCGGAGCGGCCGTCGAACCGGTGCAATTGCTTGTACGCTTTCAAAAAGGTTTCCTGCACCAGATCCTCCGCGTCCTGTTCGTTCTGAGTCATACGAAAAGCCAAACGAAACACCGAACGGCTGTGACGTTCCACCAAGGCGCCAAAGGCGCGCTGGTCTCCCTTGCGAGCCTGTTCGGCGGCCGCTGAGTCGGTCCATTCCATCGGCTGTTCCTTAGACTGTACTGGAACTCCCACGGTTAGGCGAACTCGTGTGGAAGTGTACGCTTCCGAGCGGCCTACGAGTCAAATCTAGCGGGAGGAGCTGTTATGTCCAAGAAAAAACTAGTAGTTGGTACACTTTTGCTCGCGGCGGGAATGCTCGCAAACTGTGGCGGCGGGCACGTAGCGGTGGGTTACCGTGCCTATGATCCCTATCGTGCGGATTACCATACCTGGAACGATGGGGAACGTGTCTACTACAACCAATGGGTAGTCGAGACGCACCGTCCGCATCACGATTACCGCAAGCTAAGCCATAACGACCAGCGCGCCTACTGGGAGTGGAGGCACAACCACCACTAAATTCTGACAGCTCAGAACGAATACGACAACCCGAACAGCGGTGTGACTCTCTGGCGTAGACCGCCGTCATTCAACGCCACTAACAGATTGCCGCTCACGATCAGCCCGTCGAAAAGGTTGTACTTAACGCCGAAGGCAGAATTGCTTTGGTTATAGGTCTCCTTATCGATCGTGCTGATCGTGGGAAACGTTCCCACCTGGCCGGTGGATACGAGAGGTCCGAGGGACGTGTAAGTCGATTCCCTGATGCGTGGCGCGTTGATGAGTTCCTGTCCGAGGTAGTCGATTGCCGCCGTAAGCCTGCGCGTCAATCCGATATCCGTTCCTACCGAGAAGAAAGCGAAGTCCGGCAGCTTGTCCTTCGTGCCGTTCCAAATGTTGCCGCCCAGATAGGAAGAGCCGTTCCATTGATAGCCCAAGTTCACGTGCGGCGTCAGCCAGCCCGTGCGCACTGAAATCGCCGCGAATGGCTTCACTCCCCAAGCGCCGGAGCCAAGGAAGTTACTCTCATCTCCGCTGGGAAGCCGCAGATCGGAGGCCAGGGCTAGTTTTATCCGTTCCGATCGATACACCGTGCCCTTCAATCGGAACGTCACGTCTCCGATGCCGGCGGCGCTGTTTTTGCTCGGATTCCAATAAATATCGCCTGTTCTGGCGGGATTCAGGAAATCCGTCGAAGTCTGGCCATTCGCAAACCCGCGCTGGATGCTGCCCTGCTTATTATTCGGGTCGAAATAATAACCCCAGTTCGGGCCGAATGGTCCTGGTCCACCGCTGCTCGCGCAGCATTCGACGTTGACGCCGTTCGGCCCTGGAGTAAATATCGGCTCGGTGTTTACTATGCGATTGATTGTTGCAGTCGACGTCAC
>Ga0068856_100004195_pt1 | contig 14393 bp, 11 predicted proteins | sample KBSCornC62_FD_66595 | JGI IMG/M metagenome (GOLD analysis project Ga0068856, IMG submission 66595) | Corn rhizosphere microbial communities from Kellogg Biological Station, Michigan, USA - KBS Corn C6-2 | ecosystem: Host-associated > Plants > Roots > Rhizosphere > Soil ...
ATCGCGACGCTCGTCAAGCGTGATCGCGTGCGGGCCGGGAGATCGGGCGGGCTCGGGGAAACGAGCGGCTGTCGGGCGGGCACGTCCACGTGGCTCGATTCTATGACGTGGGACCATGGGCTTCGTTCGGCGGATCGGGGCTGTCTCCCGCGACTATCCAGGCCGCCTCCGCCGGCCACGACACCGTCACTTGGTCGCCGACCGACGCCCGCTCGTCGCCGCCCACCGTCGCCTGCACCCTCCCCAATGCCTCCGTCTCGAGCTCGAGGTGCTTGGCCGGGCCGACGTACGACACGTCGGCGACCGTGGCGGCATAGCCCTCGCCTCCCAGCCGAAGTGACTCCGGCCGCACGATCATGTTCACCGCTGTGCCCTCGGCGATCCGCTCCGGACCGTAGGCGGGGAGCTCACCTATGTCGCCGGCCCGCAGCCGGTACCTGCCCTCGCCGAGCGCGGCCTCCACCACCGCCTCGGTGCGGTTGGACGCGCCCACGAAGTCGGCGACGAACAGCGTCGCCGGCTTTCGGTACACATCCTCGGGTGTTCCCACCTGTTCGAGCAGGCCGTCGTGCATGACCGCGACCCGGTCGGACATCGAGAAGGCCTCCTCCTGGTCGTGCGTCACGTACACGAACGTGATCCCGACCCGTCGTTGCACCGACTTCAGCTGGCCCTGCAGCTCCTTACGCAGTTTCAAATCGAGCGCGCCCAGCGGCTCGTCCAGCAAGAGCACCTTCGGGTGCTTGACCAGCGCTCGCGCCAGCGCGACGCGTTGCTGTTGCCCGCCCGACAGCTGCGCCGGCTTCGAGTGTTCGCGCCCGACCAGCTGCACCAACTCGAGCATCTCGGCAACGCGCGTTCGGATCTCGGCCCGCGGCCGCTTCTCCTCTACCAGGCCGAAAGCGACGTTGTCCGCCACCGAGAGGTGTGGGAACAGCGCGTAGGATTGGAACACCGTGTTCACCGGCCGCCGGTAAGCGGGCCGGCGCGTGATGTCTTCGCCACCCACCTCGATCGTGCCTTCGTCGGGGTGCTCGAGGCCGGCGACCATCCGCAGCGTGGTGGTCTTGCCGCAGCCACTCGGCCCGATCAGCGAGAAGAACCCGCCTGCCGGGATCTCCAGATCGAGGCTCTTCACCGCCACCAGGTCGCCGAAGCGCTTCGTCAGCGCCGACAGCTTGACGGTCCCGGGCTCCATCAGTCGCGCCCCTCGGGCAGCGCCAGTGCCCGCCGCGCGCCACGGCCCAGCCGGGTCACAGCCAGGAACCCAACCGTGAACATGGTCACGGTGAACAGCATCACCATCATCCCGATCGCGTTGATCTCGGGCGTGATCCGGAACCGGATCATCGAGAGGATCACCACCGGCAGCGGTGCCGTCCCTGACCCCACCAGGAAGTACGACGTCACCACGTCGTCGAACGAGAACGTGAACGCGAGCAGCCCGGCCGCGACGATCCCGGGCAGGAGCCCCGGGAACGTCACCCGCCGGAACACCCGCCACGCGTTCGCGCCCAGGTCAGCTGCGGCGTCCTCGAGCGCGGGGTCGAGCGTCGCCACCCGCGCTTGAATGATCAGCGTCGCGTACGCCGAGTTCCAGACGACGTGCCCGATAACCACCGCGGTGGTGCCCAGCGGGAACCGGATCTTCGAAAACAGGAGGAACAGCGCTACCGCGAACACCACCTCGGGAAGCATGATGCGCAGGTAGGTGAGGCCGTCGAACATGCGCTGGGAGCGGTGACCGGCACGCCGCCACCACAGCGACCCGCTCACGGCTAGCACCAGCGAGATCGCAGTCGAGGCAAGCGCGATCGTCATCGTCTCCTTGACCCCGCCCCGTACGTCGGGGTTGTGGTACGCCTGGTTGTACCAGTGGGTGGTAAAGCCCTTCCAGCTGACCAGCAGGGTGTCCTTGTTTACCGAGTTGACAGCGACGATCACAAGTGGCGCCCACAGACAGACGATCACGACCAGCGAGATCAGGCCGGAGAACCAGTGGCGGCGGAGCTTCACGACGGAGCCGCTCGCCGCTGCGCCAGCCTGAAAACGATCAGCGCCAGCGCCATCACGACCATCAGCGCTACCGCGATCGCGGAGCCGAACGGGTAGTCCCCCACCGACAGGAACTGATCCGTGATGACGTTGCCGAGCATCAACGTCTTTCCACCGCCGAGGATCTCGGGGATAACGTACTCACCGAGGGCGGGGATGCCGACGATGATGCAACCGACCACGACGCCCGGCATCGCCAGCGGCAGTGTCACCCGCCGGAACGTGCGCCGCGGGTTCGCGCCCAGGTCGTTGGCGGCGTCGACCAGGTTGTAGTCGATCCGCTCCAGCGAAACGTAGATCGGGAGCACCATCAACGGCAGGTACGAGTAGACGATGCCCAGGGCGATGCCCTTCGGGGTATAGAGGATGTTCAGCGGCCCGCTCAGCACGTGCAGCGCGTGCAGGAAGTGCTGCAGCGGCCCGCCGTTGTCAATCAGGTTGACGATCGCGTAGGTGCGTACGATGAAGCTCGTCCAGAACGGCACGATCACCAGCACCAGCAGAAGCTTCTGCCAGCGCGACGGCTGGCGACTGATGAAGTAGGCGAGTGGGAAGCCAAGCAATAGGCAGCCGAGCGTGGCTGAGATGGACAGAAAGATCGACCGCGTCAGGGTGTTGAAGTAGAGCGGGTCGTGGATCTGCCGGTAGTTCGATAGCGTCCAGCCGAAGCTGATGTTGTACGTGACCAGGCTGATGGTCGCGAACGAGTAGACGACCACCAGCCCCAGCGGAATCAGGAAAAACAACAGCATCCAGGCGAGCGTCGGCAGCGCCAGCAAGCTGCGCAGGGCCTGGCCCGCGTAGCGCATCATCGGCCCGCCGGACTCAGGCCGACTTGAACTGGTCCCATAGCTTGTTGTACGCCGCGGTCGCTTCTCCCAGGTAGTTCTCGAACTCGACGTTCGCGAGCGTGGCTGGGTCGACGATTAGCGCCGGGTTCTGCGCGATCGTTTTGTCGATGTACGGCGTGGCCGCGTTGGAGACGAAGGCGGTGCCGGTGGTGTTCACGAAGTCGGCGTACTGTTTGGGCTCGAGGAAGAAGTTGAAGAACGCCTCCAGCACCTCGATCTGGGGGGTGTCCTTGACGGCGAAGAATCCCTCGAGATACGCAGAGGCGCCCTCGGACGGAAGCACCCACTTGATGTGGGGGTTGTCCTGCTGGGCAAGGGCAATGTCGTAGTCCCAGTCCATCGCGATGGCATACGAGCCCTGGGCCAGGCCCTGGCCGATGTTGTAGGACTTCAGCGCCTGCAGGTGCGGTTTGATTTCGATCAGTGCCTGCAGCGCCTGGTTCAGCTCGTCCTGGTTGGTCGTGTTGACCGAGTAGCCCTTGTACCTGAGGGCCGAGCCGATGCAGTCGCGATCGAGGTCGGTGAACACGATCTTGCCCGAGTACTTGGGAGCCAGGTTCCACAGGTCGGCCCAGCTGTTGATCGGGTCCGAGACGAGGTCTGTGCGATAGCCGATGCCAGTCTTGCCGTAGTCGGTGGGGATGCCGTGCGTGTAGGCCGAGCGGAACTTCTCGTCGACGTTCTTGATGTTGGGGATCTTCGACCAGTCCAGCGGCTGGATGATGTCGGCGGCGACGCCCTGGCCGGTGACGGCCTGGTCGCCCAGCGCGGCGTCGTAGGTCGACATGTTGGCCTTGATCTGGGGGACGACCGCGCCGCTCGAGATCGATCCCAGCGACGCCTGCTTGATGCCCGCGCCCGGGTAGGCCGTCTCGAAGTCGGCGACCGTGTGCTTGCCCATCCAGCCCTGGTAGTTGAGCAGCACCGCCGTTCCCTTGGGCGGGCCGCTGGAGGACGGGGGCGAGCTGGAGCTGCTACTACTGCCGCAGGCGGCGCCGAGCGCGCTCAGAGCGGGCAAGGCGATGCCCATCTGAGCTGCGCGGGCCAGCAGTTCGCGGCGGCGCATGGTGCCCGCGGGCGAAAGGGGACGGTGGGGCAAGTCGTTCATGGCGCTCCTCGGTGGGCCGGTTAGCGACGATCCTACCGGTGGCGCTCCCCGTACGCTATCGGTCCGCGTACGCTAACCTCGCACCTGTGGCAGGACGCAAGGGCGCTCACAAATCCGGAGAACGCCCGCCCGCGGTCGTGCCCGATAGCGTCACGCGGCTTGACCACGTCTGGATTCCGCTGGCAGACGGCGCCAGGCTGGCGGCGCGGATCTGGATGCCCGAGGACGCCGCGTCGACGCCGGTGCCGGGGCTGCTGGAGGCCATTCCGTACCGCAAGAACGACGCCACCTCGGTGGCCGATGCCGGCCGCCACGGCTATTTCGCACAGCACGGGTACGCATCTGTGCGCGTGGACATTCGCGGCAGCGGCGACTCCGACGGGATCCTGCTCGACGAGTACCTGGAGCAGGAGCAGGACGACCTGGTCGAGATCATCGCCTGGATCGCCGCCCAGCCCTGGTGCGACGGCACCGTCGGCATGTTCGGGTACTCGTGGGGCGGGTTCGCGGCGCTGCAGGCGGCGGCGCGCCGACCGCCCGCGCTGAAGGCGATCGTCAGCGTCGCCTCGACTGACGATCGCTATGCCGACGACGTCCACTATATGGGCGGTTGCCTGCTCGCCTACTACCTGTTGTCATGGGCGACGACGATGCACGTGTACGCGACGCTGCCTCCCGACCCGGAGGTGGTGGGCGAGGACTGGCGCGACACCTGGCAGCAGAGGCTCGAGGGCACCCGCCCTATGATCGAGCCCTGGCTGACGCATCAGCGCCGCGACGGTTACTGGCAGCAGGGCTCGATTTGCGAGGACTATTCCTCGGTCGACTGTCCGGTGCTGCTGGCGGGCGGGTGGGCCGATGGGTACCGAAACGCCGTGCTGCGAATGCTGGAGGGGCTGAGCTGTCCACGTAAGGCCGTGATCGGGCCATGGTCGCACCACTTCCCCAACGACGACATCCCGCCTGGCCCGGCGATCGGCTTCCTGCAGGAGTGCGTGCGCTGGTGGGATCGCTGGTTGAAGGGCGTCGATAACGGCGTGATGGAGGAGCCGCAACTGGCGGTCTGGATGCAGGACGCCGTGCCGCCGAGTCCGAGCTACCCGGACCGTCCGGGACGGTGGCTGGCCGAGCCGTCCTGGCCCTCCCCCAACGTCGAGGTGCGCTCGCTGGCGCTGGGAGCCGACGGGATCGAGCGCGGCGGCGATCGGCCGCTCATGGTGCGCAGCCCGCAGTCCACCGGGGTGGATGCCGGCGATTGGGACCCGTTTGGCAATCCCGCCGACCTGCCACCCGACCAGCGCGCCGAAGACGGGCGGTCGCTCGTCTACGACGGCCTGCCGCTCGACCGCGACATCGCCATCCTGGGCCAGCCCGCGCTGCTTCTGGAGCTCGAATCGGACCGCCCCTGGGCGCTGGTGTGCGTGCGCCTGTGCGACGTCGCTCCCGACGGCGCCTCGACGCTGGTCACCCGCGGCCTGCTCAACCTCACCCACCGCGGCGGCCATGCTGAGCCGCGCCCGCTCGAGCCGGGCCGGCGCGAGCTGGTGCGCGTGGACCTGAAGGCGATCGGCCAGGTCGTACCCGCTGGTCACCAGCTGCGGGTGGCTGTGTCGACCGCCTACTGGCCGTGGGCCTTTCCGTCACCCGATCCGGTCACGCTGACCGTGCACGGCGGTTCCCTCGAGCTGCCGGTGCGACGGCCCTGGGACGGCGAGCCGTCGCCGCCAGCATTCGCACCTGCCGAGCAGGCGCCCGTGCCCGCCACGGAGACGCTCGCGCTGGAGGCGGGAGACCATACGGTCTCACGCAGCATTGGGCGTAACACATCGCAGCTCGTGCACGTCTACCCGAGCTTCCACACCCGTTTCACCGAGAGCGGCATCGAGTTCCGATCGCACGAGCCCGACACATTCACCATCGACGAGGCGGATCCGCTCTCGGCACGGATCGTCTGCGAACGCACGGTGACCCTCAGCAGGGGCCCGTGGAGCGTCAGCATCGAGGCTCGCAGCACGATGCAGGCCAACGCCGAATCGTTTCTGGTGACGGCCGACCTGCGAGCCTCCGAGGGCGGCCAGGCTGTGCACGCGGGCGCGTGGTCGTTTCGTGTGCCGCGCTACATGGTGTGAGAAAGAGCGGCTTCCGGAATCACCCGTGATCCGAGAGGAGCTGGCGCGGGCGAACGTCCTCACAGGCCCCCCGCGCTCGTGCGAGACTCGTAGGCATATGAACGAGGCGGAGCGGTACCTGGTTCGTCCGATCGGCGTTGTCCGCTCGACGCTGCGCGCGATCTCTGACGCCCCGAACCAGGCGTCTGAGGGAGCGCCGGAGGCGTTGCTCGAGATCGATCCCGCGTTCGCCGGCGCCCTGCATCGCATCGAGCCGGGCGACGAGCTGATCGTCCTGACCCGGCTGCATCTGGCCGACCGGGACGTCCTGCAGACGCACCCGATGGGAGACGAACGGATCCCCCTGACCGGCGTCTTTCGGACGCGCTCCCCGGGCCGGCCAAATCCGATCGGGCTCCACCGCGTGATCGTCACTGCACGGGACGCCGCAACCACGTTGCGGGTCGGTGCACTGGAGGCGATCGACGGTACCCCGATAATCGACCTCAAGATCGCGATCACGCGCCGTGCATGACCTCGTCCAGCGGGCCGAGCGGGCCGGCACCCGCATCATCCGCTTCCAGTTCTGTGACTACTCCGGCATCGTCCACGCCAAGGCGGTGCACGCCTCGATCCTGGAGCAGAAGCTGCGCGAGGGCGTCGGTAGCACGCTCGCCCAGACCGCCCTCAACGTGCGAGACGAACTGGTCGACATCCCCGAGATGCCGCCCGTGGGGGAGGTGCGGATCGTCCCCGATCCGGCGACCTACAGCGAGCTGTCCTGGGCACCGGGGGTGGCCGCGGTGATGTGCGATCTGGTTGACCGCGACCGGGTGCCGTGGTTTGCCTGTACGCGCTCGTTTTTGCGCCGTCAGGTGGAGGCTGCAGCGAACCTCGGGATCGACGTCAGCGCCACTTTCGAGCTCGAGTTCTACCTGTGCCGGCCGACCGCCGACGGCGGGCTGGAGGCGCTTCCGCGGCGGCCGGTGTACAGCACGATCGGGCTGGACGATACGCAGCCCGCGATGTCGGCAATCGTCGACGCGCTGGTCGGCAGGGGGATCGCTGTGGAAGGCATCCTGAACGAGTACGGCGCCGGCCAGCACGAGCTGTCGGTCGCACCCGCGGATCCGCTCACGGCGGCCGACACCGAGATCGCGTTGCGCGACACCGTCCGCGGCACGGCGCTGATCCACGGCTACCGGGCGAGCTTCGCGCCCAAGCCGTTCCTCGACCAGATCGGGAGCGGCGCCCACCTGCACCTGTCGCTGTGGCGGGACGGCCGCAACCTGCTGCACGATCCCTCGCAGCCGGGAGGGCTAAGTGGTGCCGGCCGCCACTTCGTGGGCGGACTGATCGAGCACCTGCCGGCGCTGCTGGCGCTGACATGCCCCAGCGTCAACTCCTACCAGCGGCTGCTGCCCGACGCCTGGACGGGCGTCTATCGCTGCTGGGGATTCGACAACCGGGAGGCGCCGGTACGCGTGGTCTCGCCCTACTGGGGGAGGGAGGAGCAGACCATCAACCTTGAGCTGAAGGCCGTCGACGCAAGCTGCAACCCGCACCTGGCCCTGGGTGTGGTGTTGTCGGCGGGGCTGGATGGCATCGCCCGCGGGCTCGATCCAGGCGACCCCGTGGACGTCAACCCGGCCCGGCTGGAGCAGCCGCCGCCCATTCTCCCGCAGTCGCTGGACGCGGCGCTCGACCTGCTGGCGGGCGACCCGGTGCTGGCCGGCGCCACCGGCCGGCCGATGCTCTCCACCTATCTCGCGCTGAAGCGGTCGGAAGCTTCCGCCTACGCCGCGGCCGACCCGGAGACGACCGCCACCGAGTACCGCTACAAGTTCTGAGCCGATGCTTGACCTGAGTCACATCCCGCTGGTGGACAATCACTGCCACGGCCTGTTCGCGGACGGCTCGCACCTGGACGCGGCCGCCTACCGGCATCGCTTCTCGGAGTGCAGCGGGGACCCGTTCCCGCAAGACCACAGCACCACCGCCGCGCACTACCTGTGGGCGCTTCGCCAGATCGCGGGCGCGCTGCGGTGCGAGGCGGACGAGCATGCGGTGATCGAGGCTCGCCGCGCTAGCACGCAGGGCGAACTCGACCGCCTGTTCCTGGGCACGGCCAACATCGACTGGCTGCTGGTGGACGACGGCTACCCGGCCTCCGACCAGGTCAGTGACCGTGACGAGCTGGCGGTGCGGTCGGGAATCCGGATCGGCTGGCTCGAGCGGGCCGAAACGGTGGCCGTGCGGCTGGCCGGCGAGTCACGGCGGTTCGAGGAGTGGGACGAAGCGCTGGCCGCCCATCTCGGATCGGCGCGGCGTCGTGGCGTATGCGGGCTGAAGTCGGTTGCGGCCTACAGAAGCGGGCTGATGATCGCAGAGCCCGACCGCGACGACGTGCGGGCAGCCCACGGCCGGATGGTGCAGATGCCGGTTCCGCGCGTCCAGGAGAAACCGCTGGTCGACCACGTCGTCGGACGCGTGATGGAGGCGGCCAGGGCGCAGGAGCTGCCGGTCCAGTTCCACACCGGATACGGTGACGCGGACGCCGACCTGCGACTGGCCGACCCGCTGCACCTGGCGCCGCTGATGCGCCGCTTCCCGGAGGTGGCGGTGGTGATGCTGCACGGCGCCTACCCGTGGACGCGCAGCCTGGCGGTGCTCGCCGCTACCTACGCCAACGCGTACGTGGACGTCTCCTACGCGATCCCGTTTCTGACCGCACATGAACAGCACGCGATAACCCATCAGGCACTGGGCGCCGCGCCCGCATCGCGGATCCTGTACAGCTCCGACGCCGTCGGCATCCCCGAGCAGCACTGGCTGGGTGCGGTGCGTGGCCGCCGCGCTCTGGGCGCCGCCCTCGGTGAGATGGCCGACGCGGGCGACCTCTCCGGGTTCGATGCCGAACGGCTGGCCACGCTGATCATGCACGAGAACGCACGGCGGATCTACGGGTTGTGACCGCCCTGCGGCGAGGAACTGCCGGAAAGGGGTGTCGGCAGAACCCGGCCGACACCCCTTTCCGGTTTACGCCACCGGCTACCGGCTGTGCGACGTCACCGGTTGCCGCTGATCAGACTCCCGCCGCTGCCCCGGCGCCTCCGTTTGCTTCGTCATCCGATACGGTCCTGGCGGTACGGATGCCGTTGGTGCGGACGCCTCCGCGCGGACCGTCGCCCGCTCGATCAGCCCCTGCGCCTGGGCGCCGAGGTACACGGCCAGCGCTCCGGCGCCGTAGAAGAAGGCGATCCAGCGAAGCCCGTTCTTCCACGCGCCGCCGGCCATCGGCTGGAACCCGGTAGTCGACCAGGTCTGATGAAGCGATGGTCCGATCACCAGCCAGACCCCGCCGGCTATCGCCAGCAGCGCCGCCAGCCAGGCGACGGCCCGACTCCGCGTCATCATCAGGATCCCGCCGACGAAGATCGCGATCCCGGGGATGAGGCTCATCAGCAGGTGATCCTGTGAGAAGCGCCAGTGCGTGCTGGTGTCGAACCCGAAGCCGAAGTACGGCCCGACCAGTGGCGCCAGGAACACCCAGGCTCCGAGCACCATCAAGAGCACGGCGGGCACGAGCACCACCATCGGCCGCCGTGCGACGCGATTCTGCGTGTGTGTGGTCATCGACCAACCTCCCATCCGGGCGGCCACGGAAATGGGCCGCCGGGCATCGGTGCGTTGGCACCTGCCCTGGTGAGATCGTTCCCATCGGCGCGGACTTCTAATCCTGCGTCGACGGGGCTTCCCGGCCGGCGAGGGTCCACTGCCTGCTGTTAACGGCCGCTCAACAATTGGCGTCGAACATGACGGTACCGTTCGGCACCGCGGTTGGGTGCCCCGCATCGCGAGGAGATACGCACACCACATGCCGTCCCAGGGTCGCACGAGTCTTCGCCGGAAGCTGGGCGGCCGTCGGCCGACGGGCCGAGTCGCGCTTCTGATCCCGCTGGTGGCGATCGTCGCGGTCGCGGCCGTCGCCGAGGGATGGTCGGACGCCGAGACACGTGCCTCGCTGGTCGGCATCCACAGGATCAAGCACGTGATCATCGTGATGCAGGAGAACCGGTCGTTCGACTCCTACTTCGGCACGTATCCGGGCGCGGACGGTCTGCCGGTCAAGAACGGGCATTTCCGGGCCTGCGTGCCCAGCAGGAAGGCGCATCAGTGCTTTCACCCGTTCCACGACCGAAAGGACCGCAACAACGGCGGTCCCCACCAGAACAGCGACGCTGTGGCCGACATTGACGGCGGCAAGATGAACGGGTTCATCAACCAGGTGATCTCGAGCCAGCACGGAGCGTGGTGCAGGGCCCATCCGGACTGGCCGAACTGTTCGATCGGCCCGCGGCACACCGACGTGATGGGCTACCACACGGCGCGCGAGATCCCGAACTACTGGAAGTACGCGGAGAACTACGTGCTGCAGGACCACATGTTCGAGCCGAACCTGGGTTGGAGCCTGCCGGCGCATCTCTACGCGGTGTCCGGGTGGGCGGCCAAGTGCACCTCGCCGACCGATCCCATGAGTTGCACCTCCGACCCGTACAAGCCGGGCCGGCCGGGCGCGCCTCGCCCCAAGGGATTGCAGTACGCGTGGACCGACCTCACCTACCTGATGCACGCACATCACGTCAGCTGGCGGTATTACATCGCCGCCGGCAGGTCGCCCGACTGCGCCGACGGTGACATCGCCTGCCCTGCCCACAAGCAGGCGGCCAATCTGCACTCGATCTGGAATCCGCTGCCGCAGTTCACCGACGTCGCCCAGGACGGCCAGCAGCACAACGTCCAGGACGCCAAGCGCTACTTCGCCGCCGCTCGCGGCGGGACGCTGCCCTCGGTGTCATGGGTGATACCCAACCAACGCACGTCGGAGCATCCGCGCGCGCTGGTCTCGGCCGGCCAGAAGTGGGTGACCCGCCTGATCGACGCGGCCATGCGCGGGCCCGACTGGAACTCGACCGCCATCTTCGTCGTGTGGGACGACTGGGGCGGGTTCTACGACCACGTGGTGCCGCCGAGCGTCGACCAGAACGGGTACGGGCTGCGCGTGCCCGGCCTGGTGATATCTCCGTACGCCCGCACCGGCGTGGTCGACCACCAGACCCTCTCGTTCGACGCGTACCTCAAGTTCATCGAGGACGACTTCATGTCGGGCCAGCGGATCGACCCCGCCACCGACGGTCGGCCGGACTCACGCCCGGACGTGCGCGAGAACGCTCCTGGGCTCGGCAACCTGATGGCTGATTTCAACTTCTCCCAGAAACCGCGCCCGCCGATGATCCTGGCGCCCTGCCCCCGCCGCTACGTCTTCCACGCCCACTGCTCCTGAGGTCGATGGCTTGTGCGCGGCGCGCTGGGATGACAGCATGTCGGCTCGACACCGGGGAGGTGGGGCGGTGCCCTACAGCGGGCCGGCGCTTGATCAACCGATAACGCTGTGCGATCTGCTCGAGGCGGGGCTCTCCCGCGATCCGGACGCGGATGCCCTGATCTGCGCGGAGTTCAAGTGGTCATGGCGGACGCTTGACCGGGTGACCCGGCGGCTGGCGCAGAGCTACCTCGAGATGGGGCTGCGCCCGGGTGATCGGATCGCCTCGCTGATGCCGAACCGGCCGAGGCTGATCGCTCATTACATCGCCGGCTTCCGGGCCGGACTGGTGGCGACGCCGCTCAACTACCGCTACACCGCCCCGGAGATCGACCACGCGCTCGCCGTGAGCGGCGCCCGCGCGCTGCTGGTGCATGCCGAGCGGGAGCCCGACCTCGACGAGAGCCTGGCGTCTGGGCACCTGTCGCTGGGGAGGATCGGCTACCCGCAACCGAGCCGCGACGGCGTCTCCTTCGATGACCTGATCGACGGCGAGCCGACGGCACCGCCACCGCCGCAGCCGGATCCCTCGCAGCCCGCGGTCATCTTTTTCACGTCCGGCAGCACCGGCCCTCCCAAGGGCGTCACCCACACCCACCAGACGGTCGGCTGGATGCTCGCGATCGCGGCCGCGGGCCTGGAGCTGAGCGCCGACGACCGGCTGCTGGCCGGCTCGTCGTTGTCTCACGTGGGCGCGTTCTACGTATCGTTCGCCGCCCTCAGCGTGGGTGCGGGTCTGATCGTCGCCCGCAGCTTCGACGGCGATGAGCTGCTGCCGTTGCTGCGCCACGGGCGCCCGACGGTCTTGTCGATGCTCCCGTCGGCGCTGTTCGCGCTCACCCGCGACCACGGCGCTCGCGGCGAGGACTTCGCCTCGCTGCGGCTGTGCCGCGCCGCCGGCGACTGCGTTTCGGCCGAGCTCGAGCGCGAGTTCACCGGGCTCACCGGGATCGTCATCGACGAGGCGTACGGCCTTACCGAGGTTGGCCTCGCCGCCGTCAGCCCGCCGTCCCAGGAGATCCGGGTCGGTTCGGTGGGCCGGCCGGTGCCCGGTGTCACGGTTGAGATCCGCGGCGACCACGGCGGCGAGGTGGACGCCGGCGGACAGGGCCGGCTCTGGATCAACGCGCCGTCCGCCACCGTTGGCTACTGGGACAACGAACAGGCGACCGCGCAGCTATTCCGCGATGGCTGGCTGGACACCGGTGACGTGATGCGCGCCGATGATGACGGCTACCTGTTCTTCTGCGGTCGCCGCACGCAGATCATCGTCCACGACGGATCGAACATCACGCCCCAGGTGGTTGAGGGTGCCTTGCTCGAACACCCATGCGTTGGCAGCGCCGGCGTCGTCGGCATTCACGACCTCGTCCATGGCGAGAACGTGCGGGCGTATGTCACCCTCCGTGATGGCGCGGAGCGTCCCGCGGCGCAGGAACTGATCCGCTTCGCACGTGAGCGGGTCGGGTACAAGGCGCCGGAGGAGATCGTGTTTCTCGAGCGGATGCCGCGCACCGCCAGTGGCAAGGTCGACCGGTCGCAGCTCAAGCGCATGACGGCAGAACCCCGGCAGCCGACCGCCGGCACCCAGTCGATGCGCTGAGGCTGCGTGGTCGAAGAGCGGCGGGATCACGCGCCTCGTCTCACTACCATGGCTGGCGATGACCGCAGGCTCTTCACGCGAGAGGTCGCTGGATCGCGTTGCCGGCGAGACGGTCGACCTGCTCGTGATCGGAGCCGGGATCCTGGGTGCGTCGACCGCGCTTGCCGCCGCCAGCGCGGGCGCTCGCGTGGCGGTGGTCGATCGAGGCGACCTGGCCGGCGCAACCTCGAGCGCATCGTCCAAGCTCCTGCACGGCGGGCTGCGCTACCTCGAGATGGGCGACGTCGGCCAGGTGCTTCGCTCCCACTCCGAGCGGTGGGCCACAGCGCGCGTGATGGCGCCGCAGCTGGCCGCTCCGACGCCGTTCCTGGTCCCGGTCCTCGAGGACGGCCCGGTGCCGCTCTGGAAGGTGCGGTCCGGGGTCGCGGCATACTCGGCGCTGGCGCGCTGGATGGATGGACGCGGTGGGCGCATCTCGCAGTCCGAGGCCGAGCAGCTGGTGCCGGATCTTGAGGTCGGTCGCACCCGCGGCGTCGTCGTCTACCACGATCACGTCACCCATGACGCTCGCCTCACCCTGGCCGTGCTGCAGGGCGCTGCCGAACGGGGCGCGCACGTGCTCACCCACGCCGACGTGGTCGGTCTGCGCTTCAGCGGCGGGAGGCTGACCGGTGCCGATCTGGTCGACCGGCTTGGCGGGGCGTCGTTCATGGTCTCGGCCACGGCCGTGGTGAACGCCGCCGGGCCCTGGGTGGACGAGGTGCGCAGGCTGGAATCGCCGAGCGCCGGGACCAGCGTCCGCCTGTCGAAGGGCGTGCACCTGCTCCTGCGCGGAGGTGACGGCTGGAGCGCCGCGGTTACCACGCCGCTATCCGAGGGCCGGGTCTCGTTCGCGGTGCCGTGGCAGGGGTTGCTGCTGCTCGGAACGACCGACGATGAGTTCGCCGGCGACCCGAGCTCGGTGGCCGCCACCGACCAGGACGCCGCCAGGATTCTGGACGAGGCGGCGGTCGCGCTGGATCGCGATGCGGTCGATCCGAGTCTCGTGGTCTCCCGGATGGCGGGTCTGCGGGTGCTGCCGTTGTCGACGGGTGCAACGAGCCGCATCCGCCGGGGCACTGTCGTCAGCCGCGGCCCGGTGGGAATGATCTCGGTAGCCGGCGGGAAGCTGACGATGTGGCGAGCGATCGGCCGCGACGCGGCCCGCCTCGCGCTCGGCCGATTGGGAGCGGGGAGGCGTGTCGATATGCCGGTGCGGCCACTGCCCGGAGCCGCGCCTCCGGTG
>Ga0068856_100004196_pt1 | contig 14393 bp, 12 predicted proteins | sample KBSCornC62_FD_66595 | JGI IMG/M metagenome (GOLD analysis project Ga0068856, IMG submission 66595) | Corn rhizosphere microbial communities from Kellogg Biological Station, Michigan, USA - KBS Corn C6-2 | ecosystem: Host-associated > Plants > Roots > Rhizosphere > Soil ...
GAATCGCTGATCGCCTGGAAATCGAGCCGCTGCGCGTCGCCGTGCGGCACGAGCCAGACTTGCGACTGGCATCCCTGGACCTTGTACGCGTCGGTCTTCAGTTCCTCCGGCAACGGCGGCAGCTTGCGGCCGAGGTCGATCAGGTACTGGTAGCGCTCGGTCCAGTCGCTGAAGAACGCGAACTCGTCGGCGATGGCATCCTGTGCGGCGGCGGCCGATTCGTGCGTGGACTCAGGCATCGGACTTCACGATCTTCCAGCGCGCCCCTTGCGCACCGTCTTCGATGACCACGCCGAGCGCCTGCAGCTGATCGCGGATGCGGTCGGACGCGGCGAAGTCCTTGCGCTTGCGCGCTTCGGCGCGCTCGGCGAGCTGCTGTTCGACCCACTGTGGATCGATTTCGGCGCCGGCGTCATGCTTGAACCAGTCTTCCGGATCCTGCTGCAGCAGGCCGAGGAATCGGCCCGCGCCCAGCAGCTGCGCCTTGGCGGCGGCGCGCGCCGGCACGTCGCCCGCCTTGCGCGCGGCGTCCGCCAGCCGCGACAGCAGCGCGAGCGCTTCCGGCGTGTTGAGGTCATCGGTCAGCGCGGCCAGGACTTCCGCCGGCACATCGGCCGGCTGCGCCTCGACGTCGGCGAGCTCGCGCAGGGTGCCATACAAGCCGTCGAGCGTGCTGCGCGCCTGCGCGAGGGAGCTGTCCGACCAGTCCAGCGGCTGGCGGTAGTGCGCCTTGAGCAGCATGTAGCGCAACAGGTCGGCTGGCTGCTGCCGCAGCAGTTCGTGCAGCTGCAGCGTGTTGCCGAGCGACTTCGACATCTTTCGGCCGCCGAACGTCAACATGCCGTTGTGCAGCCAGAAACGCGCGAACACCTTGCCGCCGTGCGCGCAGGTCGACTGCGCGGTTTCGTTCTCGTGGTGCGGGAACATCAGATCGTTGCCGCCGGCGTGGATGTCGAGCGTCTCGCCCAGATGGGTCGCGCTCATCGCCGAGCACTCGATGTGCCAGCCCGGACGGCCGCGGCCCCACGGGCTGTCCCACCCAGGCAGGTCGGGCGTGGAGGGTTTCCACAGGACGAAATCCGCCGGATTTTTCTTGTACGGCGCGACTTCGACGCGCGCACCGGCGATCATTTCGTCGGTCGAACGACCCGACAGCTCGCCGTAGGCCGGATACGAAGCGACGTCGAACAGCACGTGACCCTCGGCCGCGTACGCGTGGCCGCGCTCGATCAGCCGCTGGCACATGGCGACGATCTGGGCGATGTGCGCGGTGGCGTAGGGCACGATGTCCGGCGGGTCGACGCCGAGTTTGACCATGTCCTCTTCGTAGGCCGCCGCGAAGCGTTTGGTGATGGTGTCGATCGGCACGCCGGCCTCGGCCGCGGCGTGGTTGATCTTGTCGTCGACGTCGGTCACGTTGCGCGCGAACACCACGTGTGCCGGACCGTAGATCCGCTTCAACAGCCGCACCAGCAGGCCGAACACCACCGGTCCGCGTGCATTGCCGATGTGCACATAGTTGTAGACGGTGGGTCCGCACAGGTACATCGTCACCCGCGCAGGGTCGGCGGGAGCGAACGCTTCGGTGCGGCGGGTGAGGGTGTTGTGCAGGCGCAATTGCATGTGCGGTTCCGGTTGATGCAGCATTGTATAACAGCGACTTGCAGCGCTCCGGGACGGCCGCAAACAGCCGGTCGGCCTTAGCCTGCATTCAGCGTAAAAGTGTTTTAATTTCGTCCAGAATCGGCAAAGTACGTACGATCGCCACGGCGGTCAGTGAAGGGTTCGCAGGGGCTTTGCCTGCCGGCGCACGATCGTGGCCGGCGTGACGGAGGTAGTATGAAAGGTTTTGAGCGGTTTGAAAAACCGGGCTGCATGCCGCGTTTTTCAAACGAACCGTCGTGGCTTCACGCCGACCCGCCGCCGCGCCGCGCGGCTGCGTGGCGTGTCGTCGCGCTGTGCGCGCTGCTCCTGGCGGCGCCCGTCGGTGCTCAAGACCGTGGTCCGTCCGTGCCCGAGGCGATCCATTACGGTTGGGCCGACGTGCTGCGTGTCGATCCGGTGTACGACGAGACGCCGGCCGACCCTGCCGCCGCCGGCGGTGCAAACGAGGGTGCCGAGGTCGCGCCGCCGAAACAGGATTGCTACGAAGAACAGGTGCTGCAGGATCCGGGTCAGGCGTCCGCGCCGAGCGACAACGGCGGTAAGCGCGTCGGCGGCACGATCATCGGCGCCTTGGTCGGCAGCATCATCGGCAGCCATTTCGGCAAGGGCGACGGGCGCAAGGCGGCGACCGCCGCGGGCGCCGTCGCCGGCGGCGTGGTCGGCAACACGGTGGCGGCCAATTCGAGCGATGCGCCGGCGCGTGCGCCGCGCTACACGACGCAACGCCGCTGCCGCCCGGTCGAGGGCCCTGGCGCCGGCGCGGGTCAGCGTCGCGTGGTCGGTTACGACGTCGAGTACCGCTACCGCGGCGAGGTTTACAACGCCCGCATGAACACCGATCCGGGCGATCGCATGCGCGTCAAGGTCACGGTCACGCCGGCCGAATGAGCGCAGGCCGATTGGCCATCCAGATTTTTGTTGCGCTGCGAAAATCCTTCGTGTAAGGTCGCGGCCCATGTCCTTTTCCCGCACCGTCGATGTCCTCACCAGCGCCCGCATGGCTGCCGGCATGACGTCGCGTGCCCGTCGACCGCTGATCCGACATTCCACTGCCGGGTAGCTGTCGCGCTGCTTTCATCGTTTTCGACGACAAAGACCCGGCCCTGAGCCGGGTTTTTTGTTTTCCGGGTTTTGTTTTTCGCGCAAGTCCTTTTCCTGACGCTCCAAAGAAGCACCGTGACGCTCCAAAGAAGCACCGCCATCCGCGGCGGACATTCAACAAGGATTCCAATGACGCTGCGACATTTCCTCAATACCCAGGATTGGACACGCCACGATCTCGACGCGCTGCTCGCGCGTGCGGCGCGGTTCAAGCACGAAAAAATCGGGCGCGAGCTGGCCGGAAAATCCATTGCGCTGTTGTTCTTCAATCCGTCGATGCGCACGCGCACCAGTTTCGAACTCGGCGCGTTCCAGCTCGGCGGTCATGCCGTGGTCCTGCAGCCCGGCAAGGACGCCTGGCCGATCGAGTTCGAGCGCGGCACGGTGATGGACGGCGAAGCCGAAGAGCACGTCGCCGAAGTCGCCAGAGTGCTGTCGCGCTACGTGGACCTCATCGCGGTGCGTGCATTCCCGAAATTCCAGGATTGGTCGGTCGATCGCGAGGACCGCGTGCTGCGCGCGTTCGCGCAACACGCGACCGTGCCGGTGATCAACATGGAAACGATCACGCACCCGTGCCAGGAACTCGCGCACATCATGGCCTTGCAGCAGCATTTCGGTGCGAGCGATCCGAGCGCGCTGCGCGGCAAAAAATACGTGCTGACCTGGACCTACCACCCGAAGCCGCTCAACACGGCCGTGGCGAACTCCGCGCTGACGATCGCCACGCGCTATGGCATGGACGTCACGCTGCTGTGCCCGACGCCGGAGTACGTGCTCGATCGGCGCTACATGGAATTCGCCGCGCAGAACGTGGCCGATAACGGCGGCGCGTTTCGCGTCAGCCACGATCCGGATGCGGCCTACCGCGGCGCGCATGTGGTGTATGCGAAAAGCTGGGGTGCGCTGCCGTATTTCGGCCGCTGGGCCGAGGAGAAACCGATCCGCGACGCGCACAAGCATTTCATGGTCGACGAACGCAAGATGGCACTGACCGACGGCGGCGTGTTCAGCCACTGCCTGCCGTTGCGGCGCAACGTGAAGGCGACGGACGCCGTGATGGATTCGCCCGCCTGCATCGCCATCGACGAGGCGGAAAACCGCCTGCACGTGCAGAAGGCGATCATGGCGGCACTGGTGGCGCCAGCGGGATCGTGAACTCGGGGCGAGCGATGCCGCACGCGGAATCGCGCAGCCCCGCCGAACGTACATAGACCAAACACTGGAAAACAAACGATGTCGCCGCAGTCCGCTACGAAATCCGAATCCCGAAATCCGAATTCCGGTTCTCCCATCGTCCTGGCCTTCTCCGGCGGGCTCGACACCAGCTTCTGCGTGCCGTACCTGCAGGAACGCGGCTACGCGGTGCACACGGTGTTCGCCGACACCGGCGGCGTGGATGCCGAAGAACGTGCGTACATCGAGCAGCGTGCACACGAACTCGGTGTCGCGAGCCACGTGACCGTGGACGGCGGTGCGGCGATCTGGCAGGGCTTCGTCAAGCCGTTCGTGTGGGCGGGCGAGGGCTACCAGGGGCAGTATCCGCTGCTCGTGTCGGATCGCTACCTGATCGTGGAGGCGGCGCTGAAACGTGCCGACGAACTCGGTACGCGCCTGATCGCGCACGGCTGCACCGGCATGGGCAACGACCAGGTGCGTTTCGATCTCACGATCAAGGCGCTCGGCGACTACACCATCGTCGCGCCGATCCGCGAGATCCAGAAGGAACACACGGCCGTGCGCGCCTATGAGCAGGCATACCTCGAAGAACGGGGCTTCGCGGTGCGTGCGAAACAGAAGGCGTACACGATCAACGAGAACCTGCTCGGCGTGACCCTGTCGGGCGGCGAGATCGACCGCTGGGAAGCGCCCGGCAAGGGCGCGCGCGGCTGGTGCGCGCCGCGCGCGGAATGGCCGTCGTCACCGCTGCGCGCGACGCTTGCGTTCGAACGCGGCGAAGCCGTGGCGCTGGACGGCGAACGCCTGCCCGGTCACCTGCTGCTGGCCAAGCTCAATCGGCTGTTCGCGCCGTACGGCGTCGGCCGTGGCTTGTATACCGGCGACACGACCATCGGCCTGAAGGGTCGGATCATCTACGAAGCGCCGGGACTGATCGCCCTGCTGACCGCGCACCGCGCGCTGGAAGAGGCCGTGCTGTCGAAACAGCAGAACCGCTTCAAGCCCGACGTCGGCCGCAAGTGGGTCGAACTCGTGTACGAAGGCTTTTTCCACGATCCGCTGAAGACCGATCTGGAAGCGTTCCTGGCGGCGTCGCAGCGCTGTGTCAACGGCGAGGTCGTGCTGCAGACGGCCGGCGGTACGGTCGATGCGGTCGCGCTGAAATCCGCGCATATCCTGAATGCGAAAGGCGCGACGTACGCGCAATCCGCCGACTGGGGCGTGGAGGAGGCCGAGGGCTTCATTCGTCTTTACGGCCAAAGTTCGACGCTGTGGGCGGAAGTGAACCGGAGCGCGGGCACGTGAGCGAAGGGCTCGACGCCACGCTTGCGCACCTGCGCGCGCTGGTCGCGTTCGACACGCGCAATCCGCCGCGCGCAATCGGCACGGGCGGCATTTTCGACTACCTGCGCGCGCAGCTGCCTGGATTCGAATTCACCCTGACCGACCACGGTGCCGGCGCGGTCAGCCTGCTCGCCGTGCGCGGCAAGCCGCACGTGCTGTTCAACGTGCACCTGGACACCGTGCCGGATTCCCCGCACTGGACGGCGAGTCCGTTCGACTTGCGCGTCGACGGCGAGCGCGCCGTCGGCTTGGGCGCCTGCGACATCAAGGGCGCCGCGGCGGCGTTGCTGAGCGCCGCCGCGCGCACGCACGGCGATCTCGCGCTGCTGTTCACGACCGACGAGGAAGCGAACGATGCGCGTTGTATCGCCGCGTTCCTTCAGTCGTTCCCCGCGCAGCGCAGCGCCTTCGACGCCGTTGTCGTCGCCGAACCGACGCGCGCCGAAGCCGTGCTCGCACACCGCGGGATCAGTTCCGTGCTGCTGCGATTCGCCGGACGTGCCGGGCACGCGTCGGGCGGCAACGCGCTCGCCGACAGCGCGCTGCACCAGGCCATCGGCTGGGGCGCGCGCGCGCTCGACTTCGTGCAGTCGCAGGCGCACCAGCGCTTCGGCGGCCTGACCGGCCTCCGTTTCAATATCGGTCGCGTCGAAGGCGGCATCAAGGCGAACGTGATCGCGCCAGCGGCAGAGGTGCGCTTCGGCTTCCGTCCGCTGCCGTCGATGGACACCGACGCGCTGCTCGCGCAATTCCGGGCGTGCGCCTCGCCGGCGCCGGCCGAATTCACCGAGACCTTCCGCGGCCCGCCGCTGCCGTCCGGGGATATCGCCGCAGCCGAAGCACGCCGCCTCGCCGCGCGCGACCTCGCCGACGAACTTGGGCTGAGCATCGGCAACGCGGTCGATTTCTGGACCGAAGCCGCGCTGTTCTCGCACGCCGGCTACACCGCGCTGGTGTACGGCCCGGGCGACATCGCTCAGGCGCACAGCGCGGACGAATACGTCACGCTCGAACAACTCGCCACCGTCACCGACCGCTATATTGCATTGATCGATCATGGACGCCACTAAGCAAACCCGCCAGACCATCGTGCGCCTGCTCTCGAGCATGGCGACGGCCAAGGAAATCACGCAGTACCTGAAGCGGTTCTCGCAGCTCGACGCGAAGCGGTTCGCCGTGGTCAAGGTCGGCGGCGCCGTGCTGCGCGACGATCTCGAAGCTCTGACCTCGTCGCTTTCCTTTCTGCAGCAGGTGGGGCTGACGCCGATCGTGATCCACGGCGCTGGACCGCAACTGGACCTGGAACTCTCCAGCGCCGGCATCGAAAAAAAGACCGTGGACGGCTTGCGCGTGACATCGCCTGAAGCGCTCGCGATCGTGCGTCGTGTGTTCCTGGAGCAGAACCTGAAACTGGTCGAAGCGCTGCAGCAGGCCGACGCGCGCGCGACGTCGATCGTGTCCGGCGTGTTCGAGTCGGCGTTCCTCGACTCGGAAAAATACGGCCTCGTCGGCAAGGTGCAAAAGGTGAATCTCGCGCCGATCGAGGCGAGCCTGCGCGCCGGCTCGATCCCGGTGATCGCGAGCATGGGCGAGACGCCGGCTGGCCAGATTCTCAACATCAATGCCGATTTCGCCGCGAACGAGCTGGTGCACGTGCTGCAGCCGTACAAGATCGTGTTCCTGACCGAAACCGGCGGGTTGCTCGACGGCGACGGCAACGTGATCGATTCGATCAACCTCTCGACGGAATTCGCGCACCTGATGCAGCAGCCCTGGCTGCATTCCGGCATGCGGCTCAAGATCGAGCAGATCAAGCACCTGCTCGATCGCCTGCCGCTGACGTCGTCGGTGTCGATCACGCAGCCGTCTGAACTCGCCAAGGAGTTGTTCACGCACAAGGGCTCCGGCACCCTCGTGCGGCGCGGCGAGAAAGTGGAAACGTATACGTCCTGGCAGGCGCTCGATCTGCCGCGTCTTCGGGCGTTGATCGAATCGAGCTTCGGCCGGGCGCTCGCACAGGACTACTTCGAACGCACGCGCCTGCATCGTGCTTACGTCAGCGAGAACTACCGCGCCGCCGTGATCCTGACGCAGGAAAAAGCCGGCATCTACCTCGACAAGTTCGCCGTGCTTGACGACGCGCAAGGCGAGGGCCTCGGCCGCGCCGTGTGGCTGGTGATGCGCGAGGAAAACCCGCGCCTGTTCTGGCGTTCGCGTCACGGCAACGTGATCAACCACTTCTACTACGCCGAATCCGATGGCTGTTTCAAGCAGGAAAAGTGGAAGGTGTTCTGGTACGGCGTGCCGGATTTCGATGCAGTCGCGGCCTGCGTCGAGCACTGCCGCACGCGTCCGGCGACGCTGTCGGACACGCCGCTGCACGGCACGACGGCGCAGGCGCTCGCATGAACCGGCGCACGGTCGGCATCGTCGGTGCGCGCGGATACACCGGCGCGGCGCTGATCCGCCTGCTCGCGACACACCCGGCGTTCGAACTCGTGTTCGTCGTCTCGCGCGAACTCGCCGGGCAGCCGGTATCGGCGCAGGTGCCGGAATTCCACGGCGCGCTGCAGTACGAAAACCTCGATCCCGCCGCGATCGCCGCGCGCGGCGCGGACGCGATCGTTCTCGCGCTGCCGAACGGCAAGGCGGCGGACTATGTCGCGGCGCTGGACCGCAGCAGCCCCGGCAGCGTCGTGGTGGACCTGTCCGCCGACTATCGCTTCGACGATACCTGGTACTACGGCTTGCCCGAGCTGACGCGCACGCGCTACGCTGGCCAGAAGCGCATCAGCAATCCGGGTTGCTACGCGACAGCGATGCAGCTCGCGATCGCGCCGCTCGCATCGCGCCTGGCCGCGCCGCCGGCTTGTTTCGGCGTGTCGGGCTATTCCGGTGCGGGTACCACGCCGTCGGACAAGAACGATCCGGAAAAGCTGCGCGACAATCTCATGCCGTATGCGCTGGCCGATCACGTGCACGAGCGCGAAGTCACGCGACAGCTCGGCCTGCCGGTCGAATTCATGCCGCACGTCGCGCCGCATTTCCGCGGCATCACGCTGACCGCGAACCTGTGGCTCGACAAGGCCACGACGCTCGACGCGATCAAGGCGGAGTACCGCGCGTTCTACGCCGGCGAACCGCTCGTGCGCGTGCTCGACGAGGCGCCCTGGGTCAGTCGCATCGCCGGCAAGCACCACGCGGAAATCGGCGGTTTCACGCTCGCGCCCGGCGGCAAGCGCGTGGTCGTGGTCGCGACGCTCGACAATTTGCTCAAGGGCGCCGCGACGCAGGCGCTGCAGAACCTCAACCGCGCGCTCGACCGGCCCGAACTGGAAGGTATCCCGACATGAGCGATCTTCTCTGGCAGAAGTCCGGCATCGCGGTCGATGCGCGCATCATGCAGTTCCTCGCCGGCGAGGACGCGCTGCTCGATCGCGAATTTCTGCGCCACGATGTCGCCGCGAGCAAGGCGCACGTCGAAGGTCTCGCCCGCATCGGGATCGTCAGCGCCGAGGAGAGTGCGGCGCTGCTGCGCGAACTGGACGCGTTCGACGCCGACGTCGCCAGCGGCGCGTTCGTGCTCGACCAGCGTTACGAGGACGGCCATTCCGCGATCGAGGCGCGCCTGACCGAGCGCCTCGGCGACCCCGGGCGCAAGGTGCACACCGGCCGCAGTCGCAACGACCAGGTGCTGGTGGCGACGCGCCTGTGGCTGAAGGAACGCCTCGCGACGCTCCAGACCCTTTGCCTGGACATCGCCCGCATCTGCCTCGAGCGCGCCGCGCGCGAAGCCCTGCCGATGCCGGGCTACACGCACCTGCAGCGCGCGGTCGTGTCCTCGACCGCAGCCTGGTTCGCGGGCTTCGCCGAAAGCTTCCTCGACGACGCGCAGCGCGCGCGTGACACGCGCGCCTGGCTCGACGCGAATCCGCTTGGCACCGCCGCCGGCTACGGCGTCAACCTGCCGCTCGATCGTGCGCACACGACGCAGGCGCTCGGCTTCGCGCGCCTGCAGGTTTCGCCGATCGCGGCGCAGCTGTCGCGCGGCAAGTTCGAGCTTGGCGCGCTCGAAGCGTTGTCGAGCGCGTTGCTCGACCTGCGCCGGCTGGCCTGGGACCTGTCGCTGTTCACCACGGCGGAATTCGGTTTCGTCGCGCTGCCGCCGGAGTACACCACCGGTTCCTCGATCATGCCGAACAAGCGCAACCCCGACGTCGTCGAGTTGCTGCGCGCCAGCTACGCGCCGGTCGCCGCCGCGCGCAACGAAGTCGAGCAACTGCTGGCGCTGCCGTCGGGCTATCAGCGCGACCTGCAGTTCACCAAGCCGCCGCTGGTGCGCGGCTTCACGCTCGGGTTGAACGCGCTCGCGCTCTTGCCGGACCTGCTCGCACGCCTGACGTGGGACGCGCCGCGCCTGCGCGCCGCGATCGAGCCCGCGATGTACGCGACCGACGTCGCGATCGAGCAGGCCGCCGCCGGCGTACCGTTCCGCGAAGCATATCGCCGCGCCGCTGCGGCAGCGGCCGACGCAGGGCAGGGCCGTACGCCGGAGATGAGTCTCGCCGCACGCGTGTCGCCGGGTGGCGCGGCGGACCTGCAACTCGACGCGCTTGCCGCGCGGCTCGCGGCGCTGTCGCGATGAGCGCCGGCGCCGCGCGCTTTCCGCTCGTCACGCTCGCGCCGTGGCGGCGTGCGGTGCTGAAGGTCGGCAGCAGCCTGCTGACGGAAGGCGGGCGCCTGTCCGAACGCGCCGCGCGCGGACTCGCCGGATTCGTGCAGTCGGCGCGCAGCCGCGGCCGCGAGGTCGTGCTCGTCTCCTCCGGCGCCGTCGCCGCGGGCCGCGCGCAGCTCGCGCACGGCACGGACAGCGGCCACGGCCTGGTGCTGCGCCAGGCACTCGCGGCGCTCGGCCAGACGCGCATGATGGCGCTGTGGCAGGGCCTGATCGCCGCGCCCGCCGCGCAGGTTCTGCTCAGTCACGACGACCTGCGCAACCGGCGCCGCTATCTCAATGCGCGCAACACGCTGCAGGAACTGCTGCGTCTGGGCGCCGTTCCGATCGTAAACGAGAACGACACGGTCGCGGTCGAGGAACTGAAACTCGGCGACAACGACAACCTGGCCGCGATCGTTGCCGCGCTCGTCGACGCCGACCTGCTGCTGATCGCGAGCGATGTCGCCGGCCTGTTCGATGCGCACCCGCTGCATGACGCGCAGGCGCAGCCGGTGCCCGAAGTCGCTGCGATCACGCCTGCTATTTTGGCCATGGCCGGCGCCGCCGGCAGCGCGCTCGGCACCGGCGGCATGCAGACGAAATTGCACGCCGCGCAGAAGGCCGCGAGTTCGGGCATCGCGACCCTGATTTTCGACGGCGCCGATGCCGCGGTGCTCGACCAGCTCGCCGCCGACCGCTTTCGCGGCACGCGATTCGCCGCCGCCGGCAGCCGGCTCGCGGCGCGCAAATACTGGCTGCGGCACGCGCCCGGTGCCGCGGCGAAAGTGTGCGTCGACGCCGGCGCCGCGCGTGCGCTCGCCGGCGGCGCCTCGCTGTTGCCGGGCGGCATCGTCGCGGTGCAGGGTGAGTTCGCGCGCGGCGACTTGGTCGAGATCGCCGCGGCGGATGGTGCGCCCTTGGCGCGCGGCTTGAGCCAATACAGCGCGGCCGAGGTGCGGCGCGTACTCGGCCGCCACACGCGCGACATCGAGGGCCTGCTCGGTTTCAGCTACGGCGACAGCATCGTGCGGCGTGACGATCTCGTCCTGCTCGACGAATCGGTGGCGGCGTGAGCGCCGTGTCCGGCGTGCGGGCGCAAGCCGAGTCCGCGCGCGCGGCGGCTCAGGTGCTGGCGCAGCTCGACGGCGCAACACGCCGCGCAGGCGTGCGAGCGATGGCGGATGCGATCCTGGCCGATCGCGACGCGATCCTGGCGGCGAACGCCGAAGACCTCGCCGCGGCGGCCGCGCTCGGCACCGGCGGCGCATTGCTGGATCGCCTGCGCCTGGATGCCGCGCGGCTCGATGCGATCGCCGCTGGCGTGCGCGCGGTCGCCGAGTTGCCCGATCCGGTCGGCGCCGTCACGCGGCGCGAGCGACGCCCGAACGGCATCGAGGTCGAACGCGTGCGCATCCCGCTCGGCGTGATCGCGATGATCTACGAGGCGCGGCCGAACGTCACCGCCGACGCCGCGGCGCTGTGTTTTTTCGCCGGCAACGCGGCGTTGCTGCGCGGCGGCTCCGAGGCGCGCGCGAGCAACCGCGCGCTCGCCGCGGCGCTGCGCGCGGCCCTGGTCGCGCAAGGACTGCCGGCCGATACGGTCGCGCTGCTCGCCGACACCGGGCGCGAGGCGATGGTCGAATTGCTCGCGCTCACGGATCTGATCGATCTGGCCATCCCACGCGGCGGGCCGGGTCTGATCCGGTTCGTCGCCGAACATGCGCGCGTGCCGGTGATCCGGCATTACCAGGGCGTGTGCCACCTGTTCGTGGATGCTTCTGCAGACCTTGACCTCGCGCTCGCACTGCTGATCGACGGCAAGACCACGCGCCCGGCGGTGTGCAACGCGCTCGAGACGCTGCTGGTGCATGCGGATTGTGCGAAGGCATTCCTGCCGCGCGCGGCCGCCGCGCTGGCGCAACGCGGCGTCGAGGTGCGCGCTTGCGCCGCCAGCCGCGCGCTCGTGCCGGAGTGGGGCGCGGCGCAGGAATCCGACTTCGGTACCGAATTCCTGGATCGCATCCTGGCCGTGCGCGTGCTGCCCGATCTGGATGCCGCCATCACGCACATCCGCCGCCACGGTTCCGATCACACCGAAGTGATCGCCACGCGCGATGCGCAAGCGGCGAGCCGTTTCGAGCGCGAATTGCGTTCCGCCGTGATCATGGTCAACGCCTCGTCGCGGTTTTCCGATGGCGGCGAACTCGGTCTCGGCGCCGAAATCGGCGTTTCGACCACGCGCTTGCACGCCTACGGACCGATGGGCGCGGAGGCGCTGACGATCGAGCGCTACGTGGTGCGCGGCACGGGCCAGGTGCGCCACCCGCCGGGCGCTTAGGGGCGCGCGGCTTGCCCGGGGCAGGCCGGCATGAAAAGATCGGCTCCGCAGAATCAAGGTAGAACGTATTGAGCGCGGAACTGGAGCTCGGCCCGAGGGATCGGGTACTCGTCGTCGCACCGCATCCGGACGACGAATCGATCGGCGCGGGCGGAGTGCTGCAGCAAGCGCGCACACGCGGTGCGGCCGTGCGCGTCGTGGTGCTGACCGACGGCGACAACAACCCCTGGCCGCAGCGCTGGATCGAGAAGCGCTGGCACATCGGAGCGCCCGAGCGCGCCCGCTGGGGTGCGCGTCGTCGCGCGGAAGCGCAGTCGGCGCTGGCGCTGCTCGGCGTAGCCCGTGACGATGCCGAATTTTTCGGCCTGCCGGATCTTGGCCTGACGCCGCTGCTGATGCGCGCCGACTCGGCGCTCCAGACGCGCCTGCGCGGAACGCTGGCGGCTTTCGCGCCGAGCCTGATCGTGCTGCCCGCGCTCAGCGACCGCCATCCGGACCACAACGCGGCGCACGTGCTGCTGCGCGTGGCGCTCGGCGTGCCTGCCGCGCCGCGCCTGATCGCGTTTGCGGTGCACGGGGGCGCGGCGGCCGACGGCGACCGCTATCTCGCGCTCGACGACGCCGAGCGCGCAACCAAGCGCGCGGCGATCGAGGCGCATGGTACGCAAATGGTGTTCAGCCATCGCCGCTTCGTCGCGTTCGCGAATCCGCGCGAATTCTTCCAGCAGCTGACGCCGCAGCCGCAGCCGGATCCGGCGCATCCGCTCGCGGCGCGTTGCGCGGCGGGAACGCTCGAACTGACGCTCGATCTGGCGCGCTGGCACGCGTCGTGGCGCGGCCAGCGCCTGCTGCTCGTGCTCGACGGGCCGACGCCACTGCGGCGCGAACTCGATCTCGGCGTGGCCGATGCCGCCGGCACGCTGCCGGCGCTCGATCCGGTCGCCGCGGCGCCGGCGCCGTCCGCGACGTTGCGGATCGACGCCGCGGCGGTGCATGTGACGTTGCCGTTGCCGCCGCACACCTGGACACAGGGATTCGTCAAGCTCGCGCGGCGCGAACCCGGTTGGCAGGTTTTCGACCGCTGCGGGTGGCAGCCGGTCGCAATCTGAACGGGGCTGCCGCAGCAGCTGAACGGCTCGCGCGCCGGTGTCGGAAATTCGTTGACAGCCAATCGCCCTCTGGCATGCTCTGCGGGCGCGCGATAGCGCGCACGGGATTCCCCATCACAGTGGAGGCAGCGATGAAGAACGTGTTCCTCAGAGCAGCGCTCGGAGCCGGCTTGTTGCTCTGCGCGGGTGCCTATGCGGCGGATGCTCCGCCGGCGGGCGCGATCGCGCAATGCAAGGACGGCACCTATTTCACCGGTACCACGCACAGCGGCGCGTGCAAAGGCCACCAGGGCGTCAAGACCTGGCTGGACAAGGACACGACGGCCGCGAGCAGCGCGAAGTCGAAGTCGAGCGCCGCACCGGCGTCCGCGACGAGCAGCAGCACGGCGGCGTCGACCGACAGCAAGAAGACCAAGAGCAAGACCAGCAGCGCATCCGCCGCCAGCAGCACCCCGGCACCCGCCGGCGCGACGGCGAAATGCAAGGACGGCACGTACTACACCGGCACCGCGCACAGCGGCGCGTGCAAGGGGCACAAGGGCGTCGCCGAGTGGCTCGACGGCGGCACGAGCGCCGCGGCGGCCAAGACCGCTCCGGCAACGCCCGCCACGCCGGCTCCGACCTCCGCGGCACCTGCGGGCGCTGCACCGACCGCTCCGGCCGCCACAGCCGGCGCGCCGGCTCCGGTGCCGACAGCCGCCACACCGCAGATGCCGGCCGCCGGCGCAACGCACACGACGCCGACTCCCGCTTCGCAGATTACGGCGAAACCGGGAGGCGGCGCCGGCCAGGTGTGGGTCAACAGCGCATCCAAGGTCTACCACTGCCAGGGCGACGAGTGGTACGGCAAGACCAAAGAAGGCTCGTACATGACGGAAGCCGCCGCGAAAGCGGCGGGCAACCGCGCGGCGCGCGGCAAGGAGTGCGGCGGCTGAGTCTG
>Ga0068856_100004197_pt1 | contig 14390 bp, 15 predicted proteins | sample KBSCornC62_FD_66595 | JGI IMG/M metagenome (GOLD analysis project Ga0068856, IMG submission 66595) | Corn rhizosphere microbial communities from Kellogg Biological Station, Michigan, USA - KBS Corn C6-2 | ecosystem: Host-associated > Plants > Roots > Rhizosphere > Soil ...
CGGTCCCGATCGGCACGGTGCCGATCTACCAGGCGCTCGAGAAGGTCGGCGGGGCGCCGGAGGAGCTGACATGGGAGCTCTATCGCGACACGCTGATCGAGCAGGCGGAACAGGGCGTGGACTACTTCACCGTCCACGCGGGCGTGCTGCTGCGGTACATCCCGCTCACGGCCAACCGGATGACGGGCATCGTCTCGCGCGGGGGCTCGATCCTCGCGAAGTGGTGTTTAGCGCATCATAAAGAGAATTTTCTCTACACGCGCTTCCGCGAGATCTGCGAGATCATGGCGGCCTACGACGTCTCGTTCTCGCTCGGCGACGGCCTGCGGCCGGGGTCGATCCACGACGCCAACGACGCGGCGCAGTTCGCGGAGCTCGAGACCCAGGGCGAGCTGAATCGGATCGCCTGGGAGTTCGACGTCCAGACGATGAACGAAGGGCCGGGGCACGTGCCCATGCATCTCATCAAGGAGAACATGGACAAGCAGCTCGAGTGGTGCGCCGAGGCGCCGTTCTACACCCTCGGCCCGCTCACGACCGACATCGCGCCGGGGTACGACCACATCACGAGCGCCATCGGCGCCGCGCAGATCGGCTGGTACGGCACGGCGATGCTCTGCTACGTCACGCCCAAGGAGCATCTCGGGCTGCCCAACCGCGACGACGTGAAAGCGGGCGTCATCGCGTATCGCATCGCCGCGCACGCGGCCGATCTCGCGAAGGGGCATCCGCGCGCGCGAGAATGGGACGATGCGCTCTCGAAGGCGCGCTTCGAGTTCCGGTGGCGCGATCAGTTCGACCTGTCGCTCGATCCGGTGACGGCGCTCGCCTATCACGACGAGACGCTCCCCGCGGACGGCGCCAAGGTCGCGCACTTCTGCTCGATGTGCGGGCCGAAGTTCTGCTCGATGAAGATCACGCAGGACGTGCGCGACTACGCGGCCGCCATGTCCGGCAAGGCCACCGAATTCCGCGAGCAGGGCGGTGAGATCTACGTTCCGGTATGAGCGTCCTCAGCATCGCCGGATTCGATCCGAGCGGGGGCGCCGGCGTACTGGCCGACGTCAAGACGTTCGCCGCGAACGGCGTTGACGGATGCGCGGTGGTGACCGCCGTGACCGCGCAGAACGCGCGCACCGTGACGCGCGTCGAGCCGGTGGCGCCCGACCTGATTCGCGCGCAGCTCGACGCCGTGCTCGCCGAGCGGCCGATCGCCGCGGTGAAGATCGGAATGCTCGGCACGGCCGGCGTGGCGCGTGCGGTCGCCGCGGTGCTGCGGGAGTCCATGCTGCCCAACATCGTGGTCGATCCGGTCATTCGCGCGTCGACGGGCGCCGCGCTGCTCGACGACGAGGGTATCGGCGTCCTGCGCGCCGAGCTCCTTCCACTCGCGAACGGGATCACGCCCAACGCAACCGAAGCCGGCATTCTACTCGGCCGCGCGGCGCCGGCGACGGTGCGCGAGATGCGTGACACGGCGAACGCGCTGCGCGCGTTGGGACCAGCGTGGGTGCTGGTGACGGGCGGGCACGTCGAGGCCGGAGACGACTGTGTGGATGTGCTGTGCGGTCCGGGAACGGATCGCGAGCTGCGCGTCGCGCGCGTTGCCTCGGCCGGGATGCACGGCACCGGCTGCCGCCTATCCTCCGCGATCGCGGCGCGCCTCGCGCTGGGTGAGGGCGTCATCGACGCCTGCGCCGCCGCGCAGCGGCAGGTCGCGGCGGCCATGATGCATCATGAGCAAACATTGGAGAGCGTTTCATGAACATCGGCCGACTCTACCTCGTGGCGGCGCCGCGGCCGCACTGGAGCGACGACGAGCTGCTCGCGCGGGTCGGCGCCGCGCTCGACGGCGGCGTGGACGTGCTGCAGCTGCGCGCCAAGGCGCTCGAGGCGCTGCCCTTCATCCGGCTCGCCGAGCGCGTGTCGACGCTCGCCCGCGCGGCGGGCGTGCCGTTCATCATCAACGACCGGCCGGATGTCGCGCTCGCCGTGGGCGCGGACGGCGTCCACCTCGGACAGAACGATCTGCCGGTCGAATTCGCCCGGCGCATTCTCGGCGATGCACTGATCGGCCGCTCGAGTCACGCGCCCGCGGACGCTGAGCGCGCGATCGCCGAACGCGCGAGCTACTTCGCCGTCGGCCCGGTGTGGGAGACGCCGACCAAGCCGGGACGGAAGGCGGCGGGGCTGTCGTACGTGCGCGACGTCGCGGGCCGCCGGCCGCCGATGCCGTGGTTCGCGATCGGCGGCATCACGCCGGAGAACGTTCAGGACGTGATCGAGGCCGGCGCCGCGCGCGTCGCCGTCGTGCGCGCCATTCAGGACGCCGCCGACCCCGCGGAAGCGGCGGCCCGATTCGCGGCGGCGCTCGACGGCGTCGCCGAGCGCTCGGCGGAGGCCGCATGTACGTGAACGGCCGCACGATCCAGTACCGCGACGGGCTCACGTTGTACCAGTTGTTGAACGAGCTCGCGATCGATCATCGCGCCGTCGCGGTCATGCACGGCGACGAGGTGTATCGCCGCGGCCAGGTGCCCGACGTGCCGGTCGCTCCGAACGACGTGATCGAGATCGTCACCATGATGCAGGGAGGCTGAGATGTACGAACCATCCACGAACTTGAATGATTATCTCATCATCGGCGGCGCGCGGTTTCGCTCGCGGCTGATGGTGGGCACGGGGAAATACAAGGACTTCGGCGTCATGCGCGAGTCGCTCGCCGCGAGCGGCGCGCAGATCGTGACGGTGAGCATTCGCCGGGTGGAGATCGGCGCGCCGGGGCACACGGGCATCCTCGAGGCGATCGATCTGGCGAGCTATCACCTGCTCCCGAACACCGCCGGCTGCCGGACCGCGGAGGAATCGGTGCGCGTCGCCAAGCTCGCGCGCGCCATGACGGAGTCGAGCTGGGTGAAGCTCGAGGTGATTCCCGACGCGAAGTATCTGCTGCCCGATTCGACCGAAACGCTCCGCGCCGCGGAGGTGCTCGTCGGCGAAGGATTCACCGTGCTGCCGTACATCCCCGCGGACCCCGTGCTCGCGCGGCGCCTGGGCGAGGCGGGGTGCGCGACGGTGATGCCGCTCGCGTCGCCGATCGGATCGGGGCGCGGCATCCTCACGCGGGCGAGCATCGAGATCATCATCGAGGAGGCCGCGGTGCCCGTCGTGGTCGACGCGGGGCTCGGCGTGCCGAGCGAAGCGGCCGCCTGCCTGGAGATGGGCGCGGACGCGGTGCTCGTGAACACCGCGCTCGCCGAAGCGCGCGATCCGGTGCGAATGGCGGACGCATTCCGAAAGGCCGTCGAGGCGGGGCGTGCCGCATACCTCGCCGGCCGCATGGCGGTGCGTGCCCACGCGAGTCCGAGCAGTCCGACGGCCGGCGTCGTACGCGCACCGGATCCGGAAGTGCCGGCGTAACACCCGGCTCGGCGCCTGCGTAGCGCCGGGCTTACGCCCGGCGCGCGGCCTCGGCGGTCTTGCGAAGCGCGATGAACTGACGCTGGAGCAAACGCAGCTCCTCGTCGGAGAGGTCTTCCATGTCGACGAGCTCGTCGCGCGCTTCCGTCACCGCGCGAATCAATTCGTCCAGCTTGAGCTGGACGACCTGCGAGTCGCGATTCTGCGTGTTCTGGATCACGAACACCATGAGAAACGTGACGATCGTGGTGCCGGTGTTGATCGTGAGCTGCCAGGAATCGGAGTAGTTGAACACCGGCCCTGTGACTGCCCAGAGGACCACGAGCAGGAGCGCGCTCCCGAACGCCCACGGCGCGCCGACCGCCAGCGCGACATTATGCGCGAAGCGTCGAAATGCGCTGTACATCGATCATCTCCCGGGGTGATGTCGGCGACGGCGCGGCCGCGTGCTCGACGCGCGGCGCGGCGGCCGTGCGCAGCGCGTTGAGAATCACCGCGACGTCGATCGCCTCCTGGACCAGCGCGCCCACGAGCGGCGAGGTGCCGCCGAATGCGGCGACGAGCATCGCGACGCCGCTCAACCCGAGGCCGACCCAGATGCTCTGTCGTGCGATGCGCATGGTGCGCCGGCCGATCTCCAATGCGTCGCCCACCCGCGCGAGCGAATCGACGAGGATGATGACGTCGGCCGCCTCGGCGGTCACCCCGCCGCCGTGCGCGGCGAGCGCGATGCCGACGTCCGCCGTGGAGAGTGCCGGCGCGTCGTTGATGCCGTCGCCGACCATCGACACGACGTAGCCCTCGGCCTGGAGCCGCTCGATGAAGCGCGCCTTGTCGATCGGCAGGAGATCGCCGTGGCTCTCATGAATTCCGACTCGCGACGCGAGGGCCCGCGCCACGGGTGCGTGATCGCCGGACAGCAGCGCCACGCGGCGCACGCCGGCATTCGACAGCGCCGCCAGGAGGTGCGGCAGCTCGGGGCGAACTTCGTCCGCGTACTCGAGCACCGCGGCCAACTTCCTGTCGATCACGACGTACGCGCGCAGCGTGGGTTGGGCCTGCTCCAGCGCCGCTACCATCGCGGGATCGTCGTCGAACGCGGGCACGACGAACGCCCGCGCGCCGACGCGGACCTCGTGCCCATCGACGACACCGCTGATTCCCTGCCCCGGAGATTCAACGATCTCGAATGCGGCATCCGCGGAGATGCCCTCCGCGTTCGCGGCCTCCACCACCACGCGCGCGAGGGAGTGACTCGAATGGTCTTCCACCGCCGCCGCGGCGCGCAGCACCTGCGCGCGGCTGAACCCGGCCGCGACTCGCACGGCGTGCAGCCGCGGCTTCCCGACGGTGATGGTGCCTGTCTTGTCGAACACCGCCGCGTCGACGGCGGACAGTCGCTCGAGCGCGGCACCGTGGCGGATGATGATGAATCGCTTCGCCGCGCGGTTGATGCCGCCGATGATCGCGACGGGCGTCGCGAGAATGAGCGGGCACGGCGTGGCGACGACGAGCACGGCGAGGGCGCGCATCCAGTCGCCGCTCGTTCCCGCCGCGATCGCGCAGACAGCGAGCGTGATCGGCGTGAACCAGACGGCGTAGCGGTCGGCGAGCCGCTGGATCGGCGCCTTGCTCGTTTGCGCGTCGCGCACCAGCGCCACGATGCGCGCGTATTGACTGCGCGCCGCGAGCGCGCTCACGCGCATCTGGAATGAGCCGAACCCATTGAGCATACCGCTCATCACGTTCACACCGGGCGCGGCCGGTCTTGGCTGCGCCTCGCCGGTCAGCGATGAGGTGTCGAGCTCGGACTCGCCGGCCACGACGACGCCGTCACACGGGATCAGGTCTCCGGGCCTGACGAGCAGTGTATCGTGAACCGCGACCTCGGACGCCGGCGTATCGACGACTCCATCGTCGCGGACGACGTGCGCGATCCGCGGAGCGGCGGCTTCCAGCTCGCGAACGGCGAGCGACGCGCGGCCTTCCGCGTAGCGCTCCAACGCCTCGCCACCGGATTGCATCAACACGATCACGAGACCGGCGAGCGGTTGGCCAAGCGCGACCGCGCCGATGATCGAGAGCGACGCGACGACGTCCGTCGCGAATCGTCCGCGGAGCACACCAGCCAGGGTCCGCCACACGAGCGGCGCCCCGGCGACGATCATGCCGACGAGCCACACCCGACGTCCGAGCGCCGCGTCGACGATCGACGCCGCGGCGCCCGCGCCGAGAAAGCCCAGCGTGACGTACAGCAGCGCGTATCGACGCGACACGAGCGACTCGCTCACGACTCAGGCGGTGAAGGTCAACAGCGTCTGCCCGCCGCCGTGCGCGATGCGAATGGCGAGATCCCGGCCGCGCTCGTCGCGCAGAATGTCGACGCCGGTCACGTGGCCGATTCCGCGCGTCAGGTGGCGACCCGACGAACCGGCGTCGCCGACCATGATCTCGACGTGCTCGTCGTGTGGATCATATGCCGCGCCGAGCAATGGGTAGTCGAACTCCTGCGCCTGGGCGCCGATCTCCGCGTCGTCCACCTCGAGCGTTCCGCGCCGGCCCACGTTCCGCCGGCTGAAGTCGTCGATCGCGGCCGCCCACTGCTCCGTCGGCAGCGAATCCACGTGCGGCGGTTCGACTGTCGTGCGGACGCGCGTCATCACCGCCGCGTGCGGCACGGTGAGCACGCTGCACGTCGAGCAGCGCACGATGCGCGTGGCGACGCTTCCAATGAGCATCCGGGCGACGAAGCCGTGGCCGTGACTCCCCGTCGCGATCAGATCGGCGTTGACGCTCGTCGCGAACGCGAGCAGCTCGGTCGCCGGATCGCCTTGCAGCAGGACGTTCTGGAGAATCATGTCCTCGGGCACGCGAAGCTGGTCGCGCACTTTCTTCAACGCGTCGCCCGCGTCTTGCTTGTAGCTGCTGCCCGACGCGTTCCAGTCGTAGAGCGCGCTGTCGCGCGGCACGACGTGCGCGAGATACATCGTGGCGCGCGGCGACGCGAGATCGATCGCCATGCGCGCCGCGCGCAGGCTCGTCTCGCTGAAGTCGACGGCGACTACGATCCGCCGCGGCGCTCGATTCGCTCCCTCCGCGGCGGCGAATACCGGCACGTCCGCCATGCGAATGAGCCGCAGCGCCGTTTCGTCGCCAAACACGCGATCCGTGACCCGGTGCCGCCCGAGTCCGGAAACGATCATCGTCGCGCCGGTCTTGTGCGCGAGCCGCGAGATCGCCGCGGCAGGATCGCCGTCGAGGAGCTCGACGTCGACGCCGCTCTGCCATATGCGTGCCGCCTGCTCGATGACCTCGCGCCGCGCGGCGGCGCGGCGGGCCGCCTCGACATCCGCGGTGACGACGAGCTGCGCGTCCGGAATGATCGGGACCGCTTTGAGGACGGTGACCACTCGGAGCGCGTCCGGTGCGCCGGCGAAGCGACGGCCGGCGACGAGCGCCCCATCGGATTGCGGCCGGCCGTCGGTGGCGATGATGATCGGCGCGAGGCGGCTGGCGCGGACGCCGAGCTCGGGATCCATCGACGCAAGCGTGGTGAGTTCTCCCATGACACCATCCTCCTGATTCGCCGCGCCCTATCGCGCGGCTGCCACAAGATCACGAGTGCGCGCCGCGGCAAGCGTCGGCGAAGGTCCGAATTCTTGTCCGAGATTCCCGGAGGTCAGAAGAGCCGCACCGAGACGTACTTCTTCGGGTTGGCGCGCAGGTCGGCGGCGAGCGGCGCGCCTGCGTCGTGCGCAGGCGCTCGGCCAGATCTCTCACCTGGGCACCGGCATGCCGCAGCTCGTCGGCGCTCGCGGCGAAGTTCTGGACGAGCCGCCTCGCCTCGTCGGAATTCGTCGCCGAGTCGATCCGGCCCGACGTCGTCTCGACGCTGCGCGACGCGCGTTGGAGCGCGGCGACGGCGACGCGCAGTTGGCCCGAGAGCGTGTCGAGGTCGGAGGCATGGTCCCGCGCCACGCGGCGCAGCGTCGATGAGAGTTCTGATACGTCGCGGATGGACGTGCGGAGCTCGCGCGCGGCCGAATCATCGAACGCGGTGCCGACGCGGCTCGCGACGCTCGCGACGTCGCCGGCGATCTGTCCCGCCACGGCCGTGAGCTTGCCGATGCCGGGCAGCGACGCGCCGGGGAGCGCCCGCCCGTCGTGCGAGGCGTCGTCGATCGCCTCGCGCAGCGCCGCGTCGGACGGAAGCGAGCGGCGCTCCACGATCGTCGCCTGCCAGTCGCCGAACAAGCTCGATTCACTCAGCAGCACCACGGGCTCGGAGGGCAGCCGGGCCGCGGGGTCGAGCTTCATGCGGACGTCGACCCAGCCATCCGGCGCGAGCTCGATCGCGTCGATCCGCCCGCCGACCACACCCCGGATCACGACGGCGTTGCCCACGCGGGTGTTTCCAACATCTCTAAAGTGCGCGATGACGTCGCGCTGCGTTCCGCCGAGATCGGATTGCTTCACCCACGCGATCGCGGCGACCAGCGCCACGACGACGATGACGACCACCGCGCCGACGAGGGCATCGTTGTTCCGTCTCATGGCGCGGCCTCGCGGCCGAGCAGCCACGTCACGGCCCACAACGCGTCGAGGACGAGGATGCAGATCGCGGAGTAGACGACGGTCGACGTCGCCGCGCGGCCGACACCGACGGCGCCCCCGCCCGCGCGCAGACCGCACGCGGAGCCGGCGAGCGTGACCGCCGCGCCAAAGCTCGCCGACTTCACGAGGCCGTATTCCACGTCGAACACCTGAAAGAACAGGCGCACGCCCTTGAGGAATTCGGGCGACGAGAGATGCAGCAGCAGCACGGACGTCGTTCCGCCGGCGACCATGGCAACGAGCATCGCCGCGCCGACGACCACCGGAAACATGGCCACGCCCGCGACCACCCGCGGCAGCACGAGGAACGACACCGGGTCGTAACCGAGCGTCTCGAGCGCGTCGACCTGTTCGGTCACGCGCATCGTGCCCAGCTCGGCCGCGATGTTGGCGCCGACCCGTCCGGCGAGGGCGAGCCCCGTGAGCACCGGCGCCAGCTCGAGCGTCACCGTCTTCTCGACGAGGGTGCCGACGAAGTAGAGCGGCACCGCGCCCGTGAAGGAGTAGCTCGCGAGGAGCGCGAGCACGATGCCGGTGAAGAGCGCGATGAACGCCGCGATCGGCAGCGAATCCACTCCGAGGCGGCGCATCTGGGTCATCGTCTGCCCAAGCCACGTCCGCGCGTCGCGCCCCGACGCGAGCACGTCGCCGACGAAACGGGCATTGGGCCCCGTGGCGCGCAGAGCGCGGAGCGTTTTCGAGCCGATCGATTCAACCGCGCGAACCGCGATTCCCATGAGACTGGTGAGAGGTCGACCTGAACCTCATCGACTCACGCGGTGCTCACTGTCGGGGGTTCATCACAACTACGCGCGGCATTCTCCCGACGGCCCGGCTTCACGCACCAGAGGGCATGGCGGGCCGCGGGCGCGCCGTGCGGCCGGTGACTCGATCGACGTGAATCCCGTAGAGGTGATCGCGCAGCGGCGTCGGATCATCCGGCGCGAGCGCGTTCGGCATGAAGGAGCGGAGCGCCGTGAGCGCCTTCTCGAACATCACTCGATCCAAGCGCGGGCCCGTCTCGGACATCATGTAGACCGTTCCGCGCGCGACCACGCTGCGCCAGTCGAACGGCCCGTCGATCTCGTCGATTTCGAACGCAACGTACGGATGATGCGCGAACGCCTCGATCTTCGTTCCTTCCGCGCTGCGGACGAACAACCAGGAGTCGCCGGCGACGTAGTGCACGGGCTCGATGTCCACGCTGCCGTGGTTGAAGAAGCCAAGTCGCCCCACATGATTCCGCGACAGGAGCTCCCAGCACTGCGCGTCAGTCAACTCGCCGAATTTCGGAGCCTGCGTAGTGTGATGCGACATCGGCACCCTCCGCGTGCACGTCCCGTGAGCGCGCGATCAATGTGGGGGCAGCGCGCCGCGCCGTCGATCCGGAGAACTCCCGGCATCGTGTCAGGGCACGCGGAAGCCGGTCGCGCCTCGCGCGACATTAGCGACTACTCACGACCCGCCGGCGGAGCCTTACCTCGAACGCCGGATGACCACGCCGCGTGCGCGCGCTTCGTTGTTCACGAGCACCCACTGCTGCCACGCGTTCACGAGCTCGGTCGGCCCTTGCAGCAACATGTACCGCGTCCCCGCGCGGGACTTCTCGGCCGTCTCGTGCACATGAAATGTCGAGTAGAGCTGCGCCTCTGCCGCCACGAGCTGGTCGGGGCCGAGCGTGGCGATCCAACGGGTGGTCACGTGCGCTGGCATCTCGATCATCGTTGCCTCCTCAGGTCTTGTGTCGAAAGGTGATGCGTCCTCGGGCGAGGTCGTACGGCGACATCGCGACCGTCACGTGATCGCCCGCGAGGATGCGAATGCGAAACTTCCGCATCTTCCCGGCGGCCGTGGCCAGGAGCTGGTGTCCGTTGGACAGCGTCACGCGAAACAACGCGCTCGGCAGGACTTCGGCGACCACGCCTTCGACTTCGATTGCTTCTTCTTTCATGACGATTGTTTAAAGGTGGCGTCGTGCACGCCAGCAGCGTTCCCGCGATCGCGGTGCGACAGAACGCAAAAAGGGCCTGCTCGCAATTCGGCAGGCCCCAATGACACTCGGAACTTGTCCACGCGCTCGGCGCGTGTGTCGCTCTTATGAAGGTAGCTGCGTTACCCCCTAATGGCAATCAGCAGTCTCTGAACGGCGTGACGCGCGTCGCCGTCATCCGCGCTGACGACGGATACCATCGCGGGGCGGACCTTCACCGCGGAAGCGAGACCGCGAACGTGGTGCCTTCCGCTTCGGACGACCGCACGTCGATCCGGCCGCCGTGCGCCTCGACGATCTTGTCGACGATGTACAGGCCGAGTCCCAAGTGCCGGCGATCGCGCCCCTTCGCGCTCCCCTTCATCGCGTTGAACAGGCCCCCGATCTGGTCCGCCGGGATCGGCGGCCCTTCGTTCGTGACCGAGACCGTCACCACGCCGGGCTGGTCACCCCGGGCACTCAGTGTGATAGGCGCGGTGTGCGATCCGTGCTGCATGGCGTTGCCAACGAGATTGCTCAATGCCTGCGCGAGCCGAGCCCGATCCCACACGCCGTGGAGGGGTCCGCTCGTTTCCACGTCGAGCCGCGTGTCCGGGTTCGACGCCGCTGCCTCCGCGACGACGTCGCGCACGAGCGCACCCATGTCCATTTCGCCGCGCTTGAGAGGAATCCCGCCGCCGAGGCGCGTCAAGGCGAGATCGAGAAGGTCCCGCACGAGCTCGGTCATCCGATGGCCGCTTCGTTCCATGCCGGCGACGATGTCTCGCTGCTCGTTCGTCAGCTGCGCTGTCTCGAGCAGGAATTGCGTGGAGGTGATGATCGCGCTCAATGGCGTGCGTAGATCGTGACCCAGGACCGCGAGAAAGCGCTCCCTCGTGCTCTCGACTTCGCGGATATACCGGGCGAGCGATTCGGCGATCGCCTGGTCGATCGCCTCGTTGAAGCGCGTCATCTCTTCCAGCTCGTCCGGGCCGGCGTGCCGCTGCTCCTCGCGCCAGAGACTGATCACGCTTGCCCGGAGCGCGCGAAACTCGGCGAGCATGTGCTCAACGCTGAACCCGCTCTCGGCCCGACCAAGCCCGTGCTTCGAGGCCGCCGACAGCTCGGCCTCCGCCGCCGGATCCCGGCCGCCCTGCGATTTTTCGACGCGCTCTTGCTCCGTCTGCGGACGCTCGAGGTCGTGCGCAATGCTGTCGAGCATCGCTTCCGCGTGGTCGCGCAACGCGGCGACGTCCATCGAACCCGTGGACGGCAGCTCGCGCGCGAACGTCTCCCACGCAGCCAGAATGTCCTTGCGATGCTCCCGGATGAACTGAGATAGGCGCGGCATGTCCGTTCGGTCGCGATCGATCACACGCTCGTTCGGATTCGCCTGATGCGCCATTTGTGCCGCGCCGTCAAGGTCAGGCGTGCACGCGCGGGATCGTGAACGAAAACGTGCTCCCCTGCCCTGGCGCGCTGCGAACCGAGATTTCGCCGCGGTGCGCCTCGATGATGCCCTTGGCGATCGACAGACCGAGGCCCGAACCACGGGTGCGCGCGCCATCCGCCAGCTCCCAGTACCGATCGAAGATGCGCGCGTGGTTTTCCGCCGCGATGCCGCGGCCGGTGTCGCTCACGATGAAGCGCACGCCGCCGTCGTCGGGCGCGACGCTGAGCGTGACGCGGCCGCCCTCGGGGGTGAACTTGATCGCGTTGCGAACGAGGTTCCCGAGAACCTGAACGACGCGGCCGGCATCGGCGGCGACGAGCGGCAGGTTCGTGGGAAGCGTCGCCTGGAGCGCGACGCCGTGCCCTTTTGCCTCGAGCTCGAACATGTGCAGCGCCTGCAGCGCGATCCGCGCCGGCTCCTCGTCGCGCACCTCGAGGGCGAGCGTGCCGCGCTCGATGCTCGCGATGTCGACCAGGTCCTGAATGAGCCGATTCACCTGATCGGTCGACGCGCGAATCGTCTCCAGCAGATCGCCGCGCGCCGCGGCATCGCTCGGCGGACTGTCCTGGAGCACGCGCGCGCACATGGCAATGGCGCTGATGGGATTGCGCAGGTCGTGCGAGACGATGCCGAGCACTTCGTCCCGCGCGCGATTCGCCTGCTGCGCGGCACGGTACAGGCGCACGTTGTCGAGCGTCGTCGCGGCGAGCGCCGCGTATTTCTCGGCGAGGCCGCGCTGATCGCCGTCGAAGCCGCCTTCGCCGACGCGAATCAACGTGATCGCACCGAGCGTCTCGCCGCCCGCGGCGAGCGGCAGGATCAGCAGCGAACCCGCGCCGAGCTCGCGCCACCACGGAATCGCGCCCGAGTCGGCGTTGGCCTCGAGCCACTCTTCGTCGATGCGATCGACGATCTCGCGCCGGCCGCGGCGGATCGTGTCGATGATCGGCGAAGGCGAATCGTACGTCAGCCGGTGATCGGCGAGCGCACGGAGCGCTGGCGTGAGCTCGGCGCGCTGCCGCGTGCTCGGCGTGCGACGCAACGCGTCGCCGGTTTCGGGTACGAGGTCGACGATTGCCGCGTCGGCCAAACGCGGCACGGGCAAGTCCGCGATCGCGGCGACGGTGGTGTCGAGCGCGAGGGTCTGGGCCAGCTGGTTGCCCGCTTCGGCGAGAAAGCGCTCGCCTTCCTCCAAGCGCTTCTGCTGCGTGATGTCGCGCATCACCACCGTGAACAGGATGCCGTCGGCGGTCACGAGCTTGGAGATCGACGCTTCCGCCGGGAATTCGGTGCCGTCGGAGCGGAGGCCGAAGATCTCGCGGCGCTCGCCCATGCGCCGCGCCGTGACGGCGGAGCGCGCGAACCGCTCCATGTACGTATCGTGCGCCGCGCGATAGCGCGCCGGTATGAGAATATTCAAATGCCGGCCGAGCGCGTCGGCCGCGGCGTGGCCGAAGATCTCTTCCGCGCCGCGATTGAAGTTCACGATGCGCAGATCGTGATTGACCGTGACGATCGCGTCGGCGGCGATCGCCAGAATCCCGGAGAATTTCGCTTGCGAGGCGCGAAGCTCTTCCTGAATGCGCCGCTGGGCGCGCAGTCGCGACCGCACGTACCACTGCTGGCCGATCAGGGCCAGCACCAACACGGCAATGAGCAGCGGCGCCAGCAACCCTACGTCTCCGCGAGCAAACCCAGCCTCAACGCGAACTGCACATAGTCGGAACGATGCGCCAGCCCGAGCTTTTCCTGGACACGCTGCTTGTAGGTATCGACGGTTTTCGGGCTGATGAACAGCTTCTCGCCGATCTCCGGTGCGGAGTAGCCTTGGGCGACGAGTCGCAGCACGTCACGTTCGCGCTGCGTCAGCTTCTCGAACCGCTCGCGCTCCATCGCGGCGGGATCCTTCCTCGTGAGATTCTTGGCCAGCACCCGCGCCGCGGCCGGGCGCACGTACACGTCGCCGTGCGCGACCGCGCGCACCGCGTCGACGAGCTCGCGATCGGCGACGCTCTTCACGAGATAGCCCGCCGCCCCAGCCTCCATCAGCGGCACGAGATAGTCCTCTTCCGCCTGCATCGTCAGAATGAGCACGCGCGCCGCGAGCCCCTTGCTGACGATCTCCTTGGTCGCCGCCGTGCCATCGAGCTCCGGCATTCCGAGATCCATGATCACGACGTCCGGATTGAACCGTTCGGCCATCGCGACGGCTTCGCGCCCGTTCCTCGCTTCCCCAATGACGTCGATGTCCTTCGCCGCCCCGAGCACGGCTTTGAGACCGGCGCGGACGACGGCGTGGTCGTCAGCAAGGATTACTCGAATGACATCTCCGGTCATGGCGACTCCTAATATAGCGCGTCAAGTGTGGGCGTTACCGGCACGACGGCGGTCACCGTCGTGCCGTTGCCTCGGGCGGTTTTGATCTCGATCCAGCCGTCGACCAGCGCGGCGCGCTCGCGCATCGATGTGAGCCCCAATCCGGGACGGCGGCGTTGCGCATCGGCCAGGTCGAATCCGACGCCGTCGTCGTGCACCTGCAGCGTCGCGACGTCGCGGTCCGCGTCGACGGTCACGTGGACGTGGCGTGGCGACGCATGCCGCGTCGCGTTCCGTACCGCTTCCTGCGCGATACGATACAACACCCCCTCGACGTCGCGCGGCAGTCGCGTGACGAGCCGCCGAGCGTCGACGTCGAAGTCGATCCCGGTTCCGCTCGACGAGTCGCGTGCCATCTTCTGGAGCGCGGCGCCCAGTCCCAGGTCGTCGAGCACCGCGGGGTGCACGCTCTGCGACAGCAGCCGCACCTCCTCGAGAATCGCGCTCGCCGCGTCGCGCGCGTTGCTCATTCGCTCGGCGGCGTCGGGATCCGCCGCATTCCGCGCCGCCACCGACAGCTCGAGCACCAGCGCCGCGATGCGCTGCGCCGTCGAGTCG
>Ga0068856_100004198_pt1 | contig 14389 bp, 14 predicted proteins | sample KBSCornC62_FD_66595 | JGI IMG/M metagenome (GOLD analysis project Ga0068856, IMG submission 66595) | Corn rhizosphere microbial communities from Kellogg Biological Station, Michigan, USA - KBS Corn C6-2 | ecosystem: Host-associated > Plants > Roots > Rhizosphere > Soil ...
GTTTCGGTTCGAGCAATCGTCGCGACGAGACGCAGGCGACGGACTTCAATCTCGGCGGCTTTCTCAACGTATCGGGTCTTCGCACCGATCAGTTGAATGGCGACTATCTCGGCTTCGCGCGGGCCGTCTACTATCATCGGATGGGACCGCTGCGCTTTATCGGCCGCGCCTGGTATCTCGGCGGATCGTTCGAGATCGGCAACATCTGGCAGACGCGCTCCGACGTGAGCTTCGCCGACACGTACAAAGCCGGCAGTGTGTTTGTCGCCGCCGATACTTACATCGGGCCGTTCTATTTCGCGTACGGTCGCACCAATCGCGGAGAATCGAGCTGGTACATTTTCCTCGGCCGTCCATGATGAGCTCGCGCTTCGCGCCCTTGGTTGTCATCGTCGCCGCATTGCTCGCCGCGTCGACCGCCGTCGCGCGGGACGCGCTGCCACGCGCGGTGGGCCGCGCGTTCCTCGATCACGGCGTGCCGTTGAATCGCGTCGCGATCGTCGTGCAGGAAGTCGGCGCGCCGAAGCCGATCTTCGCTTACGACGCCGATCGGCCGATGAACCCGGCTTCGGTCATGAAGCTCGTGACGACGTTCGCGGCGCTGGAGCTGCTCGGTCGCGATTACCGCTGGAAAACCGAGGCGTATCTCGGCGGGCCCATCCTGAACCGCACGCTCAAGGGCGACCTGATCCTGAAAGGCTACGGCGACCCGAAAGTAACGATCGAGCAATGGCAATCGTTCATGACGATGCTCCGTGCGAACGGGCTCGACGCGATCGACGGCGACCTCGCGCTCGATCGCAGCTATTTCTCGCTTCCGCCGCACGATCCCGCGGCGTTCGACGCCGAGCCGTTGAAGCCGTACAACGTCGGTCCGGACGCGTTGCTCGTCAACTTCAAATCGCTGCGACTGATGTTCGCGCCCAACGCGGCGGCGGGAACCGTGCTGGTGGACAGCGAGCCGCGGCTCGCCGAGGTCGCCGTCGGGACGCCGCCGGCGCTCGCAACCAGCGATTGCGGCGATTGGCGGAGCAATGTCGGCGCACGTATCTTGAATGCAGGCGACAAGGCGATGATCGCGTTCTCGGGCCGCTACGCGGAGGATTGCGGCGAACGCGACTGGTGGATCGCGTTGCTCGACCATCCGCACTACGTTCATGCGCTGTTCACGGCGGCGTTCCGCGACGCCGGCGGTCGCTTCGCCGGCGGGCTCACAGAGCGGCGCGTGCCGCGCAATGCGCATCCGTTCGCGACGCTCGAATCGCCGCCCCTCTACGACATCGTTCGCGACGTCAACAAGCTGTCGAACAACGTCATGGCGCGGCAGATCTTTCTCACGCTGGGCGCAAGGGCATTTCCGCCGCCGGCCACCCCCGCAAAAGGCGCCGACGCCGTGAAGGCCTGGCTCAGGTCCCGCAAGCTGTCGATACCGGGCCTCGTGCTAGAGAACGGCTCGGGCCTCTCGCGACACGAACGCATCACGGCCGGCGGCCTCGCCCGACTACTGCTCGCCGCGGATGCAAGCAGCGTTCGCGACGAGTTCGCGTCGTCGCTCGCCGTTGCCGCGACCGACGGCACCGTGCAGCAGCGCTTTCAGAACGGTACGGTGGCGGGCCAGGCGTTGCTGAAGACGGGCTCGCTCGAAGGGGTGCGCGCCCTCGCCGGATACGTCATCGACGGCGAAGGCCGCCGCTTCGTCGTCGTGGCGATCATCAATCACCGGAATGCAGGCGCCGGCGCTCCCGCGCTCGACTATCTGGTGCAGTGGGTCTATCAAAACGGCGCGACGTGGACGCCGGCGCTGCAGCATTGATCGCGTCACGCCGGAATCGGCTGGCTGTCCTTGAAATAGAGATAGCCGCGAATCAGCCGGTAGATGACCCAGATCGTGGTGATCACCCAGATCGCAATCGCGATCGGAATCCCGATGAGGACGAGTCCCAGCGTGAGCAGGAACAGCCAACCGATGCAATTCCACAGAAACGACCACCAGAACGTGCGGATCAGCCATGACAGGTGCGATTCGGTCCACGTTCCGCGGGCATCGTCCCGCTTCACGTACGCGATGATCACGGCGACGATGCCGATGAGGGTGAGGAGCGGCGCGCCCACCGCCATCCCGTGTCCGACCAAAGCGACCACGGCCGCCAATCCGAACAGGATATAGACGACGAGTGTCGTGCTGACGGGTGCGTTGGACGCCGAAGTCGAAGCTTGAGGCAGCGGATCGCCCGGAAGGTCGGCCATGAATCCCCCGAATGTGCGCGGCGCCACACGGCGCCCGCGCCATTGTGAGGCCCTCCCGCAAAAGGTCAATGGGGCCGAGAGACAGCTCGTCGCGCGACGAACCAAAAGAAACCGCCGCCACCGGCCCGGTCGCAAAGACCGGTCGGTGACGGCGGCGATGCTCCGATCAACCGCCTTACGAGACGTCGATCAATTGGCGTTGTTGACGACCCACCAATTAGCTCCATCCGACATCACGATCACGCCGCTTACCGCGCCGGAGCTCGGCTGGGCCAGCGTAAGGTTCGGTCCCTCTTGCGCATTCAAGCCGTTAACCTGGCAATTAAACGGCGCACCGCTGCCGTTGTTGACGCGCTTGATGGCGATAAGACGGCCGCCACTGGTCGTCGGGTCGGGCAGCGTAATGACTTTCGTGCCGCCGCCGCCGTTGTTGCAGAAGACCATGTAATCGCTCGCGGAGACCGTGTAATTCGCGGTGATCGTCGTAAACGCGCCGACGCCGGCGGATCCATTCAAGCCTGTCGCGCCCGTTGCGCCGGTTGCGCCCGTTGCCCCGGTTGCGCCCGTCGGGCCGGCCGGTCCCGTCGCGCCTGTCGCTCCCGTCGGACCCGCGACGCCGACACCGGTCGCCCCGGTGGCTCCGGTTGCGCCGGTCGCACCGGTCGGGCCCGTCGGACCCGTCGCCCCGGTCGCGCCGGTCGCTCCCGTGGCGCCGCTCGACGTAGCGGGAACGAAGTATCCGACGACGTCGACAATCGTATCGGCCTGACCGGTGGGCCCGTTGTAACGGACCGTGAAGTCCTCGTTTCCGCCCGTGCGGCCGCCCCAGGGGACGACGGTCGTGTTGCTGATGATCTCACCCGCATGGTCCCAATTGAGTGCGCTGGTGTTGGGTATCGAGGCGAGCGGGCCGCCTCCCCAGACGACGAAATTGCCGCCGCTCGTCGTGTTCACCGCGGCGACGTTGATCACCGCCGCTGAGGGTGAAGCGGCTCCGAGCGTTCCACCAGCGGCGTCCAGCACCGTCGCCGGGCATGCGGTCGGGGACGCCCCGGGATCGCCGCCTTGCGACGACCACGAAAAGCCGGCGCTGTCGCTGTAGTAAAAGAAGTTGACCTGGTTACCCGACGAAATCGGGCCGCCGACGTTGCGCGTATCGACGATACGGCAAGGCGTCACCGGAACGTAAACCAGATCGGGACCGCCGGCTGCCTTGGCGTTCACTTTTTCGGAAACGGGCGACGATTTTTCGACGCTCTTCAGGACTGCGACCAGCCCATCGAAGGACGGTGCGAGCGAAGCCGCCATCAGGCGATCGGCTCGCAGCGTCGACAGGGTGTCGCGCAGAACTTTTTCTTGCACGGACGTGAGCTGCGATTTCCAGTTCGCAATGACCCCGTCGATGATCGCGGAACGATTCATGTCGACGGCCAGCAGCGTATCCGGCTTGGCTTTGGTGACGGGACTGGCGATCACCATACCGGCCGGGAGGGCCAGCGCCAGGCAAACGGCCCTAACAATCAACTTTTGCTTCATTCGCAAGTTCTCCTTCATTTTTTAAGAAACTCCCTACCCCCGTTGGCGCAAATGGCTCATCCGCGGTGCGGACGCAGCGACGCTGCCGGGGAAACCGGTATGCAACCGAAAGACGCACCTCGTACACAGGCGCGCGTAAAACAGCGACGAGCGTTCTGCAATAACCGGGCCAAAATAGCCGCTGTACGGCCGAGCGCTGTGGTGAACAGCTTGACCAGCCGACTGTGCTTGGCATCCCGCAGAGCGCGTTACGGTTTCCTACAAGGCGTCGCACCGACTTCGAGCGCACCGCGACGGCACGTGGGCTGCTAGAGGAAGCGGACGATCGGAGACGGCACGGGTCACAATGCGCGTAGCTCGGCACCTCATGTTCGCCTTCCGCTAAACTGCCGCCCGCCTTCCGCACTGCAACAAGCCCTACGATGCCGTCGTCGCTCTGCCTTTGCATGATCGTCAAGAACGAGGCCCACGTCATTCGGCGCTGCCTCGACTCGGTTCGGCCCTACATTGCGCACTGGACGATCGTCGACACCGGTTCTTCGGACGGCACGCAGGACATCATTCGAGCGCACTACGCGGACCTCCAGGGCGCGTTGTTCGAACGTCCGTGGCGCGATTTCGGCAGCAACCGCAGCGAAGCGATCGCGCTTGCTCGGGGAAAGGCCGACTACATCCTCGTCATGGACGCGGATCACGTGCTGAATGCGCCGCCGGGGTTTACCTTCGGCAGTCTCGATGCCGACGCTTACTACATTGCGCACCGTTACGCCGGTGTCGACTATGGGATCGCGATTCTGCTCGCGGATCGGATCGCGTGGCGCTACGAGGGGGTGCTGCACGAATACGTCACCGCCGATGTCCCGCATCGAATCGTTCCACTCGCGGGTCCGTGGGTCGATGTCCACCACGAAGGCGCACGAAGCCGCGATCCGGAGACCTACAAAAAGGACGCGGCGGTGCTCGAGGCGGCCCTCGCGAAGGAGCCCGGCAACGCGCGCTATGCGTTTTATCTCGCACAGAGCCTTCGCGATGCCGGAGAGCTCACGCGAGCGCTCGGTGCCTTTCGCAAACGCGCCACCATGGTCGGATGGGACGAGGAAGCATGGCAGGCTCGCTATCAGGCAGCGATCCTGGTCGAGCGCCTGGAGCAATCCGCGGCCGACGTTGAACGCGCCTACCTGGAGGCGTGGAACGCACGACCGTCGCGCGCCGAGCCGCTCGTGCAGCTGGCGCGCTGGCACCGCTCACGATCGGAATGGGCGCTGGCGTTGCTGTTCGCGCGTGCCGCCGTCGCCATCCCGCGTCCCGCCGATCAGCTGTTCGTCGAGGATGCGGTTTATGCGTGGCGCGCGCTCGACGAGCTTTCGATCGCCGCCTGGCACGCGGGCGCGCGCGACGAGGGACGGCGTGCGGCTGCGCGCCTGGTTGCGGAGAAGCGATTCCCGCCGTCGGAGCGCGAGCGCATCGAAAAGAACCTGGCGTGGTACGCATAATCGGTGTTTGTCCTGCGGCTGCGTCGAGGTCGCGCGGCTATAATGAGCGGCGGCTCGGAACTCAAGCGACGGGCGTCCCGCCCGCGTTCCTTTCCGCGTCCCTTCCGCTGGAGCCGATCATGCGCACAACACGTGAAAAACTCGTCGATGATTTTGCTGAGATGCTGACGGAAGCCGAAGAACTGATGAAGCGCGCGGCCAACGAGACGGGGGAGCGCGCCAAGGACCTGCGCACGCAGGTCGAGGCGAAGCTGCTCGCGGCCAAACTGCGTCTGCAGGAGATGCAAGGGGAAGCGATCGACAACGCGAAGGCCGCAGCGCGCGTCACCGACGATTACGTGCACGACAACCCCTGGCAGGCGATCGGCGTCGCCGCGGCGGTCGGCTTCGTCGTCGGCCTGATGATGAATCGCCGCTAAATGGCCGATATGCGCGACGGCGCGCCGCCGCGGCCTCAGTTTCGAAGCGCGGCGGCACGGTTCATCAATACCGCGCTGGCACTCGCGCATACGCGCGTCGAGCTCGCCTCGGTCGAGTTCGCCGAGGAGCGCCAACGCCTGAAACGCTCGGCGATGCTGATCGCCGGCGCGGTGTTCATGTTTTCGTTCGCGTTGCTCGGCATCGCGGCGTGGATCGTCGTGTACTTTTGGGACACGTATCGGCTCGAAGCGATCGCCGCGGTGACATTGGCGTTCGCAATCGTTGGCGGCTTCTTGTTGTGGCGCAATGCCGCACTCGCGCGCGAGTCGCCGACGCCGTTTTCCGCGACGCTGGCTGAGCTCGCCAAGGATCGAGCCTGGCTCGCCGGAGGCGGCGCGCACAGGAGCGGCGAGTGAATAGGGCGACGCGCGATCTCACGGCGCGTAAAGAGCTGCTGACGGCGCAAGCGGACTTGTCGCGAATCCAGCTGTCCCTCGCCTGGGACGACGTGCGCAGCAGCATCCTGCCGTCGGCGGAGGCGCCGCTGTTCACCGGGGCCAGCAAAGCCGCCGCATTTTTCGTCGGAATCGCGGCGCCGCTGATCGGGCGCACCCGGTTCACGCGCGCGGTTCGCTACGCCTCGATCGCCATGGGGATTTTTCGCGCGATACGAAGCTTGCGCGGGTAGCTACGCGAAGCCCAGCGACCGATAAAGCGCATCGACGCGCGCCTTGACCGCGTCGTCCATCACGATCGGCCGGCCCCAGCCGCGCGTCGTTTCGGCGGGCCATTTGTTCGTCGCGTCGATACCGAGCTTGCTGCCGAGTCCCGCCACCGGCGACGCAAAGTCGAGATAGTCGATCGGCGTTCGTTCGACGATCGTCAGGTCGCGCGCGGGATCGACGCGCGTCGCCAGCGCCCATACCACGTCCTTCCAATCGCGGATATTCACGTCGGCATCGGTCACGACGACGATCTTCGTGTACATGAACTGGCGAAGGAAGCTCCAGACCCCGAACATCGCGCGCTTGGCGTGTCCCGCGTACTGCTTGTTCAGGGCCACGACCGCAATTCGATAGGAGCAGCCCTCGGGCGGCAAATAAAAGTCGATGATCTCCGGATACTGCTTCTGCAGCAGCGGCACGAACACTTCGTTGAGCGCGATCCCGAGAACGGCCGGCTCGTCCGGCGGCTTCCCGGTATACGTCGAGTGGTAGATCGGATCGCGACGCAGCGTGATGCGATCGATCGTGAATACGGGAAAACGCTCGACCTCGTTGTAATAGCCGGTGTGATCGCCGAACGGGCCCTCGGCGGCGGTCTCGTAGCCGCTAACGTCATTGCGGTCCGGTTGAATGAAGCCTTCCAGCACGATCTCCGCCGAAGACGGCACTTGCAGATCATGCGTCAGGCAGCTGGTGATCTCGGTGCGGGCGCCGCGCAACAATCCGGCGAATTGATATTCGGACAGCGTATCGGGAACCGGCGTCACCGCGCCCAGAATCGTCGCCGGATCGGCACCGAGCACCACCGCGATGGGAAACGGTTGCCCGGGATTGGACTTCGCATGATCGCGAAAATCGAGCGCGCCTCCGCGCATGCTCAACCAGCGCATGATCACCTTGTTGCGCGCGACGACCTGCTGTCGATAGATGCCGAGATTCTGGCGTTTCTTGTCGGGTCCGCGCGTGACGGTGAGCCCCCAGGTGATGAGCGGCGCCACGTCGCCGGGCCAGCACGTCTGAATCGGCAGTTTGGCGAGATCGACGTCGGCGCCTTCCCATACCACGTCCTGGCATTGCGCGCCGCTGCGGAGCTTCGGCGCCATGTCCAGAACCTTCATGAACACCGGCCGCGTGTTCTGCCAGGCGTCTTTCAAGCTCTTCGGCGGCTCGGGCTCCTTGAGAAAAGCGAGGAGCTTGCCGATCTCGCGCAGGCCGGCTCGCCATTGCGCCGGAGCGGCGCCCATCGCGCGCGCAACGCGCTCGGGCGTCCCAAACAGATTGCCGAGGACGGGAATCGTCGCACCGGAAGGGCCCCGAAGGTTTCCCTTCGGTTGCTCGAACAGCAAGGCGGGGCCGCCGGCTTTCAATACGCGGTCGCACAGCTCCGTCATCTCGAGGTTCGGATCGACGGGAACGGCGATGCGCTTCAGTTCGTTGACCGCCTCGAGTTGCTGCACAAACTCACGCAGATCGCGATAGCTCATCGGGCGCGGTCGAGGGGCAGCGGCGCCACGACGTGCTCGGCAGCAGCCAGCGCTCAGCCGTCTGCCGGCCAGCTGCCGATGCCCGGCAGCTTGATCCCGGGATGGCGAAAATCGAGGCCGATGACGAGCCCGAGCAAGTTGACCTCGAGACCTTCGTCAATCGCGCCGGTCAGGCCGAGAACGCCGGACAAAGACAATTGATAACCGGTGCCGCTGGGGGCGCGCGCGAACAATTGCCCGGCGGGAAGATAGTCCTTGCCGATCGCCATCGACGGCATCGTCAATCGCAGTTCCGGAATCTCGCGCCCGAGATGCGCGATGAACGTGTTGCTGTTGGGACCGGGCCACGTCGTATAGCTCGTTGCGTACGGATAGGACGCTGCGGCCGCGGGCAATTTGTCGATGATCGCTTGCGCGTCGGCGCCGCGAACGTCGCGGATGAGCCGCGGTGGCGCGCCATACCACTCGGCGTCGGGCGCGCCGCGGTCGGAGATCGACAGCGCCGAGCCGCCGCGCATCGCGTACCAGCCGATCACTTCATAGCGCGCGTAGCGCGTGGCGTCCTTTGGCTTTGCCGCGAGCCACGTGTGGACGGCGAAAGCGCCGCGCCAACCGAAGGTGCGGCTCGCGTAGACCTGCACGACCGCTTCACGATAGGTCGACGGGTCGGGCGCGAGTCCCGTCGCTCGATGCGTGGCCGTGCGCCAATCGCCGCGCATCGAGACGCTTCCGAACGCGAGCGTCAACAGGGGGCCCGAGAGAAGCAGCGCCACGAGAGCCAGCAGCCACCAGGCCGTACGGAAGTGGTCCATTCGATGCGTATTCTAGCGGTGCGCGCCGACAGCACGCGATTTACGTTTGATGCGTGCAATCGATCGAGCGCGAATTCGGACCGAGTTGACCGCCGTTGCGGTGCGCGCGCCGTTCCGCAACCGTCGCCGCCACAAGGCATTCGCGGGGAACTGTGCCGCGTTCGTCGGGATGCTGGTTGCACTCCGGGAGGCTAGGCGCATACTGGGACACAAGCTTGGACGGGAGCGGCTGCGTTGAGTGCAGCGCTGCACACTGCGGACGGCAAAGCGGCGCCATGGGTCGCGCGGCTTTTCACAGTCCTCTTCCGGACCTCACAAGCAATCACCTGGCGCCGCGCCGGCGCAGTTCTGATCCTTTGCCTCATTCTGTCCACCCATGTCCTCGCGCAGCCCAACTTGTTCGAGCATTGGTCGCTCGATCAGATCTTCGAGGGTTGGAGTTACTACTTCGTCGAGCTCGGCTTGGCCGGTTTCGCGATGCTGGTCGGGTTTAGTTTTGCCGAAGGCATTTCGGAAGGCCACGGCCGGCGGCGCGCGATCGCGGTAGGGATCGCATTGCCCGTGAGCGCGGCGATCGGTTATGCGCTCGCGGTGACGCTCCTTTACTCACCGGGATTTTCCATTCTTTCCTGGCAGTACGCCGGTGACACGTTGCGCATGACGATAATGGGCGGCGCCGTCGCGTTCATCTACCTGCTCCGATGCCGTTCGAATGCCGCCGCGAAGTCGACGCATGAAACGAAGGTCGCCCATCAGACCCTGGACCAGCAGACCCTCGAAGCCAGGCTGCAGTTGATGGAAGCGCAAATCGAGCCGCACTTCCTTTTCAATTCGCTCGCCAACGTCCAACGTCTGTACGAGACCGAACCCGAATCGGGAGCACGGTTGCTGGAGAACCTCAAGACGTATCTCAGAGCGGCCCTGCCGCAAATGCGGGAAAAACGCCGCTCGCTGGCTTCAGAGGTCGAACTGGCGCGCGCCTACCTCGAGGTGCTGCAGGCGCGCATGGGCGGCCGTATGCGTTTCGTGATCGATGTGCCGACTGCCCTGCGCGAATACGCACTGCCATCGATGATGCTGATCACTCTGGTCGAAAACGCTATCAAGCACGGAATCGACCGTTCGCCGAGTGGCGGCGTCATCGTCGTAAGGGCCCACCGCGATGGCGAGCGCCTGACGGTCGCGGTGGCCGACACCGGCGTTGGCTTCCGCGCGAACTCGGGGAAGGGGGTCGGCTTGGCCAACATACGCGCTCGGCTGAGCGCACTTTTCGGCGATCGCGCCGAGTTGTCTCTATGCGCGAACGAGCCCGCAGGCGTCGTCGCCGCAATCACCATACCCGTCCGGTAGGTCATGCCCAATTCCGCGTTCGCTCCTCCCCTCGAGCGTGCTTTCGGCCCGATGGCCCTCAAGTGGAAGCCGCGCGTGCGAATGCATGACTTCCTCGCGTTGCTCAAGGTGCGCATGATTCATGCGGTGCTTATCACGCTGCTGCTCGTTACGCAGTATTGGCTTCAATTCGCTTCCAGTTTGTGGCAACAGCCCCGACTTCTGGTCGACGTTTTTTTCGGCATGTTTGCATGGAACGTCTGGTCCTTCATCGGCGGCTTTGCAATCATTGCCGTGGGGCAGGCACGGTTTGCGCCGGGGCGCGCACGCACGCTGACACTGATGGGCACCCTGCTGGTCTGGGTGCTTCTGTGGCAATTGTGGCACCTGGTCGCGGGGTCGAACTTCATCGTCGTTCAGCTGGGTCTCGTGCCGCATTCAGGCGTCGTCGCCTCCGGCCTCTGGACCAATACTGTCTACTTCACTCTCGCTGTCTGGTATTACGAGAGCATCGATCGCGCGACGCGTTCGACCGAGAGCCTCCGCGAGAGCGAGCTCGCGCGGCGGAGTGCGGAGCGATGGCTGCTCGAATTGCGGCTCGGCGCTCTGCAGGCGCGTCTCGACCCGCAGGTATTGTTCGATACGCTCGACGAAGCCGGCCGTCTCTACAGGTCGAGACCCGCTGCGGCCGAGCAGCTTCTCGACGCGTTGATCGACTACCTGCGTCGTGCGCTACCACAGCTGCGACAGGCGGAGTCGACGCTGCAGCGGGAAATCGAGCTGGCGCTCGCGTACGCACGCGTTCTGCGAACCCCTGAGGGTAAAGCGCTCGAGCTCGAAGCGGTCGTAGAGCCGACGGTGGGCGACGCGCGCTTTCCTCCGATGGTCGTTCAGCCGCTCTGCAACGAGCTTGCGCGGTCGGCGCTCGCCGGCGGCCAGTCCGCCCGCTTGCGCATTTCCGCGACACGCGACCGCGAACACGCGCGGTTGTGTTTGACCGCCGAACCCGTGCGGGCGGTCGCCGCAAGCGAGCGCCTAACGGAGGTTCGCCGGACGCTCCACGCGATGTTCGCTCCGCTCGTCCGGATTGAAGCAGGCTGTACCACGGCCAATTTGGCCAGCGTCCTGGTGGAGGTGCCCTATGTCGCCGTCCCGCGCATTGATCGCTGAGGACGAGCCAAGATTGCGTGAGCAGCTCGCGGAGCGGCTCGCGAATCTATGGCCCGAGCTCGAGGTTTGCGCCATGGTCGGCGACGGCATCGAAGCGGTGCAGGCGCTCGATCGATATCAGCCGAATATCCTCTTCCTGGATATTCAGATGCCCGGCCTAAGCGGACTCGAGATCGCACGCTACGCGAGCAACCGCTGCCACGTCGCCTTCATCACGGCCTACGACGAATACGCCGTCGCGGCGTTCGAGCAGGGGGCGGTCGACTACGTGTTGAAGCCATTCACCGCCGCGCGCCTCGCGACGACGATCGCGCGGCTCAAGGAACGCCTGGTGTCGCCACCTGCCGACCTGAGTGAATTGCTCGAGCGCCTTTCCGGCATCGCGAACCAGGGCAGCTATCTGCGCTGGATCAACGCGTCGGTGGGCAAGGTCGTCAAGCTGATCACGGTGGACGAGATCTGCTATTTCCAGGCCGACAACAAGTACACGCTGGTCGTTACGCCGCACGTGGAATCGTTGATTCAGAAAACCATCAAGGAGCTTTCGGACGAGCTCGACCCGCAGATTTTTTGGCAGATCCATCGTTCGACTGTCGTCAACGTCAACGCCATCGCGAGCGTGGAGCGCAACGTGCGCGGCCGTGTGTCGGTCAAGCTCAAGGACCGCAAAGAGTCGCTGCCGGTGGCCGACGCGTACGTTCACTTGTTCCGCAGGATGTAGTGACAACGAAGGGAGGCTTTCATGAAGGACGAACGCAAGTCATATGAACAGCGAGTTGCATCGACGTGCTCGGATTCCCGAGCCGGCATTACGCGACGCGACGTTCTCGCGTTGCTCGCCGCCTTCGGCGTGCCGGATGCCGCGTTGGCCGCCGCGCCGAATTCGGCATTGGCGAGCGACCCCGTGGCCATGGCCCCCAAGAGCTACCGGGTGGTTTTCGAAAACGAGATGGTGCGCGTGCTCGAATACAGCAACCGACCGGGCCTGGGTCCATGCGGTGCGGGCCGACACTATCACCCGCGCCATCTCGATATCTTTCTCAGCGAATTCAGCGGACAGATGACGCACGAGGATGGCAGCGTGTCGAAGCCCAAGGGGAAGACGAAGATGGGCCAGGTGGCGTGGTTCGAGGCCGAATGGCACGAGGTCGAGAACGTCGACAAGTCCGCGTCGCGGGTCTTGATGGTCGAATTGAAGGACGCGAACTGGAAGCCGAGCACCGGCTGATCGATTCGGCTTCAGTTCGACGCGCGCCTCGCAGCTCGGGAAGGCGCTCCAGAGCTTCCCGAGCGACATCTACGGAGGCCGCCATGAAGGCCCGTTCATTGCGATCGGCCGTTTGTTCAGTCCTCGCCGCCGTCCTGCTCGGCGCGCTCGGCTGCGCGCAACCGCCTGCGGACGTCGGCGGGGCGCCTGTCGCTTCAGGCACGCTGCGAGCGACGGCGACGCAACATTGGAACACGTACGCGCGCGATCTCGTGACGCGCAATCAATCGGCGCCGTCGCCTCGAGTCTTCGCATACCTCGCGCTGGCGCAACGCAATGCGGCTGTCGTCGCGCGACAAACCGGTCGCGACGTCGACGGCGCAGTGGCGGGCGCATCCGCCGCCGCGCTGGCGTTTTTCATTCCGAACGATGCGCAGGTCATCGAGGGCAATCTTGTGCGGGAAGAGGAGTCGCTCGGCGGCAACGGCCCGCGCCGCGACTTCGCGGCGGGCGTCGAAATTGGAAAGCGTGCCGCCCAGGATGTGATCGCGGCCGCAAAGGCAGACCGTTCCGATGCCGTCGTGATCGCGGCAGCGCCGACGGCGCCGGGAGCCTGGAGCAGCCTGGCGCGGCCACCCGCGCCGCCGTTGTATCGACAATTCCCGGGAATGCGTCCGTTCTTTCTTGCAAGCGCGAGCGAATTCAGGGCGCCGCCACCAGCCCCGCTGGGATCCGACGCATTTCGAGCGGCTCTGGCCGAAGTGAGAAAGACGTCCGACAACCGAACGACCGAACAGCTGTGGATCGCGCAGCGTTGGGAAATGGTCACCGGACCGTTCATGCCCGGCTTCTGGAATCAGACGGCGCTGGAAGCCGCGGAGGCGCATCGCCTCTCGCAAGCGGAGACAACGGAAGCGCTGGCGCTTGTGCACATGGCGTGGTTCGATGCATTCATCGCCTGCGCCGACAGCAAGTACGTCTATTGGGTGCCGCGGCCGTCGCAACTCGATCCCGAGATCCAACCCGCGATCGGTTTGCCGAATCATCCATCGTATCCGTCCAATCATTCGTGCACGGCGTCCGCGTCAGGCGGCGTGCTCGACGGCCTTTTCCCCGATGAGCGCGGCCGCTATTCCGCGCTTGCTCGAGAGATTGCGATATCCCGCCTCTACGCCGGGATCCATTACCGCATCGATCTCGACGCAGGTCTCGAAATCGGACATAACGTCGCCGCGAAGGTGTTGGCGCAACGCTTGCCGCCCGATCGCGTCTGGCTGCCGTCCCAGCAATAGCACGCCGCTCGAACAACTGACTGCTTCTCGCTCGCGCCGCGCACGTCGCGTCGCGCTTCTGCGAGCTCTGCCTTTCAATACCGTGCTTGGCGTCGGGCGGGCCTCGCAACCGTCGGGCGCGCATGGCGCTCGTCCATGCTTTGATCCTATCCGTCGGTTTCGAATTCACGCCGGTCGCGAATATTCCTAATCTCTCGGAGGAGTGGCGGCCGGAGAGAACCCAGGATGCGAGCATCGCTTCTCCAAGCCCGCGCATTCTCGGTCACGCAAAAGCGAGGAGATGCCATGGTCCCGAACAAGCTGATGTTGATATTGGTTTCTGCTGCCATCAACCTGCCACTGCAAGCTCGGGCGGCCGATCCGATCGAACCGAACGCGGGCAATTGGCGCACGTGGGTGATTTCGTCGGGTCGCGACTACCGCGTTCCCCCGCCACCGGGGCCCGCGGAGACGCAAGCCGAACTGAGAGGGCTCGCTGATTTGATCAGCCGGAACGACGCGCGAGCGCAGCAACAAATCGCGTTCTGGAATGCAGGCGCGCCCGCCTATCGCTGGATCGATTTGCTCAATGCACGGACGCTTGCTGGGATCACGACAACGACGAATGGCAGAACCGGCGTGTACACCTACGTGGCGCTTGCAATGTACGACGCGACGATCGCCGTGTGGGAATC
>Ga0068856_100004207_pt1 | contig 14367 bp, 11 predicted proteins | sample KBSCornC62_FD_66595 | JGI IMG/M metagenome (GOLD analysis project Ga0068856, IMG submission 66595) | Corn rhizosphere microbial communities from Kellogg Biological Station, Michigan, USA - KBS Corn C6-2 | ecosystem: Host-associated > Plants > Roots > Rhizosphere > Soil ...
TCGCCTCCTATCGCCCTTGCCAAAACGGAAATCAAACCCAAATTAGAGGATGAACGTGGTCTAGTTATCACGTCTCCTTTGATTGTGTTCCTGGGGGGTCCCAATGCGTAAATCTGCAGCCAAACAGACATCGAAAGGGAGATTGATGAAAGATCGCATCGTGATCGACGAATCGCGTGGATTGGTATTTCAGAGTGAAGATGAGCTTTACGATCACTTCCTTCCCCAGATTCAATCTCTTGAAAAAGAGTATTTTACCGCGCGCGCGAACAGTGACGTGCAGGAAAAAGATTTTGCTCACTATGAGGAGCTTTTGAATCAGGTTTTGGAAGATCCAGATGAGATTTGGGAAGATGCCCAGTCCATTCACGGTTTCAAGGTGCGTTCTTACGTCGGTCACTATTCGAGCGGAACCGAGGCGATTTATTACGTCGCCCTCGCGTACGCGACCGGCGATGTCCCGAGCTTTATTTTCCTTCACTTTCCGTCCAACGATCTCGATCTCGTCGATAAATTCCGCCGCGGCAATTTGATCTATGACCGCGTGTTGAAAGAAGTCGAAGCGGGCGCGGTTGAAGGTGATGCGTTGACGGAGGGCGATCACCTCGCTGTCGGTCTTTACAAAGCGATGCTTGTTCTTCGCTCGCAAAAAGACGTGGCGGAGAAAGACTTCCATTCGCTTGAACATTTGCGTGAACCGACGATCGAAGAGGCCGATGAAATTTGGCGCTCGAACGATTTGAACGGGAATACGCTCGTGACGTTTATCAAGTACTTCCCCGATGAGCGCGACGTGCACTACGTCGTCGTGACGATCGAGGATACGGCGTCGAGCAGCCACGCGCTCTTGTTCAGCTTCCCGACAAAAGATAGCTCACTCGTGGATCGTTACCGCCACGGCGAGAATCTTCAGGCTGAAGAAGTCGTGCAAGAGGCGAGTCACTAACGACTGACTTAAAAGCAGTATTTGTTTGAGAGCGACACCCACTGTGCGTCGGTGTAGCCGTTTGAGCGGTCGGCGTAGAACGGGTGGAGGCCCGCGAGGACGGCGGCGTGGTTGGCCGCGTACGTCGTCGGGTTTGCGATGAATAATGGCATGAGTGAGTCGGTTTGGGCGATGGCTTGCGAGCCGTCGTAGAGGACGACTTTCAAAACTTCCCAGCTGTTGTCGACTCCGCTGACGACGAGTTGAGTCTGATTGAAGAAGTCAGATGTCGAATTTCCGATGTGGCTTTGGTTTCGAAGAGACGTAACCGTCGCCGAATCGATAGATGTCATCGCCGACGAGATCGCGGTTGAACCGTAGTAAACGGTGAATGAAAGTGGTGTCGAATCGAGAGCGGTTGCGCCCGATGAATCCGCTTTCCAACGGAAGAGTTGAAGCGTGTAACCGTTCGTGTCGAACGCCGATGTGAGGCTCGTTACGCGAACGCGGAGTTTGTCTTCAACGAAAGTGTTAGATGAGTCGTAGTAAGTGGCGATTCGGCCCGTGAGGCGAACTCCGCTCGAAGAATCAAAGCCGTTACAAGAAGCATTCACGGTTGAGGTCGAAGACGTCGAACCACCCGCCGCTGCCGCGGCTGAATTGTCGCCGCCGGAAGATTTAGCGCAAGCCACGAATGCGAAGAGCGTTGCGACAGATAGTGTGATCGAAAAGAAATTCGTCGTTTGGTTTTTCATATCTACTCGTTAAAGCATCGTTCGTGCCGTGCCGCGGACGTGACTCCGCATATTTAGACTTGAATTCACGTCTCGATTTGAGACGCTACCAAAACCCCGTGTGACTTTTTTCGGAGCGGCTATTTCGAGAAGAGAAGCTGTGCGTGTGGGATTGAACGATTGCAAAGGTCTAAGAATGCGAACTTGCTTAGTTAAAAATCGAACTGTCTTAGTCTTGGTCGCCTGTCTCGCCGCTAGTGGTTGCGCGCACTCGAAAATAAGCCCCGAGAAGGCGTTCGATTCGATGAGGCCTCAAGCTGAGGGGTTGGCGCCCGTGAAGCTCCCTGAGCCCGTTACGCTTCGTTTAAAGGCCGAGATGGGCCGCACGGAGAAGGTCGCCTACACACATAGAGCCACGTCAAATTCTTACGAGGATAACCAACTCCGCCATAAAAAAGAGGAAGCCCTCGATTTCACGTCGCAGGCTGAGACTTTGAAGGTCGAGCCGGCTGACGCAAATGGTATCGCTCGTTTCACGCAAGTGCTTTCGGTTTTGAAGAAAGATGGCAATGCCGATCTTCATGACTTCGCGATGCCTGATCTCGGTGAGAAGTTAGAAGTGACGGCGGATTCTGTCGGGCACATTTTTAAGTCAGGTGATTATCCGGTGAATTCGATTTTCTACGTGCCGCCAATGTCGCTTCCCGAAAAGGCGGTCTCAGTCGGTGACACTTGGACGATGCAAGCGTCGTGGCTCTCGCTCGAGGAAATGGTCCCTTACCAACTCGACATGGTCAGTATCCTCAAAGGATTCTGGAAGTGCGGAAGCGACACGTGCGCTGAAATCGAAATCTCGGGCGATGTCACATTCCAGGGCCCGCTTGCGGCTGCGTTTCAATTCAAGAGCCAATGGCATGGCCGCACGTATTTCGCGATGAACGCGGGCACGGTGATTTGGTCGCGTGTCGATTCGGATGAGCGTTTAGTCGCCGAGCGCGTTCGCCGCGATGTCGACTCCTGTCTTGAGGCCGTGCTGATCGAACCGAGCTCTGAAGCCCTTCAGGATTTGAAGGGCGCCCGCTGCGCTCCAATTCAGAAATCGGAAACGATCGTTAGTCCTTAAGCTCTGCCCAAGTGACTCCGTCACCGCCGGTTTCAGGACCGCCGGCTTTCCATTTCTTCACGTAAACACTTCTCGAAAGGTGCGAGCGCAGTGAGCGCTTCAGCACTTCGGTGCCGTGGCCGTGGACAATCTTCACGCGGTCTTCGCCGTTCAGTGAGGCCGCGTCGAGTTGCGTTTCGAGAAGGCCGATCGCGTCTTCGGTTGATTTTCCGCGAACGTCGATCACGCGTTCAGTGTCCATCAGCGTGACTTGCACGCCGCCGCTTCTTCGAACTAAAGACTGCGTTGGATTCTGAAGAGACTGAGGCGGTTTCAGCTGCGACCAGTGAATCGTTAGGCGCATCGAGTTGGAGAGAACGGGGATTTCGCCTTTCGCGTTCGCTTTGCCTTGAATGACGCCTTCTTGACCAACTGACGGAATGAAAACGATCGAGCCTGGCGGATAAATCTTTTCGAAGTCTTCAGCGGTTTCTAGTTTCGGACGCTTCGTTTGCACTTGTGATGCTTTCACGACTTCAGGCAATTCAGTTTTGATCTGCTGAAGTTTTTCGTGGCGCTTAAAGATGTTATCGACCTGAGCGAAGTCGATCATCTCGTCGATTTTCTTCTCTGCTTTTTTCACTGCGCGCGCCATCCACTCTTCTCGCTCCTTCTTGAAGAGAGAGACGAGATCGGTGTAGCGACGTTTGTTTTCACGCGCGTCTTTCAACTCTTGCGCGAGCGAGCGGCGAAGCTCCTGCAGCTCGTCTTTCATCGATTCGATTTCAGCCAAGTGCTGATGCTGCGCCTTCATCTCGGGGGAGAGATGATCGAGCGCACGTTGCAAGATCTTTTCGGAGACGCCGACGCGTTTCGCGGTTTGAATCGCAAGCGATTGGCCCGGAACACCCATGAAGAATTGATAAGTCGGTTGACCGGATTTGGAGTTGTACTCGAGAGAGCCGTTGATGACCCCAGAGGTTTCGCCCCAGCCGGTTTTCAACGGGCCCAAGTGCGAAGTGATGACGCCGTAAACTTTGTTTTGCGCGTACGTCTCGATGAAGCTTCGAGCGAGCGCCGATCCTTCTTCGGGATCGGTTGAGCCCGCGATTTCATCGATCAGAAGAAGATGTCCTGGGCCTGACACGCGAGTGGCTTCGTCGAGCGTTTTTAAGTGAGCGGCGAAAGTTGACAGCGCCATATCAACCGATTGCGCATCGCCGATGGCGACGATGACCGATTTAAAGAAGGGAAGATATGAGCCCTCTTCAGCACAAACGAGGAGTCCGCAGCGAGCCATTTGCGACGCGAGACCGACACTCTTTAAGAGAACAGTTTTTCCGCCGGCGTTAGGACCCGAGAGAAGAAGGATGCGATGATCCCCGCCGAGTTTCACGGTGTTCGGAATGACGGTTTCATTTTTTAGAACGAGGAGTGGGTGTCTAACGTCCACCAAGTCGAAGCGATCATCAGTAAACTTGATGGCGCCAGCGCCGAGGATATCGGCGAGTTTCGCTTGTGCAAAACGCATGTCGGCCTCAAGCAAAACTTCTTGCGATTGCGCAAAGCCCGTCAACTGCGTTCGTAAGTAGGCTGAGAGTTGGAAGAGAAGTCGCTCGATCTCGTCGTCGATCTCGACCTCGATTTGCCGCAAACGGTTGTTGAGGGGCACGACTTCATCCGGCTCCATGAACACGGTTTGCTTCGATTGCGAAGCGGCGTGAATGATGCCCGGGAAGAAGTGCTGCATGCCCGATTTAACCGGAATGACCCAGCGGCCTTCGCGGTTGGCGACGAACCGCTCTTGAACAACCGGCTCCATTTCGTGTTGCTTCGTCAAACGATCAAGCACGGATTGAATGGATCTCGTTTGGTTTTGCTTTTCTCGGTAGAGGTTATAGAGAGTTTCACTCGCGTCGGTGCGAATTTCTCCCGAAGGCGTCATAATCTGATCGATCGCGCTTAATGCGCCGGTCGCATCCATGAGGCGATTTTTTAAACCTAAAACCCACGGTGATGTGAGTGGACGGAAGACTTCAGTTAACGCCACGACTTCAATACAGAAGCGGCGCGAGTCGCGCAGCTCGAGCGTCGTTAAAACGGCTTCGCGTTTGAGACGCTGAAACCAGGTGGAGTAAAGATCCAAGCTCTCCATGAACGGGCGCTCGCCGTACGCGAGGACCGATTGAGCTTCTTCGATCGCGTGGAAGCTCTTCACCGCTTCTTGGGCGGAATCGAGCGGCTTTGTATCTTTAAGGCGCGCACGCGCAGGCTCGCTCGTCGCGAGACTTTGCAGGCGTTCCAAAATTTCTCGCCAATCAAGGGGCGCTAAATCATCTCTCATCATCAAACCTTCTTCGGCGTCTTCTCTCGCGTAAATCCGAGGAGAACCGCTAAGCATCCAAAGAGAATCCAAATCCACAAGCCATCCATCACTTCAAACAAAGTATGAGGAGGGTTTGTCATGTAAGGGATCTCAAAAAGTCCTTCCCACTCTTTCGCTTGAGGGGATTTTTGCAGGATCTCGCCGGCTGCCGTGATCCCGGTTGTAATTCCGGTGTTTGTCGAGCGAATCAAAGGCCTGCGGACTTCAATTGCACGAGCGAGTGTCATGTAAAGATGCTGGTAAGGTTCAAAGTCCAATCCGAACCAAGAATCGTTGGTCACGTTCCCCAAAACTTGCGCGCCTTTTTTGGCGAGATCGACCGTGAACCAAGGATACAAACCTTCGTAGCAAATTTGCGGGCCGTATTTGACCAGCTGACTTCCCGCGCCAACCGTCATCACCGTCGGGCCATTTCCGCGACCGAAGGAGCCGAGATCCGGAAAGAGCGTTTGCATATAGGGAATATAATCCGAAAACGGGAAAGTTTCACCGAACACGAGAAGAATCGATTTTCGGTAAGGTTGTTCCGGAGTGACGCCGTAGGCGTTCATAAAGAAGAAGCCGTTGTAAGTTGCCTTCGTCGTGTGGTCGTAAGAATACGATCCAGTGAGGAGCGGCATTTTGTGATCGATGACGAACTTACGAACTCGCGCGGCCGAGGGATCATTTTGGTAAGGGATATCGAGAACGTCTGGAAATGCGGTTTCCGGCCACAACACCACCTGCGCGTCGGGATGTTCGGTTAGACCCTTCTGAGTGAGATCCAAAAATTTCGAAACGATGGGCGTGCGAAAGTTACGACCTTGCTCCGCCATGAGCTTATCGAAATTGCCGATGTTGCCTTGAACGACAAGAAACTTGAGGGAGGCGTCCGTATGCTTCCACTTTTCGCTTCGCCCGAGACCTGCAACATTGAGTGCGATGACAATCGCAACCGCGCCGCCGATGAGGGACAAAGCTTTCGCTTTTCTTTTCGGTCCCGCTGGATGCCACACGCCGAGGAAAATCGCGCACGCAATCATCGCATTGACGATAATCGTGAAAACATTCAGACCTTCAAAACCGATGACGTCGGCGAATTGGGCGCCGGGCATATTCGCCCAAAGCCACGGATAACCAAGGTGCCAAGGGAAAATCATCGGCGTGAGTCTCTCGCAAATCGCAAAGAACATCGCGCACGTTGCGAAAAACCAGAGCGAGTGAACCCTTAGGGAGTTTCGCGCCTTAACCGCGAGCCAACCGGCGACCGCATAATGCAGGTGCGCAATCGTCGCGAAGCCAAGAAGAGTCAGCGTTCCACCCCACCAAGGGAAATGGCCGAATTCGACGGCGGTATAGGAGATCCAGTGAAAGCCAATCAGATTCAGCACGAACTGGGTGAGCCAGCCGCCTAAGAACGCCTGACCGGCTGATTTTGACTTCGCCCAGAAGAGAAAAAGGGGCGTTAGCCCGAAGAAAATCGCCCATGGCGGAAAGGGAATATAGCTTGTCCCGATCATCAGACCTGCTACGATTGGGAGCCATAATGCTTTGCCAACTGCGACCGTGGTCGCTACGGCGGATTCGCGCTTGAGAAACGTCGTGAAGCTCATGACGAAACCCTAGCACTGGACTGCGGGAACATGAACACAGAATTCGATCAGGAATTAGATCTGTTGAATGAAACGTTGTCGACGCCGGCTCAAGGCTCTGAGTCATCGGCGTCGTCATCGGCGTCGTCATCAACGTCGTCATCAACGTCGTCATCAACGTCGTCATCAACGTCGTCATCAACGTCGTCGGCCTCGGTGTCATTTTCGAACGAACCGTTTCGGATGCGGTGCCCGAACTGCAAGAAGCTCTACTCCGTCGAAGCGCATCACTTGGGTTCCGACGATCTGACGAAGTTTGAGTGCGTAAGTTGCCAAACATCGTTCTTCGCGATGCGCCCAATGCTTCACGGTGCTCATTTTCTTGAAACTCGTGAACTTGAGACGCAGTTTGCTCCGCTTTCGCCGTCGCTTCCCGGGATCGATGGTTTCGAGGAAGAGCCGGTTGAGGCGCCATTCGGCTCGGCGCGCGAACTGGAGAGAACGGTTCGTTCTGGCGTCGTCCAGGCGCCTATCGTTGAGTCTCGCGAGTGTCCGAACTGTCACACGCGCAATGCTCTATCGAACTCAGAATGCACGAAGTGCGGAATCGTTTTCGCGCAATTCCAACCAGGGCTGGAAGCGCGAATCGCCAACGACATCGAGTTTAGCGAAAGCGCTGAGCTCACTTTGATGTGGCAAGGTGTTCAAGACGATTATCAAAATATTTCGAAGCACGAAGCTTTCGTCGCAAAATGTGCCGCAGACGAAGCTTTGGTATTTGCGGCTCATAAGTATGCGCAGATTTTGGTGGCCGCGCCTGTCGAATCGATCGCGCGCCAAATGCGATCGCGCATTCAGGGAATGGCCGCTTACGGTTTCGATGCCCGCGACAACGGACTGGGCTGGCAGACGTGGAGCTTTCCGCTTCCGTCTTTCAACAGCTTCATCATCATGTTGGGTACGATTTTAGTAGTGGTGGGCTTCGGCTTCCCGAACACACGTCACACGGCCGGTCTCGGCTTTGCGATGATCGCGCTCGCGGTGGGCATGCGCGTTTTTCTTCGCCGCCCACGCGATTAGCTCGAACTGAAAAAGAGGTCGGGCCGGGTATTTTTGCCCAACATGTGCGTGCTCAGTTTAGATTCCTTGCGCGGTTATGCTGTCCGCACATCCATCGAAGATTCTCCCTTACATTCGCACCGCCGCGCCCAAACGGCTCGATATGATCGAGCTGCAAGAAGCGGGTGGAGTTACATCTTCTTCCTGTTGTGCGGTCGACAAAGCAGCAGGGCTCCTTAGGAGGTCTTTCCTTCACTGCAATGTATCTGGTTCTCTTCGTTTCCGCCGGCGGAAATGATTCGCGTTCGAAGTCAGATTCGCCGCCTGCCGTCTTGTCGCCGCGGTCTTCATGGTCATCGCGCTTTTTTGAGGCCTTTCTTTTTTCAGATCGCTCCGCCTTTCGTGCCGGATCATGTTTGTCTAATCCAAGGTCCACAAGTTCCGTGAGAAGCTCTTCAATCGTCATGTTGGGATTGGCGTGCGATCTTAAATCCCGAAGCTGATTCATCTTCTCAAGCAAGGCGTTTGAAATTGAAATGTTCATTCTCAAGCGGTCATTAGAAATCGCGTGAATTGTTTCCGGCTTTACGCGCTCAGGATTTCTATTCGCGATCTCGCGCTCAACTTCGCGCCGAGATTTTCCAAGACTGAAATCAATCAACTCTTCTTTCGCCGATGGCGAATAGGCTCTATCGGCTTTTGCTTCTTGGCTAAAGTAAGTCTGAAGTTCGTTTACGACTGAAAGCGATAATTCACCAGATTCGATCTTTTCAAAAACCTCAGGCACATCTCGAACTAATCTCATCGCATTGATTCGTCTCATGGCAGAAGCCGGGCAATAACCGAAGTATTGCGTCGCCATTTCAAAAAGCGACGGGAAGCCAAACTCTAAATAAAGCCGACGCAAATAAATCTCTTCGAAAATCAAAATCACTTCGGCCGTTGCTTCACGCTCAGTTGAAATCGTCTGTTTTGCTTTTGAGATTAGATTGTCGTTGGAGAGGGATTTGTATTTCATGACGAATCTTCTATCATGGGTTTTAAAAACCGAGTTTTGCCCTCAATCTGAAAATACGAAGTTAATTTAGGAAACCATCTGGCGCGCAATGAAAAGCACAAGGATTGATTCAGTTGATCGCGTGAGAGTTCTTTCGACCCCGGTCGTTCGCTGAATTTTGAATGAGCGTGAGAGCGAAGTTTCGTGAGCGAAAATGCTGTCAATTAAAAAGTACCGGTGATGCTTCAAGTTGCGATGTGCGAGTGCGAAGGTTTTAAAGTTTGGCGTCATGCGAAAGTTCATCTCGCAATCGTCCCGTGATTGCTTGATTCAAAGTTCATCCATCCGTGAGAAGGATTCCGCTTTGCCATCCGGGCAAAGCGTCCCACGGTGGTGAGAGCAGATTTTAATTTTTAAATGAGTGGATGGTCGACGTGCTCAATCAGATCGCAAGGCCGCAAAAGCAAACTCTGCTTCCGCCGGCGGAAGTGACGTAATGAAAACTAGAGTCCAAATCCCCCAAAATAAAACCCGATCCCGAGGTATCCCCGACAAGGCCGGATGCCTTGTCGGACCCGCTTCTCATGGACGGACATAAGATCGCGCCACCGCGAACTCGAGGCCGAAATCGAGACAGCCAGTCGCGCCACCAGCCAGAAACGATCACTGTTTATGTTGATCGGCGGGAACGGTCGCGTCGTGCGCGGTGCGCGTTTGCCCGGTCACTTTTAAGAAGTCACGGCCGAAGCTCGCGATCGCTTCGGTTGGCTCGTTTGAGTCGTCGCCGCTCGACTGCATGGCCGACGTGTTGAGCTTCGGATCTTTCAAGTTTTGATCAGCCGAGAAGGCATGCGCGCCCATGCCGGAGACGTTTGTCGCCACGACGCCAGTGAGGCCTACGTTTTGATCAAGCGTCACGAGAGCTTTGTAGGAATTCAGGAGTTTCGCGGAGCCCGTTTTTGAGAGCAGAGTCGGGTACTCGTCACCGGTACGGAGAATGTACTTCTTCACGTCTTCATATTTAAATTCGCGGTTGTGCGATTCGATCAATGCCGCGACGCCGGTCACGAACGCGGTTGCTTGCGATGTGCCGGTCATGAGGCCAAAGCCTCCGCCAGGTAACGTCGAATAAATGTTTTCGCCCGGAGCCGCGATGTCGACCGTGCGGACACCGTAGTTTGAAGTCGGCAAAACTTTTGTGTCTTCTTTGTTTACTGCGGTCACCGAGATGATGTTCGGAAGTTCGTAGTCGGCCGGGTAGTAGTGCTTTCCCGATTCGTCAGAGTTTGACCGCTCGTTACCGGCGGCTGCGACGAAAAGGATGCCCGCGTCTTTAGCGCCTTTGACGGCTGCATATTCTTCGGCGGAGTAGTCTGTTCCGCCGCCCGAGTAATTGATGATGTTGGCGTGCATTTTTGTTGCGTACTTGATCGCGTCGATCGTGCCCTTCAAGTTGTTCGAGTTCGAAGCTTTGGGATCGTAGTACTTCAAGATCATGAGCGAGACGCGTGGTGCGACACCCGAAATACCGAAGCCGTTTCCGCCGCGCGCTCCGATGATGCCGGCGATGTGCGTGCCGTGGCCGTGGTTGTCGACGAGAGAGTTGTTGTTGCTGACGAAATTCCAGCCGTGCACGTCGTCGATATAGCCGTTGCCGTCGTCGTCGATTCCGTTGGTCGCTTTATCACGGCCTTTCGAATCTTTTCCGGTCTCTCCTGGGTTTTCCCAGAGATTCTCCGCTAAGTCGCGGTGCTTTTCATCGATACCGGTGTCGATGACGGCGACGATAATGTCTTTTGAACCTTGAGTGACTTCCCAAGCTTTAGAGGCAGCCGTCTTATCGAGACCCCATTTGTCTTTGACGAACGGGTCGTTGAAGAGAACTTGCTTCTCTGTTTTTTCGACGTCTTTGTCTTTGACGGGTTTTGCGTCAGAGAGAACCGTTTCGCGTTGCTCTTCTTTAATGGGTTTGCTCGAAGCTTGCGTCGTACGAGAGATGGGTTGAGTGGCTCCGTTCACGAAGCCGTAGCCGATGAGTACAGCGGTGATGCTGAAAATCCCGATGCCTGCTTTGACAAACTGCTTTTGCGCCATTTGAGCGAGTCCCCTTTTGAGCCACACCGTCTTGGTGCTCTTTAGTCGTAACGGAAATCTGATGACGTAAATGAAGAGCAAACCGGAGGCCGATTTGTGAGGACGCCGGGGAGTCTTAAGGGCTCGATTTTCTTAGGTATCGCTATGAGACTGTGAGGGGTCGGCGCTCAGGGTTTGACGTCCTGTAGATTTGCTAGACACCACTCGGGGAACGGGACCGGCGCACCTCCAGAATTGAGACGCTTGTAAAAGATGAAATTTCGCATGACGAGTTTGATGTAGTTGCGGGTTTCTTCGTAGGGAACGTCTTCGATGAAAGCGAGCGGATCGCCGCGGAAGCGAGTTCTCACCCAGCCGGCAATCGCTTTTTCGCTCGCGTTGTAGCTCGCAACTGTTGGAATAAACGAGCCGTGCCAGCGATCGAGAAGATCGTGAACGAAAGCGGTTCCGAGCGGAATGTTTGTTTCGGGAACATAGAGATCTTCGTGCGACTCGATTTGAATTCCCGCAGTTTGTTCGGCTCTTTTCGCCATCTCGGGAATGAGCTGCATCAAGCCGAAGGCGTCGGCCGGGCTTCGCGCGAAGGGATTGAAGCTGCTTTCTTGGCGCATGATCGAATAAATAAGTTCAGTTTGCACATCGAACTTGGAGCCCGCGGTCTTTACTAAGCTTGTCCACGGCTGAGGGAAAAGAAGTTCCGGATGGCTTTCAAGAAGATCTTTTCGAGTTTCAGCGGGAAGCTCGTAAAGACGAGTGAACAGCGCTTGATAGTGCCCAGCGCGCGCGTAGGCTTGGAGTAGATCAAGAGATTGACCTTCTGAGTAAGTCGCGCGGCGGGAATCCGTAACTTGATCAAGGAACTTCTTTGCGAGATCGGATTCTCCCGCGGCCAAGAGCCATTCGAAGGTGAGCTTTTCTTCCGGCATGAAGGCGCTGTTGGATTTGCTTGCGGCTGGAGATCGTTGAGGCGTGCCAAGAGACGGAATCGGTTGTTTGAGTTCACGGTAAGCAAGAAGCGAATACCAACCGAGATTGTCTGAATCAATTAACGCTTGATATTGCGCTTCGGCTTTTTCTTTTTCTCCGAGTTCCGCAAGTGTCTTTGCGTACCAGAATTTGTCTCGAGCGACTTGTGTGCTTGAAGTTTCTTGAGGAATCAGCTGCGCCAGCTGCTCGGCGCACTCTTTCATGTGACCGGCTTTTCTTAAGTTCCACGCGCGGTACCAGAGAATTTTCATGCGCGCATCTTGGCTTGCGACTTTCTGGGCGTCGATTTCGCCGAGAAGGGCGGCGGCCTTTTCGAAGTTACCGGCCTCCTCATCGATTCGCGAGCGAGTAAGAACGGATTCGTAAACCGGAATCAGGCCTTTTACTTCGCTCTCGGTCTTGAGCAAAATCTCTTGGGCTTGTGCCGGATGGCCTTCCGTCCAAATCGCTCTTGCGAGGGTCATGCGAGTATCGAAGTATTTTGTGAGAAGCGTTCGGCCCTCGGAGGTTTTCGCTTGGCGAAGACCGGGTTTTAGAAATTCTTTGTGCGCGAAATCCGAGTACGCCTTTGAGCCGTCGATATATTGGTCGGTTTTTTTCTCGAGTTTATAGCTCATGCGAATTCCGTCGAGTGCTTTGAGCTTTTCGAAATTGCTTTCGCTCGAATTTAGAACTTGCGAATAGGTCGCGCGAGCTTCGTCAAATTTTCTTGCTTGCTTGAAATCAGCTGCGACTTTCATGAGAAGCTCGGATGGCGGATTTTGAATAAAGCGCGGAGCAATCCCTTCGATTTTATTCTCGGCGGCTTTGACGTCTGCGGCGTCGCCGAGATCTTGCGCAAGAGATTTTGCTCGCTCGAGAAGCTTGATTTTCTCGCTCTGCAATTTCTCAAGTTCGCTGACTTTGAAAGAGAGGCGCATTTCCCAGGCTTTGTTTTCCGTTCTTTTTGCGCGAGTCAGAGTGGACCTTAGCAAGAGCTCGTTGAGCCAAGGTTCCGGTGTCGAGGCCATAACGTCGTCGATCGATGCAAACATTTGTTGGTCGCCCGCGCAGGCTTCCATGGCGCGAAGACGCGCGATGCGAGCGAGCGGAAAACGAGGTTCGCGAAGAACCTCGGCCCAGAGTGCACACGATTTCGCCGGATCTTTTGTTTGCCAGAGCTTCGCTTGTTGATAGCGAATGAGAAGAGTCAGCGGCTGATTGCCCGCGTCTGCGATGTGTTGACGTTCGAGCTGCTGATCGATTTGTAGCGGGTCACGTCCCCAGATATCGACGGCCGTTTTTGGCGGAAGGGGATAGGAGTACGACTGCCGATCCGAGATCGTCGAGCAGGCACCCAGCGTAAAAACCATGGCGAGAAGGGAAAAGAGGAGTTTCACTTTTCCTATGATCTCTTCGCGGTTTGGCCCGCGTAAACCGCGCGGGATTGAACTGGACCTTCGTAGCGCGAAAGAGTTAAAACTGCCGTGTGGAAGACGCGCCGGTGCGAAAAATCATTCACGTCGATATGGATGCATTTTATGCGTCGGTCGAGCTCCGGGACCGTCCTGATTTGCGGGGAAAGCCCATTGCGGTCGGCGGCTCGCCCGATGGTCGGGGTGTGGTCGCTACGGCTTCATACGAGGCGCGCAAATTCGGCGTGCGTTCGGCGATGGCTTCGGCTACTGCGATTCGTCTCTGCCCTCAGCTTATTTTCATCCGTCCTGATTTTTCGAAATACAAAGCAGCGTCAAAAAAGGTTCGCGCCATTTTCGAGCGGTTTACTTCGCGCATTCAACCGCTCTCGTTAGATGAAGCTTATCTCGATGTGACGGGTTCAGAACTCTTCGGTGGAAGTGCCACACGAATCGCAGAAGAAATTCGGCGTTTGATTCGCGAAGAGACGGGTTTAACGGCATCGGCGGGTGTCGCGCCAAACAAGTTTCTCGCTAAAGTCGCCTCGGACATCAATAAACCAGATGGCCTGAAGGTGATTCGCCCGGGAGACATCGAGGCATTCATGAAGCCGCTACCGATCGAGAAAATTTGGGGCGTCGGGAAAGTCACGGCGAAGAAGATGCACTCTTTTGGGATTCGCACGTGCGGTGATATGCAGAAGTTCAGCGTTTCGGAACTCAATTCGATGTTCGGTTCTTGGGGCCCTGGGCTCTATGACTTTGCGCGTGGAATTGACAATCGGCCTGTTCGCGAAGACCGCGAGAGAAAGTCGCTTTCGGTCGAAGAAACTTACGGCCGCGATCTTGTGACGCTTGAGGAGTGTCTTGAGAAACTTCCCGAGCTTTACGACGACTGGAATGAACGGATGGTTCGCTCGGGCGATGCGAGCCGGATTCGTGGGATCGTTGTGAAATTTAAGTTCGATGATTTCAAAAACATGACGCGCGAGAAAGTCTTCTCGGGTTTTCCAAAGTTGGCCGATTACCGTGCGCTCCTTGAAGAAGCTTATACCGTTCGTCCTGACCCGATTCGTCTCATTGGTATCGGGGTGCGTCTTGAGTCTGCTGAAACGGAT
>Ga0068856_100004211_pt1 | contig 14360 bp, 9 predicted proteins | sample KBSCornC62_FD_66595 | JGI IMG/M metagenome (GOLD analysis project Ga0068856, IMG submission 66595) | Corn rhizosphere microbial communities from Kellogg Biological Station, Michigan, USA - KBS Corn C6-2 | ecosystem: Host-associated > Plants > Roots > Rhizosphere > Soil ...
GGATTTTCACCACGTCCGACGCAGAATCGACAATCAACCCGGTGAGCCGCCCGTGCGATTCGACGACCAGGATGCGATTCTTCTTGGAGGAAACTGCTTCTTTCGCCCCAAACCGCTTGCGCAGGTCAATGACTGAGACGATCTTTCCCCGGAGATTGATGACTCCCTCGATGTATTCCGGGGAGTCGGGCACGGCAGTTATCTCCGTTACTCGGACGATCTCGTGCAGGGACGCGATCGGAACGCCATAGGTCTCGCGACCTACCTGAAAGCCTACAATGTGCAACTCACGGTTCATGGCTGCTCCTGGCGCTTACGAACGTGAGGCGGCGGCCGCATAACGCGCCGGCTTCAATGCTGTCCGCTCTTCCCGGTAACCGCCCCCTTCGTATTCGGTGCCGCCCAGCGCGAACCGGTGCATGGACTCGAGCAGCTCACGCGACATCTTCGACATTTGCTCGGCCGAGGCCGCCAACTCCGTAGATCCCGAGGTGGACTGCTGAATCAGTTCGCGCATTCGCTCCATCGCCTTCACCACCGCCTGGGCGCCCGATGCCTGCTCTTCTACGGCGGAATTGATCTCGTGTGTGATTTCATTGAGCCGTGTCGTGGCGCGAGCGATTTGTGATGATCCATGTGATTGTTCGTTCGTCGCCGCCCCAATTTCCTGCGCGAACTTGTACACTTCAGTCACGACGTTGGAGATCTTCTTCAAAGCGCTATTGAGCTCTCCGCCAAGATCCAGGCCTTCGTTGACAATGCCCGTGCTGCGGTCCATATTCTCGACCGCCTTACGGGCTTCTTTTTGAATACTCTGAATCAGCTCCGAGATTTCCTTGGTGGACTGCGCTGACTTCTCGGCCAGCTTTCGAACTTCGTCTGCCACCACTGCAAATCCCAATCCATGTTCCCCGGCTCGTGCCGCCTCAATGGCAGCGTTCAGGGCCAAAAGATTTGTCTGCTCGGCTAAGTCATCGATGACCTCGATGATCTTCCCGATATCATCTGCACGCTGCCCAAGGACATCGATGATCTCGCCAGAACTCTGAATGGTCGTGTTGATGCGGTTGAGCCCGTCGGTCGCCTTCTCCATCGTCGAAATGCCGTTATGTACCTCCTCCCGCGATCGGTTGGAGATGTCGAGCAGGACCTTGGCTGTGTCTGCCACCCTCTGGATGCTGGCCACCATCTGGTCGATCGATGCCGAGGTTTCACTCACGCTGGAGGCCTGGGTCTGCGTGCTCTTCACCATGTTTTGCACGTTGACACTCATCTCATGCATGGTGCTGGTTACTTCATCGATGGCGGAGGACGCCTGCAGGCTGATTTTGGCTGATTCATCCGAGGCGCCGGCAACCTGTCCCGAAGCGCTCGCCACTTGTGTGGAAGCGTCACGGACGTTCTTCACCAAGTTGCGTAGACCCTCGACCATCTTCTTGAACGCATGTCCCAGCGTGTCGTTCGCGGATCTCGGTTGTACTTCTATCGCTAAGTCGCCTCCAGCGATGCTTTCCGACAAGGCCGCCATTTCTTTCAGGTACTTCACCATGGCGCCGAAGGTGCGGGCGAGTTCTCCGATTTCATCCTGCCGCTGGATATCAATGTTGTGATCGAGGTCGCCCGTCTTGCCTATCTGTTGAGCGATGCCCATCAAGTTATTGAGCGGCTCAGTGATCGACTTGGCGGACGAATACGCAATGAAGATCCCGAGACCCAGCGCAAACAAAGTGCTGAGGAGCGCCACTGCGCCCGTCCAGGTGGTAGCCAGTTCGTCCGCATGGCGCCGTTCTTCCACGGTCTTCTTGTTCTCCTGGCTGGCCATGTCGAGATATTCAGTGGAGTTCTTTACCCAGGACGACGCATCTTTCTGCAGGTAGAAGATTTGAAGTTCCGCTACTGTCACGTTGCCGGCATCGACCTGCTTACGCTTGTCCAGCAGGGGGCTGGCGAACTCATTGCTCCATGCCTGCTCCAGTTGCTGCACTTTATCGAGCGCGCTTTTCTGCTGGTCGGAGGTGGTGAGTGAACTGGCTTTTTTCAAGTCTTCGCTGAGCAATCGGATACCTTCGTTCATCCGATCCATCTCCCGGGTATCGCCACTCAGCAGATAGTTGCTCAGATAGAGGCGGTTCTGCATCATCTGGAAGCGCACGTGATCGGTGGCGTCCGACATTTCCATGGACTGTTGTGCCGAAGACTTGGCTGCATGTTCACGCTGCACGGCGATCATGTTCACTAGAAACAGCACCACGACCATCGCAAGGACGGCTCCGAAGTTAATGTAGAGTTTCTTGCCAATCGTCATTGCTGTTCCTCCCGCACGCGCCAACCTTCAATCTGGGCTTTGCCCAGGGTAGTGTTCATTGGTCACCTAGTTTTCGGGTCTGAAACTGAACTCGACGACTCCACTGTCTTCCTGTGAAGCCGGTTCAAACTTCCATTTCTTCACTGCGTCCTCAGCAGCCGAAACAAGCAGGGGATGGCCGCCCATCACCTTGGTGCTCTTCACGCTGCCGTTGGCATTTACCACGACCACAAGCTTCACCACTCCGCTGATATTCATACGGCGAGCGATTTCCGGATAAACCGGAGTGACCCGGCTCTTCACCTTGCGCGTGATCTCTGCATCCTCCCCGAACAGCGGGGATGGTTTCACCACCAGAGCTAAGGTCATGGCCGTTAGTAACCCCAGTGCAAGCCAACGTTTCGTTCTCAGGAAAGACACGAGTTCCCCTCCAGACAGGAAAATGCCGCTTGGGAAGGTGCAAGGGGTTTGCCAGCATGTGCTGCCGCGAGGTTACTAAGGTTTGGCTGATGCATCTCTAAGAAGCACTGTGCTTTACCGCGAGACATCGCATTTCCAATAGCGCGGCGCACATTAAAACTGTCTCAAGAGGTTGGGTATGATCGTTGTGGTGCTCTCACCTTGAGACGAATCTCATCCTAGGTGGCTTTTCGCGCGCCCTTGGAGACGCTGGCACGTGGACTCCTTATTTTCTTGACTCAAATTGAGATCGCAAGGTACTTTCCCTTTATCCCTCATACGCTTGCGTCGACGAGTTGCTGAGCAGACGTGCCAATGGAAGCAATGCACTCGGAAAAAACCGGTTTGTCGCGCCATTCGGATTCTCCAGCCGAGGATTCTTTTCAGCAATTGCTGCTGCGCCTTTCCTCTGCTGCTGCGGCGGGAAGTGATTCGCATGCTCTGATCCGCCTCTTCTGTCAGGCCACGCGTGAATTCTTCCGCGTGAGTGGCAGCTACTTTTGGGAGCTTCTGTCAGCCGACGAGATGGTTGGTCGTGAGGCGTCCGGCTTTCTGGAAGATCGCTTTCCTGGCACGCGCGTCAAACTCAGTGCTGCGCACAGCGCTGTCGCCGTGGATTCCATCATCTCCCGTCGTACCCTCTACCTCAATCGCTTGGATATCTCGAAATATCCCCTCGCGGCGCAATACAACTCCAAGTCGATTATGGCTGCTCCCTTGGTAGTGGGAGGCGAGGTAATTGGGGCGGCAGCATTTATCCACGATTCCGATCCGGACTTCTTCAACGATGACCTGGCCGCGAAAGCCACGATTTTGGCCGGACAGCTCGGTAGCTTGCTCGAGACCATGCGTCTCAGCAATGTTTCGCGCGAGGAACAGCGTCGTGCCGAAATCCTCGCCGAAGCCGCCAAAGCTTTGCATGCCGTCCCAGGCGCATCCGCGGTGATTGCGGCGCTAGCGGATCGCGTGCGCGGCCTCTTGCAAAACAGCCTGGTCGCATTGTTGCTTCGACAAGGTGAGAATTACACCGTACGTGCCCTCGCAGTAGATGCGGCTCTAGGCAGCCCTGCAGTGCGAATTGCACTGACCGGCAAGGCACTCGACTTTGCTTGCGCGTTAGCTGGTAAAGCCGTTTCGGCAGGAGAACCCCTCAGCACCGTCTTCGATAGCTCAGCCGTGAATCTTTCGAATATTCCCTCCGGCCAGGTTCTCGCCTTCCCGTTTCGTACGTCAATTACTCATGGTGCGGTGCTGGCATTCCCGCGCCCGACCTCTTTCACCTCCGAAGAGCGTTCTCTGCTCTCGGCGGTGGTGGGTTTCGGCGCGCTAGCCATAGCCAATGCGGAGCTTTATGCCACTGCGAGCGGCCAATCCCATGAACTCCATCAACTCGTCGAAATCTCAGCTGAACTTGGATCGGCAGGTGATTTTGATCGGTTTCTTAAGAAATTCGTAGAACGGGCTGCTGCGTTCCTCGGGTTCCGGCGCTCCTTCCTTGCCCTTCTTCACCGAGATTTGTTCGAAGTTCGCTGGGGGGCGGATCGAGGCAAGTCGCGGCCCATGAATGTTCCGTTCCCGTCCGGGCCTGCTACGCGCGCGCTGTTGAAAGGCGACGTTTTCTGGACAGATGACGCGGCACAGGTTGAGGGCGCAAATTTCCTGGCTATCGCCGAGTTTCGCGTCAAGCAGCTTCTCTGCGTGCCACTGCTCGGCAGCGATGCCCGGGTGCTCGGAATTCTCGGTGTATTAGACCGCGACGATGGTGAGAGCATTTCGCAGGAAGACATACGTCGCGCCAAGGCGCTTGCGGCTGGAGTTGCCGTAGCTCTCGAGATGAAGCGGAATCTACACCTCTCGGAAGAACACCGCAAACGCGCCGAGGCTTTAATGGGTCTCGCCCTTGAGACGGGCGCACTGCTTCGTTTTCCGGACTTTTCCCGAAGCTTTGTAAGCAAGGCCGCCACCATGTTAGGAGCGGGAGCGGCCGCGCTGGCCGTTAAATACGATACAGGACTGGAAACTGCGGTTCTGCAAGGCGTTCGCTCATCGGACCCTGGCATTCGCAGACGCCTGAATGCGGCACTCGCCGAGATCTACGGCAAAAGCACAGCTGACCTTGTCTCTGGCCCCGCAGCGGAACTGATCGGTTCTGGCTTGGCCTCAGTACTGGGATGGAATGATCTAACCTTGGCTCCTCTGCATGGCGCGGAAAACGACTTGGTCGGTTTGCTTTGTCTGGCGAATCGGGGTGCGGCATTAAGCGAAAAAGACGAGCCGTTGTTGAAAGCGATCATGGGCCATGCCTCCGTAGCTCTGGAGAATGCTCGTCTATTCACTCGCATGGATCAGGCCAACCGGCACTGGGTCGAAATATTCGACTCGATATCGGATTTCATCGTAGTGCACGACGAGCAGCATCGCGTCTTGCGTATCAACCGTCCCTTGGCCGAGTTTATCGGCGTGCAGCCCCACGAACTTATTGGCATCAGCATGAGTGCGCTCCTCACGCTTCCTACGGAGGTGATTGCTCGGGGATGTCCCTTCTGCCGCAGCGGCGTGCAAGGACGCGATGAGTTTGTACAGCCCTTCCTGGAGCGCACGTATCTGATCTCCACATCCCCGATCCACGGCAGCCAGGGCGAGAGTCTCCAAACCATTCACGTATTGAAGGACATCACCGATCGTCGTGAAGCAGAGCGTCGTTACCGCGAGTTGTTCGACAATATTCAGGAAGGACTCTTTTTCACCAGCCCGGAAGGACGATTTATTGAAGTGAACGACGCCCTCGTCCGGATGCTGGGATACGACAGCCGCGAGGAGTTGCTTCAGGCGGATGTTCCTGCGCAAATCTATTTCACTCAGGAACGTCGCCGTGAGCTGACACAGTTGATGGAAGAGAACGGAATGGTGCGTAACTACCATGCAACCCTGCGGCGCCGCGATGGCGTGCCCATTCACGTTCTAATCAATGCTTTGGCGGTGCACGACGGCCAAGGCGCAATTTCTCAGTTTCGTGGATTGATGCTCGACATTACTGATTTGAAAAACTTCCAATCAGAGTTGCAGCGCGAGCGCGACTTTTCCAGCAAAATTCTCAATAACACGCAGAGTCTCATCCTGGTGGCCGACACGGCCGGCCTGATCAGCTACGGCAATCGGCGCTGGTATGAAGCTGGCGGTTATCTTCAGCAGGAACTGCTGGGACATCCACTAGCCGACCTGATTGCGCCTAGCCGTAGGCAGGCGATGCACGAGGCTCTACACGCGACTCTTGCCGGGCAGCAGGTGGACAACCTTGAGCTTCCCGTCATGCGCGCGGATGGGCGGACAGGTCAGTTTTCCGTGAATCTCAGTCCGATGCGTGACGAGCAGGGACACGTTTCCAGCATTGTCGTGGTTATGACGGATATTACTGATGCCGCCATGCTGCACGCGAAATTGATGCACACGGAGAAGATGGCGGCTGTCGGTCAGTTGGTCTCCGGTGTCGCTCACGAAGTGAATAACCCGCTCACAGCCATTCTGGGATTCGCCGATCTTCTAATGGAAAACCCCACCGTTCCCTCTGCGGCCAAGAACGATCTGCGGGTGATCCTGCAGGAAGCCCAACGTACCAAGCAGATTGTGCAGAACTTGCTCAGCTTCGCCCGTCAAATGCCACCCCAGCGACGGGCGCTCCAACTCAACGGCATTCTAAGCCGCACCATCCAGTTGAGGGCTTACGATTTCTCAAGCCATGGAATTGAAATCATCGAGCACTTGCACAGCAATCTGCCCGAGGTTGTTGGCGATTCGCACCAGTTGCAGCAGGTATTCTTGAACATCATCAATAATGCTTATGACGCCGTACGGGAAACTGGACGGCCGCCCCGGATTGAGATCATGACATCTTCCAGCGGCGAATTCGCCGAAGTCTCGTTCCGCGACAACGGTCATGGCATCCTGCATCCGGAGCGCATCTTTGACCCTTTCTTTACCACCAAAGAGGTGGGCAAGGGAACCGGACTTGGCCTGAGTATCTGCTATGGCATTGTGCGCGAGCACGCGGGCGAAATTTTCTGCCACAACAACGATGACGGACCTGGCGCGACATTCATCGTGCGCCTGCCTGCTCGTCCTCAAATCACAACTGTGGGAGCTTCCGCCGGAGTAGCTCACACATGAACTCGCCTGCTACCCAAAATCAGTTCCCGCCGGTGCTCCTTATCGAAGACGAGCCTTCGGTAATGGCCTATCTTCAGGCTGCGTTGGAGAGGGGAGGCTACCCGGTCGTATGTTGTGAGTCCGGAGCCGAAGCTCTAGGGATCCTAAGATCCGGAGACTTTCTCGGAGTCATCTCAGATATGCGGACGCCGGGAGGCGTGAGTGGCGCCGACGTTCATACGTGGCTCCTACAGCACCGCCCTGAGTTGGCGTCGCGCATCGTTTTTATCACCGGCGATATTGCCAACGACGAGACCGTCGAAACCCTGCGAAAAACCGGCGCACCGTGCGTGGAAAAGCCCTTCCGCGTTCAACAATTACTTCCTGTAGTAGAGCAGATCATGGGTAGACCGCGTGAGTGACGATCTTAAAATCCGGCTGTTGATTGTGGATGACGAGCAAAGTATCCGTCGCCTGTGCACCACCGTAGGCGAGTCCCTCGGTTTCAGTTGCATGGAAGCCGACAGTGGCGAATCCGCTCTGGCACTTTTGGAAGAGAAGTCCGCCCACATGGTCCTAACCGACATGGTTATGCCCCGCATGTCGGGTCTCCAGTTCTTAGAAAGGGCTAAGAAACTACTGCCCCGCACCGAGATTGCCGTAATGACCGGGCACGGTTCGATCGAGACTGCCGTGCAAGCGATGAAACTCGGCGCTTACGACTACATCACGAAGCCTTTTTCTCCTCTGGAAGAGCTGCGTCTGTTCCTCAGACGTATGGCAGAGAAGGTTCGCCTAGTCGAGGAAAACGAGTTTCTTCGCGAGCGGACAGACGCAGAAACGGAACTGCACGGCATTGTCGGGTCCTCGGCAAACATACAGGACGTCCTTCGCATGATTGCGCGCCTGAAGGACACTCGCACCCCGGTTTTGATCACGGGCGAGAGCGGTACCGGCAAGGAGCTAGTTGCCCGTGCCATTCATTTTCGCGGCAACTTTGCCACCCGCCCCTTTGTCGCCGTCGACTGTGGTTCCCTGGTCCCCACTCTGATCGAAAGCGAGCTTTTCGGCTACGAAAAAGGGGCGTTCACAGGTGCTCTCAAATCCAAGCAGGGCCTCTTCCAGGCCGCAAATGGCGGTACAGTTTTCCTCGACGAAATTGGGGAACTTCCCCTGGAAATGCAGGCCAAACTGCTCCGGGTCCTACAGGAAAAGGAAGTTCGTCCCGTCGGCAGCAACGATCGTATCAAGGTTGATGTTCGCGTGATGGCTGCCACAAACCGCGATCTCGAAGCTGAATATCGCAACGGCACTTTTCGCAAGGACCTTTACTTCAGGCTGAACGTGGTTACCGTACACCTGCCATCTTTGCGCGAGCGCCGCGCCGATGTTCCCATGCTGGTGCATTGGTTTCTCGACCGTTATGCACCGGGAGCCGGCATGCATGTCACCAACTCGGCAATGAAGTGTCTCCTGCAATATGACTGGCCAGGTAACGTGCGCGAACTCGAAAACTGCATAGAACGCGCCGTAGCGCTGGGCGATCACAAGATTATTGACGTTCCTGATCTGCCCGGTGCAATCGCTTCCGCTTCTCCCGATTCCGGACTGGAGCGAAACCAGCCGGGCACTGGAGTCAGCAGCACCGATCTGGAAGACATCGAGCGCGCCACAATTCAAAGGGTCTTCGAACAGGTTAAAGGCGACAAGGTCATGGCGGGCAAGATGTTGGGCATCAGCCGCGCCACGCTGTACCGCAAACTTAAGCGCTACAACATTGGCGCTGCCGCGCAAGCCTCTTCGGCAACTCTCCAGTGAGAAGCCAGGAGACGGCGGTGTGAGACGGTGTTTCAATCTGAGACGCGCGTCCCTAAGAACCTTTTAACCGAGCATATCTTCCTGCCTGTCAGTTCTAACCTCCTCAGCAATTTAGCGGGAGACCTCGGGCTTCACAACTTTGGTGCCGGGCGTGCAGGTATAAGTTGCGCAGAAGTGCGGCTCGAGGTCTGAGTGCGTTCTTAACCGAGAGGCCTCAGCGCTCGAGCTGCTCTTCAGCTTTGATTAAGGGGTCTCACTTGCGGACGAGCACGAATGGGAATGTTGGTTCAGACCAGGAGAGTTCGGCCGCAAAGCTCGCAGCACTCTTTCCGGGGGCGAAAGCGGTTGGGCTACCGGTGCGTTTAACCCGGATGGGGGCTGCTGTGAGCCGATCGGAAAATGCGGTTATCGAATTTGCCACTCCGCGAGAGGTGCTGTTCGTTTGCAGCTCGCCTTTGGAATTTGCGGACCGAGTTCGCCTACAGAGTTCCGATGGTTTGCTGGACGAGGAGGCATCCGTGGTGGCGGTGCGGTATCACGAAGGAGATGTCGCCGTGGCGGCGCGTTTTCTTCGCCGGGTCGCTAATTGGATCGTGAAACTATGAAAGCTGCTTCAAGTGATCTGAGTCAACTGGCAGAGCAGTGGCGCAAAGCGCGCCTCTTGTACCCCTTGTATGCCGCCCTGGCCAGGGAGTTCGTTATCGAGACACCGGTCTGTGCCGATCTTGAGGGAGGCGTTGAAGCCCCTGGCGAGGAAGCCATCGCGCAGGCCGCCGCGTGGTTCGAAACCATGGACGAGCGTATCCAGGTTCATCAACTCCGGCAGTTTCTCCAGACTACATCGCTTGCTGACACGGAGAACCTCCGCGTCGCCCTGGCGCACTTTTTGTGCAAAGCGAAACGCGCAGCGGCCGATCGGGACAAAATCGATTTCCTGCTCGTTCAGTACTTCTCGTTGGCGAGTCCAACCCGCCTGGAAGATGGCGATTGTGACCTGGCTGCCCTGGCCCAGGTACTCGAACCCGTTCTCGGGAAAGTGGCGCCGAAATCGCCGGAATGGCTTGCCGCTTTGGATGAAATCGTCGAGTCGGCGAACCGCTGCCGGCGTCTCAGCGAACTTTTTAGTGCTCATTTGTTAGAACAGGGTCGCAAGTTGAAGGTGCAATGCGGCGAGAAGTATTTCGAACCCGCAGCCATGCTGACTTTCGCCCGCTTCAATTTCCTCATCCGGCGCGTGTTCTTTCGCCTCATGCATGAGGACCTGAACGCGATTGTCGACGGTTTGCGCGAACTCGAGAACCGCGGAGTGGCTACTCTGGACTGCCGCCGGGCGCATTTTTCGCATCAGGAACCCACTGATCGGTTGCGAATGATTTGCCATTCTTGGAAAGTAATGTTCCACGCCGAGTACTCCTCGGGACAGCCGCTCAAAATGCTGGCTGACCTGCGAACGGTGGTCGAGGAAACATTGGGCCGTTCGGACGCTTCTTCCGCAGGAAATCTCAAGTCCAAAGCCGCGGCAGCCGCCCAGCAGGCAAATCCATCGTCTGCAGGCCAGGGTTCGGGCGCACCGACAACAACGGCGCTCGCTCCTTCGGAAGCGCCGGAGTTTGACATCCTGGGTGGTTCGGCTCACGAAGAAGGCGACGTACTGTAGGCATGAGGAGCAGAGCGCATAAACGGGATTCGTCGGACCCTGCGGTTCTGATTGTGGCCGATGATGCCGACTTCGCTCAAAGTATTACGAGCCGTTGGCAAGCGGAACCCCGAGTGCCGGCGTTCACTCTCATGACGGGGGATTTATGTCCGGGCATTCATCCTCAAGTTTTCGACGTCGCGATTGTGACCGGCGTGCGAGCTGGAGTGCTGCCCTCGGTCTTAACGATTTTGGAAGCGGTGGGGAAACCGGTCATATTCGTTGCTGCGAGTGCACATGAAGCAGCCACGGTAAAGGATAGCCATAAGCACGCCCTCGTCCTGATCCAACACGAAGGCTGGCAGGACGCTTTGATCTTAGTCGCAACCGAGTGCTTGCGAGCGGGTGAGGCGATCTCCCGAGCACAGCGTGCGGAGCAGGCAACCGCTGCGAATGAAGCACACGCCATGCTGGGTCGATACATGCTGGAGATGCGTCACACATTAAACGATGCGCTCACATCCATGTTAGGGAATGCCGAACTTCTGCTTTCCGAACCTGGAACCCTATCCGGCCGGGCACGGGAGCAACTCGACACGGTGCGAAACATGGCGCGACGCATGAATGAGATCCTGCAGCGCTTTTCTTCCCTGGAAACCGAACTGCGTTATGTCGAACAACAGGCGGTACAGGAAGCTCGCGCCAAGGTTCGCAGTGCGAGTGCTTCTCTGTAGTTAGCGGATCCGCCACTCATGCGCACGGCGATCGCCCGAGGGGTCTTGCGCGATTCCCTCCCAGACTGCGGCAGACATAGGTATGAAGCACAAGCGGCCAAGCACCGTCCTGATTCTCGACAGCGATATATCCGAAATTCGTTTGCTGCTCGAACGGTATGCGGGTGTCGTGCTCGATGAGCCATGCGACACTCTTCGCGCCCATATTTCCCAACAGTCAACTCTGCATCATCTGAGGTCTGCAGCAGAATTCACCCGGCTCTTGCGCTCCACGCCGGCCGCTTGCGACGCCCTTCTCGAAGCTGTGCTCGCTGCCGAGACTAGTTTCTTTGCCCATCCTGTGGTCTTCGACGCGCTGCAAAACCAGGCTCTGCCGGAGATTTTACAAAGGAAGGAACGCCAACGCCCCAGTTCACTTCGCATCTGGAGTGCTGGCTGCGCCAGCGGAGAGGAAGCGTACTCGATAGCTTTAACACTCTGCGAAGCCCTGAATGGCAGCAGCGTAAGCTGGAACATTCACATCGTGGCCAGCGACATAAGACGTGCAGCCCTCAAAACGGCTGAGCGCGGGCTCTACCCTGAAGCGAAACTGCAGAAGGTTCCCAGTCCCTGGATCTCATCGTACTTTTCGCGTGTGGGAGATCACTTTCTGGTAAAACCGCGATTGCGGAACCTGATCACGTTCTCGCCGATGAACCTGATCCAGGCCAACTTCTTCGGACATTTTGATTGCGTGTTCTGCCTCGACGTGCTGCCGCATTTATCCATGACTCATCGCAGCGCATTGCTGGAACGACTACGCATGTTTCTCGAACCGGGCGGATACCTCTTCGTCGGTGAGACAGAAAAGTTAGGCGGCGACTCTAACTCAAAATACCTGAACTACAACTACTACCGGCGGCCACTCGCAGCAGCTGCACGCAGCGGCAGATGAACTTCACGCCCGCCCACGTTCCCATCACCGGTTCGCCGTTTGCCATTGAAGGCCCGTCGATTGCTGGCGCCCGCGCTAGGCAAAAAGGAACTCCTTGGTTCTAAGCTCCTTGATCGTGTCCCGCAGTTTGGCTGCTTTCTCGAACTCAAAACGTTTAGCGGCTTCCCGCATATCTTGCTCCAAGTTGGCGATGAAAGCATCGAGCTCTTCCTGAGACTTGAACTCCGGAATACCATCTGTGTCGGTGGTTAGATCCGTGTAGTCAGCTTCGACGATGCTGGCAAGCGACATGGTGAGCGGGCGGACGATGGATTCGGGCGTGATGCCGTTCGCCTCGTTGTAGGCACGCTGAATGGCCCGCCGGCGCTCTGTTTCGTCGATGGCACGCTTCATGGAATCGGTCATCCTGTCGGCATAGAGGATGGCCCGCCCGTACAGGTTCCGCGCACAACGTCCGATAGTTTGAATCAGTGATCCGCCAGATCGCAGAAATCCTTCCTTGTCCGCATCGAGAATCGCGACTAGCGATACCTCGGGAAGATCAAGTCCTTCGCGCAGCAGGTTAATCCCGATCAGCACGTCGAACTCGCCTTTTCGCAAATCCCGCAGGATCTTGACTCTTTCCAGCGTCTCGATCTCGGAATGCATGTATCGGCATTTGACACCCACCTCGGCGTAGTACTCGGCAAGATCCTCAGCCATGCGCTTGGTCAACGTGGTTACGAGGACGCGTTCTTTGCGTTCGACTCGCCGTCGAATCTCGTGCAGAAGATCGTCGATCTGGCCTTTGACCGGTCGCATCTCAACTTCCGGATCGATCAGTCCCGTCGGACGAATGATCTGCTCGACGACGGTACCGGCCGTTTTGGTTAATTCGTACGGTCCGGGAGTCGCTGACACATAAATCACCTGATTCACCCTGGTCTCGAACTCCTCAAACTGCAATGGGCGGTTGTCGAGTGCTGAAGGCAAGCGAAACCCATATTCGATCAGAAGACTCTTGCGCGAGCGATCGCCATGCCACATCGCGTGGAGCTGGGGGATGGTTTGATGCGACTCGTCGATAAAGAGCAAATAATCGCGGGGCACATAGTCCAACAAAGTTGGAGGCGGCTCACCCGGTAACCTGCCGGTGAAATGGCGTGAATAGTTTTCAATGCCATGGCAGTAACCGACGGAGCGGATCATTTCAAGATCAAACATGGTGCGCTGATGAACGCGCTGAGCCTCCAGCATGCGGCCTTGCTTTTCCAGTTCCTGTTCCCACCACGCCAGTTCTTCCCTGATCGACTGCGCTGCGGTGCGCTTAGTTTCTTCCTTCATTACGTAATGCGTCTTGGGATAGATGGGCAGCCGATGATATTTCTGTTTGACGGTACCGAACAACGGATCTATCTGCGACAGAGACTCGACCTCATCCCCCCATAATTCGATCCGGTATGCCATGTCATCGTAGGTAGGGAATATCTCGATGACATCACCGCGTACCCGGAAAGTGCCGCGCCGAAATTCGCCGTCAGTACGTTCATAAAGAATTTCCACCAGCTTGCGCGTGATGTCCTCGCGCTTGATCTTTTGGCCTCTCTCCAGAAAAAGCAGCATGCCGTAATAGGCTTCAGGAGAACCTAGCCCATAAATGCAACTCACCGAAGCAACGATGAGGCAATCGCGTCGCTCAAATAGCGACTTCGTCGCCGAAAGGCGCAGTTTGTCGAGTTCATCGTTGATGGTAGCTTCCTTTTCGATGTAAAGGTCGGCTGCCGGAACGTAGGCTTCGGGCTGGTAGTAGTCGTAGTAGGAAACGAAGTATTCCACAGCATTGTGCGGGAAGAAGCTTTTGAACTCATGATAGAGCTGCGCCGCCAACGTCTTGTTGTGAGCCAGAACCAACGCCGGACGGTTCACTCGCTCGATGATTTTCGCCATCGTGAACGTCTTGCCCGACCCGGTAACCCCCAGCAAGACCTGATGCTGCTCCCGTTCGTGTATCCCCCGCAGCAACGCGTCGATCGCTTTGGGTTGGTCCCCTTGTGGCTTGTAATCACTTAGTAATTTAAAATCCATACTCTCCCAACGTCCTACTCACCAAAGCAGTCAATCCGACCCTTGGGCTCGGACCTAACCCGTGCCTCCTCAGTGACGAATTTCGGCACATGGAAATCTTTCTATTATAGCTGGAATGAGACGTGTTGCTGATGGCAGATGTCGTGTTTCGCGCAGCAGAGCGAACGTATCGTTGATCCCTACAGATGGCCACTCCGGCGATTAAACTCACTTCTTCTCTGCTCGCCCCAACAACCCTGCTCGGAACGAGCGCTCGTCAAGCCGGTG
>Ga0068856_100004216_pt1 | contig 14350 bp, 1 predicted proteins | sample KBSCornC62_FD_66595 | JGI IMG/M metagenome (GOLD analysis project Ga0068856, IMG submission 66595) | Corn rhizosphere microbial communities from Kellogg Biological Station, Michigan, USA - KBS Corn C6-2 | ecosystem: Host-associated > Plants > Roots > Rhizosphere > Soil ...
AACGCTACATTCAGTGTGCCGCCCACGGTCAAAGTGCTGTTGACAGCATTCAAGACATCGTTTGTAGCCGCAGTTGTGCGTGTCACCTTCATGGTATTGGTGCCGGACAGACTCACGTTGTTTTCAAACGTCAATGTGCCCACGGCGCTGGCCGATCCTGGTGCCACTGTTGAGCCGCTGACGGTCGTGACAAGGCCGGTAACTGTGCCGAAGCCGCTCAAAGTCTGGCCAGCACTCAAGGTGAGTGTCTGGTCGGCGCGCTGGCTGGCGTCGAATGTCGTGCCCGTTCCCACGCTGATTAGTTTGCTCTGCAAAATGGAACCATTGTTGGCCAGAATCAACGTACCACCAACAATAACGGTCGAGCCGCTGTAAGTATTGACGCCAGAGAGCGAATAAGAACCGCCATTGGTCTTGGTAAGACCAAAGGAGCCGCCAGATTCAGTTATGTTGCCGTTGAGGCGAAGTTGGTCAGCCGAGCCAACGTTGAGGTCGAGGAACGAATTCGCGGTAAGCGTGATGGGCGAATCGTTCGTCGAGCCGGGCGTGCCATTCAGGTCACGAATCATGCCGCCATTGAGCGTGATGGGCGCGGTGAACAAGGTGGCATTTTCACGGAAATGGCCGAGTACGCCACCTGCGTTCACGGTGATGGGCGTGGTTGAGTTGCTCGAAATGGTCTCAAATGACAACGTGCCGCTGTTGATTATTATGCTGCCGCCATTGGTCACGATGAGGGCGACCATGCTCATTTGATTGGATCCGGTCTTGGTCAATGTGTGGCCCTGAAGGTCAAGAATGGGCTGGAAGAGACCGTCCGGCACGCGCATATCCCAGCGAGTGGGTCCGCCAACCGTGGCGTCGCCTGTGAGGGTGATATTTTGAAACGTATTCTGCTGATTCGCGGTACCGTTATTGACGATTGCACCATTGCCACCCGCGCCTGCGCCGGCAATGTAGAATTGCTTGCCAGCCGTATCCAACGTATTGGTGAACGACATCGAATTCGCAGTTGTATTTTCAACGTCCAAGGTTCCGCCGTTGGTAATGATGACATTACCGGCTGCGGTTGTCGGGCCCAACGCACTGTTGCCAGAAGCGGCGCTGTTCACAATGAGCATGCCGGCAGATATGATAGTATTTCCAGTGTAAGTATTGATTGCCGTCAGATGATTGGTGCCAGTCCCGATCTGCAACACATTGCCCGTGCCCGAAATGGCGTTTACCACCGTGTTACTATCGGTCCGGTCAAATGCCAGGTTGCCATTGTCCGTTACGTTTGCCGAGTTTGGTAGATTTCCATTGGCGTCATTAGTGCCAATTTGCAATGTGCCTGCAATAATATTGACGCTGGCGGTGAAGTCATTGATGCCGCTGTTGTCCAGAATCAAGGTGGCTGAACCCTGTTTAGTAAGGCCAACCAAACCGGTGATCTTACCGCTGCCGCTGAGCGTATAATTGTTGGCGTTGTTGATAACGTTTACTCCAGCGGGTGCTAATGCAGTTGTCAGATTCACATTAAACCTGCTGGCGGAATCGTCCAGTTGAACGTATTCGCCGTCGGCATAGTCCACCGACGACGCGCCGTTGAGCCAATTGGCGGTGGTAGTATCCCAGTTTCCGCTGACCGCGCCCGTCCATATAATTGGCGCTGGCGGCGTGACGATAACGTCAATCGTTTGATTCCCTGTGTTGTCAATCAGCGTGCCGCCGTTGCCAATGACATATCCCGCCGGCGTGGAACCAAGGACAAGATTGGGGAATGGATCACCGCTGTTATAATGAATGAGGGGAACTTGCGTCGTGCCAACGAGACCCGCAAAGCCGCTGATGTTAATCGTGGTGGTGCCACTGGGACTTACGTTGTTGGCGGCAATATTCGTGAGGCCGGCTACCACGCTTAGTTGAATCGTGGTACCACCATTGAGTGTTAGATTGTCAATTGGGAGCGGCAGGGTGCCGATAACGCCGGAGACCATGTTCAAGGTGCCGCCGCTCAGTGTTAAATTCGCAGTGCTTCCGCTCGAAGTTGCCTTGAGAATGCTGTTGCTGCAAATCACCGTACCTCCGTTAAGAGTAAATGAGCCATTGGCCGTGCCGGAGGAAATTTGGTTTACGAGGGTGAGACCTGCGGGGCCGACAATCAAGGTTGCGCCGGCATCAACCGTGACCGAGCTGTTGGCGGTGCCCGTGCCGGTATTTAAAGCCATTACCAAGTTGCTTGCATCGATGGTTCCGGTGTCGAATTCCATTACGCCCGAGCCAATGTTTGGCGTGGTGGCGGTACATTCGCCGATAGTCAGGGTTGAAAATTTCGCGTCCACCGGATGCCCGGTCAAGGTCAGCGTACCGGTAGTGGTGCCGCTGGAACCGCTCGCAGTGCGGTTGCCTACGGTCATCAAGCAGCGGCTGGAATCCGTTCCTGCCGTGCCACGGAGTCTCAATCCACCAGTCGTGGACCCGGCCGGGTAATTAACCGTGCAGGAGCTTCGTTGCGCGGCCACGTTGAAAGTCCCCACGTTTAAGATGTTGGTGCCCGTGCCCAAACTTAGGGTGCCGCTGTCGCTGCTGCTGCTGGAAGATATGTTTACGTTGATCGTGCCAGCCGTGATGTTGTTGCTCACAGCGGCGAGGTTGAAGTTTGCGGCGCTGCGATTACCAGAACCCATCGTGATAGTGCCACTGCTCGCACTAAAGACAAAATTGCTGAGTCCGGACAGATCGAGGATGCTGCCGGAATCGGCGCCGCTTGTGCCGTTGTCGCCAATTGTCAGGTTATTGTTCAAGACCAATGTTCCAGCGTCAACCATTGCCACGGCTGTTTTAAAACTGTCGCCGCTCTGGCCGCCAACTATGGTGTTGCCCAAGACTTCCAGTGTAGTATTAGCTGGGATCTGGGTGATGTGCCACTGGCCACTTGTGGTTTGGTTATACGTTAGCGTCGCGACCGTGAAGTTGTTGTCCACATAGTTGTTAACGATGGTATTCCCCGACACAGTAGTATTGCCGCTGTCGAAGATGACGTTATCTAGCGTGCCCGGAGCCCCAGGCAACTGCCAATTTAAGCTGTCCGACCAGTTGGTGGTGGCTGTGGTGTTATCAACGCCCGCCCAGGTGGTGGAATTACGCTGGCCGATGGGGCCTGCCGTGAGAGTAAGCAAAATGGTAGTGCCATCGCTGCTTTCGCTCAAAGAGCCGGCATACGAAGGCGAGGCTGAAGGCAGGGTGCCAAGGGCGAAGTTGAAATTGCCCGCAGTGAACGTGATGGGATTGGCCGACTTGATCAGCGGGATCGTTGACGGATAACTTGCCACGGCAGGGAGAGTGGTTAAATTGATGATGTTGCTTACGGCAATTATTCCATCCACTTCAAATGTGTTGACTACCAGAGGTGTGCGAAGGTTGGTCGTGCTCAGGGTCAAGGTGGCGTTGGTTATGCTAAAGTCGTTCAGGATAGTTGTGCCGGATATGGCCGATATGTTAAAGGTGGCGTTGCTGACCAATAGACCTGGACTATTGGAGATCGCTCCACCGCCGGTTAGTGCGAGTGTTCCCCCGCTCGTAATGGTCATGCCCGTGTAGGAATTGGTCACGGCTACTGTGAGGGTGCCGCTTCCATTTTGTATAAGCATACCTCCGCCTGAAATCGTGGTCGAAAGCGTATAATTGTTTGCGCGATGGAATATCAGAGTGCCTTCATTGTCGATTGCACCGGACGGAATGGTCCCGTAGTTATCGTTGTTGCCAATTTTGGCCGTGCCATAGATTGTTAGGCCGCCGGAAATGTTTCCGTTTGTATTATCCAGAATTACCGTCCCGCTGCTCACCGTAATGCCGCCGGTGAAATCATCTCCATTGTCCGCCAGTGTGAGCGAAGCAGCCCCCTGTTTATTGATGCCAATGGAGCCGCTGATTTTGCCTGTGCCGTTGAAAACGTAATTCAGGCTGTTGTTGTTGATAGTGATGGATTGGGGGGTATTTGTCGTTATTACGGTTACCAGACTGTTGGCTGCGGTGTCGTCAAACGTAACCGGATCAGGGTTTCCATAGGCCTGCTGTGCCAACGAAGAATCCACCCAGTTTTTGGTTTTGTTTGTGTCCCAACTGCTGACGAGCACCGAATTAGTGGTTCCGGTCCAGGTCAGGGGAATGGTCACAGGAGGCACGACTGTAAGTTGGACCAAGCCGGAGCTGTCCACCAGGTTGCCGGTGTATCCAAACGGTAGATTCAATTGAAAGCTGCTAAATGGATCATTGCCGGCATAGCTGAGCAGGTTAAAGGTCATTGTGCCCGAAGCGTTGGCGATGGAATCAATAGTGATGACGTTCACGCCGTTTGTATTGACTGTATTGGCTGTGATGCTCGTGACCTGGTTGTTGTTATCAAGGCTCAAATGGAAGGTTGCATTGCTGAGGTTTAACGTATCGATTGGCGCGCTGGAACTGCCAATGGTATTGCCAGCCGTGGTCAATGTGACCGTGGCGTTTGTAATGCTGATGGTGCTCGTACCTGCAGAGGTTGATTTGATGATGCTTCCGCCGCAGGATGCCAGACCACCGTTGGTGACAATGAGCGCGCTGGCCCCCGCTGTTCCGCCGGCGCTGATCAGCGAAATATTGTTCGCCACTTTCAGTACGCCTCCGCCGACAGAGAGTGTAGCATTGGCGGCGCTGCCACCGGAAATATTTGTTGCCATGTTAATCATGGTCACATCCACAATCCCGCTGTTGAATGAGAATGAGGCGTTGGCTGTTCCACTCCCGGACCGGGCTGTACGGTTCGCCATTGTCAGCGTACCGATCAACATGTCGACATAATGGTCATTGAGCAGAACGTTGCCGTTTCCCGAACTGCCGGTCGAGCCGGTGTGAGCCGTGCCGGCGATCGTCATGGTAGTCCGTCCTGTGCCAGCCGCGTTGCGAAGCCGTAACCCGCCTGTGGTGGAATTAAATTGGAGAGTACCGGTCGCCTTGTCATAACCGGCTTGAATTGTGTTTGCATTGATGACGTTTGTGCCCGCTCCCAGATTCAAGGAACTTGAACCGCCGCTGTTGTTCTGCCCGACATAGATGGTAGTGGCTGTAATGTTGTTGCTTACGGCGGCCAGTTTCATCACGGCAGCACTGCTGCCGGCCACATCAACGCCCAACCAGAAGGAATTTCCCGCGCCGCCGCTGTTATAAATGAAGTTATTCAACGTCGACATGTCGAGGGTCATGGTGCTGCCATTCAAGGTGGCATTTGTAAACAAACTTGTGCCGTTACCCGCCTTCAATGTGCCGGCGCCAGTGATTGTGAAAGTGGCGTTCTGGTTCGTTCCGTACAGGAGCATGGGACCATTAACCGTGAGTGTGCCACTCGGAATTTGGGTCGTATGAAACGTGTTTGCGATTTCATTGCTAAAAACCAGCGAACCGATCGCTGCCGTAAATCCGGAATCCACAATGTTGTCAATTGTGCCCGCAGATGCCGTAGAACCCGTAGCGCGGAAAATAACGATGTCCCCGGCTGCCGGCGGTGTGCCACCGCCAATTGTCGTCCAATTCGCCGCTGCGGACCAATTTTGGTTTGCTGCGCCGGCGCCGCTCCAGGTGGTTGTGCCGGCGGCAAGGGCTGACGAAGCTGCCAGAAGGATTGAAAGACAAACGGCTGATGCCAACTGGTTGATCGAGGTTATTTTCATTTTCTTCTCACTGCGTTTACTGCGATTTATTAACTTTTCGCGAATTGTTTTGCTCGGTTCGGCTACGTTCCATTGATAATCAAAGAAGCGATCCTGCACTCAGGATTACCCGTATTGAATGTTCACAAGCTAGCACGCCGTGCCGTTTGGCCGTATAGAACATTTGTTCAAAGGGAAACTCTTACTGCAACTGTGGTGGGGCAAAATAGGACGCTAAACAATCTCTACTTTGGGCAATGCTATTTACTAGACGTCGTCACTCCCCTCTTCGTTACAGACGTTTCAAAAATTGATTCACTCTGCTAAGCTATTGTAACTGTAACTGGTAAAACGTTTGTAGTGCGGATGGATCCGGCGAATTCGTAAAACTAAAACTGCCGCCAGAGCCGAAGCTGTTCGTCGAGACTCGTATCCACTGACTCGACGGAAGAGCAAGATTTGTGGATGAAAGCACAATATAATTCGCGCTCGTTGTTCCGCCCGAACCACTGATGACAAAATTTGTTCCGTTGAGGACAACACTGCTGATGACCGGCGATGCGGGCAGGGGAGTAAATACGAGCATTAGAGAATTCCCACTCACTTGCACGGAAAAGCTTCCGCCTCCCAGGTCGTTTAAGAACCCGCTGCTGTCCACCGTGAATTTGTCAGGACTAAAGTTCGTAATGCCCGCTGCTGCCGTCATGATTGGCCAGCTTTGAGCGGATTGATTGCCAAAATCGGCCGCTCCGGGATTCCCGTCGTTCAAGTTCCCGTCAATGGATCGGAGCTTGACCACAAATGGGTTGGTGCTGGCGGATTGGACCGCGAGCTCGCCGCTGATCGTGAGGAAATCCCAGTTGGTGCCTGGCAAACCGACAGCATCTTCCATATCAAAAAGATAGGTTCCGCCGGCTCCCAAGGTGGTTGATCCATTGTTGGTGAGCGCGCCGACGGTGTCGCCGCCGGGTGAAATTGTGCCGCTCAGGGTCAAATTGCCATTGACTGTGCCGTTGCCGGTCAGGGTCTGGGCCGACATCAGTGTCAGTGTTCCATCGCTGCGTGCACTGGCATCCAGAGTGGCGCTGGCGGCAACGGAAATGGAGGCACTGTTGGAAACGGAGCCATTTATACCCAATGCAAGGGTGCCGGCGGTGATGGTGGTGTTTCCGGTGTAGGAATTCGCCGTCGCGAGCGTCAATGTGCCGGAGTTGAGTTTGGTCAAGCCGCCGTCGGGCGTCGTCCCGAGCGCGGCATAGTGTTGCAGTGCTTCTCCGATGGTGATGGCATTCCCGCCGTCGTCGATGATGGCACCGCCGGCTTTTACAAAGGTCCGGATGGGTGTAACAGGTGTGGCGAGGCTGCCCTGGAAAAAGATGGCGGGCGCTCCGGCTTTGGCAACGAGTGTACCGCCATTAAAATTAAACGTCGCCACGGGGCTGCCACCGGTCTGTTGGTTGGCGCTGATATTGGTGACGGATAAGACGGAGAGAGTGCCGCCATCAAGGTTTACCGTACCGGAGCTGCTCACGGAATTGCCCGCGGCATTCCGGGATATATCGAGCCGTCCGCAACTGACTATGCCCGTGTTGGTGACCGTCAAGACGCCGGTTCCGCGGCTGGCAACGTAGAACGGACTCGTGGGGCTGGTGGCAGAACCGATATACATGATGCCTCCGCTGACATTGACGAGAGATAGTTCCCCGGGGCTCGAGCCGTTGGCACCTTGAAACTGATTGCCGATGGTGAGCGTCCCACTGGTTTGACTTACGATGCCGGTGGAATTGAGCGCTGTTGCCGTGTTGAGCCGCGCCAGTGTGGTGAAAGCCCCATTGACCATGTTAAAGACACCGGTGCTGCCGGAGACAGTGCCGACCTGGTTGTCCTGGGTGGCGCCATTGCTGGTGGTGCTGGCCAAGGTAGGGGCATTGAGGCTATCGCCGAAATTAAAGGTTCCGTTGTTTACGGAAAGAATCCAAGGCGCGGTCACGGCGAGGAAAGAATCGTTATCGAGCAGGGTCCAATTTGCTGTGCTGCTGTTCAACGACAACACATTGGTGCCTCCGGGATTGCTGATGCTCTTGAGGAGATTCTTAATGGTGCCCGTGCCAGCGAGGGTTATTGTCGTGCCGCCGGGAGCGCCAAACGTATTGGTCAGGCCGCCGGAAATTGCGAGGGTGTTGCTCGCGCCATTGAGGGTGATGCTATTTCCAAAATTGATTCCGAGCGCAATTGTTTGGAGCGCGGAAGAATTATTCGTGATTCCACCGATCAATGTGATTGGGTTGCCGCCCAGGACAAACGGACCGGCCCCGGGATTGAAGACGATATTGGAATACGTCGTGTTGGCGGCGGTATCGTTTGTGTTGTTGAGCCGCGAGATGCCGCCGAAGGCAAGCGAGTTTCCGGCGGCAATCGGGGCGCTCCAATTAGTGCTGTCGCTCCAATTATTTCCGGTGCCGCTGGAGCCGGTCCAGGTGATCCAATCCGGCGTGTTGTTCACGGAATTGACGACGAGCGTGACGGTGTTGCTGGCGAGTTGAATTCCATCGGTGGCAGAAATGGTCAGCGGATAGGCGCCTGCGGCGATATTGTTCGAGGTTGTGATGAGCAGCGTATTCGTGCCGGCCCCGGTGGTGGTCGCAGGAATGAAATTAGCAACGGCTCCGGGTGGTAATCCGTTTACGCTGAAAGTTACCGTGCCGGTTCCGTTGGTGGCAAAGAGGGCATTGGTAAATGAAGCAGAGTTACCCGCAAGCACTGACTGAAACGCCGGTGTGGTGGAAACGGCGAAGTTTTCGACGAGCACATTGAAGGAGCGATTGTTAGTCCAAGTGCCGTCTGTCACCGAAACAGTTACGATAGCCATGCCGGTCTGCCCGGCAGCCGGAGTGACGGTCAGCGTACGGTTGGTTCCGCTGCCGGCAATAGAGAGATTTGAGTTGGGAAGCAGCAACTGGTTCGATGAACTGGCGAGTACTTGAAGTGAATTTTCCGGAGTTGCACTAATGTTTCCGAAATTGAAGCTCAGCGGACTCGATGCGACGCCCGGGACCAGGTTTTGATCCGGGATGGCAGAAATCTGTTGTGCGGCGGCGCTGTAGGTGATTTCAAATGAATTGCTCGTGGTGAAGGTTCGCAAAGGGGCAATCTGTTCCACCGTTGTCACTCCGTTGGAAATTTCCAAAAAATGATCATTGGTGAAACAGATGGCATACAAACCATTGGTTAGCACAACTTGTTCGATCTTGAACATTTCGCTGATGTTGGTTGTTCCGCTGCCTGATAATGTGCCGTGTGTGAACGATAAATACTTGTTTTGCAGGGTTGTTCCCAAGGGGAGGGGAGTCGTGGTGGTGAAAGCATCGTAGACAGCGCCGTCGAACTTTCTCATTTCGCCGGTAATAAGTCCCGAATAGTAAGTGCCGGGCGTTAGAAGCTCCCGACTGGGATATTTGAAATCGGTTGCGTTCATGGTCACCACTCGCGAGTCGCCATTACTGCGATCTACTTCCAGGCCGACTCGTCCAGTCAGCGAATATTGCCCGTCGGTAGTTGATACGGTCGCAGCTCCCGTATTTGCGCCGGCCACTTTAAGATTTCGCAAATTCACGATGTAAGTATCGACACGCCCGTCTTTAAAGGTGATTTGCAGGCCGCACGATTCCAAACTGCTGCCATTCATCGGCAGCCTTTGAACAGAAACGATGTTGCTCGCTCCGGCATTGAGTGGTTCGACAACGCTCACAAACAAATCTGACAATGGCCCCGACGAAACCCGATGGCGTACAATGGTCGACGGTCGCGTGAGGTTAAGATAATTGAAAAAGTTGGTCGGCACCGTGTTGTCCCGTGCAGGAACGGGCGTCCAGCCGAGATAAACGTTGTAAACGTTCGGGTCGGCAGTCATCCACAACTTTGTGTCGCGGGCCGTCGCGCGGTTTGTGTCTGCGTAGAGAATTTGGAAATTGCCGGGTGCGGTATTGCTGCTGATTCCGCGGAAAAATCCGTAGTACGGCGTGTCCGTGGCCAGGCTCCAGGTCTCGCTCCCTTCGAGCATGGGATAGGGGTTGTTGTTCGTGACGAGAGGGAAACTGCACTGGCCATTTTGGGTCCAGAGAATGGCGCCGTGGAATGTGTAATCGTGATTTGTGCCGCCGGTGACGCGAAAGACATCCACAATGTACGGCTTGGCGAGGTCAACGGTGTTCAATAGCAACATGCGCTGAAAACGCGACGCTTTCCCGGAATAATCGCGGTAACCGTCAATTTCCGTGAGGGCCAATCCGTCGTTACCTGGCTCGTAGAGACTAAGATTGGCATTGCCATATGACGAGGCATTCGGGAACGGCGTCAGATCAGTACGGTCAATTGTCATCGAATTCTTTTCCAGGAGCTGTTCGCCCCAGTTGCGTCCAATGGAGCCGTTGTAATAGCGGACATTGCCGAGATATTCGCTCCCGAAAGCCCATAGGGAAAATGCGGCAGTATCCGACCTCATGTGGTTTGCATTGCCGGCAAACTGCTGGTTCACCTGTATGGCAGTACTGCTGGTTGTGCCGGCGCCCATGGAAACGTGCCCGTAATTGCCGAGCATGTAGGAATTGCCGCTGTTGCGGGTGGAGAAGTAAGTGTTAAATGGCGTGTCGCCAAACGACGGCAGTTCGCCATTTGGTAGTGCGATGGACGATAATTCAGACTGCCCGTATTGCAGCGACGTCGCGTAAACGACCGAGCGATTGCTGATGGCGGTGAACTGGTCATTGGTCGCTGGTCTTGTTATGAAATAGGATTTTGTATTCTGGGCGGCGGTAACGTTCGCATTCAAGTAGCCAATCGAATACCCCAGGCCTTGTTCCAACTGGCCGTCGCGGTTGATGTTTTGCGTGACGGTGGCGGCCAGATATTGATCCATCCAGACGATATAATCAGGACGATTCAAAACGCGGGCGACCTCCGGCAGGACATCAAATGGGCCGGACAGATTGCTGCCAATGGCTGAGGCGATGGGCACGTTGTTGTCAAAGAAATTTCCTTCGAAGAAGAAAATGTTCGTGGTGATAAAGTCGCGAACATTGAAGCCGAATTCGGCGTTCATGTTCGTGAGCACAATGCTGTCGTAAATGGCGTCAAACGCTTTAAGCGGTGTGTCGTTCCACTCATGCGCCAGGCCGTTGTGGTCGCTCGCGCGCTCAACGCTGTTTTGGGGTACAATAAAATTCGTTCCGCCCGGGAGAAATTGGTTCACGTTCCAGCCGGGACCGCACATGATGTAGTCAGGATACCAGCGCCCCCAGTCGAGGAGTTCCACGGCAATTCGCCGCGCGTAATTGTCATTTCGCGTCGCCGGGCTGCTGCCGCTGCCGATGTAGGCTCCGGCAAGGTTTCCAAAGTCGGTGTCCCGCTTGCCTTGTTGGTCGTAAGAAATCAGATTGAACACCAGGGATTGCCCGCTGGTTTTACCGGCCGGGAAATAGTATGGCGCAGAGACAGTGTTGCCGCTGATCACCAGCAGGTTCGTTGTCTGAATTGGATAGAGTGCTGTATTCGCTGACGGGAATACAATGCCGCTTGGCGTGCTAACAATTTGGGTGGGCGATGTCTGACTCCAGGACCAGCCTGTGTCTCCCGCTACAACCGCCGGAACAAAGCCGTCCGCGCTGTTGCGCGGAGCATAGCGCGGCGTAAAATCATTCGTGTATTGGGATTCAGTCCAGGAACTCAGTACGGTATTTGCTGCGCTTCCGTTGTTTGAAGTGATGGATAAAATCGGGTGCATCAATCCATCCGCACAATAAATTGGGGCGGCCTGCCAAATAAACGCCATTGCGACAAAGACTCTTAAGCTGGCTTTCATAGGTTGGTCACTTTTTCTTGGAGGATCACTGCTGCAATTGCATGCGGTAGAATTGCTGCGGTTGGTTGGCGTTTAAATGGTTCGTTAAGTTAAAATATCCCATTCCATCAAAGTAATTGGTGATCATGGCTTGCCACTGGCTAGGCGGGGAATCTACGTTTGTCGAGCCCAGCAAAATATACTTTGCATTTTCAACTCCCCCACTACCGGTGAGCACAAGGCCGGCACCGACGAGTGCCGGCGATGAAAAGGCGATTCGGGCGCCAGGTGCGGCTGATAAAATCGCAAACTGCTGGCTTGCGCCGCCTTGATAAGATTGCTGGTCCAATTGTGTTCCCGTGACCGAGCCCGGAACGTCAAGACAGAGCCCGCTGTGACGATTTATCAGGTAATAAAGACCATTGCCGGCTGCAACCGGCATCCATTGGTCGTTCTTTGCCGACCCAAAGGTGTATTGAATGACCAACGCGCCGGCGTTCATGGATGCTCCCAGGACAGTCAGATCAAGTCCGCTCTTAAGGTTTCTAATTTGATAATATCCGCTGTCGGTAGGAACCAGCGCCCACTGGTCATTTCCCAAAGATCCTGGAGGCCCAATAATGACCGGAGTGTTATTTGTGGTGGCGGAGTTTTTTGCCTGAAAAAGCAGGCTGCAATTATTGGCTTGGAAAAACAAGTTGCTGCTGACGCCTGTTGAGTTGAAGAACGCTTCCACGCCCGCTGTGGAAAGCGCGCCTCCAGAGAGGTAATTCTGCGAATAATAATTTTGTGTGCCGTAAAGTTGCGATTCGATGTCGGCGCTTACGATGACATTATTGAAAAGGAAATTGTGCGAGCTTTGGACCACATTGGTGCCGGTTGATCCATTTCGCAGGCCATTGTTTCCCATGCACCAGTTGCACAGTACGCTGTTAAAGGCGGTGTCGCCCCGTGGCGTGGTGCTGTTGTTATATATGTTGATGTCACGCCCGTCATTGTTGCAGATGTTTCCCAAGGCTACGTTATGTGATGCGCTCTGCTCAAAGAAGACGCCGTAGCGCACGAGGTCGTGGCAATAATTAAATTTTACTACGCTACCGCTGGTTGAAGCGTCGCAATCAACCCCGTCCTGGTTGACCGCCGTAACTTCGCAATCTGAAACAATCCGCTTCACGCCGCTGTTTTCGAGCCAGATACCGCGGGCGGCGCCGCCGTTTACCAGGCAGCGCGTGATGACTTGAGGTGTCGCGCCGCCGGTAAAGCGTACCACGTCGGAGCTTCCTACACGCGGATTGTCGGGGCCAAAATTTTGAAGCGTCACGGTGTCGAGTTGCAACATCGTTCCGCTGGCGATGTAAACACCGTTGTTGCCCGTGAGTCCACCGCCATCGATCACGCCGCCGGAGATTGAAACATGTGCCGGACTGGTACCGCCGGCAATCGCCGCGCTTGCGCTTGATGTCGAATTGATCTGGATGGTTCCGTTCAACAATACACAGGAATTGGACTCCAACGTCAGGGGCGCGGCGCCAACTATAAAAGTGCCATTCAAATGAAGCACAATGACATTTCCCGGATAACTGCTGCGGGCGGAGTTATACTGGCTCTGAACATTATCTATCGAAGTCGTGGAAATGGTTAAATCTTTCCTTCCCATGCCATTCACGATTGTGTTGGTGTGTTGGTCATTGAAGAGGGGGGGATAAAAATAGTCCTCCCCTGATGCGGCTAGCGGGTTCTTATATGCTATAACGTGGTCTCCGGTGCCATTGCTCGTGAAATTGTTGGCGTTCACACCGCTAAAGAGATTATCGATGAAATTATTTCCGCTTCCGTCTGATTTGATTCCAGCGGAAGAATTGGTTCCTAATGAGTTTGAGGCGAGCACATTGTTTGACGCTCCTGCATGAATGCCAACTCCGTTGCCGTTGCACGTGTTATTGGCCACCAGGTTGTCATCGCCACCGTTGATGTCGATGCCTGTGGAGTTGCTGCTGCAAACGTTGTTCGCCACGTCAGCCCACGCGCACGACAGCCAGATACCGGCGAAATTATTGTGGCAATAGTTGTCCAATACGGCGGTTTGCGTCGAATTTTGAATACTGATTCCAGCGTGTGCGGCGCTCCCGAAAGTCTCGCAACGGGTGACGGTCATTTCATTGTCGTATGAAGAATTCCCGTTTCCCTTGAGTAAAATGCAGTCTTGGCCGCAGTTCTTTACCACGACTTTATCCACGTTTACCCGTGCCGCCGCCGGGGCATAGATGCCTTGAATATAAGCACCGTTTCCATCAAGCACGCCACCGGCAACCGATACATTTGTCGAGCCGGATGCAATGGTGATCAGCGGAACGGTGACTGACGCGTTTGTTGCCCGAATCGTGGCGTTTCCGGCCAGCAGACACTCATGGGAACCGAGTGTAATCCCTGCGCTGCTCACCCAATACGTCGCGTTCGTCAAAAGTTGAATAACAATGACATTCGTTGAATTCGCGCTACGGGCAGTGTTGATGGAAGTCTGGAGCGTCGAAATAGAACCGGATGTGTCAGTGACGGAAACTATGGTTTCCCCTGATGTTTGTTCCGCAAACGTTGTATTTGGCGTTGTGAAAAGCATGCGCTGCACACCTTGGCCGGCGAAGCTGACGTTCGAACCGAATAAGGCGGCCGCAACATAACAAGTTGCTGATGCCCGTACGGCAAGGCACGAGGCAAAGCTTTTCCGAACGTTCCACTTCTCCGTGCGGGTAAGTGCCAAAGTATTGAGCGCATCGACTGTCGGAGAGAGCAACGACAGTCGCAGGCATGGCGGAAGCCATTTCATGAAATGCGCGTTTGAGTTCAGGAGGCG
>Ga0068856_100004219_pt1 | contig 14348 bp, 22 predicted proteins | sample KBSCornC62_FD_66595 | JGI IMG/M metagenome (GOLD analysis project Ga0068856, IMG submission 66595) | Corn rhizosphere microbial communities from Kellogg Biological Station, Michigan, USA - KBS Corn C6-2 | ecosystem: Host-associated > Plants > Roots > Rhizosphere > Soil ...
CATGCTGCTTCATCAGAACAGGCCTTTGACAAGGCTACAGCTCAGCGATCATATCTGGGGCAATTTTGCTGATGACGATTATGATTCTAATTTTATTGATGTTCATATAAAGAATATCCGCAAAAAGCTAACGCAGTATGCTCCCGCAGAATGGCTGCAAACCATCAGAGGTATAGGATACAAAATAAAAACCTGACCATGAGGCTGCTAACAAAACTCACTCTTTTCATCACATTTTCCAAACTGGCTGTCGTTATACTGTTTGTTGCTTTGTTGCCGGTGCTGGTGAGCAAAATTGCATCCCGTTACACAAATATTAATTTGCAGGAGCAAAAGAAAAAAGTGTTGGAGATCATCGGCAAAAACGGGATAAATTATTACTTTGAAGGAGATTCAAGTTATGGCAGTTACACCATGCTGAAAGAAGAATATATCTCACTGGTATTATCGCCTGGTGCAAATGCGATCGATACCGTCGAAACATCAAAACGGATCATTGAAAATGACACGCTGAATTATCGTGTTTTGATTCATGTATTCGATTACAAACATAAAAAATACACACTTGAAATAGGAAAAACAGTGGCTTCAATTGGTGAATATAACAGGTTGCTGCAACGTTTTACTTTGTATATTTTAATTGGCCTGATAGCAGTTACAGTAATCATTGATTTGATATTCACCAACTATCTGATAAGGCCGCTCGGCACGATTATCAAAACAAAGCTTTTGCACCGGAAATTTCCTTTCAAAGAACATTTGATACCCATCAAAACAACTACAAGCGATTTTAAATATCTCGATCAATCGCTTATTGATTTAATAGGTAAGATCAAAGAGGCATTTGATAAAGAACGTGAGTTTACTTCTAATGCATCTCACGAATTGATGACACCGATCAGCATTCTCCAGACTAATATGGAAAATCTGATGATCAATTCTGAAAGGGATGAAGAATTGCAGGAGAAGATAACGGGCATGATGAAAACATTGAACCGCTTAAAAAAAATAGTTCATTCCCTCTTATTCATTTCACGCATTGAAAATGATCAGTTCATTATAACAGAGAAAGTGAAGATTATTTCATTGATAAATGAGATGATCGAAGAGCTCAACCTTCGCATGGAAGCAAAAAACATCGGGTTCACAATTGATGTATCTCAAAAAGTAGTTCTAAAAAACATTAATCATGATCTTCTTTTTCAGCTTATTTATAATTTGATCAACAACGCCATCAGGTACAATAAAGAAGAGGGCCAGATAATAGTTTCGGATAATTTCATCCCCGGCAAATCTTATACCTTGATGATAAAAGATACAGGCATCGGGATACCCGAAAAAGAGTTGGCAAATATATTTGACCGGTTCAAGAAAAGTGTACACGGCAATGAAGAGGGATATGGCCTGGGGCTTTATATTGTTAAGACGATTGCCCAATATTACGGGCTTCAGATTAATGTACAATCTGAAATCAGCAAAGGAACAGTTTTCAGTATCATATTTTCGGAGCAATTCCTATCTTCAGCCAGTCACTAAATTTTGTGGTCCCAACAAGTCCGCTCATAATCTCATTAATATGGGTCTTAACTTACGCTGTTCATAGATATTATTTAATCTGCTATCATTTCTTCGTCCGTTAATTTTGGTTTATGAACAAAGAAGAACATAAAGAAAAAAACAAGTATGTTCACATGCTCTAAAACCCAATTTAAATTCTACTCTTATAATTTCATGAGGAATAGTTGTTATAACACTATACTCGTTAGTATAAGGTTCATCTTGCGTATGTACATGTACAAACCAATAAATATCCGCTCTCTTTGGACTGCGCTATTTTTAATTATCAGCTCCTGAAATATCAATTTTGCCAAGATCGGGTTCAAGCTTTTTGGTTGTAGAAAATGATGTCAATTTAGTAATTGCGTTTATGCCACCGTTATATTGAACTTCTACATAGAAATTGTTAAGCTGGTATACCGAATAACCATATGCTTCAACAAAGCGTTCAGTAAGGTATTCACCAAGTTTAAACAGCACTTCACCTTTATCAAACTCACTTAATGCATTGAATTCGAATAACGTAATGTCCATTTTATTGAATAGTTATTTGATCGGGAGATGATACTATTATTTCTGGTTTGCCGTTATATTCTTTTAACTCTACGGTAACACAGATGTTCCTTTCATTGTACATAGCTTCCGGAGCCGACTTAAAACTTGCTTTTATCTTTCGTAAAAATAACTATGGTTAAAATATTGTTCGGAAAAGCAGCACGCAGGTTGATAAAAGTTACCTTTTTAAGCGCCTTGGTACCTTATACTTTGGAGCAAACGGTTACCTTTTCAACGTAGTGTTTTGTTACAGAGTCTATGCTAATTTTAGATTGACCAAATGATATTGTATAAACGAAACTTATAACAGCTATCAGGATTATTTTTTTCATATACTATTCTTCTATTCAAAATGTGATTCAATTTGTTCTCCCATTAAATGCATCCCTATAATTTTCTTCTTCCGGATCTTTAACCTCAAGTGTGTCATCGCCTATCTTTATTGTAAAAGAATCCGTCATAACGTTATATTGCTTCAGCAATTTACAAAAGATTGAATATCTTTTGAACCTAATCAAAGTGCAATGGCCGAGTTACCGGATATCGAGTTAATTGTTTCCCGCCTCCGAGAGCAAAGTGTTGGCAAAAAGATCATTAAAGTTAGGGTTACGCACAGAAGGGAAATAAGAGATTCCGGGGAGGCGCTTTCTAATAACCTCAAAGATCAAAAGATAATGGATGTATCCCGTTACGGCAAGGAACTTCGCTTTCTGTTTTCCAACGGTCAAATGTTAGAAATACGCCTGATGAAAACTGGGAGTCTGTTCTTATTTAATAATATCAATGATCATTCGCACGTAATAGCCGAATTTTCATTTAATGATGGATCAGGTTTAGCATTAACAGATCCACTCAAAAAAGCAAAAGCTTCATTGAATCCCGTCGATACAATTGGTGTGGATGCGTTAAGTGAAGACCTTACCTTTAACTATTTGAAGTCTGTCTTCAGTAGAAAATTGAGTACAATAAAAAAAGTACTCATGGATCAAAGTGTTATTCGCGGCATTGGCGGTGTTTATTCGGATGAAATATTATGGGAGACCCGAATTTCACCGTTCTCAAGGGTAGGTGCGATTCCCGATGATGAGATTCAAGAGTTAGAAATTAATATTAAAAAAGTGTTGAACAATGCTACAGCAATGATTAAAAGAAATTATCAGGATGAAATACCAAATAACACAACTGAGGTTTTAAAAATTCACGGGCAAGTAAAGAGCCCTACAGGATTTAAAATACATATTGATGCAGATAGAGGATTAAAAACATATTACACTTTAGAACAAATGTTATACAGAAAATAAGTCATGGAAGAAGAATTTGAATTACCGGTAAAATATAAAGGAGAACGGGCCTTGTTAAATGCCTCATTGCTTATTTCGGGATACACCCATAAATTTAATGAAACATCACATGCCGCATCGAGATAACTTTATGCATCAGTCAATCAATTACGATTACTGACGAATCGAAAATCTCTTCATCGGTTACTTCGTCATCAATGCGTTCCACCATCGTAGCAAACCAGTTGTTATCGGACGGCTCATGAAAATCAAGTTCACGCATGGCCTGAGTAACATCTTCATATTCGTTCGATTCAAAAATAACTATGTCCTCTGTAAGCTGCCGTCCTATTTCAAAATCAGTTAAGATAGCTTTAAATAATTTTGTTTGGCACGTTGTTGCCATGTTACCTTGAACAAATTGTATAATTAAGTTAGATAGCTCAAAACATTATGAAAAAAATATTCACATACGCTTTAATACTTTTAGCCCCAAACGCTTTCAGCCAGCAGTAGCAGTTAACAAAAATATATTTTAAAGTAAAAGCTGAATGTAGCTGCACCGTTCAGTTTGTCTTTTGAGTTTGGAAATCTTTAAGAATGAACATCTCAGCAGTGGCTATTAAATTTATTTTAAATCGCTAAGTTTCATCTTGTCCAGTCTACTTATAATAAAACTTTTTATAAGATAAATTAAATTTCTTAACTTGAACGTACGTAAAGACAAATGGTATTTAGAACCCTAATTCTTTAACAGGTCTGTGGAAAGGGGAGATATAATCAGAGAAATTGTAAGTAAAATGTGCCCCTGTCACGGTAACCATTCCTGATATAGAAATTGATATCAATGGGAAATTAAAAGTATCTGCCTGTTGTCCCGAATTTAAAGAAATGATGGAATCATCGCATATGAATTTCTAAAATAAACAAGCCACAATTTCGGAATTGCAGACTTAATAACAAGGGACCAGACACTGCCGCCTGAAATATGAAACTGCAGCAGGCAGAACGGCATCTAACGTTAAAGATTAAACGAAGCTATAGTGATATACGGCGTAAGGATTTAGGAAAAAGATATTTAATGGGCTTCTATTTATAGTTAAATCAAAAAAATACGCTGACCATTCGGAAATGAATTCAATCAGAAATCCTGTGATTAAGTTTAACCTCGTTGATTTTTACCTGGTAAATAAAAGTGAACAAATAATTCAAAATAATGAATACCAGATATTCTCTCATAGCAAAGTCGTTGGTGGCAATTGGTATTGTCATCGCTCTCATAATTGGAGCAGCGATACCTCAGCAATATAGTTATTACATCGTCATGAGATGGTTCATCATGACTGTATTTACTTATTTCGTGTTTACTTCTTTCAAAAGTAAAAAGACCGGGCTCTTGATTTTTTATAGTGCAACCGCACTTGTTTTTAATCCCTTTGGAAAAAATTGGTTGCAAAAAGAAACCTGGCATTCAATTGACTATTCAGTAGCTGTCATTATTACTGTAATAATAATTTATGAATGGCTGGAATATGAAAGAACCGAGATTAATGCATAAGACAAATCTGGCGTACTTCATTTACTTTCTTACCCAACAAAAGTTGATCAGAATTACAGTTGGCAGGCCGGCTAACTTTGCCAACGGACGTAAATAAATATCCCTTTCATTAATGACCCCTAAACAATTTTACGATCCTGATGAAATGCAACAAGCCGAAGTTATTCGGGAGGGTAAACACATAGCACATAGGCAGGAAAACGAACACCATATTCTCCTTTACAAAATAGATGATTTGTATGTAGAAGTTTTTTATTCCAGGGAGCACAGCTGTATAACAGAATTCAATCCGCTTAAAAATAACGAGTCACACGCTGATTACTTTCCTGCAAATTAACCATGTGATTTGAACAAAAAAACCGGAGCTTGATGCTACTGTTGAATTATTTAGTAGGATTTTCCGTTATACTATTCCATATCATTGCTATAAGTTTTAAGTCGATCGATTTAGGATCATTCGGTTTGATGATAAAGATCAGCGCTTTCTAAAATTTCTGCCTTTATTTTCGTTATGGTTTTTATTGGGTATTAGAACAAAAACGGGGGAAACTGCACAAAACTTATAAATGCAAGTATATTAATAAATAAAACAAGAAACATCATGAAAGGATTTACAACTAAACTTGAAAAAGAAACTTTGCAAAACAACAATTTCCGTAAAGTTTTATATACGGCAAAGTATAGCCAACTTGTTTTAATGAGCCTTCAACCCAAAGAAGAAATCGGCATGGAAACCCATGAAAGAAATGATCAGTTTTTTCGTTTTGAAAGTGGGCAAGGTAAATGTATTATAGAGGGTAATGAATATGAGATTACAGATGGGGATGCCGTTATTGTTCCTGCCGGAGCAAAACATAATGTCATTAATACATCAGGTACAGAGGTGTTAAAACTTTATATAATCTATTCGCCACCTAACCATAAAGATGGAGTAATACGCCGAACCAAACAAGAAGCAGAAGCAGAAGTAAATAAAGAGGAATTTGACGATATAAAAACTGAAAAGTAGTTTTTGATTTGCAAAACTCTCTATACGTTTAATGAAAGTAACTCTACCGGATCTATTCCCAATACCTCTGCAAGTTTGTATAAATACGATATTCTTAAATTCACGTTACCCTGCTTAATGCTGTTTAAATGACTATGTCCAATATTGTTTTTAATGGCATACCCATTTTTCGTCTGTACCTTCTAAGATTTTTTACCGATTTTAATCAACAGTTTTTCAGCCCGGTAATATTTCCTGGAAGTTTTCTTTATCACAATACAAAAAGAACAAAAGAATTGTGTCCGTACAAGGGAGAATTATTCATAGCCAACATATGCTTCTTGTTCTTCGACTATACCATAGCGTTAAATTTGTCAAATACTTCTAAACCCAAGTATTGAATGAAATCAAAAATTACCTCAGCGCTCTTTAGTCTTTTATTTGCCCCTATGTTAAGCTCAACTCAAACAGCAATCTGTAGCGACTTGAAAAACGGCGTATTTATCTCCTTCTCCGGTGCCGACGGTCCCCTCACAACCTACACCCGAAATGGTGAAACGCAAGAAGAAATCACTCCGGTAACGCACGAGACAGTAATATGGGATGTTGAATGGGTGAGCGATTGCGCTTACTATTTAAAATATAATTCGGGATTGGAGGATAAGCCCAAACAGACACAGGAACTGTTAAAGAAACATAAGTACCTTTGCCAGATCCTCAACATTACCGACGACTACTATATTTTTAAGAGCACTCTTGACAAAGTTTCCAATCCGGTCCTTTTGCAGGATACGCTTTGGATTAAACAATGAAGCGATGCCAAAAGAAAAGTGATCACCAACCCAAGAATAGACAGCCTCCTGGCGTTGCGGAAAACGGCGTTCGACTTAGTCGTCAGCAAATCCACTTTCTTATATGTTTTTAGACCGGGGAAATTCGCCGAAAGCAAGATGAGCTATACGCTTGTTTTGAACGATGTCCCGATCTGTGAAATGACCAACAAGGCATCCTATGTCGTTCGTTTATTGAAAGAGGGGAAAACGACATTCGTGGCCAAAGTGGGAAAACAGGAGACTTCCATCACGCTCGATATTAAGTCGGGTAACAAATATTTCCTGCGCTGTGAACTGCCTTGGTCGCTTGCCCCTAAGCCCAGGCTCACCGAAGTAAGCAAAGAAGAAGCTCAGCCTTACCTGGATGATATCAAATAGAACACAAGAATTGTAGGTGTGCAAAGGAGAATTGTTCATACCAAAAATATACTAGTTATCTTCGGTTATGCGTCACAGTTATCCTTGTTATAAGCTTCAGATAAATCCCACTATATTTTAAAAGTTTCCAACAATGATATAGATGATTATTAGCTGATCTTCAACTCCAAAGCAGTCTTTCGTTATTTAGCATCACTTCCGCTTAACAACTTTCGTGGCATTACTGTCGCCAATAGTATAACACTCACAATAACCAGCCACGAGATTAATGGTACAATAAGGAATACTGCAGTGGGTTTTACCTCAGCGGGACTCAATACACCCGTATAAGCAACCAGCGAACCAAGTGAAAGAACAATCATGAGAATATAGACAGTCACGGGGAAAAGAACAGACCAACGTTTAGCAAAAACATTAGCCAGCAAAACACCAATGAATGGGGAAACTACCCAGATAAAAAAAAGTGCCATCAGGATTGCAGATCTATTATTTCGACCTGCATGGAACATTAAAGCAAGTGATCCAACTGCTCCTGCCGAAACCGCTACGACAGCTATTGTTCGGAGGAGACTGAATCTAACATCTTGTTTCAACGGTGCTATTTTTATTTGAATGCTTAGGGTAGTTAAAGTTAGAAATATTATTCTCTTTGAATTAAATTTTTGTATATGATGGGTATCGAAACTGCGGGAATTACATGTTTGCTTAAACGCTAACAATCAGGCAGATTATTTCAACAATAACTTTTACTGCTCATTTTTAACAACTCCAAAATAATAATGTTTTAATTAACTTATTCTTTAGCGAACAATTGCATAAATTCAAATTCCATTTATGTAGCCTAAGCAAAAGTTAGTATATGAATAGACTTATTTTTCTTCTTTTTTTATTTATGATATTCTCCGGATTTGATTTGCCCCCTCATAATGATAATGCCATTATTGGAAATTGGATGAGTACTGATAAGAATCTGGAAGTGGAAGTGTTTAAGACGGGAATTGAATTTAAAGCAAGAGTAATATGGTTTGACGATAGTGATAACAAAAGTATCCCAATGAATGCCCGACTTGATAGTAAAAACTCCAATAGAGCGTTACGTTCCAGAAAAATTATAGGCCTGGAAGTAATGCATGGGCTTGAATACAATAGCGATGACAATGAGTGGCAGAATGGATGGATTTATGATTCAAGCAGTGGCAAAATTTGGAACGCCAAAGCCTCTCTGGCGCAAGATGGCCGTTTAAAAGTGCGTGGTTATTGGCATTTTCAATTTTTGGGCCAGAATATGTATTTCAAAAGGGTTTCGTAGAACAATTCCTCAACAATATCCTCTTGAATCTCTCTGTAAATGATTCAGGTTAAGAAAGTTGTGAAATATCGATCTTATCAAGGTAAGGTTCAACCTTTGTTAAGTTGCAGAATGTTGTCAATTTAGCAATTGCGTTTATGACACCGTTATATTGAACTTCTCCATAGAAATTGTTAAGCTGGTATAGGGAACAACAGTTGTTTTTATCGAATCGTTCAGATTGGTGAGAAATTAATATGATGAATACCCAAGGAACAATAACGGTAAAGGTTATACGCCTGTAATGCTAAAAGGGAACAATACAAAACCTACTCTTTACAGAAATGCCATTTCCTGGTAACAGGATGGCGGATGACTTTTGCATTCTTTAATAATGACAATTTATCTTCCTTATACAGCTTGCGAAGAAGATTTTTAATAGGCAACCCATCCCTTTCATTTTTATAAAAAATTCCTTTTTGTATAAAGATGGGCATCAGATCTCTGGCATTTATCTCGCGTGCAGAAGGATTAGCTTCAAAATATTCCTTTATTACCTGGTCAATGCGACCAATCTTATTAATTTGTTTGTCAGAATAGACTTCTGTCATATCTTTAATTTCAGATATATTGAACTTAATTTGCGAGTAGCCTTAACCGTTATTACGTAACACGGCTACTGCATTCAGCCCATCATCCCGGTTCCATTAGCCAATTTACTAAACATTCATATTATCACCAATGTTATACTGACTGGCTGCTAATATAATTGCCTGGAACAAAGGCTTAACTGTAATACTTTTGTACCGGAAATAAATATAAGCCTGTATGGCGAGGATATTAGTAATTGACGATGATAAAGCCGTGCTCGCGGTGGTAGAAACTATTCTGATAAAGGAAGGGTATGATGTTGAAATAATTTCTGACTGGAAGGTTGTATTCGCAAAAATTAAAGAGTATAAACCGGACCTCGTTATCCTCGACATTTTTATTTCGGGAGCAGATGGCAGGGTTATTTGTAAAGAATTGAAAAAATCTAAAACCACGCTAAAAATTCCGGTCATACTTTTCTCTGCCTCCAATAGATTAGAATCTTACACAAAAGATAGTAATGCCCAGGGATATCTAAAAAAGCCCTTTGAGATTGTTGAACTGGTCAATATCGTTAAAGAGAATTTATTATAACCAATCATTAATTTTATAGTTGTCGAGCAACAACCGTATTTTTTACCATCTAAATCTTATCTGAAGGGATTAAAAGTTTGAGTCGGCAAGTAAGGCTTTTGAAGAAGATGTAACTGATCCAATAATTAATTATTATGGCAGTATTCTGTTCCTTTTTTTGTTCCAGTCGTGTATATTTAACCAGGCACTTAGAATAAAGCATATAAGAAATATGATTAGTGTAAAATTCTCCACCATTTTCTCTTTAAAATTAATTCCGGATAATTTCAGAATAAGAAAATGAATATAAGAGCGGGACTGGTCCCTATATCCCAACTTTTCCCTCACCATCCAATGCCAGTCAGTGCAAAAGCAATAACCCCATCCATACCAAATGCCTAATATGAACCAGGAGAATGCAGTAAGAGACATCGTAATCAAATGCAGTTTTCTCGTCTTTGGGAAAATCCATCCCACAATATTAAATACCGTAAATGTTGTATGAAAAATAAAGAAAAAAATATTAAGGAACCTGTACCACATAATATCGATATGAGTGGTTTAACAGAACTAATCGTCTTCACTTGACAATTATGCAAAAACTATTAAGCTTATTTTTCTTAAACGTAAATTACGAATTCATCGACAGATAATATGGAAGAGCCATTTGAATTGCCGGTGGAATATAAAGGGGAACAATTGATGTTAAATGCTTCATTGCTTGTAACAGGATATACGCATAAATTTAATGTTGATGTAAATGGGCAAAATATAATATTTGAACCGGATGATGAAGGAAGTTACAGGGCTATCATTCCTTATGATGATATTCCTAAAACTAAATCTGTAGATATTGAATTATTGAAAGAAATAGCAAAAGCAATCGAAAGCATAGGTCGATAGCTACTTATGGGCCTTACTATGAGAACCCCTCTATGTTGAGACAATTAAATCCAACCTTATTTTAATGGAGCAGGCGCTATAGTTAGCTTGCTAAGCGTCATTTGATATTAAAGAGCAACGGTTTTCCGGAAAAAAAATGTTAAGATGAGCCAACCAATTTCCCTCGTATTTCGATTTGTTAAGATATAATTCTCATCATTATTTAATTCTTAATTTTTACACCATGAAAAAAAACCTATCAACAGCAGCAGGACTTATAGCTTTCGTAATGGCTGCTATGGCTTTCTATGGCTGTCAGAAAGATCCATTGGCACAACAAACTACCTTGAACAATTCAACCGCAACGGCCATGGGTACCACTACTAATGGGATCTCGACCGCCATACCTGCATATTATGACTCTACATTTTTTAAGATTCTTTTTGTCGAATTTTCTCATTCAGCAGAAGCAAACCTCATTGCTCACAACGGCAGCCTCAACTTCATTTACCAATCTGATAACGGGTTACCGAATAACCAACCATTTATCAGCGTAATAGATGCTATACCCGGCGATGGTATGAATCCTGTGTGGAGAGAGGTACAGATCGTTTTCAATGCGGGCTTTACGCCACGCCAGTTATTTAGTGATAACGAGGTGTTAGCTGCTGCTGCACCCCCTAATCCTGAAATCACTTTAAATATGACGAGCGAGGTTTACTGGTGCCCGGTCATAGGTAAAAAATAAATTGATCGGAGAGTTTACTACTGTATCGGGGTTTTCTGTTCATAATCTTTTAATTTAAAATAACTATCCCTGAAACCCCGATGCATGAGCTTACGCACTAACCTGCGGAAATTTTTTTGTTACGAATTGTAACGGTAATACATGTAAGAATAATATTTTCTAAAGTGGAATCTTGTATCAACAGCATTAATGCAATAAATAATAAAAAGGGATATAACCCTGGTTATCGTTTTCTAAATGATTTATAGGTTGTATCCTGCGCAAAACTGTCATCAAAAAATATAGGGTATGATCCTTTTGGTTTTTGCTGCATACTGTAAATAACCGGGATAAAGTTTTTTCACGAGACGTTCCTCAGCAAATATTCTTATAAACAATCCTGCGGTAACAGTAGCTCCGAGCAAGACGTTGATGACAGAAAAATGCACTGAAATTCCTGCCCATGTAAAGTATAATATTGAAGCATATATTGGATGGCGAACGAATTTGTAAGGCCCGGCTGTTATCAAGCCTCCGCTTGTTGGACTTGCTGACGCATGAAAGCTTCTTTTTCCAAATGTAACACGCGACCATAACATAATTAAACCTGCAAATACCTGAATTGATATAACTGAAGGGCCGACACCAAACAACGATTCCCTGAATACAAGAATACACATCGCAACCATTGCAAAGAGTAATCCGATTAATGAAGCATTTTTAATATTTATCATAAAGGTTCGTTTTTTGAAAGTCAATAGAATTAAAGTAATATAACCTTTATCTGCATGAATCTTCAGTATATTTTGGTAAACATCAGGAAGTGGGGTGATCAAGTGGAAGCATTTATGTCCCTTGTGCAGCCTATGAAGCAAAAAGGATTGAATTTGAGAGAAGAAAAAGGACAGGTTTCATTTGTATATGCCAGGAAACAAGCAAGGCCAGCCTTTCGCTACAGTCTTCGCAAGGAGACAAAAGAAAAGGGCGTTCGGTTTGTTACGGTAGTGACGCCCTATAATAAATTGCAACCGAAAGTAAACGTCAGGATCATAGGTAAACCAAAAATCGGAGCCTCACATATAGAGTTGGAAATTGTAAACGATGATATCACGAGACGAATCGGATATGATTTATAATTTCTCGTAAATCAATTGTCCCATAATTCTGATATGCGTTATATGGGATAGATTTATCGTTTGACGAATTTTATACGTCAAACCAGATCAGCGATATTCCTACAGTCTGACCGGAAAAGAATTGAAAAAGACAACTCCGTTCGCTATTCCGCCATAATTTTCTGTAAAACCTGTGCTACCCTCGATCTGAGAAAGCCAATTTATAGCCGCTATTTCTTTATCCTCACTTATAGGTATAATACCCTTTATCCAAGGTGCATTAAGAAATGCATTTCTCAAATTATCACCATCTAATTATAAGATCCAGCCAAGAGAACTTCCTAATCTGGCAGGGATAGTTTCTTCTTTTGCCCTATAAATTCGGCAGTTCCGACGGACTCTTCAACCTGGGCAGCGCCCTGGCTTTCGTACAAACCTCGCGCCCGGTGTATATGTCGCCATGAACGGCCAATGCTTTCCCTCCGGTAAAGTAAGGAAGAACAAAGATAAAGGGGTCTTTGAGCCAACAGGTTAGTTGCTTCGTAGTATTGACAGTATGTATCCGTATGTAACGTTCAAATAGAAATATCTATCTTAAATTTGAAGACAGAAATCATTAAATTAATCAAACAATTTTCCAAGCCTGTAAATTATGAATAAGCTGCTGATTCTCGATAGCTCCGATGACCAGTCATCCGCCCTAAAATATTTCCTGGAGAAAAAACAATACGCAGTCAGGACGCTTAACAATGCGTTCAACCTTTTTTCAGAAATTTATTTTTACAAACCTGACCTCTTGCTTTTGGATGCTTTTTTCAAAGGCGTTGATGGCAGGGAACTTTGTAAAGAACTAAGAAGCCGCCCGGAAACCAAAGGCATGGGCATCCTGCTCCTGTACGCTTCGGACGAAAGTATCATCGATTATAAAAGTTACCCGGCCGATGACTATATAGCCAAACCGTTTAATTTGAATACCCTTTCGGATAAGGTTAAATCATTACTATCGTGGATCCCTATTCGAAAAAAAGCCCTGGGTGGGTTATGAAAAGTGTATCCCTATATAGTACCAATTCACATTTTAAGGGTCTTTATCAGGTAGTCAATAACGTTAGAGAAAAATGGTTTCGTGCTATTAACTGGCTCATTTTCATAGCCTGTTTTTATAATTGCATTCCGTCCGCACAAATTTTTATCATGATTTTGAAAGATACGGAGGCCAGAAAAAAAATTATAATTAATATTGAAGAATGGAAGATAAATGGGCAACCCTTCATGCCATCTACAAAATCATAAGGGATAACCCGAATCCTGTGACATCACTATTGCCAACCAATGAGCTGATCCTGCGGCAAAATTTGCCTTGGGATGAGTTAGTGAATCATTTGAAAGAGTTGCAGGACGAGGGCTATATCACCATGAGACAACTTTCCGTCGCTGTAATTTCAATTACTGATAAAGGACTGCAAATAGTCACCGGATTAACCCCGGCAATCTAAGTTCAATACGCGCTGCTTCCCCCATCGCATACCGCCATTCCATTCGCGAAACTTTCACCCATCTTCAAAATGGCATCCCTTGCCCGCGCGCAAATCATTCTTACAAACGGATGTACATTTTTCAGATCCCATCCATGGTTCATTCCATTGGCAGATGCTTTAGGTCATCCGCTTACGACCCGGGACAGCAGTTCCTTAAAATGAAGAAGGGAACAGCTGCCCCTGTTTAAGACCATTGCGCATTCCGTTTCGCCGTTTGTGATGTACTGTAGTTTTAATTTGTATCACAAACGGCGAAGCCGAATGCCATGACTTCAAAATGAATTTATAAAATTTGTCGGATCGTTACCTTATTTAAAACTTTTTATGACCTTATACTTATTATTTTCCAGCAACCGGTAACCATAATTATAACAGAAGGTGTAGATATTATTTTTAAAATGAGTAGTGACGTAATGGGTATGGTAACCAAATTCAAATCCGCTTTTTAACAGAACTTCATGGCTTACCGTTTCTGATGGCTTATC
>Ga0068856_100004226_pt1 | contig 14338 bp, 14 predicted proteins | sample KBSCornC62_FD_66595 | JGI IMG/M metagenome (GOLD analysis project Ga0068856, IMG submission 66595) | Corn rhizosphere microbial communities from Kellogg Biological Station, Michigan, USA - KBS Corn C6-2 | ecosystem: Host-associated > Plants > Roots > Rhizosphere > Soil ...
CAACCTGCTGCCGCACGAATATAGCCACAGCTGGGACGGCAAGTTCCGCCGCGCGGCCGATTTATGGACGCCGGATTACCGGACGTCGATGCAGGACAGCATGCTGTGGGTCTATGAAGGCCAGACTCAATTCTGGGGTTATGTGCTTGGCGCGCGCTCGGGCATGCTGTCGAAACAGGACACGCTCGACGCGATCGCGTCGACGGCCGCAACCTACAGCCTCGGCACGCCGGGGCGCACGTGGCGTCCGCTGATCGACACGACCAATGACCCGATTATCGCGCGGCGCGCGCCCGCCCCATGGCGCAGCTGGCAGCGCAGCGAGGATTATTACAGCGAGGGCGAGCTGATGTGGATCGACGTCGACCGCATCATCCGCCAGCAGTCCGGCGGCAAGCGCTCGATCAACGATTTCGCCAAGGCCTTCTTCGGGTTGCGCGATCGCGACTATGGCGAGCTCACCTATACGCTCGACGACGTCATCAACACGCTGAATCGGGTACAGCCCTACGACTGGCGTGGCTACCTGCAGCGCAAGGTCTACAACATCGCGCCCGAAGCGCCGCTCGATGGCATCAACCAGGGAGGATACAAGCTCGTCTACACGGCCGAGCCGACCAAGTGGATCAAGAGCGGCGAGATGAACGGCAAGAACAGCGAGCTCACTTATTCTGGAGGCTTCGTCGTCGGCAACGACGGCCACGTGCAGAGCGTGCTGTGGGACAGCGCCGCGTTCAACGCGGGGATCACGGTCGGCTCGCAAATCGTCGCGGTGAACGGCCGCAACTTCAGCATGGATGCGATCAAGGACGCGATCAAGGCAGGCGCGGGCAACGGCCCTGCGCCGCAACTGCTGATCCACGACGGCGACGTCTACAAGACGGTGACGCTCGATTGGCACGGCGGCTTGCGCTACCCTCGGCTGGAGAAGGTCGGAAAAGGGCCGGGGACACTCGACGCGTTGCTCGCGCCGCTCTGACGAGACGAGGAGGGGGTTCGTATGCGTAAGCGGGTGATTGGGTTGATCCTGATGGCAGCGGGGGGAGCGGTGACGGCGCAACCAGCGGGACCGGCGGAAACTAACACCCGAACGGCGCTCGAGCGCATCGCGCGCATCGATCCCCAGCTTCACTCGGTCCTGGCTGTCGACCCCACCGCGATCGACCAGGCACGGCGCGTCGATGCGAGCAGCCTGCGCGGTCCGCTCGCCGGCCAGCCGGTGCTGATCAAGGACAATATCGAAAGCGCCGGCCCGCTGCCCACGACCGCGGGAAGCCTCGCGCTTGCCAACAATGTGACCAACCGCGATGCTCCTTTGGTGGCGCGGCTGCGCGCGGCTGGCGTGGTGATCGTCGGCAAGACGAACCTTTCCGAATGGGCGAACATCCGCTCGAGCCATTCGATTTCGGGCTGGAGCGCGGTCGGGGGACAGACCCACAATCCGTGGGCGATCGACCGCAATCCTTGCGGGTCTTCGAGCGGCAGCGGAGCGGCGGTTGCCGCCGGGCTCGTCCGAATGGCGATCGGCACCGAAACCGACGGGTCGGTCACCTGCCCCGCGTCGATCAACGGGATCGTCGGGCTGAAGCCGACGGTTGGGTTGGTCAGCCGGACGCATATCGTTCCGATCAGCCACAGCCAGGATACCGCCGGCCCGATGACTGCGAGCGTGCGCGAGGCTGCTGAGCTTCTGACCGTCATTGCCGGAAGCGATCCCGCCGATTCCGCGACGCGCGATGCCGACAGGCACAAGACGGATTATGCCGCGCTGCTCGACGCCCATTCGCTCAAGGGCAAGCGCATCGGCGTGATGCGGTTCGCTTCGACCGAACAGCTCAATCCAGCTTTTGACACGGCGCTCGCGATCCTTCGTCAGCAAGGCGCGATCCTCGTCAACATCAAGAAGTTCGACGACAAGCTGGTCGGCAAGAACGAAAACACCGTGCTGATGGCCGAGCTCAAGGCCGACATGGCGAAATATCTGAAGAGCAGCCCGGCGCCGATCCAGGCGCGCACGCTCGCCGACCTCATCGCCTTCAACAAGGCGCACGTGAAGCAGGAGATGTCGCTGTTCGGCCAGGAGCTGTTCGAACAGGCGCAGAAGACCAAGGGGTTGAGCGATCCCGCCTACAAGAAGGCCCGGCAAATCAGCTTCAACGCGGCGGGACCGAACGGCATCGACCGGCTGTTGAAGCAATATGATGTCGTCGCACTCGTCGGTCCGACCGCGGGCCCATCGTGGAAGATCGACGCAGTGAATGGCGACCAGTTCTCCGGAGGCGGCGCGGGCAACCTCCCCGCGGTGGCCGGCTATCCGCACCTGACGGTTCCGATGGCGCTCGTCAAAGGGCTGCCGGTTGGCTTGAGCTTTATCGGCCCCAAGTGGTCCGAAGCACGGCTGCTGTCGCTAGGCTACGCCTATGAACAGGCGCGCGGGCCGTTCCCGACGCCGAAATTCTACCGATCGATCGAGGAGAGTCCCGAGATCGCGCCCTACCTTCAGCCGGCGCAGCGCTGAGCTGCAAGATCGCCGTGCGTCAGCGGCTCGTCCGCTGCTCCGGTGCGATGACTTGGGTCACCTTGTAGCTGTACGGGTCGACGACGAAGAGATAACCGGTGCTCGTCCCGATGTAGCGGTCTTTCGCATCGAGTTCATACTCTCGCGCCATGTCCGGCGGCAGATCGCTGAGGCCGATGTAATAGGGATAATCGGGACCGAAAACGTCGCCCGTCCGCACCCGCCGTGCCTGCTCCGCCGTAAGCTCGTTCCAGCTGACGCATTTGTCATTTTGGATTTGGGTGCAGCCGAGTTTGCTCGGGTCGGACTTTGCAGCGGCGGGAACCGCGATCAGTGCGCCTGCAACTGCGGCGACAAAAAGAACTGCTTTCATGACACCCCTCCTTCGGCCCGCCAGAAGGCGGCGGACCAAAGTCCGAGTTTTGCGGTCTGCGCATTGAAAGACAAGGATTATCGCGGCTTAGTCCGGTTGTGGGATTGGCCGCCTCTTTGTCCCCGCAAGCTCCTCGTCCATGTAACCGACCTCGAACGCCGCCGCGCGATCGCTGATCGTCCAGTCGGAATGGAGCGCCTTGAGCTTCGATTCGACGGATTGCGCGAGAGCGTCGCCCTTGAGGCCGGCCTTGCGGCCTTCCAGGACGAGTCGCCGAAGATCGAGCAGATACTGGCGGAACTCGCGCACGTCCTTCACGTCGGCGACGTCCCCGTGGCCTGGGACGAATGTCATGTGCGCAGCATCGGGCATTGCGACGAAGTCGGCGTCGGTCGCGGTCCATTCCTTGACCGATCCGTCGATCAGATTGGGCGGCACCTTCCGCCACAGCATGTCGCCGGTGAACAGCACCTTCGCGTCGGGCACGAAGATGGCGAGATCGCCGCCGGTATGGCCGAGCACCGTCCGCACCACGACCTTGCGCGAGCCGAGCCAGACGGTGAGGTCCCTGTCGGTGACGAGGTCGGGGAGCGGCACGGCGGCGATCTGCGCCCTGATCTCCGGGGTGATCCGATCGCCGAACAGGTTGACGTTGTTGGTCCGAACCCAGCCGCGAACGTTCTTGTGGGCGATGATGATCGCCCCGGCGTCGCGCAGCGCCTGGTCTCCGCCCGTGTGGTCGAGATGATAGTGGGTATTGACGACATAACGGATCGGCTTCGGCGTCAGCCGGTGAATCTCTCTGACCAATGCCCGAGCCGCGTCGAGGTTGAAGAAGCTGTCGACGACCAGCACGCCATCGTCGCCAATGACAAAGCCGGCATTGGCGCCCGCTTTATGTTCGAGACCGTCGATCGCCGCATAGACGCCGGGACCGACCTGTTTCAGCACGAAAGGAAGCGGCGCAGTCTGGGCGGAGGCCGCGGACGCGACCGCAATGAAAACCGCAAGCGCGCCGCTCAGTCGCTTCATCATCATCCCCCGCGTTGGGTTCAGGACGTTAGCCTGAGCGCCGCGATCGCCGCAACGATGGCGAGGATCAACAAGATGCGCACGGTATTCGATGGCTCTTGGAACCAGAGGATTCCGACGAGCACCGTTCCGACTGCACCAATGCCGCCCCACACCGCATAGGCGGTGCCCATCGGGATCGAGCGTGACGCCACCTCCAGCAACGCCATGCTGATCGCCACCGAGACGAGGAAAGCGATCGTCCACGGCAAGTTACGGAATCCGTCTACGAAGCGGAGCGAGGTCGTGAACCCGACTTCGAAGAAGCCGCCGACGATCAGCCAGACCCAGGGCATGAAAATCCTTTCACTGGACGCGCGAGTCCGCGCGGTTAATCTCGGCGTCCATGGCGAAGGGTCAGACCATCGGCAACATGATTGCGCCGCCGCGCTTCCTCGCGTTCATCGGCGTGCTCATCGTCGGCGTGCCGATCGGCCACGAGCTGCTCGGCAATTGGGCGTTGGGCGCGATGGCCGGATTCGATCTTGCTGCGATCGTGTTTCTTCTGTCGTGCATCTCGCTGCTCGGAACGCGCGAGGCGCGAATCATTCGCGACCATGCCAATGCGAACGACGCCAATCGCGTCCTCCTACTCGCAATCACCGGAACGGTGCTGGCGATCCTGCTGATTGCGATCGCCGCCGAAGCCGTCGGCAAGAGCCCGCAGCCGCTTACCAAGACGCTGATCATCCTGACGCTCGCCTTGGCCTGGCTGTTCAGCAACACGATTTACGCGCTTCACTACGCGCACCTCGTCTACATGCATCCCGACGTCGGTTGTGTCGGCCTCGAATTCCCGCGAACCCAGCATCCCGTCTACTGGGACTTCGTCTATTTCGCCTTCACCTGTGGGATGGCCTTCGCGACCTCGGATGTGACCGTCACGACCACGCACATGCGGAGAATCGTGACGGTCCACTGCCTCGCGGCCTTCGCATTCAACATCGGCGTGCTGGCCTTCACCATCAACGTGCTGGGTTCGGGCTAGGCAGCCACGTCGATTTCAGGCGGAGGAGCTTTGGGGCGGATCGCGATCAGGCAACCGCCGACGATGAGCGCGGCGCCCGCGAGGGTATAATCCGAGACATGCTCGCGAAACACGAGCCAGCCCATCAGCGAGGCCCACAGGAAAGCGCTATATTCGCTGACCGAAAGGTAGCTCGCCTGGCCGCGCGCATAGGCCCAGGCATAGAGCAGGGTTCCGCCCGTCGAGAGGAGCGCGGCAAGCGCGACCCATTGCCATTGCGACCCGGGCCATTGGGGAAGGCCGATCAGCGGCAGCAGGATAAGCCAGAGCACCATCACCGTGAGCGACTGGAAGAAGTTGATCTCGAGCGGCTTCGCGGCGAGCGCCTGGTGGCGCATCAGGACGAGGTTGCCGGCATAGCAGATCGCCGAGCCGAGAATGGCGGCGGTGCCTAACAGCACTTCGGGACCGACCTTCATCCGCGCCTGGCCGAACAGGATCACGAGCAGCCCGCCAAAAGCGACCAAGGAGCCGAGGATCGAGCGCGAGCCGACATCCTCCTTGAGGAAAATCGCCGAGAGCAGAAGCGCCGCCAACGGCGCGACGAAGGTCAGCGCGATCGCTTGTGCGAGCGGGACTCGGCCGATGCCCCAGAAGAAGAGGAATGCGAGGCCGGTCACGATCACGCCGCGAATGACGTGAATCCGGACTGTTCTCCGGCTCGGCCAACGCTTTCGGCCCGGCAGATAGATCACGGCGCTGATGGCGAGGTTGCCGACCGAACGCCAGACACTGACCGCGATGATTCCGATGACGATGACGAGATGCTTCATCACCGCGTCCATGATCGACAACGCCGCAACCGCGAGGAGGGCGGTCGCAAAGGCCTTGACCGGTTGCTGGGCGACGCGGTTCACGCGCCGCCTCTAGCGGCTGTTAATTGGAAGCGTCGATAGCGACGCGAGTCGGCGCGGGATGCGAGTCGATGAGTAGGGGCGGCTGCGAGCCAGAGCCTGCGAAAGAGTTCGCGAGCGCTCCGCCGAGAATCAGAATGAGCAACAGCTTGGCCACGAGACCAGGCTGCGCCCGAAGCGGTGAAGAAAGCCTAAATTATTCGGCCGCGTCGAGGGTTTGTTCGCGCGCCGCTTCCGCTTCGAGCTCGGTGGCCTTCGCCTCGACCAGCTTCACGATGTGGTCGATCATATCGGCGTCCTTCACATGGTGGTCGGTTACGCCCGAGAGATAGACCATGTGGGTCCCGTTGCCGCCGCCGGTGATCCCGATGTCAGTCTCGCGCGCTTCGCCGGGGCCGTTCACCACACAGCCGAGCACGCTGAGCGACATCGGAGTCTTGATGTGCTGCAGCCGCTCTTCCAGCGCCTCCACGGTGCGGATCACGTCGAAGCCCTGCCGCGCGCATGACGGGCAGGAGACGACGCGAACTCCGCGGCTGCGGATGCCGAGCGCCTTGAGGATCTCGTAGCCGACGCGAACCTCCTCTTCCGGCTCGGCGGACAGCGAGACGCGGATCGTGTCGCCGATGCCAGCCCAGAGGAGATTGCCGATGCCGATGGCCGACTTCACCGTCCCGCCGATCAAGCCGCCGGCCTCGGTGATGCCGAGGTGGAGCGGGCAATCCACTTCGCTCGCCAGCTGCTGGTAAGCCGCCACCGCGAGGAACACGTCGCTCGCCTTTACCGCGACCTTGTACTCACGGAAGCCGTGGTCCTCGAGAATTCGGATATGGTCGAGCGCGCTTTCGACCAGTGCCTCAGGGCACGGCTCGCCATATTTCTCGAGCAGGTCCTTCTCGAGGCTGCCGGCATTGACGCCGATGCGGATCGCGCAACCATTGGCGCGGGCCGCCGCGATGACCTCCCGGACCCGTTCTTCCGAGCCGATATTGCCTGGATTGATCCTAAGACACGCCGCCCCGGCGTCCGCCGCCTCGAGCGCCCGCTTGTAGTGAAAGTGGATGTCGGCAACGACCGGGATGCGCGCCGAGCGAACGATCTCCTTCAGGGCCGCTGTCGCGTCGGCGGTCGGGCAGGATACGCGGATGATGTCCGCGCCCGCGTCCTCGCAGCGGCGGATCTGGTCGATCGTCGCTTTGGCATCCTCGGTCGGCGTGTTCGTCATCGTCTGGACGCTGATCGGCGCGTCTCCGCCGACAGGGAGGGAGCCGACCATAATCTGCCGCGACTTGCGCCGCTCGATATCTCGCCAGGGACGGATGGATGACATGAGTTCCTCTGAGCCCGCCATATAGGCGGTCGGGCTTCCGCGGCAAAGGCGCACCCACCCTCACGAAGGTTTATCGCGAGTCCTATCGTATTGTGTTAACGGGGTTAACAGAGTTAACGAGACTCGCTCGGGGCACCGATGAACAAATGGAGCCGGCGGTTCGAAGGCAATTACGCGTCGGCTAAACCCGCGGGCCGCCGTCGTACGCCCGCCCCCGCGCATTATTTCGCGTTCCTCAGCTACAGCCACAGCGACAGCGAGGACGCCGACTGGCTGCACGAGCAGCTCGAGCGCTTCCGCGTCCCGTCGACGCTGCGCGGCCGAGTGACCGCGAATGGCGTCGTGCCGAAGCGCCTGACCCCCATTTTCCGCGACCAGCACGACCTCGCGGCCGCGGACGACCTCAACGATGAAATCTGCGAGGCGCTAGAAGCCTCGCGCTGCCTGCTGGTCCTGTGCTCTCCGGCAGCCGCCAGGTCCCGCTGGATCAACGTCGAGATCGAAACCTTCAAGCGGATCCATCCGGAAGGCTGCATCATCGCCGCGGTAATCGCCGGCGAGCCGCTCGCCAGCGGCATTCCGGGCCGTGAAGCGGAGGAATGTTTTCCGCCGGCGCTGGTCGCGAAATACAACCGACGCGGAAGACCCACCGGCAAGAAGACCGAGCCGCTTGCCGCGGACCTTCGCGAGGGGAAGGGCGGCCGGCGCATCGGATTCCTGAAAATCGTCGCGGGGATGCTCGGTGTCGCGCTCGACGAATTGGTGCAGCGCGAAACGACGCGCCGCCACCGCCAGCTCGCTTATGTCGCCGCAGCCTCGCTTGGCGGGATGGCAGTCACCAGCACGCTCGCCTTCACCGCGATCGAAGCGCGCAATTCCGCGCGCGAGCAGCGGAGGGAGGCGGAAGGTCTCGTCGCTTTCATGGTCGGCGACCTCAAGGACAAGCTCGAGCCGATCGGTCGGCTCGATGCTCTCGACGGCGTCGGCTCGCGCGTGCTCGCTTATTATAGAAAGCAAGATACCGCCGAGCTCTCCGACGCCGCCCTTCTGCAGCGTTCGCGCGCGCTGAGCATCACAGCGCAGGTCGCGTATCTACGCGGCCATTACGACAGCGCGACCCAACTCTATCGCCAGGCGATGGCCGGGACAGCCGAGGCCGTCCGCCGCAACCCGGACGACCCGCAACGGCTATACGACCACGCGCAGAACGTCTTCTACATCGGCGACATCGCTCGCCTTCGCGGAGACATTGACACGGCTGAGACCTATTACCGCGGATACAAACGTCTCGCGGACCGGATGGTCGCGATCGATCCCAACAACCTCAAGTGGCGCATGGAGGTCGCATACGCCAATGAGGATCTCGGCATCGTCCTGAAGAACAAGCGCAGATTCGCGGAAGCGGCCCAGCTGTTCGGCAGCTCGCTGTCTTCGATGCAGTCTCTTGCCGCGGTCGATCCCGGCAACGCCGAGTACCAGCAGGAACTCGGGAATGTCCTCGGTTGGTTTGCCGAGGCGGAAGGCGATTTGGGACAATTCGATGCGGCAATTACCGCTCGCCAACGCCAAATAACGTTCCTTGAGCAACACGTGGCCGGCGGTCAGACGGACGTCAGCTTGCTGCAGCGTTTGATCCCGGCACACGAAGGATTGGGCGTCTTGCTGACGGCTCGAGGCAAAGTCGATCAAGCGATTGTCGAATATCGACGGGCGCTTGCGCAAGCCAACGGGCTACTTGCGATAGAACCGACCAACAGTCTCTGGAGAGATTGGACGGCGAGCACGCATCTTGCGCTAGCCAAGAATCTTCTCGCAAGGGCCGATGTGGCACAAGCCTCGCAAGAGGCATCCACAGGCTGCGCCATTGCCGGGGCACTTCGCGCTCAGGGACCCAAGGTGGTGCGCTGGCGTTCGCTGCAGACAACATGCCTTTCGATGCGTTCGCGGCTGGCGCTGGCATCCGGAGCAACGCTCCAAGCACGGACGTTCGCTGAGCAGGCACTCGCATCGGCGCAGGCGGAACGGAGCGGCGATCCGATCTCCGATCGATATAGCATCGCGGCGTCAGGCCGAATGCTCGGCGACGTCCGGCAGCGTCTGGGAGACTTTGCAGGCGCCAAGGCAGCGTGGTCCGCGGCGTTGCAACAACTGCCCACGAACGTCGCCGAAGTTCCGTTCGAGACAAACGAACGCGCGGAGCTCCTGCGCCGTCTCGGACGCAGCAGCGAAGCTCAGGACTCTGCAGCCCGGCTCAAGGCCATGGGCTACCGTTCGGCCGCATAGAGGATCAACGTGCGTAGTTTGTGAGACCACAGGAGGGTTCAATGTCTGAAGACAACAATCTCAAGGATGGTGTTGGCGAACTGGAGCCGGAAACTCGGGGAGAAAAAGGGGAGCGAGCGATGTCGAAGAAGGCGACGACGAAACAGCCGTGGGACGTCGAGATCGACGTTCATTTGAAGAAAGGGTGCCCGGATCCCCAATTCGAGATCTACACCACGTTACCGGTATCCAACGGCGCGATCGAATTCCGGAACAACCATCGTCCGGGATTCAACATCACATTCACGCTCTACGATGAAAGCGGCGAGAATTATCTGTTCCCGCCACAGTCAAAGGTCCGGGAAGCTTGCTGGTCGCTGCGCGGAAATACATGCCCCACCTCGGCGGCGTACGACGTATTTGACCCGCGCACGGTTGATCATAGTCGAACGACGTTGGTCGTTTTCAACGACAATCCCGATGCCGACCATGGCGGGCCATTGGGTGAGTTCATGTACACCCTTCGAGTGACGAAGGATGAGTGTGCGTCTTATTGCTGTTTGGACCCGGGCGGCAACGATATGAATGGCCCGCGCATCTGAGTTAGGGCCGGTGATCGCTGGCGTTTGGCGAACCAAGCGATCGTGGGTTAGGTTGAGCCGGTGAACGCTCCGACAACCGCGATTATTCAAAACGAAGATCGCGAGGCGTCACCGGCCGGCCCGCCGCGCATTCCGTTTGTTCTCTCTGTCGGGATCACCGGCCATCGCGCCGAGGCGCTCGCGGAAGGGAATCTGCCGCGCCTGCGTGAGCGGCTCCGCGACATGCTGGCGCTCGTTGCAGAGACATGTAGCGCGTTGCACGAGCGGAACCGCGACTGCTTCTCGTCGGATAGGGTAATTCTCCGTTTCGTCTCGGCGCTCGCCGACGGCGCGGACCAGATTGGCGCCGAGCTGGCGCTCGAGCTCGGCTGGGAGCTTGACGCCGTGCTTCCGTTTGAGCGCGGATTCTATCGGACCACCTTGGTCGACGATGCAGCGCGCGGGCGCTTCGATGCGCTGTTGAAGCGTGCCGCGCGAGTGCTCGAGCTGCCCGGCGAGCCCGACGACGAAACCGAAGGCTATGCCATGGCCGGCCGTGCGACCGTAGCGCAGTCCGACCTGGTCGTCGCGGTCTGGGACGGCGAGAAGGCGCGCGGGCGCGGCGGCACCGCCGAAGTCGTCGAGCTGGCGATCGCCCACGGCACTCCGATTGCGCATTTCTCACCCGAGGCGGACTGTCCAGCGCGACTGCTGTGGGCTGCCTTCGATCCGGTGGTCGACACCATGGGCGACGACCCCATGGCGGAGCGGGCCCTCGACGCGGCGCACGTCAATCAAATGCTTTCGGCGATCCTGGTCCCTCCGCCCGACAGGCAGGAACAGAAGTTCCTCACGCGCTTCTTCCGTGAGCATCTCCCGCGCTTTCGGCCGCGGATGGAATATAGCCTGCTCCTCGCCGTGGCCGGGGTTCGCCGGATCAGGGCCCGCGACCTGACGAACGAATATGCCGTTCGAATGAATCGCGAGGAATGGCGCGACTTTCGCGAGAAGTGCGTCGCCGCTCACAATGTTTCGACGCCGATGGACCTGCTTCAGGACGCCTATTGCTGGTCCGATCAGCTCGCGACCTACCTGGCGCAAACCTACCGAAGCGGGCACATCTTCGCCTTCGTCGCGGGCGGCCTCGCGGTCTGCATGGGACTTGGCACGTTCATGTTCCCGCACCTCAAGCTGCAGGAATCACTCGCCGAAATGGTAATCACCGTGGCGATCATCTGCAATGCGCACATCGGCTCGAAGAATGAGTGGCACCGACGCTGGCTGGATTACCGCCAGCTCGCCGAGCGGCTGCGGCCGATGCGCAGCCTCAAGCTGCTAGGAATTGCCGCGCCCGACCCGCCGGGGACGGAAACCAACCCGGTCCCGCAGCGATGGATCGATTGGTACGCCGGCGGAATATGGCGCGCGATGGGCTGCCCCTCCGGTGTTATCGATCGCGGAAGTGCGACGCGCCTCGCGACCTCAATCACGGACCGTGAGGTCGCGCCGCAGATCGGGTACCACGAACGCAACGCTCACCAGATCCACCTGCTCGATCATCGGCTCGAACAAATCGGCACCGCGCTGTTCTTCATCACCCTGATGTCCTCGATCGCGACGCTGATCGGCTACGCAGCGAAGTTCGCTTACGTGAACATCGAGAGCAACTGGTTCCAACTGATCTCGGCGGGTTTCCCCGCGCTCGCAACCGCGATCTTCGGCATCCGCTTCCAGGGCGATTTCGGCGGCGATGCCATCCGCTCTCTCAGGACCGCCGACATGCTCCGGCAGATTGACGGTGAGCTGCGCAAGGCGCCGAACCTGACGAGAGCCGCAGACCTGACCGAGCAGGCCGCGCGCTTCATGCTGTCGCATCTCGGGGAGTGGTGCCTCGTCAATCAGCAGCGCGATCTTTCGGTCGGTTAGCGCTTCAAGAATTTCACGATCGCATCGACGAGGCCTGAGTCCACGGGCAGCGAAGCATCGGTGTAGGTTGCGAGATTGGCGGCGCGGTCGTCGCTCCCGACATCCTTCAGCACGTGATTCATCGCCGGGATCAGCACCAGCTTCGCTTTCGGCTGGGCTGCGGCGAGCATTCTGGCATCCGCGATCGAGACCTGCATGTCGCGTTCGCCCTGAACAATGAGCAGCGGCACTTTGAGCGATCCCGCGAGCTTCGCCGGATCCTGACGGAACATATCGATCAGGAAATCCTGGACTTGCGGGGCAAACAGCTTTTGGAGTGTCGGATCGAAGTTCGTCGGGTCGACATGCTGCCCATGCTCCAGCGACTGCAGCGCAGTGAAGGCGGAATCGAGCTCCGGCGCGAACGCAGCGTTAGAGCTCAGCTGGTCACGGATCACATCGCTGAGCTTCCGCCCCGCACCCGAAACGAGGATCACGCCGCAAATGCCCTTCGGCTCCTGCGCGGCGGCGAGCGCAATGAGCGCGCCTTCGCTGTGCCCGAGCACCCAGACGCACGAATTGCCGGTTTGCTTCTGAATCGCTTCGACCCAGTTGTGCGTGTCGACCGCATAATCTTCGATCGTGACCTTATTCCCGTCCGCAACAGCCGACTTGCTGCCCCCAAGACCGCGCTTGTCGATGCGGACTGAGGAGATGTCCTTGTCGGCGAGTGCTTCCGCAAGCAGGCGATAGGGCGCCGCGGTGATTCCAAGCGGATTGTTGCCGTCGCGGTCGGTCGGACCCGAGCCGGGGATTATCAGAATGACCGGAGCGCCTTTCGCCGCTTCGAGAAAGGTGCCGGCGAGCGGTCCCTGCGGTCCGGGGGCCGTGATCGGAATGGCCGCCGCGACAGCCGCCGCAAGCACGATTGGCAACATCATTCATCGTCTCCCCAACGCCACCGCCAGCCGCCTTTCGTGGTCCGCGCGCAGATCACCGTAAAGACGACGAGGAACGGAGCGAGTGTTGCGAACAGCAGCACGGGCCGGTGCGCGAACTTCCCCGACAGCAGGATCGCTATGGCCACGAAGCCGATCGTCAGCGCCCATCCCTGCCAGGTGACGGGTGTCGAGCCCAGGCCGTAGCGCTTCGGCGCGAACCATTCAGGATCATCGCTCATTCAACCAAAACTCAATGGGATGCCGAAACCAAGAAGCAGCAGCGACATCGCAGCCGCGATCAGGATGGGCTTGCGATTGCCCGCAGAATGAAATGCCATGAACATTTTTAGCTCTCCCGTTTTGGCGGACGCCCGCGCTTTCTCGGGCTCGGCGCCTTGAGCTTCACTCCCCGCCCGGCGAGCGCCTCTCTAAGCAGGCATTCAACCTGCGCATTGACGCTCCTCAATTCGGCGGCGGCGCAGCGCTCGACCGCAGCCCACAGAGCCGGATCGACCCGTAGCGGGTAGGCCTTGCGCTCGTCGCCGGGCACCGTCGCCCGCCCTTACTGATAGAGGGTGCCGGTGTTGACGACGGGCTGGGCGTCGCGCTCGCCGCAGAGGACGACCATCAGATTCGACACCATTGCCGCGCGGCGTTCGTCGTCAAGCTCGACGACGCCTTTTTCGGACAGCGCGTCGAGCGCCATTTGAACCATCCCGACCGCGCCTTCGACGAGGGTCTGGCGGGCCGCGACCACGGCCTGCGCCTGCTGGCGCCGGAGCATCGCACCGGCGATCTCGGTCGCATAAGCGAGATAGGTGAAGCCGCACTCGTCCACGGCAATCCCCGCGACATTGAGCCGCGCCTGCAGCTCCTTCCGAAGCTCGGCGCCCACCTCGTCATGGTTGCCGCGCAGCGTGATCTCCTGGTGCGTGAAATCGTCATAGGGGTAACGCGAACCGATGGTGCGGATTGCCGCTTCGACCTGGACCCGGACGAACTGCTTGTAGTCATCGACATCGAACAGCGCCTGGGCCGTATCGACGACTCGCCACATGATCTGGGCGGCGATATCGATCGGGTTGCCGCGAAGGTCGTTCACCTTGATCTTGTCGGAGATGAAGTTGTTGGCGCGGACCGACACCTTTTTCTTGGCCATCCACGGCCAGATCCAGCGCAGGCCGGTGCTTCGGTCGGTGCCCTGATATTCGCCGAAGAGAGTGATCGCCGCCGCCTGGTTCGGCTGGAGCATGAAGAAGCCCGGGAATACCAGGATGAAGGCGATCGTCGCGATGATGACGATCGCAACGTCGATGACGCCTCCCCCGTTCGACAGGCGGTTGATCCCGTAGATATCGCCGAGGATGGCAAGCAACAGGACGATGAGCATTCCGTAGCCGCTCAACGCCGAAGCCGGCCGCTCGCTGGTCGCGGTGAGTGCGATGACTTTATCGTTGGCCACTTTTGCCTCCCATA
>Ga0068856_100004227_pt1 | contig 14337 bp, 14 predicted proteins | sample KBSCornC62_FD_66595 | JGI IMG/M metagenome (GOLD analysis project Ga0068856, IMG submission 66595) | Corn rhizosphere microbial communities from Kellogg Biological Station, Michigan, USA - KBS Corn C6-2 | ecosystem: Host-associated > Plants > Roots > Rhizosphere > Soil ...
AGGGCCCTGCCCTTTGGAGCATTTGTTCGATTTGACTTAATCGAACTTCAAACACGTCCGTTGCCACAACAGATATTGGTGATGATGGCTGGAGTCATCGGAAATCTCCTTGCGGGTTTATTGCCAATAAGCCCGATTTTCACCCTAATGAACTACCTGTTGGCCGCAACAAACATCCTGCCGCTGTATCAGCAAGATGGATGGAAATGTGGGATGTTGATGTTACGCGGACTGTTGAAGCGCAAGAGTAGCGGCGTTGAATGGGTGTTCACGATTGCGGGGAGTGTTTTGAGTCTAGTGGTAATTGCAGTGGAAGTCTTAAGGCGCTTTGCATGAGAATCGCCAGTAGAAGCTTATGGTGGACGCAGATACAACAGAGGTTGATGAAACATCGCGAGGCCTCCATCCCAATGCGCAAATCCGCTGGCAATTGGGTCTCATTGCAGCCATCGTGTTTTCATTGCTGAGCTTATATCCTCAGGTTCATCTGTGGGTCACTCACAGCAATTCCTGGCAACATGCGATCGCCTACAACCAGGGTCTTGGTGATGAAGTAGCTTATGCGGCGTACGTTAATGCGCTTATAGAAGGCAAGCCAAGACGTAACGATCCTTACACAGGAAGAGGTGATAGTTCTGATACTCGCCTACCGGAATCACTCTTTTCCATTCAATTTGTACCAGCATACGCGATAGCGTTGCCAGCGCGAGCTCTCGGAATATCAGCGACAACCGCTTTCATTTTGCTAACACCAGTCGTCGCACTCGGTTCTAGTCTGCTGGTCTTTTGGCTGCTTACTGTTTTGACGGGCAATCCTCGGCTCAGCGCTTGCGGGATTCTTGTGGTTCTGTGTCTCGGCACATTGGCATCGGGCGAAGGAACGGTTAGCAGTTTCCTTGGCAGTGAAAGACATTTCGATTTCTTTCCGTTTCTCCGTCGTTATCAACCATCCGTTTGTTTTCCCATCTTTCTGTTATTTCTGATTCTGGTTTGTAGATTTTTTGCGAAGCTGGAACGACCAATCCTGCTGGGAATTTTGTCGGCAAGCACTTTCGCAATTCTGATTTATTCGTATTTCTATCTGTGGACCGCCGCGGCTGCGTGGCTCGTGATTATCTCGTTCGCCACACTGCTGTTTCGTCCAGAAGCGCGTCGACCGACGATCACGTTTGTCATGGTAGTGACCGCAATAAGTGTTTGCGCGCTGATTCCTTATTTCGTGCTGATTGCGCGTGGGTTCGAATCGGCGCGAAACGTCCAAGCCCTGGCGACCTCGCGCACGCCTGACCTGTTATCTCCTACGGTGTTGATTGGCGCAATTTTTGTGGTTCTTCTTGCCTATGCGCTAAGGCGGGGCAGCCTTAGTTATCACGACCCGGCTGTTCTTGCCGCTGGATCGTTCGCTTTATTGCCGTTTGCCGTTTTGAATCAGCAGATACTAACTGGACACGTACTTCAGCCAATTCATTACAAAGGATTCATCACAAGCTATTCAGTTCTGATTGCTTTCGTCGTCACGTTAGGGTTGAACTGGCGGCCACAAAGGACACAAGAGTCGGGCTGGCGGGTTTCCCGGAAAGCGTTATTGTGGATCACGATCGCCGCGTTTGATTGGGGCTTCATCGAAGCGCAGCAAGCCATGAAGCGAGGCGCTGAAGGGAACAGGTTGGCGGCGGAGGAAATGCCGGTGTACGTTCATTTCTCGGACCGACAGCGCGCTGGTCTTTCAACGAGAGCTGACGAAGTACTCCTGTTCGATGATTTGCGAATGGCGGACGCAGCTCCTGCTGTTTCTTCTTTTCCGGTGCTTTGGGCGCCGCACATGATCGTTTATCCAGGTGTTAATGCGGACGAGAGCAAGGAGAGACTTTTCAAACACCTCTATTACACCGGGGTTGGTGTCCAACAGTTAGACGACTACTTCCACGGTCGGAATGTTTACTACGGGTGCGCTGTTGGTTTGTTTGGCTTCGACAGACTGATTGATGGACTGAATCCCAATGCCAAACCGATTACGGCCGAGGAGAAGAACGCCGAATTGGAGTCTTACAAACACTTCATCGAGACATTTGACGAACAAAAGGCTGCGACTCCCAGGCTGTCATATGTGATTGTGCCCACCGATGAGAGTATGAATCTTGCCAATCTCGATCATTGGTATCAACGTGATAGTGGAGAAAGAGTTGGTCGCTTTACGATTTTCCGTGTGCAGTTAAAGGTCGATCCTCAAGATCAGAACGCTTCAACGTCAGTCGCCGTTCGAAACTAAGAATGTTGTGCTTTTGAGAAATGTAATGTCAGAGCAAGTAAAAACAACGATGCCTGCGCTCAATCGCGAGGATCTATTTGGACACGTCGAAGGAAATTCCTTCGTGAACACGATGCTGTCGAGCCGTAGACTGCTCGTTGTCCTTTTCATGCTGATAATTTTTGCGTCGGCTGCGAGACCGGTGAAAGATCCTGACTTTTATTGGCATTTGAAAACAGGACAATATTTAGTCGAGACGAGAACTATTCCAACTGTCGACATGTTTTCCTGGTCCAAGTTTGGTTCCGAATGGGTAACGCACGAGTGGTTATCAGAAGTAATCATGTATTCGGTCTTTCGTTGGCTGGGGTATGCCGGGTTGATTCTGCTGTTTTCCGCGATCATCACAATTAGCTTTGGTCTTGTTTACAACCGCGCCGCGGAGGTTGCGAAGCATCCATACCTTGCGGGTTTTGTTTTATTGTTAGGTGCTGCAGCGACAATGCCGACGTGGGGCGTTAGACCGCAAATGTTTTCAATGCTTTTTGCGAGCGTCTTTGTTTGTGTGCTGCGCGATTACTATCTCGAAAAACGCACATGGGGGATCTGGTGGTTAGTACCGCTGATGATCCTATGGGCAAATATTCATGCTGGTTTTGCTATGGGCCTTGCACTCATTTTTCTGACAATGGTGGGGCTCGTTGCCGATGCTGTGGTCCTGGATAAGCAGAATGCTGCACATATGTGGCGCCGTATTCGAACGCTATTGTTGCTTCTGATCGCGTGTGGTGCTGCAGTTGCGATTAATCCCAGTGGGATCCGAATGTATTCATATCCATTCGAGACTCTGACGTCTCGAGCGATGATGCAATATATTCAGGAATGGAGATCGCCGAATTTTCACGACGCAATGTTTCAAGCACTGGCCTTGTTTTTTCTCGTTACGTTGGCCGCTTTAGCACTCTCACGCAAACGCGTTCGGCCCGGCCAATTACTGCTTCTGCTGGTGACGGCCTTCGCAACCCTCCGCTCGAGTCGCAACGCTCCCTTTTTTGTTTTGATCGCTATACCTGTAGTGGCGGAGAATTTGTGGAGTTGGGCCGTCGACCAGAGGTGGGCTTGGCGATTAACTAAAGAGGAGAGGCGCGAATTTGGCCGAACCTCGGTTGTGAAGTTGCTCCTCAACATAACGTTGCTGCTGCTGACGCCACTAACGGTAATCGCACTTCACGTCGGAAACAGCGTCAGGAATCAACCAATCACAGAAGCCAAAACCTATCCCGCGGCAGCCGTCGACTTCATAGCAAACAACAACCTGCCCCAACCCATTTTCAACGAGTACGTTTGGGGTGGCTACTTGATCTGGCGTTTGTATCCAAATTACCGCGTGAGTATGGACGGTCGGGCGGATGTTTATGGAGACGATCTAATCGACGAATTCTTGTCAGTCCATGACGGCGAGCCGCAGTGGCGAGAATCATTAGACAGGCGGGGAGTGCGTACGGTGTTGGTCCAACCGGATGTACCGCTCGCAAGCCTGCTTCGTGCTGATGCCGCTTGGCAAAAGGTGTTTGAGGACCAGTCGTCGATCATTTTTGTGCGTCGCTAAGAGTCAGTGAGATGTACGACAGGCTGTCAGCCTGTCGTGCGCCGCAAACCCTACCACGACAGGCTAACAGCCTGTCGGACTATCTTCGGGTAAAGACCAACGAGTATTCATCCTGATAGATCTGCTGCCACTCAGCCGAGTTCCTCAATTGTGATGCGAGAATTGAGGAATGCGTGAGAATGGCATTCTTCACACCATAGTGGTTAAACGCCACTCGCCAGTCCCTGTCACCCTGGATGATCTCTACGTATTCCTTCACAAACTGAGTTGGATAAACATCTCGACCATCAATGTACACGGGATTGGCGGGCGTGGCCCAAATGAGGTAATCGGCCCAGATATTCGGTTCCGTGAACGTACAACCTTGGATTCCGTTGTCTTTCAAGTATTGCACCGCGTTAAGAGGGACGACAGCCATCTGTTGTGTCGGCGCAACGTACACAACCGTCTTCACCTTGACGACAAAAAGCAGCAACGGAAGTAGTAGCAGAAGATTGAGAACAGGTGGCCTCAGAGCGGTGAACGAGGTCGACTTTCTCGAAGCTGGTTTGAACAAGGAATCCCACAAAGCACCCGAATAGTCCGCCAATAATGACGTAGCCACGACTGCGAAAACTATCGCATTCCGCTGCATCCTAAATGTCATGTATAGCGTGGCCAGAAAGAACAAGAGCTGACTCGGTTTCACGCGATTTGGTGAAAGTACTAAGACTGTCGTGCTGAGGAGAATTAGAACAATAAGCGGAAGCAATTCTGGTTGATGAAAGTCGGGAGATAACCAGTCTGCACCAACGTACTGGTAAATCGGCGATGTCAAAACGCTGAATACCTGCGTGTACATCCTGGTTCCGTAAGGATTGATAAGAGCAGCTAACGCGCAGGCGACGAAAATCATTATTAAGGGCTTCACTCGGGGCCAGACAATCCCAGTTGCCCCCTGGCCGGTCCACGTATCGATTGCAATGCCGGCCATCGCCAACGCTATGAAAGTCAACCCAATAAGAAACGCGCCATGGAGATTCACCCACAACACCATTAACGGCACGAGCCACCACAGTCGTTTGCTGTCCGAGTCGGTTAAATAGCGACTAAGAATCTGAAAGTAACAAGTAACCAGCAGGAGCGTGAAAACCCTCGGTCTTACACCGATGTTTGGTAGGACTGTCCACACGCCCAGAAGCACTGAAATACCCCGCGTAAAAATGTGTTCGCTGGAACGCTTGAAGATAATCCAGAAAGCTAACGCGGTGAGGACTGCAAAAATGAATATCAGGAGATTTTGACCGAAGCGAGAATAGACTAGATAGAAGATTACTCCCGACAACCAACCGTGCGCGATGTATGGCTGCCCTAAGTTTGTACAGGAAAAAATTTCGACCCGTGGAACCTGCACATGCTGGACGATGAACTGCCCCACCCTCAAATGAAACCAAAAGTCGGGATCGCTGATTGGTCGTGAAGCAAAAAAGAATGACAACAGAAAAACGTATACCGCAAACACTCTGTTGAGTGAGATGTTCATCGGCCAGAGAAGAGCGCAAATCGTATCACAAGATGGCAGATCAACAGACTAATAGGTCCAATGAGTCATATAGGTCCTATTAACTGCTCGCCAGTGACCGTAGTGGTTTTTAGAGGTTTGCGTTAATTCCAGGTAAATCTCGCTGAGTGCTTGTCAACTGAAGGCGACAACCGACATTTGCACGGCTTTACCGTGAAATTGGCGATCGGCAGCAATGGATCTCTCCAGCCCACCCCAGCCTTTGTAAACTCCGGGCGACAAATCGAAGCCCGCATTCCTCTCAATACGCCCGAAAACGTGAGAAATGGACCAAACGTCTCACGGCATAGCCTTTGTAATAGAGGTACTGCGCCAGATGGGACGCGCTAACAGTTTGGGCGCTGTCTTAGAAGGCGAATAAAGCTATGAAAAATGTCAATCGCAAAATGGGTTCAACGGTTGTTTTAGGTGTGGTGCTGGTTGCGCCGTTCCTACTAATTGCCTCAGCCATGGGTGTCCATGCGGCGGAGCTTGCTATCAACGCAAAACCAGAAGTGTTCTGTTTGCTTCTGGCGTTGGCAAGTGTCGCGGCACGGATCTCCGATGGCCAGCTCGCTTTAGAAAAGACAACTAACGAACAGCAGCGCGGTTGTACAGAACGCAATACCAACGATGGACGGAGATCATCCGCCATTCGGGTCGGCTAGAAATTCGCGCAACTTGGTCCTTCCGCCAAGCTCGAAGATGCATGGTGGGTAAGGGCGCAATGCTTAACCTCTTAACCCAAATCTAAGGAGCAAAAAAATGATTAAGAACTTTCTTCGCGATGAGACGGGCTTGGAACTTTCGGAATATGCAGTGGCAGCCGCTTTGATCGCGCTTGCGGTGGTCGGCATTTTCACGACGCTCGGTAACAACATTAACGGTGTTATCAGCAACCTCGCGAACAAGATCAAGTAAGCGACTAGATTGCGACGAGAGGAGCGCGCCAACTAAGCAGTAAGGCGCGTCTTCTTTTCGCTTCAAAAGGAGACTGAAATGATTACCAACTTTCTAAAAGACGAAACGGGTCTTGAACTTTCTGAATACGCAGTAGCAGCCGCTTTGATCGCGCTGGCGGTGGTCGGGATTTTTACCACGCTCGGCAACAACATCAACGGTGTTATCAGCAACCTCGCGAACAAGATCAAGTAGCCACAAGTGAGCGGTGCGAGCGCTTTGCAAAGAGCTAAGGAGAAAATGATGATCAGATCATTCCTTTCAGATGAGTCGGGACTCGAGCTCTCCGAGTACGCAGTCGCAGCCGCTCTCGTGACTCTCGCAGTGGTCGTTGCTTTCACAGCAGTCGGCACGAACATCAACGGCGTCATTGGAAACCTGGCCAGCAAGATCAAATAAGCGACTGGCCAGGAACGACCACACGCTCTAGCCCCTTTTTTTTCACTCATAAACTGTCGGAGGCAAGCTTCGATGCCTGGTTCACTGAGCCTCATAAGTGCAGCTTTTCTGGTTCCGCTGTCAATCATCATTTCTTACTACGATGTTTGTTACAGGCGGATACCAAATTCTTTTGTGTTGGCAACGCTGGCATCAGGAATTCTCATAAACGTTTTCTACGGAGGCCTGCGAGGTGCGCTGACAAGCCTGCTTGGTTGTTTTATTGCATTTACGCTTATGTTCGTTCTGCACGTCTTCGGCGCTATGGGCGCCGGTGATGTGAAGTTATTTGCAGCCATTGGTTCACTAATGGGCGCTCATCTCGTGCTTCCAACTTTTCTCATAGTTGCGGTGACCGGCGGGGTGCTGGGCATTCTCGTAATGATCCGAGCCCGTCAGCTGAAGTTCATGTTGATGCGAGTCCTTCAAATACTGATTGGACTCCTGCCAGGCTACAAGATTCCTCGTTTTCCGGTACCGGCAGATCGTCGCCACACCATTCCTTATGGAGTCGCAATTACTTTCGGCAGTTTCATTTCGTTAGTCATCTTCCGGCCCTAGCGGAAGTTAATCGTCAGTCAAGCTAACTGATACGGAGAATAGCAATGCGCAACAAACGATTCTTTGTGGTACTGGCAGGAGCCCTGGTATTCGGAGTTTTGGCCGCGGTTTCCGTCAGTCGTTACTTATCAAACGCCCAGGCTTTTGCGAAGGACATGCATAAAGTGGCCGTCGCAAAAGTGGCAATACCAGTCGGAACCAAAATTATTCCCGAGCAGGTGATGCTGGTTCAGTTCCCCAGGGAATCGATGCCGGACGGTACCTTCGACAACGTCGAGAAACTGACCGGACGAGTTGCGGTCGTCAACATTGCCGCGCGCGAACCCATCACTGATGCACGGCTTGCTGCCGAAGGAACTGCTGGTGGTTTATCTGCAGTTATCCCGGAAGGCTATCGCGCGATGACAGTGAAGGTCGATGACGTTGTGGGCATTTCGGGATTCATCCAGCCCGGAACGCTCGTGGACGTCGTTGTTGTCATTACTCCTGAGGACCAGTTGAGCGGCAAGGGTCCGATTTCGAAGATCGTTTTACAGAACATCAAGGTTCTTGCGAACGGTCAGAACATCGACAAGCCGGAAAACCAACGCGATGCGAACAGCGTGAAGGCCGTAACTCTTCAGGTAACCCCGGAACAAGCAGAGAAACTCGCACTAGCTTCGAGCGAAGGTAGATTGCAGTTGGTCATGCGCAATTCGATCGATCAGGGTGATGAGGAGACTAAGGGTGTCAACAAGCGAACGTTACTTGGTGGCGACCGTGCAATGCCGGCTCCAGAACCAGGTTCGCTGAAGAGTGAACAGCCTCCCAGAACGGAAGTTAAGCCGAGGCCCGTACAGCGCAGAGTCAGTGCAGAACCAGAAGCGAAACCTGCGACCCCTGCTGCACCACGTGCGTCGGTTGAAGTAATTGAAGGTACCAAGAAACGAAACGTCGAGTTCCCGTAGTCGTACGACGCGGGATCTACTCCGCAGTGGTACGACAGGCTGTCAGCCTGTCGTGCACATAGGCAAACCACGACAGGCTAATAGCCTGTCGTACTAAGTGAGCAGTAGCAAAGGAGCACAGATCATGCAGAGCCGTTCCCCGATCACACGCCGACTGAGTTTGCTAATGGCGTCGTTGGTCATCTTACTCGTTCATTCCTTGTCATTCGCCCAGGAGAATTCCTACACAGCGTCGTTCAAGCAGAACAAAGAAGCTGTGGCAGTGAATGTCTTAGTGGGTCAATCACGTGTGATCAACTTTGATAGGCCAGTCGGCCGTTTTTCCGTATCCAACCCGGACATCGCCGAGGCCGTTCTCGTTACGCCTGATCAGGTATTGGTAAATGGTAAGGGGTTTGGTCAGGTCAATTTCATTGCGTGGGAACAATCCGGAAAAGACTATCTGGTGTTTGATGTTTACGTGAGAGCCAACCTCTCGCTGATCGATTCGCAGATGCGGGCGTTGTTTCCCAAAGATGACATTCGATTGAGCCAGGCAAATGGATCAGTGGTGATGTCAGGCAGCGTGTCTGACCCAGTGACTGCTGCGCGTGCGCAGAGCGTTGTGGAAGCAGCCGGTTTCAAAACCGTGAACATGCTTTCCTCGCCAGTGCAGAACATGACGCAAGTTCAACTGCAGGTTCGGGTCGCTGAGGTCAGCCGTAGTCGAATGCGCGATCTCGGCTCCTCCTATACTTCGGTAAATGGTGGAACCTCGGTTTACTCGAGCGGCGGTGGACCAGCGAGCTTAACGGGTTCAGTACTACCTGCTCTCGGCACCAGCTTCGCCGGATCAGCATTGAATCTGTTCCTGTTCAATAGTGGTATTGGAACAGCTGCATATATCAGAGCGCTGCAGACGCAGGGTGCCCTGCGCGAACTCGCCGAACCCAACCTGATTGCGATGGATGGCAAAGAAGCGAGCTTCCTGGCTGGTGGTGAGTTTCCGGTACCGATTGTTCAGGGCGGTGGCGATAAGAGCACAGTTTCCGTCATTTTCAAGGAATACGGTGTACGGCTGAACTTCAAGCCAACCATCGTTGACGAAGACCATATCCGTCTCGATCTTGAACCTGAAGTTTCGACAATCGATTTTGCGAACGGCGTGAAATTCGATGGCTTCCTGATTCCGGCACTTCGCACTCGCCGCGCCAAGACTTCGGTGGAGTTGCGCGATGGTCAATCGTTCGCCCTCGCCGGTTTGCTCGATAACAACGAAACTCGATCACTTTCCAAAGTGCCGGTACTCGGTGACGTACCAGTACTCGGTGCCCTCTTCAAATCCAAATCGTTTCAGAAGAGTGAAACTGAATTGATGTTCTTTGTGACTGCTCAGCTGGTCAAACCGGTAAATCGTGATGACTTACCGCAGCTGCGTGGGGTTGATGGTTTGAAGAATGGTTCACCTCTAGGTGTGGAACCGAAGGGTGAGGGCGTTGAAGGTCAGACTGGTTACAAGATCTCTGGCCAGAAAACGCCGGCTACTCCGTCTGGATCAAGCGACACGACAGAAACGCCGAAACCATCTCAGCCGAAAGCGACCACCACAACTACGTCAGGTACTTCAACGGGAGCTACAGAGCAAGGCAGCACCGGTCGCGTCGTGAATCCCACTCTTCCCCCCGCACGACTTGAGGCCGCCCGTCTTTTCCCAATGGAGCGCCCGCAATAAAGAGCCTCGATTCAACTGTCTTGCAATCGTTCGCGTAAGGGAGGAAGAGTCATGATGAGACGAGAACCGGGTCGGGCAAAGAGCGAAAGAGGTTCCGTATTGGTCATAGCATCAGCCGCGATGCTGGGAGTATTGCTTGCGGTGGGTCTTGCTGTTGACATCAGTCATTTCTACCTTGCGAAAACCGAATTGCAGAATGCCGCTGACGCCGCAGCACTCGCTGCGGCGTCAGCAATCAATTCAACCCCTGGTGGCATTGCTGAAGGGACACGGCGTGCCATTCAGGCGATGAATAAGTATGAGTTCAATAAGAACAACGTCCAGTTTACGGCCGCTAACGTTGTCTGGGCCGCGAATCTCGATGGTCCATATCTTAATTCGACGGCGGCATCAGCCGTGGGCGTTGTAGACACAATTCGCTTCGTCCAGGTGACTAGCGAGGACAGTCCCGTTTCGATTTCTTTCGCGTCTATAGTCCTGGGCAACAACAAGAATATGTCAGCCACCGCTACCGCGGGACTGTCAATTCCGTTGAACAATTTCTGCGGTTTTATTCCCCTATCAGTTCTCATCGACGACGATTTAACGAAGCTGGTTCCAGGGCAGACCTACACAATCCGAGCCCCCGCCGGCAACGGTGTATCACCAGGTGACTATCAGATCCTTTCAGTTCTTGGTCCGGGTGGTGTTGATGTCGGTTTTGGAATTGGCGCCGGTGTGGATGCGTGTGCCCAACCGGGCCAGGTATACACGGTTGACTGCAAACCAGGTTTGACGGCAGGTAAGGTTCGCACTGGACTCAATTCACGTTTTGACGACTACGGTGGCAGCCAGCTCGACCCCGCTCTTGAGCCACCCGATACAAATATCAAAGAAAACATCACCTGGGCTCAATATGCCGCAAATATGGGTTGCGGTAAAACGGGTATGCCGGTTTGTGACTCACAATACGTTACACCTCCTTCGCATCCAGGTGTTGACATGCGTCGTGTGGTCCTAATCCCGCTGGTTAAGGTCAGCGAATTTGATCAGGGACGGTGTCAAGTGAGATTTACGCGATTCGGCGCGTTCTTCTTGCAGACCAAAATCGGTGGCGGCAGTGGCGGAAATATGGTTGCTGAATACATCGAAGATCGTCTGGCGATCGGTAAAGGCGGATACGATCCAAACGGTGGCGCCGGTGATCCTTTGCTGGCAGTTCCGGTTCTCTACAAATAACGAGGTTGATATGTGTGGACGCATCAGAAAAATTCGATTAATGCGAAGACTTCGGCGCCGCCTTACTAATCTCGTTCGCAATGACAGCGGCGTTCAGTTGGTAGAGCTGGCGATAATCCTGCCCATCTTCGTCGTCCTTTTTGCGGCGACTGCCGAGTTCGGCCGCTACTTCTACGAGTACACCACTCTTGCCAAAGCAGCTCGAGTTGGAGCTCGCTATCTGGTGACGGCAAAGGTCGATTGCAATCAAGCCACTATCGCCAAGAACCTGGTTGTGTTCGGCACTACCGACGGTACGGGTACACCAATTCTGTCCGGCCTAACCGTGAACAATGTTTCGGTTACTCCAAACGATCTAGCGTGTTCCGGTACACCGCAAGGCGTCCCTGAAACAATAACCGTCAGTATCACCGGCTTCACTCATCAATCTGTGTTCGACCTCGGCGGGTTACTTAATAACTCTGCTGCCTCGTTGAATATCGAAGTTAAGCCGAGTGTCACGATGCGCTATTTGTTGAGCACGCCACTGGTATAGGAGTTGAGACATGACCGGAAAACAACAGGCACACAGAAAAACAGAACGAGGCGCATCGCTGCTGGAGTTTGCAATCGCTGCGACCGTATTCCTGACTGTGTTATTTGCGATTGTTGAATTCGGTCGCGCTCTTTGGGTGCATAACGCATTGACAGATGCTGCTCGCCGCGGTGCCAGGTATGCCGTTTTGCACAAGGCGACGGACATCGACGATGTTAAGAAGATCGTAGTCTACGGAGATTTGACTTCAACGACGCCACTCCTGGAGAACCTTAGCACCAGCAATGTGACAGTCACTTACAACGGTTTCAATCTCGATACCGGCACGGCAAGTGTCTTGATACACGATTATCAATTTCAACCAATTCTTCCACTCACATTTGGTGCAATAACAATGCCCAACTACACCACCACACTTACTGGTGAAAGCGTGGGCCTAATCCCCAATTAAAAGGCTCAGACGCCTCTCGAGGAAACACATGACTCAATCATTGACGCTTGTAGTGCTCAGTTCAGGGCTGACCAGTTTTAAGGAAATTCGCGCCGCGCTGTCGACCGATAGTCGCGCGCAATTGCTTGCTGGTGGAAACGACGCCGAGCAGGTCCAGGAAGAAATCGTCCGACTCAAGCCAAATGCGGCGATCATCACACTCGGCGCTAATCCCGACCAGGCAATCAAGCTCATCGAAAAACTCGTTACTCAGTGTCCGAACACAGCGATTATCTCAGCAGCGCAGAACGCTTCAGGAGAACTCATTCTGCAGAGTTTGCGCGCCGGCGCTCGTGAGTTCCTCAATCTTCCAATCAAACCGATGGAACTGAAGACGGTATTCGATCGCATCTCGGAAATATCAGTAAGCCATGTCGAGGCACCGAAGAAGCGCGGACGGATGGTCGCCGTCTTTTCAAGCAAGGGTGGGTGTGGTACGTCGTTTATCGCGACTAATCTCGCGGCTGCAATGTCATCGCGCACTATCCTCGTCGATCTAAACCTCCAGGCAGGCGATCTCCCTCTATACCTTGGTGTTGATCCGAAGTATTCAATCGCCGAAATAGTTGAGAACAGATCTCGGCTCGACGACGCGTTAATCGCGAGCTTTGTCACTCAATGCACCCCGCAACTCTCTTTATTGGCTGCTCCCAAGCAAGCTGATTCAGCTGATGAAATTGAGCCGGAGCACGTGTTCGCAGTTTTGCAGCGACTGCGAGAGTCGTTCGACTGCGTAGTTCTTGATCCGCAACATACATTCGACTCCATTACGCTCGCGGCGTTGGACCAGTCAGATGAAATCATCCTGGTCCTTTCATTGGATATTCCAGCCATTCGAAGCACCCAACGTTCGTTAGAGATATTTGATCGTCTCGGATATCCGCGTAAGAAGATTCGAATCGTTGTGAACCGTTGGAGCAAACAAATTGATCTTGACCTGCGACAAGTGGAGAAGTTTCTCGGCGAACCGGTGATCGGGTTTATTCCGAGCGATTATCAGACGACAGTCAATTCAATCAACCTGGGTACACCACTGCTCCAGTCGGAGCCCAACTCAAAGATCGCTCAAGAGATCAGACGTATCGCAACAAAAATTAACGATGGAGCGGAAGCGGTTTCAGAGGAACAGTCGCAGCCCCGTAAGAGCCTTTGGAATTCATTTCTGAAGCGTGGTTCAACAGCTTCTCGGTTGAATCTGCATCCATCACTTGAAAAAGTTAGTTAGAACCCTGACTGGAAGATAAAAAACAATGGCCCTCAGAGAACGACTCATAAAAGAACCGGGACTACCGGGAAGTCAACCTAATAACAATACGGAGCATGCTCCGCACAGTTTTCAGGAAATAAAGTCTCGTCTGCATCGGACGCTGATCAACCGGATGGACTTGACCAAGCTCTCCTCGCTTACACAGGAGCAAGCCCATGCCGAGGTAAGCCGCCTTGCGGAAACGCTGTTATCTCAGGATGCGATGCCTCTATCGGTCGCAGAGCGAGAACGTCTTGTTAATGATGTCCAGCATGAACTCTTCGGCTTAGGTCCGCTCGAACCCCTGCTGGCTGATTCAACGATCTCAGACATCCTCGTAAATTCTCATCGCACGATCTACATCGAGCGAAGGGGCAAGCTGGAGCGTACCGACGTTTCCTTCAAAGATGACGAGCACTTGATGCGCGTCATTGAACGGATCGTTTCGTCTGTTGGACGTCGAATTGATGAATCATCGCCAATGGTCGACGCGCGCCTTCAGGACGGATCTCGTGTTAATGCAATCATTCCCCCACTCTCCATCGATGGACCTGTGCTCTCGATTCGTCGCTTCGGTTCGGAACCATTAAGGATGGACAAACTCATCGAGTACAAAGCGCTCACCCGAGAGATCGCCGAAATGCTGCAGATGTGTGTTACGGCACGATTGAACACTTTGATCTCGGGCGGTACGGGTGCCGGAAAGACTACTCTCTTAAATGCATTGTCGGCTTACATCCCCGATACCGAACGCATCGTAACGATCGAAGACTCCGCTGAATTACAGCTGCAGCAGCCGCACGTCGTACGTCTGGAAACTCGACCTTCCAACAT
>Ga0068856_100004231_pt1 | contig 14328 bp, 14 predicted proteins | sample KBSCornC62_FD_66595 | JGI IMG/M metagenome (GOLD analysis project Ga0068856, IMG submission 66595) | Corn rhizosphere microbial communities from Kellogg Biological Station, Michigan, USA - KBS Corn C6-2 | ecosystem: Host-associated > Plants > Roots > Rhizosphere > Soil ...
TATCGAAAAAGAAAAAGAATCAAAATATAGTAAACCAATGAAAAGGAGAATGGCTGCTTTAGATGACCAGTTCAGAAGTAAGCTAATCGCAGGATAAAATCTTAAAAGCGATTTCCCTGCGCTAAGGACTACTTCCGCCCTCCTTCTAATTTTCTGAGCATATCTTTGCCGTTTTCATTATGCGGATTTAACTCAAGCGATTTTTTATAATTGCTTATCGCCAAAGCTTTGTTGCCTGCATTCATATAAGCCTCACCCAAACTGTCATAAGCATTGAAGGAATTAGGGTGTTGTTTCACATTTTCGGTAAATAAGCCGATAGCATCGTCGAGGTGATGCGCCCTTAGCTGGGTGTAACCACAATTGTTGAGGAAATCTTCTGTTGGGGCGATTTTATAGCCAAATTCAGCTGACAGCAGTTCAAAACGCTTTTCGACATCCTGGTATGAGAAACTTTCGCTGGTGTAATAGTCGATGAACCAATCTTTAAAAATAAACTTCAATCCATCAAAGAGACTTTTATAAGGTACCGAGAAATGATTTTCGTCCGGATACTTTTTGAGATCCCAGTTAAACCATGCAGGTGCATTATTTTTTAACTGCGCCGCCATCGCATCTACCTTTTGGGAATTTTCATTACCGATGGTGATAAAAAGCTTCCCGTTATGCGGGTGTGCGGTGCCCATCATCAATTTTACATCGGCCAGCATATGATCATTAACTCCTCCTATGGCCGGGCTGATCAGGATCATCGCCGGAAAAAGCTCCGGTTTTGTTTCCTTTACATATAACGCAAACAGACCGCCGAGAGAATGCCCCGCCAATATCCGATACGGAGTTACTCGATAGTGTGAATCGATATATGGTATAACCTCTTCTTCAATATACCTTAAAAAGCGCCCGGCGCCCGAGGTAGTTAAAACCGTTGCACTATCCGTTTCGAAGCTGTTCGCCTGGGGATGAATAGGAGTAAAATCCCGGCCACGGTCGACATTAGTAATACCCACCACAATCATTTCGGGGATCCTGTTGCGGTCATATCCTGCCAGGAAATCGGCCATCGCGGAAGCATGGCTGAAGTGACTATCGCCATCAAGCAGGTATAATACAGGATAAGTATTTGTTGTGCTATTATAATCAGCAGGAAGGTGTACCCAGAGTGTTCTGTCTTCCGACAATACTTTCGACCTTAATAAAATCGCTTTATCATTATGAACCGGCAACGAATCCAGTTGCGCTATAGCTAATTGGGGAATAGCGAATAATAGAGTTAACACCACGATTAAAGCGTAACAGCAGCTCGTAAGGTTATACCGGTTTCTCATTTATATAATAATGGAGCTATTTCTTATCCTGGCAAAGCTCTATCAAAACACCGTTGGCACTCCTGGGATGAACAAAACATACCAGTTTGTTATCGGCGCCTTCTTTGGGCTTGTCATTCAGCAATATGAAGCCTTCCGATTTTAAACGTTGCATCTCGGCTTCAATATCTTCCACATCAAAGGCTATATGATGCAGCCCCTCGCCCCTTTTTTCAAGGAAATGATTAATGACGCTATCAGGCGAAACAGCCTCGAGCAACTCTATTTTATTAGGCCCTGATTGCAGGAAAGCGGTTCTTACAGCCTCTGATTCAACCTCCTCAACCTTATAGATTTGGGTATTCAATAGCTTTTCATAAATCGCTCCCGCGGCCTTAATATCCTTTACGGCAATACCGATATGCTCGATCTTTTTCATTCTCAAATATTGCAAATAATTACGTTTAGCTGATTAATTCACCTTATTTTTAATGATTATAAATAAAAAGTTTACTTATCTTTGTACTGTTAAATATACACACGATGAATCTTCCAATATACCTGGATAATAATGCTACCACACCGATGGACCCAAGGGTGCTTGAGGCTATGATCCCTTATTTTACGCAAAAATTCGGGAACGCAGCCAGCCGCAACCACCCCTTTGGCTGGGTAGCTGAAGAAGCTGTTGACTATGCCCGCGAGCAGGTTGCAAAACTGATTGGTGCAAGCGAAAAAGAGATCATTTTTACATCCGGCGCCACCGAGGGCGATAACCTCGCTATCAAAGGCGTATTTGAGATGTATAAGGATAAAGGTAACCATATTATAACCGCGGTTACCGAACATAAAGCGGTATTGGACACTTGCAAACACCTTGAGAAATTAGGTGCCCGTATTACTTATCTCCCTGTAAAAGAAGATGGTCTGATCGATCTTGCTGAACTTGAGGCCGCTATGACACCTGAAACTATTCTGGTTTCTATCATGTATGGCAACAACGAGATCGGTGTTATACAACCGGTTCGCGAAATATCGGCGATTGCCCATAAACATGGCGCATTATTCATGACCGATGCGACGCAAGCAGTTGGCAAAATTCCCGTTGACGTAAATGCTGACGGTATCGACCTGTTGGCTTGTTCAGCGCATAAAATATACGGCCCTAAAGGCGTTGGCGCGTTATACGTTCGCCGTAAAGGACCAAGAGTAAAAGTTACCGCACAGATGGACGGTGGCGGCCACGAGCGCGGTATGCGTTCTGGAACGTTGAATGTTCCCGGTATCGTTGGCTTTGGTAAAGCTTGCGAACTGTGCCTGCAGGAAATGGAAAGCGAAGCAAAACGTTTATCAGCCATGCGCGATAGGTTACAAACTTCCCTCCTCGAACTGGAAGAAAGCTATGTAAACGGCAACCAGGAACATCGTTTACCGCATGTAGCCAACATTTCGTTCAAATATGTTGAAGGCGAAGGTTTGATGATGGCCATGAAAGATTTGGCGGTTTCATCAGGCTCAGCTTGTACCTCCGCTTCACTTGAGCCGTCATACGTATTAAAAAGTTTGGGCCTGTCAGACGATTTGGCACACTCTTCGATACGTTTTGGTTTAGGCAGGTTTACCACTGACGAGGAAGTGGATCATGCTATCAAGGTAACAAAATATGCTGTTACCCACCTGCGCGAACTTTCACCATTGTGGGAAATGTTTAAAGAAGGCATTGATCTAACCACTATTGAGTGGGCAGAACATTAATTTGATGTGCAAATTTGCGGATATGCAGATGTGCAGATGCCGCTTTAAATAGATATAGAGTTATAAAATTCAATCATTCATTAACTCACTAATTCAATAATTAAAAAGAGATGGCTTATTCAGATAAAGTAATTGATCACTACACCAACCCGCGCAACGTGGGTACTTTGGACAAAAGCAGCGCCAAGGTTGGAACCGGTTTGGTGGGAGCGCCTGAGTGCGGCGACGTGATGCGTCTGCAAATTCAGGTTGATGATAACAATGTGATTACCGACGCCAAGTTTAAAACTTTTGGCTGCGGTTCGGCTATTGCTTCATCGTCTTTGGCTACGGAGTGGCTCAAAGGTAAATCGATTGACGACGCGATGAAGATCGACAACATGGATATCGTTGAAGAGTTGTCGCTGCCGCCGGTAAAAATTCACTGCTCGGTATTGGCAGAGGATGCTATCAAAGCAGCAATAAACGATTACCGCGTAAAGAATGGCATGGCGCCAATCGAAGCGGCGAAGACACATCATTAATAGATGTGAGATATTAGATATGAGATGTGAGACTTATATCTAATTTGTTTTACCGATTTGAAGTTTAGGGTTGAGTTATTGTCTCAAATCTCAAATCTCAAATCTTAAATCTCAGAAATGGTAACAATAACTGATAAAGCGAAAGGTAAATTAGACGACCTGATGCAGGGTTCGGGTTTAGATAGCTCTTACTTTCTGCGGGTGTCAGTGAAGGGCGGCGGCTGTTCAGGTTTATCTTATAACCTCGATTTTGATAACGAGGAAAAAAAGGGCGACCAGTTTTTCGAAGACAAGGGCATACGCATGGCTTTGGATATGAAATCGTTCCTTTACCTTGCCGGAACCGAGTTGGATTTCAGCGACGGACTTAACGGCAAGGGCTTCAACTTCCACAACCCAAACGCTACACGTACCTGTGGATGCGGCGAAAGTTTTTCGGTCTGATATTTTTCTATTGATTTAATAAGTGACTACACCGATTTGGAGACTCCGGATCGGTGTATTTATTTTATACCATCAGCTAAATGAATTATCTTTATCGGTGTAATCCAATTATAAATAATGAATTCCGTAGCTGAGCGCAAGACTGTCCCGAGTTTAATCCGCAATGTAGTAGCCAACATCCATCCCGAAACCCACACTTTTTTGGTTCATAAAGTAAAGGAAGAGTGGGAGGAGATATCATATAAGGAAGCGCTTGAAAAGATAGACGCCATTTCGGCCTGGTTTCTCGAAATCGGTGTTAAAAAAGGTGACAGGTTGGCCCTAATTATAGATAATGGGCCCGACTATGTGTATTATGATCAGGCGCTACAGCAGATAGGCGCAGTAAATACATCGATCTACCCCACTCTTTCCGAAGCCGAAATAGAGTATATCCTTAATGATTCGGGAGCCAAGACTATACTTGTAGGTACGCCGTTTTTGATGCGAAAGGTTTATAGGGTGGCTAATAGCTGTCCAAATCTTATCCGGATTATTCTAGGCTTCGACGATTTTGAAAAATACAAAGACCGCGGTACTAACATGAATCCGGGGATCACTTGCTTAAATAATGTCATCGCTGAGGGAAGTAAGATGATCGACCAGTATCGCCATGCTATCAACAGTGCAAGAGAAGCAATATTGCCATCCGATTTATCATGCCTCATTTATACTTCGGGGACCACAGGCACTCCGAAAGGTGTAATGCTGACTCACTTTAACCTAACCGAAAACGTGAGGGCAAGTTTGGAGCAGATCCAGGTATTGGAGAAGACGGATAAATTTTTGTCGTTCCTGCCGTTGTCTCACGTATTTGAACGCACTGCTACCTATCATATCTCTTTATTTGAGGGTTGCACGATCGCCTTTTCACAAAGCCTGGAATTGCTGGCAAAGAACATGGGTGAAGTGAAACCGACCATCATGTGCTGTGTACCACGACTGCTGGAGCGTATCCACGATCGTGCAATGAAGAACGGAACATCAGCCGGCGGAGCTAAAACAAAGATATTTCTATGGGCCCTGGGTATTGGTCGCAAGTACAGGCTTAAACTTGAAGCAGGGAAAAGACCGGGTATATTGTTGCGTAATCAGCATAAAATAGCGGAAAAACTGGTATTCAGCAAAATTAAAGAGCGTACCGGCGGCCGCCTCAAATTCCTGATATCCGGAGGGGGTGCCCTGCCTAAAAACATCGGGGAATTCTTTGGCGATCTGGGTATCAAAGTTTTGGAAGGGTTTGGCCTAACTGAAACTTCGCCGGTAATGGCCGTTACCGAAAATGAACGTGTTATTTACGGCACTGTTGGTCGCATTATTCCGCGTATCGAGGTTGGTATACAAAATGTTGACACCAGACACATCTACACCATTCAAACCCATGAGTCGTTCAAGCCCGAATTTCAATCGGAAGAGGGCGAAATTATTGTTCGTGGTCATTGCGTAATGAAGGGCTATTGGCACAAACCAGAGGAAACCGCCAATGTAATTGACATCGATGGCTGGTTCCATACCGGCGATATTGGGCGTTTTTACAAAGGCAACCTCCAGATAACCGACCGTTTGAAGAACATGCTGGTGAATGCCTATGGCAAGAACATCTACCCGACGCCAGTTGAAAACACTTATCTGAAAAGCAGCAGGATTGAACAGGTATTCCTAATTGGCGACAAACGTGAGTATATAACAGCCATTATTGTACCCGCCCGAGAAGTATTGCAGGAGACCTTCGATCTGAGCAACGAGTTTTTCGAGCAGCCTGCAATGTTTATTGAAGACAAGGAAATTGTCGATTGGGTCGGTGAGGATATCAAGCGTCTCTCAAATGAGCTGGCAAAGTTTGAGCGCATTAAAAACTTCAAAGTAAAACGGACTCCTTTTAGCATGGATGAAGGTGAGGTAACACCTACTATGAAAGCCAAGAGGAAAGTGATCGAGAAAAAATATGCTGATGCTATAGACCAGATGTATCTGCAGGAGACAGAAGCTGATTAAAAGCCTGATTTCTTACCAGGGACTTATACCCGTCTGCGGACTATTATCATCACTAAAATAACCTCCGGTCGGCCCATCGTCGTCAATAGTAGCATACTTCACAATGCGTTGTGCGGCATCCTCAACAGTACCCGTTCCGCGATGCTGATTGAAATCAGTAGCGGTATAACCTGGGTCAACAGCATTTATTTTAAATGGCGTATCGCGAAACTCATATGCCAATGCGATGGTGTAGGCATTCAACGCCGTTTTAGAAGGCCCATAGGCAGCGCCTTTAAATTTATAATATTTCCAGGTTGGATCACTGTGTAAGGCAAGCGACGCCAGGCCCGAGGTCACGTTAACAATACGTGGCGCTTCAGAGTTTTTGAGTAAATCGAGAAATGCCTGTGTTACCTCGATAGTGCCGAAAAAGTTGATATTAAATACCTCACGTATTGTTTTTGGACTGATCAGCGATGGTGTTGGATCGCCATCGCCGCGGATACCAGCGTTGTTGATCAAAACATCGAGTGAGGTTATGCGACTGCCGAGCTCCTTTCTTGCTTCAATTACCGAACCAGAGTCATTAACGTCAATTACGACGAGTTCGACCTCGGCGTAACCTTCGGCATTCAATTTGGCGATGGCTTCCTCGCCTTTCTGCTTGTCCCTGCTGCCCAGGTAAACAAAATAACCAGCTTGTAACAATTGTCGCGCTGTTTCAAAGCCTATGCTTTTATTGGCGCCTGTGATGAGTACTGTTTTCATAAAGAAGAAGATACGCAAGTTTACAAATCATAAACTCAATAAGCATGCCCTGCAACTCATAACTACGTAAAATTTCATATTTTTGCAGCCTTATTATTAGCTATGAGTATTGTACTATCCGAACAGGAAATTATCCGCCGCGAATCATTACAGCAATTGCGTGAACTGGGCATCAACCCTTATCCCGCTGAAGCATATAAAGTGACCGCATTTGCAAAGGATATCAAAGATAACTTTAACCCGAACGCTCCTGAGGCATTCCAAAACGTGGTTCTGGCAGGCCGCATCATGAGCCGCCGTATCATGGGCAGCGCTTCATTTGCCGAGCTGCAGGATTCAACCGGCCGTATACAGGTGTACCTGAAACGTGATGATATCTGTCCAAGTGAAGATAAAACACTTTACAATACTGTATTTAAAAAGCTATTGGACATCGGCGATTACATCGGTATAAAAGGGTATGCCTTCATCACCCAAACCGGCGAGCTTTCGGTTCACGTGACCGAAATGACGCTGCTTTCAAAGTCGATTAAACCATTGCCGGTAGTAAAACGCGAAGATGACGGCACCATTCACGACGGCTTCACCGATCCGGAATTGCGTTATCGCCAGCGCTATGTCGATCTGACCGTTAACCCGGAGTTCAAACAGATATTCATCAACCGCACCAAAGTGATCAGCACAATGCGCGATTACTTCAACAAGCAAGGCTGGATGGAAGTAGAAACCCCTATCCTGCAGCCTGTTCATGGTGGCGCGGCGGCCCGTCCGTTTAAAACGCATCATAATACACTGGATATGGAGCTTTTCCTCCGCATCGCGAATGAATTGTACCTAAAGCGTTTGATCGTTGCAGGCTTTGATGGCGTTTACGAATTTGGTAAAATGTTTCGCAATGAGGGCATGGACCGTACACACAATCCTGAGTTCACCTCAATGGAGATCTACGTAGCCTATAAAGACTACATCTGGATGATGGAAATGGTAGAAAACTGCCTCGAGGAAGTGACCAAAGCGGTTCACGGTGTTCCGGTAGTGCAGGTTGGTAATAACGAGATCAATTTTGCAGGTCCTTATGAAAGATTGTCGATGTACGAGTCGATACATAAGTATACGGGTATCGATGTTTCGGCTATGGACGAAGCAGCTTTGCTTAAAACCTGCGCCGAACTGGGTATCGAAACTGATGCAACCATGGGCAAAGGCAAGCTGATCGACGAAATATTCAGTGCCAAAGTTGAGGCAAACCTGATTCAGCCGACCTACATCACCGATTACCCTATCGAGATGACGCCGCTTGCAAAAAAACACCGCAGCAAAGAGGGCCTGGTTGAGCGTTTCGAACTGTTTGTAAATGGCAAGGAAATAGCTAATGCCTATTCTGAATTGAACGACCCAATCGATCAACGTGCACGTCTCGAAGAGCAATTGATCCTGGCCGGCCGTGGTGACGAAGAAGCTATGGCGATGGACGATGATTTCCTGCGCGCTTTGGAATACGGCATGCCGCCAACTTCCGGCCTGGGTATCGGTATCGACCGGCTTGTAATGCTTTTAACCAATCAACATACTATCCAGGAAGTATTGTTCTTCCCGCAAATGCGCCCTGAAAAGAAAGCCAAAGTAGCTTCTGCAGCTGATTTCGTTGAAATCGGTGTACCAGCTGAATGGGTGCCGGTACTTAATAACATGGGCTTCAATACTATCGAGTCTTTAAAAGCTGCTAACCCCAATAAGGTATTCAATGACCTCGGCGGAATGCGCAAGAAGATGAAGATGGAGATACCGCTGCCGGCGAGAGAAGTTGTGTTGACCTGGTTCGAATAGTTAGTTGGCAGTTACCGGATTGCAGTTTGCAGCGTTTTTTTGAAGTATAATTGCCAACTGCAAACCGTTAACCGCAAACTGATAACAATTTGTTAATAAAATCATAAAACAAATAAAACTTTTGTATCAGATTGTCTGTATAACTTTATAATTACACAAGTTATGCAAACATTATGACTAACTCGATATTGGAAATCACTGAGAGCGAATACCTTATAAAACTAAATAGGAGTACGTTTGACCTGTCGTTTATAAGAAGTCTGCTAAAAATGGTTGAGGTGGCGAACCCTGCATCTGACGATTATATCACTGAAAGATATTCATCACCCAAACAGAGCCACTCTTCGGAGCCCGACTATTACAGCTCGATTGAAGAAAAATAGGCTTTAAAATTTATCTTTTTAAAGCCTATTTTTTTGTTATTAATATTGGCGATAACCGCCGCGCACTACCTGCTTATCCATTTGGGCCATCTGCGCCTTCAGCATTTTTATTTGCTCTGACAAGAGTTTGTTCTTGTCGTCCTTCTGCGCTTCCTGCAAGTACATTTGTGCTTCGCGTTTGTTGCGTTTGGCCATTGCTATACCCGCAAGGCTTAGCTTTGCAAGGGCAATGTTATGCGACATCTTCATTCCCAACTGCAAAGATTTCTTAAAGAATTTTTCTGATTTCAGTGGCGCTTTACGCGATTCCATGAGTCCCAGCAACAAATTGTAATAACCATGCTGGTTTTTATTCAGCTGTTTTTCATAGTTGGTCAGTTTGCCTAGCCACTGCTCCGCTTTGTCCATATTTTCTTTGCGCATGTAAAACTGCGCTATGATCATATTCTCGTTGAAGAAATAAGTCAGCAGGACTAATCCGCCGATGAAAAACACCAGGATTCCCCAACCCCAGATACCAAACACACACATGGCTACGCCTGCTGCTGCAATAACGCAGGATATAATGAGCCTAACAATATTTGACATATATTTTGAACTTAAAAATAGAATGCAAATATCCGTTTATTTGTACTTTTAACCAACTCTGTTTTAATATTTATGGCGATTGATTTGGAGCCCTCATGGCTCGAGGTTTTACACGAAGAATTTGATAAAAATTACATGGTAAACCTCCGCGAATTCCTGAAAACGGAAAAGGCGGCAGGTTATAAAATATATCCCAAGGGCAGCGATATTTTTAATGCATTCAGTAAAACACCATTCGATGAATTAAAGGTTGTAATCATTGGCCAGGACCCCTATCATGGTGCAAACCAAGCGCATGGTTTGTCATTTTCTGTACAAAAGGGCATTACTCCGCCCCCATCGCTCAAAAATATTTACAAAGAACTTTTAACTGACATTCCAGGTTTTGCTATCCCAAGCCACGGAGATTTAACTGAATGGGCAGAACAAGGAGTACTTTTATTGAATGCCACCTTAACGGTTAGAGACAGCACCCCGGCATCGCATCAGAAAAAAGGCTGGGAAGAATTTACCGATCAAGTGATCAAAACGATCTCTGAGAAAAAGGAAGGTATCGTGTTTATCTTATGGGGTAGCTACGCCCAGGCCAAGGCGGAACTTATTGATCAGAAAAAACATTTCATTATCAAGTCGCCGCATCCATCACCCTTTTCAGCTGATCGTGGATTTTTTGGTTCCAAGCCATTTTCTAAAACGAATGCGATTTTGGCAAAAGAGGGCAAAAAGCCAATTGACTGGCAGATTCATTAAATGTGCAAATTTCAAATGTGCAAATGTGCGGATTACTAGCTAAACATTTGCATCTGCATATTCGCACATCTGCACATTAATATTCAAGCGGCACAATTGGCTCCTTCTTGCTGGTAGACATGATCATCATGGTTTGGAAAGTTTTTACAACCGGGATACGGCTGATCTTTTCCATGATGAGTTGCTCATATGATTTGATGTCTTTGACGTAAACCTTAAGCAAAAAGTCACATTGGCCAGTTACGTGGTGGCATTCTGTCACCTCTTTGATTTTCTGAATTTCGTCGAGGAAAACCTGTATGGTGTTATTCTTATGAAAATCGAGCGATACCTGGATAAAGGTCTTAATACCCAAGCCAAGTTTTTCCTCATCAACCAATGCGTGATAACTCTTTATGTATTCAGCATTTTCCAGCTTGCGCACACGCTCAAGTGTTGGTGCAGGCGAGAGGCCTATTTCGTTCGAAAGTTGCAGATTGGTTATCCGGCCATTTTCCTGTAAAATGCGCAGTATCTGCAAGTCTATTTTGTCAAGTTCAGCAGCCATTATGATTACAAATATAGTTTTTCATCCCTTTGCAGAATAAAATTTTTCAAAAAACTAATCATACCGAATAAATTTTTCTCAAATTTTTAGACTAATCTAAATTTTTTATTAGATTTGCTTAAATGAATACGTTCACCGAGGAGAATTATCTCAAAGCCATCTACCATCTTTCGATAAAAGAAGAGAGTGTGAGCACTAATGAAATAGCGGCTTCGCTTAGCACCAAAGCTGCATCTGTAACCGATATGCTAAAGAAGCTGGCCGAAAAAGGGCTCATCAACTACACCAAATACCAGGGCGTAACCCTTACTGCTTCCGGCGAGAAAGTGGCGCTGAATATTATTCGCAAGCATAGGCTTTGGGAATATTTCCTGGTTGAAAAGCTAAATTTCAAATGGGACGAAGTGCATGATGTCGCCGAGGAGCTGGAACATATCTCGTCAAAAGAATTGGTAGACCGGCTCGACGATTTTATGGGTAACCCAAAATATGATCCGCATGGCGATCCTATACCGGACCGGAACGGCAAATTCAAAGCTCACGAGTTAAAACCTGTTTCTACTATGGAGGTTAATCATACAGGTGTAATTTCTGGTGTAAGAGAACATTCGCCCGCATTTTTGCAGTACCTCGAGAAACAGCAACTGGTAATAGGCAAAAAGATAAAAATCGAGGAGATAAACAGTTATGATCATTCTGTTATACTATCAGTCGAAGATAAAAGAGTCCATATTAGCCGCGAGGTTGCCAACAATCTGCTTATAGCCTTATGAATACCGAACATGCCCAATCTCTTGGCAACGTCCATAGCTCCGTAAATACTGAAAATAAAGCCGGCTGGCGCCGGTTGCTCGCCTTCCTGGGACCGGCCTACCTGGTTAGTGTAGGTTATATGGACCCTGGCAACTGGGCAACCGACATCGCGGGTGGGAGCGCCTTTGGTTACCAATTGATATGGGTGTTGTTTGTGTCCAATCTTATCGCCCTGCTTTTGCAATCATTAAGCGCGCGGCTGGGAATTGTACGCGGGCTCGATCTGGCGCAGGTTTCCAAAAACACCTACCCCCGAACGATCAATTTCTGTCTCTATATCCTGGCGCAAATAGCCGTGATTGCCTGCGATCTGGCTGAAGTGATAGGCATGGCCATCGGTTTAAACCTGCTTTTTCATTTGCCGCTGATATGGGGTGTATCGTTAACCCTCACTGATACTATCCTGATGCTTTTTTTGATGAACCGGGGAATGCGAAAACTGGAATTGTTCATCATTTCAATGATATCTGTCATTGGTCTCTCCTATCTGGTCGAAATGTTCATCGTTAAGCCCGATGTGGTGGGTATCGTTAAGGGGTTTGTGCCAAATAATCTTTTTAGAGGCGACAAAAAAAGCCACGAAATACTGTATATCGCAATCGGTATTATTGGCGCCACGGTAATGCCGCATAATCTCTATTTACACTCGTCGCTGGTGCAAACGCGTAAGATCAACCGTTCCGACGAAGGTCTGCGGGCTGCAATCCGTTTTAATTTATTTGATACCTCTATTGCATTAAATCTTGCTTTTCTTGTTAATGCCGCTATTCTCATACTTGCCGCCGGAGCATTTTTCAGGAATGGCTATTTCCAGGTAGCGGAAATACAGGATGCCTATAAGTTGCTCGAGCATATTTTCGGTTCGCTGGCGCCGGTACTGTTCGCAGTTGCGCTGATTGCGTCAGGACAAAGTTCAACCATTACCGGCACGCTTGCTGGCCAGATCATCATGGAGGGACATATTAACTTACGCATAGAGCCATGGATGCGTCGCTTGCTTACGCGACTGATGGCTATTGTACCGGCTGTGTTTACTATTGTTTTTTGGGGGCAAAACGGCCTTGGCAGCCTGATTATCCTGAGCCAGGTAGTGCTTAGTTTGCAGTTAGGTTTTGCCGTGATTCCGCTTATTCATTTTGTTTCTGATCGTAAACGGATGGGTAAATTCGCTATTGGCCCGTTGACAAAGACGATGGCCTGGTGCTGCGCAATTCTTATTTTGGGATTGAACGGGAAGTTGGTATTCGATCAAATTAAAGAATGGGCGCAACAATCACCCAATGCTGCTATCTGGATGTATGTGATTGTAGTACCTGTCACGCTGGCTATTGCTTCTTTGCTAGTCTACGTATTCTTCCGGCCATTGCTATTTAAGCACCGCGATCAGCCTGCACGAGTGCCTCACGGCCTGGCTACAATGATCACCGACCTTACGGCAATTGCTTACAAAAATATCGGTATCACCATAGATTTCTCGCACAATGACCGGGACTGCATCCGGCATGCGATTATGCAGGGCGGCAAACATGCTCGTTATACGCTCATACACGTTGTAGAAACCGCTGCGGCGATATATTATGGCACCGAGGTATTGGACCATGAAACGCAAAGCGACGCTGACAACCTGGATAAATATGTGCAATCGATGATTGAGAAAAATTATCACGCTAAAGGGCTTATTGGCTTCGGCAGTCCGGCAAAATCGATAGCCCAGATTGTTAAAGACGAAAATATCGACTTCCTGGTGATGGGCTCACATGGGCATAAGGCATTTAAGGACCTGATCTTCGGTACCACGGTTAATACTGTTCGGCACAAGGTCAATGTTCCGGTTTTGGTTGTAAAACCGGCCGCGATGATCGTACAATAGGCCCCGAAAATAATTCGCATATTTGCAGGATAATGAGCCAGCAGGATCTATATATAAAAAATAAACGGGCCTATTTTGAGTATACCATACTCGACAAATACACCGCCGGTATTAAATTACTGGGCACCGAAATTAAATCGATACGTGAGGGCAAAGCTAACCTGGCTGACGCCTTCTGCACGTTTATCGATAATCAGCTCTATGTGCGTAATTTGCATATATCCGAATATTCGCATGGTTCATTCTACAATCACGAAGCTAAGCGTGATCGTGTATTATTACTCAATAAAAAAGAACTCAAAAAACTTCAGACCCGTGGGGAAGAAAAAGGACTTACCATAGTACCTCTTGCTATGTTTATCAGCGACCGGGGATTTGCTAAATTAGAGATCGGCCTCGCTCAGGGTAAGAAAACTTTTGATAAACGGGAATCTATAAAAGAACGGGACACGAAAATTGAGATGGATCGGGCGATGAAACGATAGTTTGCAGTTTTAGGTTGGCAGTTGGAAGTTAATTTCTGCAAACCGCAAACTCAAAACTGCCAACTGGATTCTACCACGCTTTATCCCCAACTAAAGGAACAAACCTGAAGGTATCCAAAATGTGTTTCTCGTAATCGTTATCTCCCGTTTTAAGCACAGTAACCATCTTTTGAGATTCTTCATCGCCTACGGGGATAACCAATATGCCACCCACTTTTAATTGCCTAAGCAGCTCGTCAGGGACGGTTGGAGCA
>Ga0068856_100004236_pt1 | contig 14325 bp, 10 predicted proteins | sample KBSCornC62_FD_66595 | JGI IMG/M metagenome (GOLD analysis project Ga0068856, IMG submission 66595) | Corn rhizosphere microbial communities from Kellogg Biological Station, Michigan, USA - KBS Corn C6-2 | ecosystem: Host-associated > Plants > Roots > Rhizosphere > Soil ...
GTACTCGGTCGCGCGGCCCCATGAGTCGTTGCCTGCGCTTTCGGCAGGATAAGTTGCCATGGCAATACATTTGCGGCCCGAAGGCAGGTTAACCTCTGCTGCATCCCAGATAAATGCTTTTGAAGCGGCCCAGGCAATGTCGCGGCTATTTTGCATTTTAAAATGCCAGGTTTTGGTACCAGTCGCCTTATCATTCTGGCCAACTTCCTCAGGCTTGGTAATCATCACTGTCTTGTCACTGTTACGAGCTTCGGTCAAACGAGCTTGCTGTGTAGCGGTTAACACTTGTGCACCGTTTTGCAGGTCGCCGGAACCTACAACCAACATGTTGGCAGGAGCAGTGATGAAATAATCATAGTCGCCGTATTCACAGTAGAATTCGCCCAGGCCCATGTAGGGCAGAGTGTTCCAGCCTTCTACATCATCATATACGCACATGCGTGGGTACCACTCGGCAATCTCATAAACATAACCGGCTTTAAATTTCTTGCGGCCCATACGGTCGGCGCCGTACATCGGGATTGCAAAACTGTATTTTATCTTCAGTTCAATTTTTGCACCGTTAGCAGCCATTGGTTCTTTCAACCGTACCTGCATACGAGCATCGGTGATAACCGGCTCCGTGCTATATGATTGTTTATCATAAACAACAGCTACTGATTCGATATGATAGCCGCCTTTGCTGAAACCTTTAACATCGAAACGATCACCGGCCATTGGGGTGGTCATCCAGCCGCGTGAACCCGGTTTAAACAGGTTCTGGTCAAGCTGCAGCCACAGGTGGTCGAGTTTGTCAGGGCTGTTATTGGTATAGGTAATGTTAACCTCGCCGGTTATGGTGGTATCCTGCTGACCTTCGTTTAATGAAGCGTGGATAACATAATCGGCACGGTTTTGCCAGTAATGTGCGCCAGGCATGCCATTGGCCGAACGGGTCTCGCCGCTGGTAACGGGCCACGTAATAGGGCCGAAAGTTTCCTGGTGATCGTATTTAATTGAATCGGCCGTTTGTGCAAACACATTTGCCGATAATAACATCGTAAAGCAAAGCCCTGCAAAATGTCTTAGTTTAAATTGGTTCATTATTTTTTGAGAATTTGGGCACAAAGAAACCAAAATTATCCGAAGGATGTTAATCTGTTGTCCTTAAATATTGAAAATGTGACAATTGCACATTTTAGGATGCCAGACCGAAAGCATAAACTTTGGGATGTATGAATTAATCGTGTTGAATTTTTATATTTTTGTTATATGGAATCTATATTGATACGTCCGGAAAGTACTGAGCAGTTGAAAACAGTAAAGGCAGTTCTAAAAGCATTGAAAGTGCCATTTGAACCGCAGTCTGATGTTTTTCCGCCTCATGTATTGAATAATATCAAAGATGGCATTAAGCAATATGAAGATGGCCAGCCAATTTCCCTTGAGGAATTTGCGAACAGACATTTACCAACGCATGAACTTTATTGTAAAGTTCAGTCCAAGAGCCGAAGAAACCTATGACGCCATTGCGACCCAACTTCGGCAACGATGGGGCGAAAAATTTGTGGTGAAGCTGGAAGTTAAAATGCGAAAAAATCTTAGTCTCATTTCATCGTCCCCTATTCATATCCGATCATCGAAGAAACTACCGAAGTGCGAAGATCTGTACTTCATAAAAACTGCTCTATGTTTTACAAAGTATACGAAGGGGTTATTTTGATCATTTGTTTTTGGGATAATCGCCAGGATCCCTTATTACTTTTCTAATTGCTCGATATATTAACAACTATAGTGGCCCCAAAATGGTGGTTTACATACCTCGCTACTGCGATGTAGTTAATGTTCCAATTTTGCATCAAACATATATCTATGAATCGCCTCGCCAACTCTGCCTCTCCATATCTTCTACAACACGCCAATAACCCTGTCGACTGGTATCCATGGGGCGCTGAAGCATTACAAAAAGCGAAAGACGAAAATAAACTGATCCTGGTGAGTATAGGCTACTCAGCCTGCCATTGGTGCCACGTGATGGAACATGAAAGCTTTGAGGATGAAAAAGTAGCAGCGGTGATGAACGAATATTTCGTCTGCATCAAAGTTGATCGCGAAGAACGGCCAGACATTGATCAGATATATATGTCAGCCGTGCAACTGATGACCGGTCGCGGAGGCTGGCCGCTTAATTGCATATGTCTGCCAGATCAGCGGCCCATTTACGGCGGTACCTATTTCCGCAAAAACGATTGGGTGAGCCTGCTCTTCAACCTGGCCGATTTTTATAAGACTAAGCCAGACGAGGCTGAAGACTATGCTGTTAAGCTAACCGATGGTATCAGTAAATATGAGAGCTTTATACCGGTAACAGAGGAGAAGCAATATACCAAAGAGGACCTGGAAGAGGTCGTCCGCAACTGGCAGCGCCATTTTGATAGAATTGAAGGCGGGATCGGTCAGGCTCCTAAATTCCCGATGCCTAATAACTGGCAGTTCATGATGCGTTATGCGCATTTGATGGAGGATCAAAACATTGCTGGCCAGGTGAAGTTAACGCTTCATAAAATGGCCCTTGGTGGTATTTATGATCACGTGGGCGGCGGCTTTGCACGCTATTCGGTAGACGGACGCTGGCATGTGCCGCATTTTGAGAAGATGTTGTATGATAATGCGCAATTGCTGAGTGTATATGCTGAGGCATCGGTTTGGAATAATGATCCTTTATACTTCAAAGTTGCAGATGAGATTATAAGTTTCGTAAAACGCGAACTCACATCACCAGAGGGTGGCTTTTACTCGGCATTGGATGCTGACAGCGAAGGGGTTGAAGGGAAGTTCTATACGTTTACCAAAGAAGAAACAGAGGCAATCCTGGGCAACGAAACCGAGCCTTTTTGCATCTATTATAATATAACCGACGATGGTAATTGGGAAGAAGAGGAGACCAATGTGCTGTTCAGGAAGGATACTAATGAGCAATTGGCTTCAAAACTAGGATTAAGCGAGGCCGAACTGATTGCCAAAGTCGATAGTGCGCGTCAAAAGATATTTGAATACAGGAGCAAACGTGTTCGGCCGGGATTGGATTACAAAATTCTGGCATCGTGGAATGGATTGATGCTCAAAGGGCTTTGCGACGCATACCGGGCCTTTGATAAACCCGAATACCTTGAGCTGGCTTTGAAAAATGCGGATTTCATTGCCGGAAACTTAATATGCGATGACAATAAATTAAGCCGCATCTTTAATAAGCAAAGCAAAGAATGGAGCGGGGCGTTTTTGGATGATTACGCAAACGTGGTCGATGCTTTTATTGCTCTTTATGAAGTTACTTTTGACGAACAATGGCTCAATACAGCCAAAACTTTAACCGAGGTTGCGATCGATTTATATTATGACGATGCTAACGGTATGTTCTTTTACACAGGCAAAGATGACGAACAACTAATAGCTCGTAAATCAGAGATCATGGATAGCGTTATTCCGGCCTCTACCTCTGTAATGGGTCATAATTTGAAAAAGCTGGGTTTGTTTTTTGATGAAGAGCGATATGTCGCCATCGCATCGCAGATGCTCAATAATATAGCTCCGCAGATAGCCAAATATGGTTCATCATTCTCCAACTGGGCCTCGCTTATGCTAAACGAAGTGTTTGGCCTGTATGAAGTTGCCATTACCGGAAACGAGCATCAAAGAATGCGCGCCGGTTTTGAGAAAAATTATGTTCCTAATAAAATAATGTTGGGAGGTAAGCAGGGAAGTTTACCTTTGCTGCAAGGCAGGTTAGCCGACGAAACAAGGATATTTGTTTGCAGGGATAAAACCTGTGGCCTGCCTGCCACAAATATTGAAGAAGCTTTAAAACAAATCACTAATTAGATACTTTTCATAAAAAAGAGAAAAATGAAGATCGAACCACAAAAAGTAGTGTCATTAACCTACGACCTGTATGTAGAGGACGAAAATGGCAAAGAGGGTTTAGTTGAAAGCGCTACTGAAGAGCAGCCTTTGACATTTTTATTCGGCGCCGGCCAGATGCTGCCCAGGTTCGAAGAAAACCTGAGTACTTTGTCTACCGGTGATAACTACGATTTCCGTCTTTCGGCCGAAGATGCATATGGCAACTATGATGAGGAAGCTGTTGCAGATTTACCGTTGTCAATGTTTGCGAATACCGATATGCCAGGCATAGGAAGCGTACTGCCTTTGCAAGACAATCAGGGCAACCGTTTCCAGGGCAAAGTGGTATCAATAGGCGAGGATTCAGTAATTGTTGACCTCAACCACCCGATGGCAGGGCAGGAGTTACACTTCAACGGTAAGATTTTAAACGTTCGTCCGGCAACACCGGAAGAATTATCGCACGGCCATGCACATGGTCCGGATGGGCACCACCATCACTAAAAGAGGAATTTCGAATTTCCAATATCGAATTTCGAAGTACACTTCGATGTTAATCATTCGATATTCGGTGTTTGATATTCAAATCAATAAAAGTCTAGCCCCCCGTCATCAGTTACACGGCAATTAATCAAGATGCGACTGATGACGGGTTTTTTATTCACTGTAGCCGGTATAAATTGCTTGTCTTCCTCCTTAAATAAGTTTAGGGAAAGATTAAAGGTTTGTTCATATCCGAACCCCATTACGTGAACTTTATAATCAGCCAGGCGCCCCATCGGACTTATGAGCAATTCGATCTGGGCAAAAAAATATGACGCATCGCCCCAGTTTAATACAAAAGGTACTTTAAATGCAGTTAAATAGGGTAAGTAGCCATAATACCGCCCCCCAATTTTATAAGGCTTGGTAGTCTTGTCAGTGTCCGTTAGTTTTCTGTCGACGTAATATCGCATTGGAGACCTGACATTTTCAAATGCCTCGTATTCAATGCTGTCCTTGTCGAAATTATAAACCTCGTAGGTAGCTCCCCTCGGGTTATAATAACGCCAAATTCCTATTCTTTTACCTTTTGAATAATAACCAAGCGCTATAAGTTTTTTGCGGTGGTAAAATGCCTGGTATAACCCGTCTTTGGTATCAGGACTGGTTGGTAACACATGATAATTTTCGGTTACATTGTCGGCAATACGATCCTTCTTCACGGGGTTGTCCTGGGGGAAACAATCTGTCGCACAGAAAAGAGCCAAAACAAAAAATAAAATAATTTTATAAGGCATATTAGCTTAGCAATATACGCATCTTTATGCCAAAATCACAAACAGGGCTGATGCCTGGGAAGTGATTCCTGACGAATACTGTATATTTTGAATTATAAAATTTTGATATGGATGTTTATACCGAAAACCCAAACTACAAGCCGGTCAGCTTTTCATCGACGACGATAACTGAGCTGATGATACCTTCCTATTCCAATTTTGGCGGCAAGATACATGGCGGTATCATCCTCTCATTGATGGACAAAGTAGCCTACGTTTGCGCGGCTAAACATGCGGGTAATTATTGTGTCACTGCCTCTATCGATACCGTCCATTTTTTGCAGCCCGTTGAAGTTGGCGACTTGGTTTCACTAATGGCATCCGTAAATTACGTTGGCAAGACTTCGTTGGTGGTAGGCATCAGGGTGATCTCCGAAAATATTAAGACAAACACCATATCCCACACCAACACCAGTTACTTTACGATGGTTGCCAAAGATGAAAATAACCAGCCGGTTCAGGTGCCAGGATTGATCCTCGAAGACCGCACCCAGGTAAGACGTTTTCTTGAGGCTCGCAGCCGCAGGCAGCTCAAACATAATTACAAACACGAAACCGAAAAGATAGTAATGCCCGAAGATGAGGAGATTTGCCGGGAAATGCTTGTCGGAGAGCGTTGTACCATTGCCAGCTAGCGCTTTTTATCTTATACTTGCACAACATTTACAGTCTTTTTCACGTATTGAGAAGCTCTATGAGGCTTTTTTGGGCTCTGGTCCTACTAACATTGGTGCAAACGACAGTTTTTGCGCAAACGGCACCGCTTTCGTCAGCTTCAATCCAGTCTATAAAAAGCATTGACAGTCTTAATAAACTTTCCTTTAATATCTACCTCGAGTCGCCAGATTCAGCCCGTGGTATTGCCGAAAAAGCGCTTATTCTGTCCGAGCAGACCAAATATGCCCAAGGAATAGGCAACAGTTTTTACAATATCGGTCATGTTTACTGGTCGCAATCATATTATCCAATTGCCCTTATCTATCTCAACAAGGCGTTAATTTATATTCCTCAGAGCGATAGCCTGCTTTTGTCAAGCTGCTATACCATGATTGGCCGCACCTATTCTGATCTGAAGAATTACCGGGTGGCCATGGAAAACTTTGAAAAGGCAATTAAATATGCCAACGGTGATCCCATTCGGGTTGCCGATGTTTATGGCGAGCGGGCGCTGGTTTACCGCAGGCAGAACAGGTATAATGAGGCTATTGCTGAAGCCAGGCGAGCGCTGGCGCTTACCAAAAAACGACAGGATGCAAGCAATACCGCGATTTTGTACAGCCGGCTAAGTACTGCATACAGGCTCACTGGTAGATTCAAAGAGGCTCTTACTTATTCTGATACTGCTTACGCAAAAAGTTTTAGCTCGCACAACCGTCGTTTAAGGGCAGGCACCGATATCGAGTACGCACAGATATATAATGATCTGAACGACTATGACAGAGCCATATTTTACGCAAAGCGGGGCTTGGCATTAGCCGATAGTTTGGGTGTAATTGACATGATTTCTCAGTCTTACCAGGAATTGATTAGTAGCTATGAAGGTAAAGGCGACCTGCAAACTGCAATGAAATATCAGAAGCAGAATAACCAAATGCAGGATAGCCTGAATGATTTTAACAAGAGCCGTAATGCGGAGCTGATACAGGACTATTTCAGGCTCGACAAGCGATTGAGTGATATGGCCGACCTGGAACGCAGCAACGAACAAAACAGGGAAATGGTAAAATCGCAGCGTGCAACCATTTTTACACTGGCCGCTTCGTTGTTCATAGTGATGATATTGCTGGGTGTCACATTCTATTTTTATAAACAGACAAAAATGTTCAGTCAGCAACTGAACGACCAGAACGAATGGTTGCTGAAACAAAAACAGCTGATTGAGGCCCAAAAGGCTAACCTGGAAGTGGTTAGCGGAGTTAAAGATAAACTGCTCGCTGTTATTGCACACGATTTGCGTACGCCGATGGCTAACCTTCGCGGTGTTACCGAAATGTTCAATATGGATTACCTTACCAACGACGAGGTACGCACGCTGATGAAAGATATCAACCCAATTGTGAAAAGTGCCGAAATGACATTGTCAAACCTGCTCGAATGGGCGGGCAGCCAAATTAAGGGCCGCAATGTAAACGCCTCGCGCCTGGACATTTTTCTATTGGGGGTCGAGATGGAGCAGATATTCAATCACTTGCTGCAGAAGAAAAGTATCGAATTTGTAAACCATGCCAGTCCGGGCCAATCTGTTCTGGCTGATGAAAATCATGTCAAAGTGATTTTGCGTAATCTTATAAGCAATGCCATTAAATTCACCGATGCTAATGGGCACGTGATCCTTAGTTCGGAGCTAAAGGACGATAAAGTTATCATCTGCGTCGAAGACAATGGTAAAGGGATGACCGAGCACGAGATTAGCCAACTCTTCAGGTTTCAAACACACTTCTCACAGCGAGGCACCCAGGGCGAAAGCGGCACCGGTATTGGCCTGATGCTTTGCAAGGAACTGGTTGAACTTAATGGTGGTAAGGTTTGGGTTGAATCAAAACCCAATAAAGGCAGCAAATTCTATTTCAGTCTGCCACTGAACGCGGAGTATGCTTAATAGTCTGAACCGCTGATTCGTGTGATTTCTTTGATCTTATATAGTATAGAGTCCACAAGTAGTCCTGTATTTCATTCCTGTTTGATTCCTACAATCCGCCAATATTCTAATCAAAAAAGCAAAAGGCGGTAGCTTTCTCACTATTGTTAGGAATATTCCCAAATGTGTACAGAATTCATTGTAATCTTTGTGTAATATTTACATACCTTACGGCAATCATATATACCCTAATTATAAAACCCGAAAATGACATTCCTCAACACGGTACTTGAGCCGCCCGGCTATGGCTGGCGCGATGAATTTGGCGCGCTTGTAAAACCGACCCGCAAACAAATTTTAAAAGAGTTTTTTTCCAGGCTAAACATTTTCAAATGCAAGAAAAATTGGCTGTCATTCGTTAGCTGGATGCTCATTCTGGCGCTTTCGCCGTTCTTTACTTTATTTTTTTTCAAATACGTTACACTGGAGAGGGCGGCAATTGCATTTGTTTACGGTATGATCATCATGGGGACGCATGGCACTATTTGGCATCACCGCTATTGTACGCATCGCGCCTATAAGTTTCGCAATAACTTCTGGCGATTTGTGACACAAAATCTTACACTCAAGATCATACCCGAAGAAATATATGCCATCTCGCACCATGTGCATCATGCGCTTTCAGATACACCCGGCGATCCATACAACGCAAATGGAGGTTTCCTCTATTGTTTCCTGGCCGATGTGAACCACCAGCCCATTTCACGCAATATGTGCGAAAAGGATTATTACCGCTGCACCAGCTTAATGAAACATACGGGCATTACCCCAAACACCTACACGCAGTATAAAAAATGGGGCTCTATTGCAACGCCATGGCGCACTCTTATCAGTGTTGTACTCAATTGGAGTTTCTGGTTCGCAGCATTTTATCTTATAGGCGGTATGGGGTTAGTTTGCACCATGTTTGCCGCAGCAGGCGTTTGGGCAGTTGGCGTGCGGACGTTTAATTACGAAGGTCATGGCAAAGGTAAGGACAAACGTAAGGAAGGAACCGACTATAACCGCGACGATATGTCAATAAACCAGGTATGGCCGGGTTTTGTAGCCGGCGAGTGGCACAATAACCATCATTTATACCCCAAAAGTGCGCGTTCCGGATTTAAGCCATATCAAATTGATTTTGCGTGGTACTATATAAAATTCATGAGTACCATCGGTGCCGTTAGTCACTATCGCGATTCGAAAAAAGAATTCTATAGCGAATATTATAAACCGGTTGCTGAAGTAGTTCCGGCAAAGCAGATATTGGAGCCACAGAGTGTATTTGTAGAATAGTTAGCTGCCGGTAAAAAATCGGCGATACATATTAAAGAAAATGAAATTGACGCCGGGCGAAAATGCCCGGTGTTTTTGTTTGTATTGGGTTGGGGCCTCCATCAATTATAACACTCGCATAAAAATTACAATCACTATTTGCAGCATTTATAAATGTAATTTATAAATTAGCTAACCCCAATTGTAAGTGTCATCTAAACACCATTCCTGATGAAATGTAAAATACGGCCCGTGCTTATTTGCATGTTTTTCTGCGCGGGTATTTTTGGTGCGAAAGCGCAAACTCATCCTATAGGCATTTTTGACGACCAGACCGACGTCGGCCTCGTGAAACACAAAGGCAGCGGTACTTACGATAGCAAGATGCAGCAATACCACTTGCAAGGCTCGGGCAGCAACGTTTGGGGAACACACGACGAATTTCATTATGTATGGAAGAAGATGAAAGGAGATTTCATCCTTCGTACCAATATTAACTTTATCGGTAAAGGCGTAGAAGAACACCGTAAAATAGGGTGGATGGTGCGCGCCTCGCTCGACACCAACTCGCAGCATGTGAGTGCTGTGGTGCATGGCAGCGGGCTTACATCAATGCAATTCCGGAGAACAACAGGCGGCCAAACCGAAGAAAAGAAATTTACGTTGGCCGGCGCCGATGTCGTTCAATTGGAAAGGAAAGATGGCAGATACACCATGTCGGTAGCACATAGGGGCGAGACCTTTGTGAGTGAAAAACTGGATAGCCTTGACCTGGGCGATGATGTATACGTAGGATTGTTTATCTGCTCTCATAATGCAAACGTAAGCGAGCAGGCCGACTTTAATAATGTACGGGTTGTTACCCCTGCGCCTAAAACGCTGGTGCCATATCACGATTATTTAGGCAGCGCGATTGAGATACTGGATATCGACAACGGCAACAGCAAGATCATATACCAGATACCCAAATCGCTGCAGGCGCCCAACTGGACGCAGGATGGTAAATCACTTATCTACAATCGCGACGGCACGCTATACAATTTCGACCTGGCATCGGGTACTCCGACGGCTATCAATACGGGCGTCGCCAATAAAAATAATAACGATCACGTGATCTCGTTTGATGGTAAGATGCTGGCCATCAGCAGTGGCAATGGCGAACATGGTGCTTCGGTTGGCTTTACAGTACCAATTGGCGGCGGCGAGGCTAAGCAAATTACACCCGTTGGGCCTTCATATATGCATGGCTGGTCGCCGGATGGCAAATGGATCCTGTTCTGCGGAGACAGGGGAGGCAACTTTGATGTTTACCGCATACCGTCAACTGGTGGTCCCGAGGAACGCTTAACTAATACAATCGGATTAGATGACGGACCCGAATACAGCCCAGACGGCAAGTATATTTATTTCAATTCGGTACGTAGCGGGTTGATGCAGGTATACCGGATGAAGGCAGACGGTACTGAGCAAACCCAATTAACGAATGATGATTTTAATAACTGGTTCCCGCATATTTCGCCGGACGGCAAATGGATAGTTTATATAACATTCTTTAAGGATGAAGTTGCACCGGGCGATCATCCATTTTATAAGCATGTATACCTGAGGATTATGCCGGCAAATGGCGGCCCGTCAAAAGTGGTGGCATATTTATATGGTGGACAGGGAACTATCAATACCCCTTCGTGGGCACCTGATAGCAGGCATTTGGCTTTTGTTAGTAATTCGGGTTTGTTGTTCCCGGCATTTCCGATAGGGCAGTGAAAAATGGCACGTTCTCCGATCGCTTCAAGAAGCGACCAGAGATTTAATGGGATAATATTTCAAATCCTCTTTCCGCCGCAGGCGAAGAGAGAGGGTGGTCGATCCGCCTTGCGGCAGATACGACCGGGTGAGTCTAGCAATCAATTATAACCCTATAAAACAAATAAAAATGGACAATTCACGCAGAGAATTCATCAGGAATACAACCATTGCGGTTGCAGGAGCCGCATTGCTGTCGAACAAACTTTTTGCTGCCTCAGACCCTAAACTTGTGAGGGTCGGGCTTCAGCTTTACTCAGTTCGCGATGCAATGAGCAAGGATCCGCACGGTTCACTCAAAAAACTCTCCGATATGGGGTATGTTTTTGTGGAGCACGCCAATTATGTGAACCGTAAATTCTACGGCTATACTCCTAAAGAATTTAAAAAGGTGCTTGACGATCTTGGTCTTCAAATGCATAGCGGCCACACGGTAATGACGGCGCAGGATTGGGACGACTCAAAGAACGACTTTACCGATAAATGGAAATATACCGTAGAAGATGCTGCAACAGTTGGCCAAAACTTTGTGATCAGCCCCTGGCTGGATGATGCTTTGCGCCATGACATGGACAAGCTGAAGAAAATGATGGATCAGTTCAATAAATGCGGCGAATTGTGTAAAAAATCGGGAATGAAGTTTGGCTACCATAACCATAACTTTGAGTTTAGCACCAAGACGCCAGACGGTTCAGGGTTATTATATGATTACATATTGACTAATACTGACCCTGCACTGGTTGCCCAGCAAATGGACGTAGGCAATATGTACGGCGCGGGTGGCAGGGCGCTTGATCTGCTGCAAAAATATCCCGGACGTTTCGAATTGCTGCATGTGAAAGACGAGATCAAGAGTGACACCGGACAGGGTATGGATGGATACGACAGTACTATTTTAGGAGAGGGTGTAATGCCAGTAAAAGATATTGTTAAGGACTTTCGCAAGAGCGGGGGCACCAAGTGGTTTATTATCGAACAGGAATCGTACCAGGGCAAAGATCCATTTGATTGTGTAAAAATTGATTTACAAAAGATGAAAAAATGGGGTTTTTAAATCGGTTTAGCTAAACTTACATGCCAAAAAAACCTGTTCATCATCCTTAGGGCTCCATGAACGGGTTTTTTTTCGAATTCTTGTCTAATAATGTCAATTATACACTATATATTGCCGCACCAATTTTCCGGCCGGCATTATAACCTGAATTAAAAAGAAATGGACAGGCGCACAGCGATCCGAAATTTAGCTTTTGTGATGGGCAGCGCGGCATTGTTGCCGTATTGCACCACCGACAACCCAACAGTGCATTTCACGCACTTTGATGTGAAAAAAGATCAGCAGGACCTTGTGGCCGGGCTGGCCGAGACGATCATTCCTAAAACAACAACACCGGGTGCTATTGATTTAGGTCTCGACAAGTTTGTTTGGCTGATGCTTGATGATTGTACCAAAAAAGAAGATCAGGATGCATTTTTTAAAGGGATGACCGAGTTTAACGATCTCACCCAGAAAATGTACAATAAAAAATTTACCGATCTGAGCCCGGATCAAAAGGCCGCTGTGCTCAAGACCTTCGATAAAAATAAAACCTACTCAAAAGAGTTGAACGGGTTCTACGGTAAGGTGCACGGGCTGACTGTTTGGGGCTACACCGAGTCCAAATATTTCATGACCAAAGAGATTGTTTACGAGCAGATACCAGGCAGGTATAATGCTCATTTTCCTGTTAAAAATTTGAAGGCTGCAAAAAATGGCTAATCTGAATATCGACAGCGCTAAGGAGCGCACGTTTGATGCAATTGTAATCGGATCTGGGATAAGCGGTGGCTGGGCAGCCAAAGAGTTGACCGACAAGGGCCTCAAAGTGATTATGCTGGAACGGGGCCGCGATGTAAAGCACGTAAAGGATTATCCCACAACCAATATGTATCCCTGGGAATTTAAACACCGGGGCGTAATGCCAATGGATGTGCAACTGGCTAACCCTATAGTGAACCGGTGCTATAATTTTTACGAGGGCGCCGCACACTTTTTCGTGAAGGATGCCGAACACCCTTATGTACAAACCAAACCTTTCGACTGGATCCGTGGCTACCAGGTTGGCGGTAAATCACTGTTATGGGCCCGCCAAACCCAGCGCTGGAGTAACTTCGATTTCGAGGGCCCGGCACGTGATGGTTTTGCTGTCGATTGGCCGATTAGATATGAAGATATTGCTCCGTGGTATAGCCACGTAGAAAAGTTTGCCGGGATCTCAGGCAATAGAGACGGACTGGCTGAACTCCCTGACGGCGAATTTTTACCAGGCTATCCGCTGAATGCAGTTGAAGAATATTTCAGCAAGCACCTAAAAGATCATTATAAAGGCAGGCATGTGATCAGCGCTCGTTGTGCGCATTTGTCAAAGCCGAATCAAATACACCTGGATCAGGGACGGACGCAATGCCAGAGCCGCACCATTTGCGAGCGTGGTTGTCCGTTTGGTGGATATTTTAGCAGTAATGCATCCACTGTTCCATGGGCGCTAAAATCAGGAAATCTTACCCTGAGACCGTTCTCGGTAGTTGAATCGATCATTTATGACGAGAAAAAGGGCAAAGCAACCGGTGTTCGTATTGTGGATACCAATACCAAGCAGACCGAAGAGTATTACGCCAATATCATCTTCGTAAATGCGGCCTGCCTCAACACCAATTTGATATTACTGAACTCAAAGTCAAACCGTTTCCCTAATGGTTTGGGTAACGACAGTGGTGTACTCGGCAAATTTGTCGCTTTCCATAACTATTCGGCACACATTGGGGCCGAGGTTGAAGGCTTTGAGGAATGGGCGACTGATGGCCGTAACCCTGCCGGCGGTGGCTATATTCCGCGCTTCCGCAATGTTTATAAACAGGAAACAGATTTTCTGCGAGGCTACGCATCCGGGCTTTATGGCTATAGGGGTTATCAGCATAATTTTGATGGCTTTGGTGCAGACTTTAAAACCGCGTTATCATCTAAGGAATATGGCCCATGGCATGTAGGTTCGCACATGATGGGTGAGACAATTCCCAAAGAAACCAATTTTGTAAAACTGGACGCCGACAAAAAAGATGCATGGGGTGTTCCGCTGCTTGATATTTCAGTAGATTACGACGATAACGACATGAAGATGCGAAAGGATTACGTGGAACAGTTAACGGAGATGTTTACTAGCGCCGGCTTTAAAAACATCAAGGCTGAGACTAACCACCAGGCTCCGGGTTTGGATATTCACGAGATGGGCGGCGTGCGTATGGGTAAGGATCCAAAGACTTCGATGCTGAATAAATGGAACCAATTGCACGCTTGTCCGAATGTTTTTGTAACGGATGGCGCGAGCATGACGTCTACCTCATGTCAGAATCCATCGCTTACTTATATGGCCTTTACAGCAAGGGCCGTTGATC
>Ga0068856_100004238_pt1 | contig 14324 bp, 17 predicted proteins | sample KBSCornC62_FD_66595 | JGI IMG/M metagenome (GOLD analysis project Ga0068856, IMG submission 66595) | Corn rhizosphere microbial communities from Kellogg Biological Station, Michigan, USA - KBS Corn C6-2 | ecosystem: Host-associated > Plants > Roots > Rhizosphere > Soil ...
CCTGTTCCCAGGTCGCGCCGTCGCGCAGCCGCATAATCCCTTGAAAGTTAGTTGCCTGGCCCTCGCCTTCGCGGCTCGGTTGGAGCGCAGTGTATAAATCGGCATTCAAGGGAGTGTTGGCGCTCTCGGGCAGCACGCCTATGATCGTGTACGGTTCGCCTTTCAGCAGAACAATTTGTCCCAAGACATCGCGGCCCGTTTCAAAAACCATGCGCCACAAGGCGTAGCTCAGGATGGCCGCTCTGGGACCGTGCGGAAGATCCTCTTCCTCCGAGAAATTGCGTCCTGCGAAAGGATGGAGAGCCAGCACGTCAAAGTAGCGTGCCGAGACCCGTCCTTCATGAACATATTGCATATGGGAGCCGGCATCGAGGTTCACCCCCGAGGTGTGTAGAGCGGAAATAGCGGGCATCACTGAGGGCACATCGTGTTGCAGTAGCTCCCATTGCTCACCGTCGATGTTCCTTCGTGCGTCGGAGGATTCAGAGCCAGTAGTCCGCGCAAAGATTGTCGCCAAACGTTCCGGATGAGCGTACGGGAGGCTCTTCAGCAGAAGCGTGTCCACAATCGAAAAGATCGCTGTATTGGCGCCAATAGAAAGCGCAAGCGTGAGGATTACCGTAGCTGTGAAGCCAGAGCTATGCCGTAATTGCCGGGCCGCATGCTTTCCATCCCGCCAAACTGATTCCACTCTCGGCCACTGCCAGACCTCGCGGCTACGCTCTTCAATGAGAGTGGCGTTGCCAAATTCACGGCGGACTCTGTGCATGGCCTCCTCCCGCGAGAGTCCGTCCTCCATCAACTCTTCTGCCTTTTCCTGAAGGTGTTCTCGGATCGACTCCGCAAGCTCGTTATAACGAGCCCGGCGAGAAAAGAAGTTCTTAAGCCATCCCATAAGGACTCCTAAGATTCAACGGCCGCGAGTACTCGCGTGATGCCGGCGAACATCTTTTCGAAGCTGGAGACTTCCTTCTCCAGATGCTTGAGCCCCGCATTCGTGAGGCTATAAATCCGAATTGGACGATTCTTCTCGGAGATACCCAGTTTCGATTTAACCCACCCTTGCTTCAGCATCCGCTGCAGCGCTGGATAGAGTGAGCCCTCCTCGATTTGCAGCAAGTCGTCCGAAAGCTGCTTGATGTGTTTGGCTAAAGCATAGCCATGCATGGGCTTCAGCCGAAGCGATTGCAGGATCATCATCTCCAGTGCTCCCGGAAACAGGTCGCGGTATTCAGGTATCTTCGTCACAGGCTATTTTGGAATATACTATTTCTAAACAGGTACTGCAAGTGCTGTCTTTGTGTGCGCCGGAGATGCGCAGGTACCACAGCTCGCCTCAATGCTGAACCAAACTAGGCGCAAACCGAACGCAGCTCAGAGCCGGCCAGTGACAGTCGCCGGGTGATTTCTCCCGAACAACGGGCAGCATGGAATTGGCCGAAGCTACCGAATAGACTCGGCTGAACAGCCAAGACCAGATGATCGGCTTTCACTTTGCCGTCTAGTCGGCGTTGCGCTGATTGAATGGGCTGCGCCGTAGGTTGGCGGGATGCGCGTTTCCCGTCCAAGTGAAGGATGCCGGTGCCTCAAAAAGGTTCCTTTGTGAGACTCTAATTCGAGAATAGGTGGTCTATGACTGACTGGTTCGCGCGCCCCATCCTGCACGTCAAGAACGTCGATGCCTCGCTTCGCTTTTACGTGAACCTGCTTGGCTTCACGAGCCCATGGCGCTACGACGAGGAAGGCAGAGCGCGAGTTGCACAGGTCGACCGGCAAGGCTGCGCTCTCATTTTGGCCAACAACCTGGCCCCAGAGAAGATTGGCAAGGGGGTGATCTTCATTTCCCTGAACGTCGAGCCGGCGAAGCCCGAGGTCGCGGTCGCCGCATTGGATGCGCTACGCGCAGAACTCGAGGCCAAGGGTGTTCCAGTCAAGGAGGGTTCATGGGGCTATCGACTTCTGGTGGTCGATGATCTCGACGGCAATCAGCTCCTCTTCAACTATCCGAGCGAGGCTGCATCCGCCAAGATTGCTGGAGACGAAGGCAATGTCTGAGTCGCACAAAGGGTAGATTTTGACCGTGGTCTCGTTGGCTGGTTTAGAGGTTCCTTGGCCCGAACAGAATTATGTCCGCGCCGACTAAGCACACGGCCGCGCCTCCTATGTCCCACCTGTCCGGGCGCGTGTTCTCCACACCCCAAAGCCAGAGCAGTGACGATAAGATGTAAATGCCGCCATATGCGGCATATGCCCTACCGGCACTAGAGGAATCTATTCGTGTCAGGGGCAGCGCAAACAAGATGAGCGCGGCCACACCGGGAATGGTCCAAAATGGACTTTTACTCATTCGCAGCCAAGCCCAGAATGACAAGCACCCGGCAATTTCCCCAAGGGCGGCCACCAAATACCAAAGCAGGGATCTCATCGCGAGGCCAACTCCATGACGGACGCCGCAATGCGACCGCACTCCGCTAGTTCGAAACAGTCGCACTGCAAGACACGATCCACCAGCCGCCGCATTGCTTTGAGCCGCGCTATTTGGTCGTCGAGTTCCTGTTGTTTCTTGCGTGCTAATTCTTGCCAACGGTGCGGCGGCTTAACGCCGGGGCCGAATCCGTGCAGCAAGTGGCGCATTTCGTCCAGCCGAAACCCGCATGACTGCGCAAGTTGCAACACGGCTAGACGATGAGCGGCATCCGCCGCATAGCGACGCTGCCCGCCAATTCGCGCGGCCTTGGGCAAGACGCCGATTTTTTCCCAATAGCGAATTGTCGAAGCGGGCAACCCGCTTTCGCGCGCTAGCTCGCCAATATTCATGAATGCTCCTTGACTTAAAGTCAGCTTCAAGTTTTACAGTCGGAGCATGACGACAGCAACAGCCTTATGCGCTTTCCTTCTTTGTGTGTCCATGTGTGCAGCCGCCACTGAAAAAGGTGCAGCCCCTGTTTTTGCTTGTAATTTGAAAGCAATCAGCGCCGCAGAACGGCCCCGCTATAACGATCTTGTTAAACGTATCCGTGCGGCCATTCGGGACCGCAGCGAAATTTCAAACGGCTACGTTTTCAAAATGGACGGCAAAGCCGTCACTTTGCCCGAAGCTGCTGAATGGATCAGCATGGAGCGCCTTTGTTGCCCGTTCCTTACGCTTCAGCTCTCAGCATCCGGCAATCAGACCGATTGGCTGCTGACGCTCACCGGCCCGATCGGGGTTAAACAACTAATAACCATCGAGTTCCCCACCCCCTAGTTTTTGCTGTTTCAAAAGGGTAGGTTTTACGACAGGCAGCTCGGAAGGCTTAACGTCTTCGTGGGATCGCGATTAGCAAGCCGCCGCTTATTCCAATCGAGCGGTCATGCCCTCGCGCGAAGCTGTACTCGTAGCCCGGTTCGAGGAACCAGCCACAGCGATGCTTTGAAGAGGGCCAAAACATAAAATCAAGCACTACTTCGCCGCCGAGCGAGTTTGTCGTCACGCCATACGCCCTCGTATGTATCCACTCCGGCCAGCGCCAAACATAAACTCCACTTTTTCTGAAAGGGTCCAAGGCTTTTTGAAGAGAAGGTCTGTGTCCCATTCTGCTGAGTGATGGCGGAAGAGCGGCGTAGTGCCTGTTTCAATTTCGAGCCATTTCTCTATCGGTGTAAACTCGACCGCGAGATCCCCGCCGAAGCTTGACCCACCACTGTTGAGGTCCCGCTCGGCAGCTCCTCCCAGCTCGACAATTGCCGCAGGCTCCAGCTCTTTATTGACCGCCTGGGCGGAGACGTTTCTCGGGTTGAAAAATAATGCTGTGAGCAACAATACTTTTATGGCGTTCAGCGACAGCATTTTGCGGCGCGATCGGATCAAACCGAAACTCGTGGGCTACGCGTTACTCGCAACTCCGCCCGAGCAAGGCGGATAATGACCCACGCCCCTTGCACTGCGAAACAAGCCATGACGAGGGCAACAACAATATCGGGCCAGCCCTTACCTAAATCAAATACGCCCAAAGCTGCCAGCAGAACGGCAAGATTGCCAATGACATCGTTGCGCGAGCACAGCCATACGGATTTCATATTGCTGTCCCCGCCCTTGTAAGCCCACAACAACGCGAAAGATGCGGCGTTGGCCAAGAGGGCTGCGACCCCCACCGCGCCCATTGTCTCGGCTACTGGTACCGTTCCAGCCGCCGCATGCAGCAAGGCCGCGCCCAGCACCCACAAGCCAAAAAGTCCCATCGTTATGCCTTTGGCAAGGGCCGCGTGGGCCCGGTAGCGAAGTGCCATACCGACAACGAACAGACTCATTCCGTAATTGGCTGTATCCCCCAGAAAGTCGAGTGCGTCTGCCTGCAACGAGGCGGAACCAGCAGCTACACCGGCGATGATTTCAACGAGGAACATAGCGCCGTTAATGGTGAGCGCAGCCCACAGCACGCGCCGATAGCGGCCATCGTGCACATGATCTTCGTGCGTATGCGTACAGCAATTCGCGCCCATAGGGCTCTCTGCCCTTCAGCATAAAGGCTATAGTCGCTATAGGGTCAAGCGATGATTGGAAAAGGGCGCATTAGCATTGGTGCTTTGGCTAAGGGAACCGGAACAAAGGTTGTGACGGTTCGTTATTACGAGCAAATCGGGCTGTTGCCGGTGCCGTCTCGAACGGCAGGAAACTACCGCACCTATAGCAACGATCATTTGCGCCGCTTGCGATTCATTCGCCGTTGCCGGGATTTGGGATTTACACTCGATCAAATTCGCGATCTTCTTCGCCTGTCTTCTCAGAAAAATGAGGAGTGCGCAGAGGTGGACCGCATCACGGCCCAGCATCTAATTGAGATCGAGCAGAAAATTTCCGACCTAAAAGCGCCTCGCCAAGGAGCTGCGACGTTTAAACAACTGCTGTCAGGGTAACGGAACTATCGCAGACTGCCGGATTATCGAAGCGTTGTCACCGAACCCCGACACCTTTCACAAAGGATAGGTTTCGAGAAGACCCTTTGAGGTCCTAAAGTCAATGGCTTTGGAGTCTCGAAAGCCCGTCCCAAAAGCCACCCGTCCGTGTAGTCGGCTATGGTGAGATTGGCTCAAGGCGGGTCCTGAAACGCCGGCAATTCGTTTCCAAAATCGATCAGCCTTGCCGTTAAACGTATTCGTACCGGGAAGTCCCCCAGCATCCGGTGAAGCGCGTGCTCGATGAGCGAAGCCAGAGTTACCCGGACAGAAACAACTCCCTCCGGCTCAGCGGTAGCATCAGGCTTTGCTTTCCCAGTCCAGATGAGCATGCTTCGCCATCCCCTGTGCCTTAATTACGAGTTCGGCGGCCAGCAGGCATTCGGCTTGGTCCTGGGCGGTGTGGGTGCGATTGACAATGTCGCTCACAAACTGCGGACCAAAGGGGAGCTCCAGGTTGTTGCAATCGATGTACCGTGCTTGCTGCTGGTCAACGACGAACAGGTGATTGCCTTGCTTGCTCACCGCCACATTCGCATACTTGCGTGCTTCCATGTATCCCTCGGTGCCCAGGATGAAAAGTCTGCCATCCCCCCAGGTACCCAACCCGTAAGGCGTAAACCAATCCAGCCGGACGTAGCCGAAACCGTTGTTCCCACGCAGCATCATATCTCCGAAATCCTGGAAATGGGGGTGATCCGGATGCCGCACGTTTGCGATTTGAGAAGCCACCACTTCTGCTTGCGTTGAACCTGTGTAATAGAGAAACTGGTCCACCTGGTGCGATCCGATATCGCAAAGAATTCCGCCGAACTGAATTTCATTCCAGAACCAGTCAGGTCTTCCTCCCTTTCTGCCTACGCTGCCAGCATCACCACCGGGCCGCTGAACGATCTGGTGGGGAGCGATATTGATCGTCTGGATCACCTGGCCGATAGCACCCGCTCGCACCAGTTCACCCGCTTTTACGGCCGCTTTCACTTCCAGGCGCTCGGAGTACATGATGGCGTAGATCCGACCCGTCGCGGCAATCGTCTTTCGAGCCTCACCGAGCTGCTCGAGCGTGGTAACGCCGGGTTTATCCGACAGAAAATCTTTGCCTGCTTGCATGCAGCGGATGCCGAGGGGCGCCCGTTCATTGGCGATCTGCGAACTGAGGACGAGCTGAATCGAGGAGTCGTGAACGATCTCGTCCTGAGTCCCTGCGATTGGCACGTCCGGATAACGCGTCCGAAAAGCGGTCAGGAGTTCCGGCTCCTGGCCCCAAGCCTTGACCAGAATCCCACCACCGCGCTTGATGGCCTCGACCATACCGTAGATGTGGCCATGACTGATCCCACAAACCGCGAAGCGAATGGAATCGCGCGGGGCTACTGCCTGCGAAGGAGGCACGACCTCCGCGGAGCTTTTGTGAAACGGTATGGTATCGAGCGCGGGAAAGCAGGGCAGTTCCGATGCCACACTCGCAGCAGTCAAGGTCTGCAGAAATTGGCGGCGACGTACCGGGAAGTGGTTCATTCTTTTGTGGTCCTTTCGAGAGTGTTTTTCGAATGCGTACAGAGACCGCTGCACAGGCTCGTCGAGAATGGTGTACGCAGAGCTCGGCAGGAACGATGGCTTCCGAACACTTGATGTTGTGGTGATTCTACCCTAGCGGAACCTCGTTTTCGCACAGTACGGACCGGGGCGGGCTTTGGTCGGAAGTGCGGAGCGAGGCGATCGTGTGCGGCAAAAAAAACTAGGAACCTAACAAGGCAGAAGCAGATGCGGAACGAGACCGGGAACGGCTTATCCATCCTTTTACGCATTCAGAATTACGGCTATCAGAATTACGGCTAGGTGACAGGATGGGCAAGGTCGCGCAAAGCAACGTGCTTTTCAAACATCGGCAAATCTGCTCCAGCCGATGATGACCTGATCGGGGTAGCATCAAACAGCCACTCCAGGACGGCTATGGGGAAGTTAAACGATTGCCGAACGGTGAGTCGTAAGCTCCAGGTATCGTCATCTGACCCGTTTTACTGCTCGCAAAGCATTGCGAAGTGTAGCACTGGCTAGAGACGGGCTCAGCAAAAAAGCGCATGACCTGACTAGCCGTGCAGCTATATAATTCGTGGAGGCTGAAACGCGACACTTTGGAAAGATGCACCAAAATGCAAACTGATCGAAGACAATTTCTGGAATCTGCATTGCTTGGGCCGGCCGCGATGCTGGCTTCCACGGTTAGTCGCGCTGAGAGTCGGGAATTGGGCATTCCCGGCCGCTATCCCGGCAGGGTAGTTGCCATCGAGCACGCAGGCAGTGTGTTGTCCGGCAGGTATGAGCCGGAAGCGATCCGGCAGATGATGCAGCGGGGCGTGACGGAGCTTACGGGAGCTCCTGCCTGGCAGGACGCATGGCGCACGATGTTCCATAGCGGAGATGTCGTCGCGATAAAAATGAGCCCAGTCGGAGGACCCGGATTGTGCTCCGATGTTTCGGTTCTGCGCTCCATCTTCGACGGACTAAATCAAGCGGGAGTCGCAGATCGAGACATCATTGTGTTCAGCCGATACTACGATGAGCTGATTGATTGCGGAATGGACAAATGGTTGCGTCCCGGAATTCGCTTAGAGGCGCCCACGCCGACCTTCAATGAGGTGCAACTCGATATGGACGGCTACGATGAGAGTCATTACATGGAGATGGCTCTAATCAAACCCGGCGAAAATCTCAAGGATCCTCATTTCCGCCGCTCGTACGTAGCGAAAACGGTCACACAACACGCGAATAAGATTATCAATCTGCCAGTCCTGAAGCATCACCAGTCTGCCGGTGTCACCATCTGCTTGAAGAACATGTCTCACGGATGTGTCAATAACGTGAACCGTAGTCACCTTACGCCGACATTGAATGCCTGCGGAGTTTTCATCCCGTCTGTTGTCAGCCTTCCCATCTTCCGCCAAAAGTTTGTACTGCACATTGTCGATGCGGTAAGGGCTTCCTATCATGGCGGTCCGGGCGGCCGGCCGGAATTCATCTGGGAACCGAAAACGCTGTATTTCGGAACCGACCCGGTGGCGCTAGACAAAACCGGTTGGCAAGTGATTGATCGAAAACGTAAGCAGGTGGGAATGGCACCGATTGCTTTGGCAAAGCCGGACAATTCCAGCCATTACCTAAATTGCCAGGTCGAGCACATCGAAATCGCCGGCCAGCTAGGGTTGGGCGAGTTCAGCGACGATAAGATTCAGCTTAAGCAGATCAGGCTGGCTTAGACAGCTGGCATAGGTTGTAGGAACCAGCCCAATCGGAGGCCTTGAACGTACCAGTTGCGCGCGCCCCAGCACGCTATGGGCCCGACTGACCTAACTTGCGTTTGCTAAGCCTCGCCGCCGCAAACATTCCGAGCCTCTTAAGCAATCGGATCAGTTCGGCACGCTCAGCGTGCGTCAAAACCGTCAGGGTCTCCTCCATATCGGCTGCGTGCTGTCGGAACGCACACTCAATGAGGTGTTTGCCTTTGTCCGTCAGCTCCACCAGGCGCGCGCGTCGATCTTCGGGATGCTTTGTTCTGTGCACCAGCTTTCGTCGTTCCAGGCGATCGATCGCCGTCGTGATCGAACCACTGGTCAGCAAGACTCGCTGGCCGATTACATTCACCGGTTGAGGTCCTTTATGCAGAAGCATTTCCAGGACAGCGAAGTCCGAGAGTCCCAGCCCTAGGCCGGACACGCTCGCGATCGCGTTCTGCTCCACTGCTCGCATTGCCCTCCAGAGGATTAGCCATACGTGGATGCCTGTGGTGGCGTTATCCGCCCTAGAAGTCCGCTTAGCCGCCATGAATCTTTTCGCCCACCCACTTCATCTACCTTGATATCAAGCTAATTCTGACACACACTACTGGAACTTCAAGGAGAAAAACGTGAAAGCGATATACAAAATCGATCCGGCCCACTCGAGCGCGCAATTTGTTGTCCGTCATATGATGATCAGCAACATCCGCGGCGGATTCAGCGGTGTGGAGGGCACCATTGCGTATGACCCGGACCGCCCGACGGACACCCAGGTTGACGTCGTCATTGATGTAAGCAAGATCAATACCCTCGATGAGCAGCGGGATTCGCACCTGAAGGGCCCCGACTTTCTAAACGTTGGGCAATATCCGACCATCACATTCAAGAGCACAAAAATTACGCCTGCGGGCAAGGAAAACTGGAAAATCACGGGAGACCTCACGATTCATGGAGTCACTAAAGAAGTTATTCTGAACGTGGAAGGCCCGACCGCCGAGCGTAAGGATCCGTTTGGCTATACGAGAATAGGTGCGTCGGCGACGACGAAAATCAAGCGCAGCGATTTTGGTCTGACCTGGAATGCGACACTCGAGACCGGCGGCATTTTGGTCGGCGACGATCTCAAGATCGAACTCGAAGTTTCCGCAATCAAGGCAGAAGCCGTAGCAGCAGCCTAAGAATTCAAATTCAGGGGCAGCCATGTCACTACGCCCTGTCAAAAAGATCATCGAAACCAAACCCACCATCGAAGGCGCGGGCGTCAAACTCCAGCGTGCATTTGGCTTCGGCAACACGAAGGATTTCGATCCCTTCTTGCTGCTGGATGACTTCCGCAACGAAAATCCAAGCGATTACCTGGCCGGGTTCCCCTGGCATCCACACCGCGGCATCGAGACCATTACATATGTGTTGGCCGGTTCGGTCGAGCACGGCGATAGCCTCGGCAACAAAGGCAAAATGGGCGCAGGCGACGTGCAATGGATGACCGCCGGTAGCGGCATCCTGCACCAGGAAATGCCCAAAGGCGACGCACTTGGCCGCATGCACGGCTTTCAACTCTGGGCGAACCTGCCGTCTTCACTCAAAATGACGGCTCCGCGCTATCAAGATATTCCTTCGAGCGCGATCCCCGAGATCACCGATGATGATGGCACTCATGTTCGCGTCATTTGCGGCGAGTTTTGGGGCAAGAAAGGACCCGTGGGCGGCATCGCGGCCGAACCCAGTTACCTCGACATCTCAGTTCCACCGAACAAACGCAAACGGCTGAAAATCGACACCCGACGCAACGCATTCGCTTACGTATTCGCCGGCGCCGGCAGTTTTCGCGATGCTTCCGATCCCCAGGCTGTCCTAACGGAAAAGGTCCATCGACCGGAGGCCGCGCCCGTCTATGACGTCAAGAATCACGCGCTCGTACTGTTTGATAGCGGTGACGAGATCACCGTCCAGGCCGCGCCAGAAGGAATTCACTTCTTGCTTGTCTCCGGCAAACCGATTGAAGAGCCGGTCGCTTGGTACGGCCCCATCGTGATGAACACGCAAGAGCAGATTCGGCAGGCGATGAGCGATTTGCAACGCGGCACGTTCATCAAGGCGTAGTGATGACGGGGACGTAAGACGAGTCGCGCGGACCAGCGCTACTCCAGCCGTTCGCCTGCCCGCTACGACACCAGCCGGAGCTACTGGGATCCATCGGCGTTTTTCAGTACTAATCCGCTTTTTATTAGCAAAACCCGTCATTCAGCGGGTTGTGATTGATTGCGCGCTTATGAGCGCGAAGATGTGCAGGATGCTTTGGCTCCTGCTGCCCTGAGCCTGCGTTACGATGATTGGACGGTCTGCATCAACACAGAACCACAGTCACAAGCCGAAGCACAAGATATTGGGCCCTGCGGCAACGGCCACATACTGCTGTCCATCCACCTCGTAGGTTATTGGCGATGCTTTCATTCGAACGTTGGTTGGTAGCTGCCACAGGGTCTTTCCGTTTCGTTGATCAACTGCCGCAAAACCTCCGTTTGGCTGGCCGTAGAAAATCAGTCCGCCGACCGTGGCAAGAACACCGCTCCACGTTTTTGCGCGGGTCGGTCCAGGCTGCGGAATTTCCCACGCCACATTGCCAGTGCGAATATCGATCGCTCTAAGAAAATGCGCTCCGGTCTGATCCGGGTAGCCGGTCGGCTGGCCCGTACATTCTTCCAGCGCCATGAAGTAATACAGGCCCGTTTTGGGAACGAAGGCCGTTGAATCCCAATTAGCAGCATCGCTCGGACAGCCGCGCGGATCCTTCACCACCGGACGCCCATCGGAACTGATTTCGGAAGCCCAGTCGTTGCGTCGCAGAAAGGACTTGGCCAGCAGGATCTTGCCCGTCGTGCGATCGAGTACGTAGAAGAACCCGTTTCTGTCCGCATGCAGCAGCAGTTTGGATGGTTTGCCTTGATACACGGTGTCCACCAGAACGTTTGGTTCCGTAGCATCGCGGTCTTTAAGATCATGTGGCGTGAATTGGTAATGCCATTTCAGCGCGCCGGTCTTCGCATCGAGTGCAAGAACGCAGTCGGTATACAGATTGTCGCCAGGACGATTGCGATCATCGCCGTCAGGATAGGGGTTTCCGGTCGCCCAATACAGCGTGCCAGAAGAAGGATCGTAGGAGCCCGTAAGCCAGGTGGAACCGCCGCCGTCCAAAGGATCGTTTTGTCCCCAGGTTTCTAGCCCCGGATCGCCGCGGCCCGGCACCGTCCAACGTCTCCAACGAAGCGCCCCGGTGTCAGCATCGAACGCGGCCACGAATCCCCTGATGCCTTCGTCCGCACCCGCAACGCCGGTAATCACCATGTCGTCCACAACCAGCGGTGCTGTCGTGCCTCCGTACAGTCCCGGCTTTTCGGCGAGAGGTTTGTCCCAAATCAATTTGCCACTAGCGCGACTCAGCGCCAGCAGATGCGCATCATCCGTCTCGAAGTAGACTTTATCCCGCAGGACCGCGACGCCCCGATTGGTCCCCAACTTTGCATCGCCTACCATGCCCGTGTTGGTTGGCCGCGAATAGTACCAGATCGCATCACCCGTACGCGCGTCGAGCGCAAACACCTGGTTCGGTCCGGTCACATACAGCACGCCGCCCGCAGCCAGTGGCGTTGCCTCCAGGCCAAAGTATTGAATCGGAAAGATCCACTTCAACTTCAGCGAAGAAACATTTCGCGGGTTGATCTGGTTCAGCTTGCTATAACGGTTTCCGTTTAGATTGCCGTTGTATGTGAGCCAGTCCCCCGGCTGAGGAGGTCCTCAGGAGATCTTGCGGGTTGGCTCCGCCGTCATCGGTCCAGCGACCGTTCCCAGGTTGAGAACTTTGAGATAGTGCGCGAGCGATGTAAGCTCCTTCGTCCCGAAATCAGCGAACGCTGGCATTCCGTCGCGGGATTGCCATGCTCCAGAAAGACGCTCAGTTCCGCTATCGACATCTGCGGTACGCGCGGGTTCGTCGCAAGCCCCGGCCCCTTTGCAGTACCTCGCGCATCCACGCCGTGACATGCGGCGCAATGCTGATCGAATACCTGCTCGGTCGATGCGAAGAAAAATAGAAACACGACGATGAGCGTCATACCGCGCTCAGCCCTGGGCCGATCAGCGTCTCCGTCGCCATCCGGCCATTTCTGATGTCAAAGATTCCTGGAAATTTCGCGCTCCATTGTTGGTTCGCTGCTGGGACGTACTCGCGCGCATTGGCCTCGATACCGGCGTTGCCTGGCACGTGAGCCGCAATGCCGGCCGATTGGATCAACGAAGCTCCCGGACACGTGAGGTCTTGCACGCATCGAAACATGTGATTGATTTCCGCGGCGGCGGCCATCAGCACAGCCTGCGACTGGCCTTTGCACGCTTTGAGAGCCACGCCCGTGTATCCCATGTCGCGAGCCAACAGCAGCATATCAAGGCCAGTGAGGGATTCGTCTATTACCACTGGAATGAGTTTCGAAGCCTCATGCATTACGTTCTGCCGGTCTCGCGATAGGTCCCGCCGTGTAGGTTGCTCCACATACTGAATACGCTCGAAAGCAGCCAGGTTTCGCTTCTTAAGCGTGTGCAGGAATTGAAGTAGATGCTGAACGTCCGGGCAGCGTTCATTGAAATCGAGCGAGTATTTCCACCTCGCGACTCCGCGGTCCCGCTCAACTTCTGTTGCCACTTTGTCGATAGCAAGCACTCGGCGCAGATCCCAATCCAGATCGTCGCCTGTCAGCTTGATCTTGACGTGATCGATGCCGCTGTATTTCATCCAATCCCCCAATGTCTCCGGCAAACCATCGCCGATAAGATGCGTCACCTCCGGTCGCGTGAGCGGGTCCAGCGCGCCGACCGAGTGATATACCGGTATCTGCGGAGTCGGCCGCGTGAGCAGAAATTGATTCAGCCATCGGCCGGCGTATTCTTTCCCGAGATACTTGGAAAGATCATTCGGAAGCAGGTCGGGGCCATACGTTTGATAGACATTACGTCCGTGGATCTTGCCAAACGCGTCGTGAATCGCAGCATCGAAAGCACTCGCCGTCACCAGCGTACATAGCTTCGGAATGGGTTCCGAAAGCTTCAGTTCTTTGGTCACTTCACTAGCTGCACTGAGGTACGAGGGCTCGAGCGCGCAATTGATGTCAATCGGATGGCCGTACTCTCGGTAACTGCCGGTCAAGGCGTTGACTTTATCGGCGAGGGCCTTCATGGCCCCGAGTGTCTGATCGTAAGTAAGCACTCGCGATGGGAACGACCAGTTATTTCCCATCGTCATCGAACTGAATCCCTTACTCGAGCGGCCGCTCGGAACCCGAACGACACACTCTACGTTCAGCAATGTGACCCGGTCTACGGCGAAGCCGCCGAACTTGTACGGTGCGCGATAACGATAGTCCTCATAGCTGTGCCGGATTTCTTCAATGCGAATGGCTCCTGCATGCGGGCCCTTCACTATTCCAGGCATCGCACAAAACGCCGCCGTTCGACAGAACTCCCGTCTATCCATTCGCGAGACCCGCGTCGCGGAAGTATCTACGCAGCGTGTTCAGATCTCTCCGCATAGCCGCGAACACCTGCCTCCGATCGATGGTTAGTTGACGTTTGCCCGCATCCGCGCCCCCAAGCGGATATTCGAAGTGAAGTTGAATAGGACCGTCAAAGCCACTGTGCTTTACCAACGAGAGAAACGCCGGGAAGCGGACCATACCTTCGCCCAGAGGAACCCATTCAGGCTCCCAAGCCTCCTTCCGCCCTTTTCTCCAAAAGAAATCTTTGAACGCCAGACCGCGAATGTGTGACGTGGAGAATCGGAAACTGTCAATCCAGCCTCCGAGCCCGCCTTCTACCGTGGCGTGCCCGACATCATAGTTAATACCGACAGCATTCGGATCCAGATTTTTTAGAACTTCGAAAATATCCCAAACCGGAGCCCCTACCAAGTCCACTCCGGAATGCGTATGATACATCGCGCAGACTTTGTATTCCCGATTCAAATCAGCTAGTTTTCGAGCGCGGCCACGCAACTCCTCAAACTGACGCTCCAGCGGCGGGTCAGCGCGATACTTGAACCCACCCCAGCGGTACCGCCGAATCCCC
>Ga0068856_100004242_pt1 | contig 14318 bp, 9 predicted proteins | sample KBSCornC62_FD_66595 | JGI IMG/M metagenome (GOLD analysis project Ga0068856, IMG submission 66595) | Corn rhizosphere microbial communities from Kellogg Biological Station, Michigan, USA - KBS Corn C6-2 | ecosystem: Host-associated > Plants > Roots > Rhizosphere > Soil ...
TAGAGCGAAAAGTGGCGCTCAAGTTCCTACCCACGCACTTCACGCAGGACAAGCGATACCTAAAAAGATTTGAGCAGGAAGCACGCGCCGTAGCGGCTTTATCTCACCCGAACGTCTGCATGATTCACGAAGTGGTTGAAACTGACGACGGTCGGCACTGCATCGTGATGGAATACATCGATGGCGTTACGTTGCGCGAACGCATCACCGATGCGCCAATGGCTATCGGTGAAGCCGTTGAGGCTGCGAAGCAAGTGGCTTCAGCACTTTCTGCTGCACACGCCGCGGGAATCATCCATCGAGATATTAAGCTTGAGAACATCATGCTTCGCGCTGACGGCTATGTGAAGGTGTTGGACTTCGGCCTTGCGAAATTGACCGAGCGTGAGTCAGCAATTGTCGATCACGATGCGACAACAAAGATGTTGCACACTTCACCGGGCATGGTTGTGGGCACCGTCTATTACATGTCGCCTGAGCAAGCCCGCGGATTGCCGGTTGATCGACGCACGGATCTTTGGAGCCTTGGGGTTGTGCTCTATGAAATGATCGCCCGCCAACAACCGTTCACGGGTGCAACGCCCACGGACGTGATCATCTCGATTGCCGAACGTCAGCCGGTGCCGTTGTCTCAACTTTCGCCTGGTGTTCCGCCTGGAGTGGATAAGATCGTGTCGAAGACTCTGACGAAAGATCCTTCCGGGCGGTATCAAACGGCGGAAGAGTTGCTGAATGATCTGAAGCGCCTTGGTCGTGAGTTGGATGTGCACTCAGGAGCAGAACGGGTCGCTCAGCCTGCAACAAAGACGGCGTCTCCTTCCCCGAGGACAATAACTTCGAAGATCTTTCCACTAAGTCAAGCGCGTATTTTGCTGCTTGCAGCACTGGTTCTCTTAATAGGTGTTGCGAGTTGGTACGCGCTGTGGTCGCGAAGACAGCGGTCAACCCCGTTAGTGCAAGCGGGAATTAGATCGCTCGCGGTCCTGCCAATGGCCAATCTATCAAACGATCCCTCGCAGGATTATTTCGCCGATGGGATGACTGAAACCGTCATCGCAGGACTCGCAAAGATAGGTGCATTAAGAGTGATCTCTCGGACTTCTGTAATGCCGTACAGAGGCGCGAAAAAGCCGTTACCTGAGATAGCACGTGAATTGAATGTTGAAGCGATTGTGGAAGGCTCAGTGCAACGCTTTGGGGATCAAGTACAAATCCATGTGAATCTAATCAATGGGCCTACCGAAGTTCGTCTTTGGTCCAACACTTACAATCGTGACTTACGCGAAATTCTGACTTTGCAGAACGAAGTGGTACGCGATCTCACTCAGCAGATACAGATCAAGTTAACTCCACAGGAACAAACAAGTCTGTCTCAGGCGCGGCCCATCAATCCCAAAGCGTATGACTACTTCTTGCGTGGACGTTATTACGCGAGTAATCGCCAAACGAAAGAGGACAATGAAACCAGCATTAGCATGTTCGATCAAGCGGTGGTCGCAGATCCACAGTTTGCTGCGGCCTGGGCAGAATTAGCGCAGGCATGTATCTGGCGACTGTTTTTGTTCACTCCGAACGAAAAGAAGCTGGAAGAGAAAGCTTACGTCGCTATTCAAAAGGCATTAGACATTGATCCCGACTTGCCGGAGGCGCACTTGGCGCGTGGACGATTGCTGTGGACACCCGCAAAGCACTTTCCTCACGAGCTGGCAATCCAGGAATATCGACTCGCTATTGCCGGGAATTCAAATGTTGATGATGCTCAGAACTATCTGGCGCTTGTATACATTCACATCGGAGCCTTCGACGAAGCGCGCAAACAATTGCAGAAGTCCATGCAAACAAATCCAAGCAATGGGCTAACGCAGTTTCGCATATCTGAGTCGCTTCTGTTCGAAGGTAAATATGAACAAGCATTAACGGGATTACGTTCGACGCCGCGAGACGTCAATCCGCCTCTCGTGGATCATGAAACTGCATGGGCCCTTTTGAACCTTGGCAGGAAAACCGAAGCTGTAGAAGTAATAGAGAGCTATTTGAAAGAACATCCGGAAGATTACGGTGGTTTGTTTGCGGGGCTTCAAGCCGTGGTAGCAGCGTCAGAAGGACAAGAGGGTCGAGCTGAGGAGAAGATCAAGCTGGCGATAGAAAGAGGTAAAGGCTTCGGACATTTCCATCACACTGCGTATTACATCGCCTGTGCGTATGCACGCATGAATAAAACAGAGGAAGCAGTCAAATGGTTGCAGAATGCTGCGGACGACGGCTTCCCTTGCTATCCAATGTTCGCTTCGGATCATAATTTGGACAACTTACGACAGGACCCGCGGTTCATATCATTCCTGGAAAAACAGAAGCAGCAGTGGGAAGGATACAAGAAGCTACTTTAGGACGATGTTACCAAGTCATTTTCCATATATCATTTGACATTTCTCAGTTGGTCATTTTTTGTAAGACAGGCTGTTAGCCTGTCGTTGCGGATTGCTGTAACTTCCAATCCAGACTTAAGTGAACCGCCGACGACAGGCTAACAGCCTGTCTTACAAAAAATGACCAACTGAAAAATGTCAAATGGTATATGGAAAATGACTTGTTTACTTAAGTCTGAAGTATTTAGCACCGAGTTTTATGCCAATCGATGACTTTGAAACATCCGGAGCCGTTGTCGAAAAAACGGAGACTAAGGAAAAGCTGGAGCGGCCACCGCTCTATAAGGTCCTGCTCCACAACGACGACTTCACTACCATGGAGTTCGTAGTATTCGTCCTGGAAACTATTTTTGGTCATAACGAAGACAACGCGATCCGAATCATGCTCAACGTACACAAACTCGGGTTAGGGCTCGCCGGGGTTTATACTTACGAAGTAGCGGAAATGAAAGTTGAAAAGGTCACAAGTCTTGCGCAGGCGAACGAGTTTCCCCTGCTCTGCACAATGGAAGAAGACGAACCTGACAATTGATCGATGATCACCAAAGAACTTGAAAACACTTTAAATCTGGCATTGGCGGAAGCGACAACGCGACAGCACGAATACGTCACGCTCGAACATCTTTTGCTCGCGTTACTTAATGATCCGTCGGCGCGCGACGTTATCTATCATTGCGGCGGCAACGTTGATGCGTTGAAGAAAGAACTCGAAGAATTCTTCACCGAACACAAGGAGATGGCCAAGGATCCAAGCGCCTTGCCGGAACAGACGATCGCCTTCCAACGCGTTTTGCAGTACGCAGTCTTGCAAGCACAGGCAAGCGAACAAAAGGAGGTTAACGGTGCGAGTGTCCTCGCGGCACTCTTTCATGCCAAGCATTCCCACGCCGTTTATATTTTGAACAAGCATGGCATTACCAGGCTCGCGGTGCTCAACTACATCTCGCACGGCATTTCTGCTCTTGCCGACGAGCCCGTTACCTGGGGTGTCAATGACGAACAGGACGGCGAAGCAAGGCCATTTCGAAATCCGTTGGAGGCATTTACGGTCAACCTGATCGAGCGGGCCGCCGCCGGTCAAATCGATCCGCTTATTGGTCGGACTGAAGAGCTCCAACGCACAATTCAAATCTTGTGTCGTCGTCGTAAAAACAATCCTGTGTACGTGGGGGAGCCGGGCGTAGGGAAAACCGCGATCGCTGAAGGTCTGGCTTTGAAGATTCACCAGGGCGAAGTGCCGGAGGTGCTGCGCAGCGCAACGGTGTACGCACTTGATATGGGAGCGGTTCTTGCGGGTACGAAGTATCGTGGTGAATTCGAACAAAGGTTCAAGGGTGTGATCACTGCTCTGAAGAAGATCCAGGGTTCGATTCTCTTTATTGACGAGATCCATACGATTGTCGGTGCAGGCGCTGTCCAGGGTGGTTCGATGGATGCTTCAAACATTCTCAAGCCCGCACTCGCGTCGGGTGAACTTCGCTGCATCGGTTCAACGACCTACGGCGAATACAAAGCATCGTTCGAAAGAGATCGAGCTCTGGCGCGGCGCTTTCAAAAGATCGAAGTATCGGAAACGTCAGTGGAAGAGACGGTGGGAATACTGAATGGACTGAAGAGCTACTACGAAGAGTATCACGGCGTGAAGTACAGCACCGATGCTCTGCGAGTTGCTGCCGAGATGTCCGCGAAATACATGCATGATCGTTTCCTCCCTGATAAAGCCATTGACGTACTTGATGAAGCCGGCGCGGCGCTTAAGTTAAACGCGAATGCCAGAAAGTCGAAGATAGTTCGGACACGCGACATCGAAATCGTTGTCGCACGAATGGCGAAAGTACCGGCGAAGACTGTAGTGAGTTCAGAGAAGGTTCGGCTGGGCGAACTGGAGGACAAACTAAAAGGAGTCATCTTTGGTCAGGACCATGCGATAGAACAGGTGGTACGCGCGATCAAATTATCGCGTTCCGGACTGGGCCAACCCGAAAGGCCTGTGGGTTGTTTTCTTTTTTCCGGGCCGACCGGGGTTGGTAAGACTGAACTCGCAAAACAGATTGCCGAGATCCTTGGCGTCGAATTCCTTCGCTTCGATATGAGCGAGTATGCGGAGAGTCATACAGTATCGAGATTGATCGGTGCGCCGCCAGGTTACGTCGGATTCGATCAGGGTGGGTTGCTCACGGATGCGATTAACAGAACTCCGTATGCAGTCCTGGTGCTGGATGAAATTGAAAAGGCGCATCCGAATCTATTCAACATACTGCTTCAGGTGATGGACCATGCAACACTCACCGACAACAACGGCAAGAAAGCGGACTTTAGAAACGTTATTTTGATCATGACGACCAATGCCGGAGCGCGAGAGATTAGCGAAGGCGGAATCGGGTTTCAGAGAGATCAGGGCAAAGGACAAGGTCGAGGAGCGATCGAACGAACGTTCAGCCCCGAATTTCGCAATCGACTTGATGGCTGGATTGCGTTTAAGGCGCTGGGCGCTGAAGTGATTGGTCAAATTGTCGACAAGTTTGTTGCGGAGCTAAACCACCAATTACGCGAAAAGAAAGTTATGGTTAAGCTTTCGAGTGACGCTCGTTCATGGCTAGCACGAAACGGTTTTGATCGACTGCTGGGCGCGAGGCCAATGGCGCGATTGATTCAGGCAAAGATAAAGGAACCGCTTGCGGAGCGGCTTTTATTTGGCAGTGAAAGTCTTACCGGAGAAGTCATGGTGGATGTGAATAATGACGAACTTGTTCTGAAGTTTCCTCAAAAGTCCAATGCGTAACTGCTCCTCTGCGTCTCTGCGTTCTCTGCGTCTCAGCGGTTAAGTTGAACCATTTGAAGCGCTGAGACGCAAAGAACGCAGAGACGCAGAGAGCTAACAATGTCCCTTCATGATGAACTGATCTATTTCCAGGATCCCGTCAATTCTATCGATGGGATCGTTGCCCTCGGGGGTCCTCTCACCACAACAAATCTTCTGCGCGCCTACTGTAACGGTATATTCCCCTGGCCAATCAACGAATATATTTTGCCATGGTGTTGCCCGGAAGAAAGGGGCGTCCTTGAGTTCAAAGATCTTCACATCTCTCGCAGTCTTGCGCGCGCACGACGTAAGACAACTTTTGATTTCACGATCGATGAATCTTTTATGCAAGTGATCACTTCGTGCGCAATAGTCGAACGTAAGTTTGAATCAGGAACCTGGATCACTCCACAAATAATCGCATCGTATAACGAGCTCCATCAGGCGGGCCATGCTCACAGTGTTGAGGTTTGGGAAGGCACTGAACTCGTCGGCGGAGTCTACGGTGTAGATGGATGTGGAAGCTTCTCAGGTGAAAGTATGTTCACGCTCAGGCCAAATGCATCTAAGCTGGCCCTGTTGTATTTGATCGAACACCTCAAATCGCGCGGGCTTGACTGGATCGATATTCAAATGCTCACACCTCACATGGAAGCGATGGGCGCAAAAGGAGTGCCGCGTGAAGAGTTTTTGAAAAGACTTTCATTGACTCAAAGTCGGAAACTCGTCTTATTCCCCTGACGAATCAAATTCGTGTTATTCGTGTGGTTCGTGGACCGTACAGTTCGGGAAGTAAGAACCGATCCACGTGCGTCACACGAACCAACACAAAGAAGAACTATCCAGACCGTTGGATTAAATTTCAGGGACTTAGACCGAGACGGCGTCATGTCTGTAGCCGACGGCTATGGAGTAAATCACCGCTTCGTTGATGCTGTCGAGTCCAAGGAAGGTGTTAAGTCGCCCATCGAGAAAGCCACCCATGCACAGGCTGCCAAGACCCTGCTCGACGGCGCTGAGACAGATGTTTTGTGCCGCGTGCCCGGCTTCAAGCATGATGTAGCGGTAGCCACGCGGTCCGTATTTATTCTGCGAACGCGCGAAGACCGCACTCAAAAAGAGTATGAGGTTCGCCCCTCGAATGAGAGGGGCCATCAGTAACGTGTGGTCCAACTCAGGGAACCAACCACCCGCCCTTAGAAACTCCAGGCGATGACGACGTACGTCATAATGGTACAACCCGTCCACAATCCCCTCCACGCGTCGAGCAAGCGCATAAATTTCGAGCGGGAAGAGTCCGCCGGCTGATGGTGTCGTGCGGAGATAGATGTGGCCAATCGAGTCGAGGTGTGCGGTGCGGATAATGCCGTATCCACACGCAAGGATGTTTGACAGAACCTGCGCGGGCATCGGGCTGGGAGTGTAATCGCGGCAAGACTCGCGTGCCTGCAGCAGCCGCCTTAAAGGTGTCTCAGACGGTGCGGGCAGCATGATTACCTCACGCGCGCCGCCCATGTCTTTGTACTCGACCTCGTAATCCCTGGCAGCCTCATAAGCCTCGGAGTTGTCCCAGGGTTCAGAGTTGATGTGATAGAGAATAGAGAGTGTAGTAGGGTCGTCGGCTGGGATCATCTGGTCCTCACGCGAGGGGGTGTGGGCAAGGATTAAGATCACTCTCACCACGGACGCCCGTTGCGTGTCCCAGAGTATAGGGAACCTCAAAAAGCCTGCGCCCGCCGAGTCGCTCCTCCCCGTAGCCGAAGTGTATCGGTTGTAGCCCCGTGGCGATCGCCCGAATGACGCGAAAGCCGTAGTCAATCACGTCCGGCGTCGTGAGGTCCGCATACAGGACGCGGCAACCCGCGCGTCTCAACGAGTCCACTACTGTTTCCAGGTCTGCTGTGGTGTTCCCCCAGGAGTGGTTAGGCAACTCTTCAATGGACTGAACGCGGCCACTTTCCAGAAGAAAGGAACACTCACCAATCCTCTCCGGCACCGTTAGGAAGGCACTGTGGTCGTCCAGCGTGCGCACGTCCTCGTAAGATCGCAGACGTTGCGCCGGCGGCTGCTCCTTGTAACGACTGACCTCGCCCGGATGCACTTGACATATCTCGAGCAGCGACTTGATGAGAGCGACCTGCGGGTCGAGATGGCATCCCAGTCCGACAAGAATCGCGGGACCCGAACCCGTCTTGTCCACGGCCACCGCCATCATGATGTAAATAGGAATATCCGTGCTTACGTTGAAGACACGAATCTGCGTCCCATGCTGCGCGTAATGATCCCTGATGCTAGAGGCGAGTCCGTTTGATGCTGAGAAGTCGACTTCCAGACCAGGCAATTTGTTCATCCATGTAATTAAGAAACCATCCCGCTCAACGCACTCGAACAGACCGTTGAGAATGGCGAACTCAAGGTTTGGACCGGCTGCCAGCCCATTCGAAGTTATGGGCGCGAGAAAATCTTCTTCTGTCTTGGCCGTAAAATTGAGATAGATTTGCTGTGCCGGGGCGTACACCTCACGGTCCATCGGCAACTCACACATGGGAGCCCACGTTAACAAGTCCTGGGGTTGCCAGCGATGATAGGCAAATCTTGGGCGCGCATATTGTGCGTCGGAGTAGAGTACACACTCGGGAGGCGCAACGGCGTTCGGCAAATCTTTCCAGCTCGCGACCCTGGTAATATCTTTATTAACGTGGCTGGCACAGTAGTGTTCGATGGCCTCGCCGAGAGCGGAGCGAATGGCCTCGATCTCTGTCTTCCCTTTGCCGGCAGCCGAGCGTTGTCCCTGTGGAGCCAGCTGATAGTCGAAGTGCGAGAGCACGGCTTGATACAGGATCGGCGGATTCGGTTCTTCGATTCCGCGCACGACTTTAGTCAGACTACGAAGCACGCCTACCTTCGGGCTTACCAGTTCCATCAGGCGCTGGACATTTCCATCCAGATCATTTGCGTTCATGCGCTCTCACCCACGTCAGTTGAAGAACCCGCCGCTGCGCCTGCCGCCATCTCCGTCGTTCCATCGGCCTCCACTGGCATCTTGAAGCAGGCGGGACACCAGGGTTTGCGGAGCACGACGTGTTTGGTGGAAGTGAGGTCAAGTAGGTTGAAGACGACAATCTTGCCGACTGCTGAAGGCGCGATCACACCCGATAACGACTTTATTGCTTCCAGACTGACCATACCCGCGGCCAGTTCCACTCCACTGACCAGGTTCTCATGCCGCGCGCTGTCGTCCGATTTTCTATGATCCAGAAAACTCTCAAAGGCGAACTCATCCTCGGGGTTCCCTGCGCACGCGACACTACGCATTTTGTAGCAGAGATAACAAGCGGTCTCCGCGGGATGCACGGTCGGCCCGAGAATAATCTCTGGTCCAGACAAAGCGCATGAAGTCCACTTGATCTTCGCTCGCAGACACACGCGGTTCAGCTTGTAGATCAGCGAGGACTCGCCAGCGTCCAGGCAGTTGATCACAAGGTCAGAGCCATCGACAATGGCGAGGACGTCATCGTCATTCTCCGGCTTCTGCGTGTGAGCTATAACAGAGACTTCCGGGGCTTTAGCTGCGAGCCTTTGCACGACGACTGAAGCACGCAACTGGCCGGCGTCCGCCTGCGAGAACGCATTCGAGAGAAGGGTGTCGGCCCCGCCGACGGCCATGAAATCAACACAACGCAGATGGCCCACTCGAGCGGCTGCTAGTGCAATTGCAGTGGACGCGCCCGCGTTCCCTAGTCCTAAGATGGTCACGGTCGCATTCCAGAGTCGCGACTGAACGTCTTGAGGGTTTGCATTCATCTCATAGAAAAAGTTGAGTTGCGGCGCCAGAGGATCAGGCGATTGCGCTGGAGGCGTTCCGTCCTCCGTGTCTATTAGGAGGTGATGCTCTGCGAGTAAACGAAGACCAGCCGCCAAATCTTCGGCGTCGAAAACATCCGCGACATTGTCGGCAATTTCCTGAAACGTATGCCGGCCGTCTAGCAGCGGAATGACGTACTGCTCAAACTCTCTAAAGGAATGCCCCTTAATCTTGATCCTGCGCTGCGCGGAGGCAAAGTATAAAACCTCGTCGCCGGAATGATCCGGCGGCTCAGACCAGACGTAATAGTGAGTCGGCAGCTTGGGCCTTTTGAATATTGGCGTAGACATAATCTGATCCGGGTTCGGCCAACGGTTTGCGAGTGCGCATGACAGCCAGACTCAGGTACTGCCCGTCCATCTCAATCATCAGTTTGGCCGCAATCAGCTGTTCGAGCACCTTAATCACGTCTGGTGCGCCGGTTGTTTTGGTGAACTCTCTTTGTAAATTGGCCAACGTCTGCGCCGAGTCGCAACGCATGTAGAGCTCCGCGGCCAGTCCCTCGAGTTGATGACTTGGCTTATCCGCCGCGGCGCGGGTGTCTATGATGTTGATTGTCCGGCCTTCGCAGTGGGCGTCCAGCCGGGGTCGAGCCTCCTGCTCCACTTTGAACCAGACATTCCACCATTTACTGCTAACTTCCTGACGCAACACATCCACGTAGCTGCGCGGCTCACGACCATCCGCGTAATCGTAGTCAAAAAAGTACGCTAGCCGCGACAGTTCTCTGCGTCCGAGGGGGTAGACATAATAATAACTGACGGTCGGGCGAACGCGTGTTAGTCCGAACTCACTGGAGCGCATATAAAAAGGACTAAAGCGATCGAGCCTGATTGGACAAACGACGACCGGCGGCTGCAGGTGGCAGATCAACGGAGCCAGCTCGGCCATCCGCTCATATTCAGAGGGAGACTCATCCGGAAAGCCCGTTAAAATGTTGTAGGCCGCATCTATGCCCAACTCGGCACACCAGCGCAGCAATTGTATGTTCTGCAAGCCGGTGCATCCCTTCTTCATCAAACGCAAAACCTCATTGCTGAAGCTTTCGACGCCTGGTTGAATCCCGCGCAGCCCACCCTCGTAGAGCGTCGTCAACTGCTCATAACGGAGATTTGATTTGATCTCGTAGAAGAGTTCTATGCCTAGACCACTGTCACGTAATTTTGGGAAGAGCGTGTTGATGTATTTCATGTCGAGAATATTGTCGACACAGTCAATCTTCTTGCGACCGTAAGTCTCAGACAGAAATCTCAATTCTTCGAAAGCACGTTCCGGGCTCTTACTGCGAAAAGACATCATGTCGCCGTTAAGCCCGCAGAAGGTGCAATGCTGCTTGGCGCCCCACCAACACCCGCGCGCAGTCTCGATCAAAAGCGCCGGAGTGATCTGATCTTTGAGCGGCGAAGCCGATAGACGGGCGTAGTAGTCGGTGAAATCTGGGAAGGGCAGATCGTCCATCACCTTAACCGGCTCCGGCCAGGTCAGTTCGGTGTCCTTGCGTCTGACCATGCCAGGCACCGGCTCGGAACTGTTTTCTCTAAGAATGCGGTCGAGGAGCAGCGGTAAACTTATGTCTGCCTCGCCAGTGCTTACGTAATCGATCCAGGGGAATGACTGAACCATCTGCCGGCCCATTTCGCCTTCGCAGTTTCCGCCTCCGAAAATGATGATGGGTGGGTCGGGCATCTCTTTCAGGCGTCGAGCGACGGCCAGGCAGGCACAGGTCTGGTGGAACGTCGTAGTGAAACCGACGACTTTGGGCTTGAGCTCGCTAATACGGTCGGCACATTGCTGGACGAACTCGTGTCGGACTTGTCGTGCTTGCAGAACCTTTGCTCGCCACTCTTCATCGTCCGCGTAGCGCGTCAGAACTTTGGACACATATTCCCGCTCATGCGGGATCCCACTGTCGAAGGCCACGTCCGCGAAAAACCACTCCCCTGCCATGGAGTCGGATCCGAGTGTGTTGACTATGTACTCGTAAAGGTCATAACCAATTAACTCCGCCAGGCGGAGGCTGAAATATTCGATGTGGGATGAAAAACCGCGGCGCCCAAGACCGGCTTTTAGCAAACTAACCCCTATCGCCGGGCGATTCGCATCTGCGAAGGGCATCACGGCAAATAAGACATCCATAATTCCTCCCTTTCGAGCCTACACAAAAAGGTGCCCGCCGCCCGCTGGTAAAGAAGGCACGTCAGGTCAAAGCCACCTGACTCGTAAGCACTGGCCCGCGCGTTCGCAAGTAAAGGGTGGTCGTCTTACATTCCGAAACCGCCGAAGCCGCCACCACCACCGCCCGCACCGCCGGTAGGTCCCAAGATGCAATCGTTGTAGTAGTAACAATTGTAGTAGTAGCAGCGATAGTAGTAACACCTGTAGTAAATCGGGTAAATCTGGCTAGCGATCGTAGGTTGTTGCTGTTGGGCCGCGACGCAAGGTGATTGCTGCTGAGCCGCGATGCACGGCGAGGCCGCAGATTGTTGACAAGGGCTACAGGGCTGCCCTCCTAACTTCGAAGCTACCTTCTGATAGGTCTTCATCTCCTCTTCAGAGATGTGCAGTTGCGCCAGCTTATCTTCGAGTTCAGCCACGCGCATTTCCAAAGTCTTCGAATCTTTTGTGTCTGCCATAGAAATCTCCTTCGTGTTTTCGCAGGTAAGGACTGATCTTGATGCGAAATGACAAGAGGCGCAGAGGGCTTAAAAACCCCTGAGCAAGTCTCATCTCCCGAAACCTGTCAGCCAGTTCAAAACATTATTTCAAGTCGGGCAAGCGATTAATGAATAGCCACATTGCGAGAGAGGGGATGAGGCTGAAGAAAACAACATGACGAGTTGTTTCGGGCGGCAAACTACACCTTCCCACTTCTGGTGTCAATGGCCCGATTTTGTCTTTTTTCTAACTTTAAAGTTTCGGATTCGAACTGAAAACGCGCGGTTCATCGGCGGTCCCTTTGTTTGCGCCGAGGCATTACGCAGGTAGGGTGAAGAGTTGCACCGTTGGTGGTTAGATCTCCAACAGATGGATTAAGTTTAGAAACAGCGTCCGCTCGAAAGATTGGCAGCACATCCACTCTGAGCTACAATCCGCTGACGCATTTTCCAAACCTTGCGCACCTCGCGCGCTGTTAGGGCAGACCATCCTGGAGGTAGATCATGTCTCCACAACAAACTCCAACTGTGTTCCTCAGTCATTCGCATAAAGATCGCCGCGTTGCTCGCCGGCTTGTTCGTCGTTTGAGCGCGCACAGCATAAAAGTATGGATCGATGAGCGTGAACTTCGTCTGGGCTCAGCTCTCAACGAAACCCTTCAAGCCCAGATCAAAGCTGCCGATGCGTTGTTGGTGATCGCTTCAAATGGCTCTGCGGTGTCGAAGTGGGTCGGGTTGGAACTCGAGTGCGCCAAAGAAAATGACAAAGACATTATTCCGATCTTCATCGATCCCTTATCCACGCATGAACGTTTTCAGGACCACCTGGGAGTTGAGGCAACTTCGCCACAGGGATTTGCCGATGCTATTAACGATTTGATGCGCGACCTGTTTCGTTCCCGCGATCTCGAACTGCCTCCAGCTGACCTTAATTTACTGGACGTGGAGTTACGCCAACTCGCGAGAGAAGAGCCGGACCTCGCACCTCTTATTTACGGTTGCCTGGATTCCGAAGGCCTTCATCAGGACAATATCGAAACCGCATACAAAGCCGCTTTTCATCCGCTTGATGAAGCATTGAATGCGCTATTCGATCTTAACCAGACTGATTCGATTGCATATCACCTCGCGTCTGGATTTCGTTTGGCGGGGGCAGGAACGAGGGCGCTTTCGTTGTGGATAGCAAAAACCGGAAATGGCGATCTGCCACTCGTGAGTGCAGTTGGCAATCGCATCGATCCCGCAATTCTCCCAACGGCCATCAAACTTCTAGGCTTGTGCGATCCTCCAAACAACCACGCGCTTTATCAATTTATTCATCACAATGTCGATCAGTTCGACGAGGATCAGCGCCGGTCGGTTCTTCGTCTGGTTACGTGGCCGGTGCGTACAAAGATTACCGAGAGTCTTGCTGATGTGCTCCTCTTTGTGGCCTTCAGGCATTTCCCAGAAGCTTCGGAATTACAGAGAACGTGGGAGCGCTGTATATCTTCGGGTGAGTTCGATGGCAATCCTAATATACTTGCCCACCATCTCACCGAGGCTCACAATGAAGGACTGCCCGGATGGGAAACGATCAATGACGCGCTCCGGAGTCATGTGCGCAACTATCTCCGTTCCGGTGACAAGCAGAAAGTATTCACTGCCATACTCTACATTCAAAAAGTCGCTGATAAGAAAGCTCCTGTTCTTTCCAAACTGCTGGCCGAAGCAGACGGGGTATCGGCTACGTTCGAATGGGAGAACTGGGAGAAGCACGACCCAGAGACTGCCGAACAGATGAAATGGTACGTAGTTGCTCATGCGGAGGAAGCCAGAGGAGACCGAAACTGGAGCCGAGCATGGGAGACTGCAGAGCGCACATTTGCATTCGAGCAGGAACGGAAGCGGCTATTAAAGAGCGACAAAGAAACAGACGCTGCCACGTCCGGATAGACTCAGTCTTCCGCAACTTCGCTATCCACAGACTTACACAGATTACGCAGATTTTTCTTAAGTGAACCAGGGATTCCCCAATCTCTTCTTCAAAATCTGTGTAATCTGCGTAATCTGTGGATGGTTATCCTGAGCTCTCGTCCTCAGTCATGGCGGCTCAACTCGCACTTTTGGCAGCCCACTCACTTTTCGCTACAATCCCCTGCCATCTCAAATCACCTGTGCCCCTGTAGCTCAACGGTTAGAGCAGCAGACTCATAATCTGTTGGTTCGGGGTTCGAATCCCTGCGGGGGCACCAAAGAAATTGGGGTTGTTCTTACGTTTACGCCTCACGAGTTTTTCTTCGGGGGTTCTCCAAGCCCAGGATGGCGCGAAGATGGCGCGATTTGATTCCTTCGAAATCGCGAGTCGTGCGAAAATCTCGCGACTTTTTCCGCAAAGCTAACTCACGCGCACATAACGAGACTTAGTTCCACCGTAGTCGAGCACCAGATCCCCTTCAGAAGTAATGATGAATGACGTGCGCTCTTCGCCCGGGTGCGAAGGCTGATCAGTTATAAGCATTGAATCCTCAATGCGGTAAGTCATAACTATCAACTGATCCTTGCCCTCCACATGAATTATGTACGTCAAG
>Ga0068856_100004243_pt1 | contig 14312 bp, 15 predicted proteins | sample KBSCornC62_FD_66595 | JGI IMG/M metagenome (GOLD analysis project Ga0068856, IMG submission 66595) | Corn rhizosphere microbial communities from Kellogg Biological Station, Michigan, USA - KBS Corn C6-2 | ecosystem: Host-associated > Plants > Roots > Rhizosphere > Soil ...
AATGTTCAGGGTAGTAATCGACTCCGAAGTACATAAAATTTTTTCGGGAATGGATTTTGCAGCGACACTAAGTCCAAACCGTCGCGCTGGCAACTAAAATCGCTCAGGGGAAAAACTTGCAACTGTCCCCGCCCCGTCACAAAGCAAAACCAGTTCCTGTTAGGAACAGTCTGTGCATCAGTCACTGCTTCGCTGTCATCAAAGGAAACAGTTCGGCAACAGGCGTGACCTTCCATTCCATTCGTCCAGCCGCTGGATGTATCCCATGAACCGTCTGCATTCTGTTTGGAATAAATCCATTTTTTGGTCCGCTCGACCATCGCCTCATCCACTAATTTGACATGGCCCATGTCGGTAAACTCCATAAGGCCATAAGCTGTTAATCCGATATGGGCCGGATCAGGCCAAACCATTCGAAACCGCCACCGGGAACTTCGAAGGTCAGCAGCCGCTGGTATACGAGTAACGCGATCACGCATTTACCGAGACTAAGTGTCTTGCAAGGGGTTGTTGAACCGCATATCAGCTGCGGGAAAAGCTAGAATCGCAGAAGCACAACGTAAAAGGTTGGCGAAATTGAAAGCAAGGGGTGACGCAAAGGAAAAGCCTGCTAAACGGAAGATGAGTGCTGCTGGAAGGGCTGCAATTATCGCTGCCAATTATCGCTGCACAAAAAGCTAGGTGGCTGAAGATTAAGGCTGGGAAGAAGTGATTTGGTGAATTCGAAAGTGCAGTCTTTTGACGGGCTGCATTTTTTGTTAAGTAATGTCCAGAAACGTCGGATTTTGGTGACGTGCACAGAAGCATAATGAAAGCTCAGCACTGGGACCATCAAAGACCATCGTTGTAAAAGGCCGTGAATCAAAAAGGGAGAAATCTCTTGACTGCGCTTTTGGTTTTTCATATAGAGTGTCCAGAGGTTCCCCCATTTGGATGTGATAGCGATGGGACAGGTCCTTGGCGCAGTGTTGATCAGGGTCGGGTTAATTTGAGGAGCAAAATATGAAATCATTCCGGCAAACGTCAGCGCCTTTTCTTGGCATTGTTCTCGCAACTGTTCTGCTCAGTGGCTGTGCCTCCGCCCCAAACTCAGGCGTCCAAACATTTTCAAAGGGCGTCTCAATTGCCAAGGAACAAACGGACACAGCCTTTCAGGCAGTAACCGATTTAACGGGTGACTCCATTATTGATTATGCCACATCGCAACCAACACTGAACGACGCCAGTTTTCAACCAGTATTGGATCCACAGTCGATTGCAGTATGGGACAACGTCTTTTCGGCCCTGGGAAAATACGCTCAGAGTTTGACGTTGCTCACGTCGCCAGATGTCACAACACAATATGAGAACGCGGTCGTCAATTTGGCCGGGGAAGTGAAGCAGGCCGGTAGTGACCTTCAAAATCAAAAGCTCATTTCAAGCTCCCCTCAGGTTCCTGCCTCATTTGCGGCCGCTTTTACGGAACTAGGCGACCTTCTGTTACGAGCTAAGGCTGAGCACGACGCAAAGAGAATCATTTCTCAAGCGGACCCAACGATCAGATCAATTCTGACAACGATGGCCGACACTATTGGGACGTCGACTGCCACACCTGGCTTGCGCGCTACGGTGCATGCGAATTGGGAACAGCGAAAGGGAGCCGAGCAAGTGGCTTTCGTTAAGGCTAAGACTCAAGCAGATAAACGACCGATTGCGGTTCTATATTCAACTGAGATGAGCCAGGAGGCCGCGCAAGACCTTGCACTCTCATCGCTTCGGGAGTCTCTATTGAGCCTGGCTGATGCCCACCACGCTTTGGCTTCAAACAAAAACGCAGATCTAGCCTCTGCCGTCGCCTCGGTTGAACTGGCCATGCAAAATACAGTGAATCTTGCCAATCGGTTTCAGGCCATTCCTGCATCTCATTGAGGTTTATGAACACTACATTGCAAACGATACAATCTCTCCTCATCGCCCAGCACACGGCTCTTTCTCAATTACTCGGTCAGACCGCAGACCCAGATGCTGCCCAAACAATTTTAATGGAAATGCAGGAGGTTCTGCATCGGATCAACCTTGTCCAAAACCTGCTCTTTAAACAGGCATCGGACAAATTGAACGATCTTTTGCCTGGTATTCAGAAAGCAAACACGGCTCTGACCGCTTCGCTTGGGGATATTTCTAATGTCGCAGGATTTTTGTCCTCCTGTTCATCCTTCCTCCAAGGCGTAGATCAGGCAGTTGACCTGGCCAAATCGTTGACGGCCTAATTTCACTCTAGCTCATATGGACACTCCCATCCCACCAGCACCGGCGACTTCCACCAATAATCCGCCCGTCGCCAATAATTCAAAAACACCCAGCGTATGGGCTACGCCGGCAATTTTATTGCTCGTTGGTTTGATGATTGTTGCAGGCTGGTGGGCACCACCCGCAGTCAGTTTCATTTTGATCATGTTATTGATGCTCGCGGTTATGCTGGTGCTGGGGGTGGCCATCACCCGTCGCGCATTCGGAGTCCTCATTAACGAGAGGAACGTCATGAGCCTTTCCCGGTTCCAGATGTCCATCTGGACAATTATCATTTTAGCTGCCTATTTTAGCTTTGCCTGTGTGCGTATACACGCATGGAAAGCGGGCGCATTCAACAATCATCAGGTTATAACCCACCCCGTCGACGCTACCCAACAACTTCCCGACGGCGCTCTTGTCATTGTCGATCCTTTGAACATCGCAATGGACTGGCACCTGTGGGCACTTTTAGGAATCAGCATTACGAGTTTGGTTGGCACTCCCCTCATATTAAGTACAAAGAAGGACGATAAACCGGATCCATCAGCGGCTCAGAAAACAGCTCCATTGACGGGTGAAAGACCGGAAGAAATTGAAAGGAACAAGCAGGGGGTACTATATGCTAATTCAACAATCAGCGACGCCCGGATGACGGATATTTTTCAAGGAGACGAGGTGATCAACACTGCCCAAATCGATCTCGCAAAGGTGCAGATGTTTTATTTCACGATTATTGCCGCGCTTTGCTTCATTGTTTTGGTCTTTCAGCAACTTGTTAAAGCGGATACGGACCTTTCTTCGTTGCCGGTATTGCCGGATGGTCTGATTGCCATCCTGGGGATCAGTCACGCCGGCTACTTAACCAGCAAGACCGTTACGCGCACCAATGTTCAGACGTAGTTCAACAAATCCAGGCAACAGTATAAGATAACGCAAAGAAAATTATGGGAACATCACTACAAAAAATAAACCGGTTCGTGGTACTGATGCTTGAAAACCGGTCTTTTGACCATCTTTTTGGGTATCTCAAGGCGGTAAATCCACAAATTGCAGGTCTCGCCGAAAAAGATTATTCCAACTATCCCGATCCTGGGACAAATCAACAGCCGCAGGTATTCACGTTGCCAACGGCTCCCTCCACGATGAAGTTCGATCCACCGCATGAGTTTCAGGATGTCCAAATCCAGCTTTACGGACCTGCTCCAACTGACGCAAATGGCAACGTTGGACCCAATCCCCGGACCAACCCGGCACCCATGACGGGCTTTCTCTACTGCGGGAACCAAGCTGCCGAAAATGCCAAATGTTCTACTGAAGGACCGAGCGTGATGCAAGGATTTGCTGCGGGCCAAGTTCCTTATATACAATCCGTGGCGCAAGAATTCGCATTGTTCAATTTCTGGCATTCTTCTCTACCAGGCCCAACATGGCCGAACCGCTTTTTTGTTCATGCCGCTACTTCAGGAGGATTAACCGACAGTCCCACGGAGATCCAGATCACGGGAGGCTATTCATTTAAGAACGACACTATATATCACGCCCTTACGAACGCAGGAAAAGACTGGCGCATTTATCATGACGGTCTGCCACAAACGGCGGGCATCGACAGTCTGCGCAGTGCTTATGCAGATCCCTTTACCAAGAACTTCAGGGAGATGGACTATTTCATACAGGACATCAAAGACAATATTTTGCCGGAATACACCTTCATCGAACCACAGTACGATGTGGGTGATAATTATCAATATGGCAATTCAATGCATCCTGTGAACGATGTCTCGGCGGGCGACGACCTGGTGAAGTTTGTTTATGAAGCTTTGCGGAACTCCGATTATTGGCAGGACACGATGCTGATCATCACTTTTGATGAGCATGGTGGATTCTTCGATCATGTTCCACCGCCGGCTGCGGTTCCAACTGGGGTGATAAGACTTATGCGAACGCCAAAAACAACTTTAATTTCGACCTTTATGGTATCAGAGTGCCGGCCATCGTGATTTCGGCCTATACTCAAAAGGGGACGGTGATCGGGGTAGACCCTAAAGACGCGACAACGATTTTTGATCATACCTCGATTCTGGCGACAGTTGAGGCGAGGTTTGGCCTGGCCCCGCTTACTGCCCGTGATAAGGCGGCCAATAAACTGGATGTGGCGTTGAACTTGGACGCACCGCGTACCGATGCGCCTACGATTTTACAAGCTCCTAGCCCCTTTGGCGCAATCCCACTAACCTAGTGAAATTCTATGACTTCTAAGCATTTGGATTCTGAACTCTCTTCGAACCAACAGTCGATGCTCGACCTGGCATTGGGCTGCGATTTAAGGGTTTCCAATCCTTACGACCACGAAGCGATAAAGGCCCGGCACAAGGCGATCAAGACCAATCGTGAAGCGGCTGCATACATACATGAGGTCGAGGACAAGATCCATTCCCGGCGCAAATTCAGGCGTAATGTTCAACGACATCCTGTTAAGAAGCGAGCCTGAAGCTGGTACCACCCAGCGATTTAGGTCCACTTCCTATCAAGGCCCAACATTTGTGAGCATCTGAATCCTAAAGAACTTGGCATCAGGGGAATTGGTATATGCGACTTGTAGGTTTCAATTTAAAAGGGGCGTTGGGAGAGCGAGCTTTGGCTCGCTCTCCTGTCATTTTACTCATTCAGGAACAGCTTCCACTCAGCAACGCCGTGGGCGTTGCGGATGAGTGCCGATACCGGCATTTCCTTCGGTGCGCGCGGAACGCTGAGCAGCTTCAGGCCGGCCTCGTGCGGGAGGCGGTCGGCCTTGCGTTGGTTCACATCCCTGGCGGCCCAGACGAGGTTCTCCCACGTGTCAGCACCACCGCGCGAGCGCGGCACGACGTGGTCGAGATTGCCCTCCGTCGGGTGCAACAGGCGGCCGGTGTATTGGCAGCGATTGCCGTCGCGCTCGCGGATGTTCTTGGCGCTGAGCTTCGGGCGCTTTTTGGGCACCTTGGCGAAGTTCACCGCCACAATGACCGTCGGCACACGGAGGGCGCCGCGCGCAGTGCGCACGGCGTAGTCGCCCTCGCGCACCGGCAACGTGATCCACTCGTCCCAGCTTACCGGGCGAATGTGACTCTCGCCTTCGATGTCCAGCGCAGTGGCCGCATTTGTGGCCATTTGGCAAAACGCGTCCTGCGGCGTGCGAATGTTGATCGCCTGCCAGTTGCGGTTCAGCACCAGCACAATCGTCTTGTTCAGTATGTCGCTCATTAAAAAATGACACTCCGCCTGCGCACGCGGTGAGGTGTTTGTTCTTTATTGAATGGCGGAATTGGCTGCCTCGCCAGGAATTGCACCCAGACATCCGGTTTCAGAGACCGGCGCACTACGATTATGCAACGAGGCAGTTGGTAGCCCGTGTTGGACCACAATTCGCGACGCGAACGTCTGGGTTTTGGGGAAACCAACTTGTGGCGGAACTGGGAGTTCAAACTCTCCAACGTCCGCAGTTTGTAAGACTGCCGCTCTGATTTTGAGCTAACGGGCTGTGATTGGCTGCCGGGGCTGGATTTGCACCAACACGAGCGCCTTCAAAGGGCGCGGTCCTACTGTTAGACGACCCGGCAATGAATTGGTGGCCCGCCGGGGTAACGCTCCCCGTTCAACGGATTAAAAGTCCGTTGCATCACTTTAATGCTTCCAGGCCGAAATGGTGCTCGCGGCAGGACTTGCACCTGCACTTTCGACGTTCTCGACGTCGTGCCTCTGCATTGGGCTACTCGAGCAATTTGGAAATGGAGCCTCCCGTCGGAGTCGCACCGACAAGTTTTCTTTACAAAAGAAATCCGCAGGCTGCTGCAGAGAGGCGGAAATGGTCGCAGTCCCCGGTGCTGCCCCGGACACGGCTGGCTTATGACGCCTGCCTGAACGCTGGTTCGACTGCGGTGCTTGCGCACGGCCACCATTCTGAAACTGGAGCCCTCACCCGGAGTTGCACCAGGCTAATTCGCTTACCGAGCGAGTGCATCGCTAAAAATGCTTTGAGGGCGATGAAATTTGGCGTCCCTGGCCGGCTTCGCTCCGGCGATCTCCTGCATGAGAGGCAGGCATGTTGACTGGGCTACACCACAGGGACAAAACGAAATGGGGAGGGCAGAAGGATTTGCACCTTCGACCTGATGCATGTGACGCATCCGCTCTGGCTGACTGAGCTATGCCCTCGAAAAATGGTGGGAGCGAAGAGTGCTGCCCTCTTTGCCTCTCGCATGTCAAACGAGCGCTCTGCTGATGAGCTACGCTCCCAAAAATGAAGTTGGAGCGGGTGAATCCCGATTTAGAATCGGGATCGTCTTGGCCTTGGCACGGCCGTATTCTGCTGTTGAACCACACCCGCGACATAATTGTTTGCAATAATTGGTGTCCCCAGCCGGACTCTCACCAGCAACCTGACGCTTAGGACGCGTCGGCTCTATATTTTGAGCTATGGGGACTGAAGTTGGTCGGCGTGCCGGGTAACGCTCCCGGGCTCGGCACTCATCTAGTGCGATGCGGGTTATAAATCCGCCGGTTCTCTTTGAACTACACGCCGGTGCTTACGCACGGCTACCATGAGATGGCAGTCAAGCAATGGCGGAATGTCGTGGACTTGCACCACTTGCCCGGAGGCACGCACTCGTTAGCACCGAGGCCCGGCACGCTTGGCCGGTTGGCATTCCAAATTGGTCCGCGTGGCAGGACTTGCACCTGCAACCTTTCCGTCTTGAGCGGAACGCCTCTTCATTGGGCTACACGCGGTGGTGCCCACGGCCGGATTTGCACCGGCACTGTGCGCGTTTTAAGTGCGCCGTCTCTGCATTGGACTACGTGGGCGAAATGGTGCCGCGTGAGGGATTTCCACCCCCAACCTCTCCGGTCTGAGCGGAGTGCCTCTGGTAGTTGGGCTAACGCGGCATGAATTGGTGCACCCGGCAGGACTCCCACCTGCAGACTCTCCGTTCGAAGCGGAGGATGATTGTAATTTCACCACGGATGCGGAAATGGTGGGTCGCCTCGGATTTGCACCGAGTTCTCGCCGGTTAAGAGCCGGGACTTCACTATCAAAGTTTGCAACCCAGAAGAAAACGACACGAAGGCGGAGTTGAACCGCCGTCCCGATTCTGAATCGGGATGATGGTCCTGACCGGCACCGGTGTTCGCGTCGCGTAAAATGGTCAGCGCGGCGGGTAACGCTCCCGCTTGCTCTTGCTCCCGAAGCAAGCGCCTCACTTTTAGGCTACGCACTGAAAAAAGGAGTCCTAAGCGCACCGAATTCGGTGTCCGGGCCAGTGGCCGTGTGCTAACACCTGCTGTCAACCAGATTCACTTGGAAATGGAAATGGACGGGCATGAGGGTAGTGCGCCCTCTATTCCGGTTTGGAAGACCGGCGTGTGTCTATCAACATCTATGCCCGAAGAGAAATTAAAATGGAAACCTGAGAATCCAGTTTCCGCGCCGGCTCTTTGATCGGATTGGCCGTGTCCTGCCGGACACAGCTTCCCGACGTTTCCACGCGATCCGGCCGAAGCCGCAATCGCGTAAACCAGCATGGCTACCTTTTTATACTGGTGGTGTTTCCAGTTTGCAGCCGGACCTCTCGGCATTCATCTTCCGTCTGCCTTGCGGGCAGCAAAGGGAGCAACCCCACCGTGCGAATCCAACCGACCTCCGTCGTCCTTGCGAGACGAGCGGACGCCCCGGTTGCACCGAAGTGCCCGGGGATTAAGCCATTTTCGGCCTCGACTGCGGACGCGTCTTTGCTTTTGATGCGGGAATTGCACCCGTACCTTCGAATTTCAAGTTCGACGCTCTACTATTGAGCCAATCACCTACAAGACGTGCGCGTCCGGTGGTTTCGTAAACTTTTGGTTCACGCTATGCCACACGCCTCTTATGCTTCCCGTGCGGGGTCACACGGAACTCCAAGACTCCAGGCGCAACGCCCGGCCAAGTCCTTCGACATCAGCCTGACATTGTCCTGTTACCATGGGTTCTGCCAGTCGGCGCTTGCTTGCAAAGCTCGCACCGGTTGACTGCCCTTGTCCCTCGACTGTCGCTGTTTGGCGTGAGTGCCGTGCTCGGCGCTACCGTTAGCAGCAGCTTAAAGCGTTGGCCTCGGCTGCTTGTTGCACTCCAGCTTCCAGCCCAGCTCGCCGCTTGCGCGACAAGCCATTGGGGATGGGTTTGCATGAGTGGCCACTCTCGTGGCGCGGACGTGTAGGACTTGTCCGCTTTGGCCGGCTTGCGCCGGTTTATCTGATGACATCATGCTGCCAAAAATGAAATTGGAAATGGAATCCCGTGCTGGAATCGCACCAGCCTTTGCGGTTTTGCAAACCGCCGCCTGAACTGCTCGGCCAACGGGATGTGAAATTTTTGTGTCCAGTGGGGCTTTTTAACATGCAGCTTTCCTCGCGCAACGCAAGGAACTATGATTGGTTGCATGTCAAAGCCGGACAAAATCTTAGAAGTTGATGCGCTCACCTACTCTGACTCTTTCGATGGCCTGGTGGATCGCCATTTCCGTAATCGGCCCAGCCACCGCGCCGACGATACAGGGCTTTACAATGTAGAAGAAATGATCAGAGCTTTTCCCGATAAATTGTTCCGATCGCGCCAAGAGTATGCGTTATCACCGAGCGGACTCACTGTCCGAATACAGTGGGCAAGCCTTCTCTTCAGATTGGAAGAAGATATTTTTGTAATAATGTTCGGAAAAGCGAGTTCAATGGGGCGGAACAACGCTGGTGATGAGTACAAACTGAGTGTAATAGCTGAAAGTCCAAAAAAGGCAGTCGACACACTATCCGATTTACGCAAACGGTTTCTGCCCAAACATGAAAATCAGGGGCCTTCCTTTTTCATTATGACCGGCGGAAGAAGAGCCGAACGTGCTGTGCTCGAAGATCGATTTCGTCTGACCGACGAGCTATTGGCACTTCATTATGGTAAAGATTTAGCTGCTTGGTCCGAAGACTTTATGCAAAGCCTTGCCGAACCTGGTATTAGCATACTCTGCGGCGAAACTGGCACCGGTAAAACTTCACTGATTCGACATGTGATGTGCTGCTTGTCTGCAACGCACCGCTTTTATTTCGTCCCGGTCGACAATTTTAATATGCTTTCGTCAGGCATGCTGACGGAATTCTGGAAAGCAGAGCAACGCGATCATCCAAGCGCAGTTAAAGTTTTGGTGCTCGAGGATGCCGAAACACTGCTGTTAGAACGCGATCATGATGGGAAAAATCCCGTTTCCAGCATCCTAAACCTAACCGATGGCTTGATGACCCAATTTATCAAGGTCCATCTAATCGCAACTCTCAACTGCAAACGCGAGCGTCTCGACAAGGCTCTTTTGCGGCCTGGTAGACTTCGGTTCTTTCGCGACATTGAACGATTGTCGCCTCAACGGGCGCAACAAATTGCAGACCATTACGACCTCGAGATCGAACCAAAATTGGATTACAGCCTGGCAGAAATTTTTGGATCAAAAAAATTTAAGGATCGAACTGCGGGTGCATTCAGTGAAAAGGGTTCAATAGGCTTTTCTGTTTCGTAAAACTAGTTGCGGGCGAAGGCTTTCGCCTCCGCCCATTCAGTCATTCACCGTGCTTCATCGCGTACCGTTCGCTGATCACCTTGGCCGAGAGACGTCCGCTCTCCAGTATCATCGAGCGCGCCTCCTCAACTGGCCGGATCACGATGCCTTCCGCCGGCCGTCCCGGAGCGTAGTCTTGCGCGTTCGCCAGTTCCACCAGATGCGGCAGGGTAAATCGGAATTCGCCCCGCCAAACCTCGCGCACCATCGGCAGACCAGTCGCCCGGCAGAACGCACCCAACGCCGTATGCCCGGCATATGCGTGGCCCGCGATGTCGAACAGGTCGAACGCGACCAAGGTAACGCCTTTCACCCCAAGGTGATTCCCCTGGATGCCTTCCCCGTGAACTTCGCCCTGCAATATGAAGTCCCCGTTCAATGTCGCCAGAGCCTCCCGCAAGCGATGCTCCCGCGCTACGCGCCAAAACATGCTGCTCGGATCGTCCAGCAACTCGAGGTTACGGGAGCAAACCCCGAATTCGCCGCCGCGCAGGTAATACGTGGCGGAGGTACCATCCACTTTCTGGGTGATCACACACTCGCGTCCGTTGAACTCGGCCAACGCCGTCGGGAACGAACGCAAATTCGGCTCATCCGTCTTCGGCATCCACGACGGAAAGGCGCCCTTTGCCACACCAGCGAGGTTGGGCGAAAGCGGTTTCTCATATTTGCGAATGCCGGTGAGTTCCGTCACATCCGCACCCACCTGATACTCCGCCAACGGAAGGATCGTGACCGGCAAAGCCAACCCCTGACTTACCTGCCCCTTGAAGCGCGACACCTTTAGCCGGAAGCCTTGTTTCCGGAGAAATTCATACTCCGGCTTCTCCGCTGCAATTGTGTCCGGCTCGTGCCATATGCACCGGTCGCCCGGCCGGAATTCGCCCTTCTTGATGACGGTCTGATAGCCGAGGACCGTGGCCGCCTCAATTCGATCCGCGCCGTCAATTGGTCGGATATCCGTAATGATCTGAATGCTCGCAAGTTTCATGGGTTGCAAATAATTGTGATTTGGGCCAATGGATTGACAACAAAATCCCGTATGCCCGCCGGAACAATGTGTAAATGATTCAAGTTACGGGCGGAAACTTGCGCCTCCGCCCGTCTTGTTTCCTCGGCTTTCCTTGAACCGTCCGTTATTCACGGACAAAGTCCGCGATGACTGCCGGCACGCTCGTGTCGAAGCCGACCACATCCAGCATGCCGCGGTCGTTTGGATCGGCGAGGGTAAAGCCGTTGGAGGTCATGCCCACAACGACCGCCTTCGCGTTGTCCACGAATTCGCTGCGATACTGGCGCAGTGCCTGCGCCGGGTGGATGTTGCCCGCCCAGGTTTCGCAGTCCGTGTAGGTGATGAACGCCGACACGTTCAATTCGTGTTCACGGGCCCAGACCATCGGCAGCGCACAGTCCGTCCCTTGGAAGGGCAGACTGCTGATGCGCTTGACCGCATCGTCCAGGCGCATGCGCGGCGAGATGTCCAGCGGAGTGAACCGGTCCGAGAATCCCATGATGTGGAATTCCGGCTCAGTTGCCGCTGTCACCAATGCCATCGCCGCGCTGGCTTCACGCGGAGTCAGGCACGAGCCTGCCACCGAACCGCTGCCCATCGAACCGCTGACGTCTAGGGCCAGGAGTACCGGCTTGCCGCATGGTTCGACGTTCTGGAATGTTGCGTAAAACACTTCGTCCAGCGCGTCCACAATCTTCGGCACCGGGGTCCACGTGAGCGAACCCTTGTCACCCTTGCCTTGCGCATACACCTTCTGAGCGATCAATACCGCCAGCGGGTGGATGCGGGCGCGCTTGAGCGCCTTCCCGTCGCCCAGCTTGCGGACAATCAGATTGGCCGCCTCACTGAGCGGCTTAACCAGGCCGATGCTCGTCATCTTGCCGAGGTTGCGGATCATTGCCGTCATCGGCATGCGTGCGAGCAGCGCTTCCCAGACCTTGGCTTCGTTGAGCCACTGCGTTGGGACGGCTTCACGTGGCAGGTCGAACTCGTCAATGTGCTTCACTACCTGGATGACGTTCGTCGCGCGCTTCACCTGCTCGAAGGCTTCGATGAACTTTGGCAGTTCACCGACTGCGGCGTACTTGGCCACGCGGTCTTCACCACGAACCTTGCGCTTCACTTCGCGTTCACCCAACTGATCAGCGCCGGCGAGCATCCAGCGGAAAACCGCATCGTGCTGTACCGAGGGCGCCTTCGGGTGGGCGAGGCGGAGCAGGTCGCCGTGCGACCAGCCATCGCGCTGCTGATACTTAACCGCCTGGTGCGCGAGGTCATCGGCACCGCGGTCCACGTACCAGCGACCCACGGCGTTGCGCAGACCTCGGCCCCAACCACGCAGGGCATTCACATACTCTGCGAAGTGGAACAGGTGCGTACCGATGCGGCAGACCTTGCCGAGGTTCTGGAATGCCAGAGTCTTGGCTTCGACATTGCCGTGTGTTGCGACCAGTGCCATCGCAAAGATAGCCGGATCGTTCTTCGGCGCGCGTCCGCCATCGCTGATTTCAACAATACGGTTCACCGCCCGAACACCGTCGGCCTTGATGCAGCGGAGGAGCGCGTCGTGGTTCTGCTTCACGAGGTCGCATTCGCCGATGTAATACGTTCCGCCCTCGGCGCCGAGAATCAGGAAGCGGTCGAACCGCGTCCAGTCATCCACTTCCCACGAATAGCCGCCCGCCGAATTGCGAACCTGGGTGGAACCCGGGATCGGCTGCGACTGCGGCGTGACGCGGCGGTTGAAGATTCTTGCGTAGTTGATTGCCATAGTAATTTCCCTTTCGTTGTCTGTGCCGCCAACTTCGGCACAGTGTGTTTGGATGGAATTGCGGGCAAGTTGGTGAATGTGGGATGGTCATTGTCATTGATAACCCATGTCCTTCGGTCCGCATAGATGCTTGCGCATGGCCAATGCGCTTCGCGCGATGTAACCGTCTGCTAAGACTCGCGGAAAAAAGTGATTTCGGTTGGCGCCTCGTAACGGCCGGAACGCAGGCAGCACTTCTTAAAAGCTGCGTCCTGAACCGCACGGACACGGGTCGTTGCGGCCCAGCTTTTCGCTGAGCTCCTTGAACCCATGCACGATGCGGACACCGCGTTTCACCCGTGTTTCGGACGGGAATCCTTTGCGACGTTTGCTGGTGATTTCAAAGTTTGATTCTTGTGACTCGTGGATATGGTTTGCCATACGTCCTCCTGGGTTGACTGTTGCGGTTGAATCATCGCGGCGCATGCCGCGAGGAAATTGCAGATGGGCAAGGGTGACGCGGGATTGCTCTACCACTGAGCTAGGCCCCGATATGGTCGGGGCCACTGGAGTCGAACCAATTACAGATAACCCGATGTCTTCGGCCCATCAAAATACTGGTGCGCAGTCAAAAGCGGCGGACAAGGAACGATCTGGATAGCACCATCGCTCTATCGATTGAGCTATTCGCGCCGAAACGCGAAGGCAGATTTGAACTGCCAACCTATAGTGTCCGATAACCCATGATCTTCGGCCCGCCGAAAGCAGAAGCGCAGTCGTCAATTGGCTTTGGGTGCAACCAAGTGAAGACTGCGCTTTGAACACAAAAGCATTGCGTAATTCATAACGTCTCAGTTCCCTTCGCGAGAGTTGGCGCTTGCGGACACAATGGACATATTGACCGTCGCGCCGCAACAATCCGCCGCGCCCCACCTGCTGGCCGAGTGCATGGTCATAGGCTTTAAACGGCCCTTCAGAGGAAACCACCCGGAACTGGCACGCGAACCAAATACCGTCGATTTGCTTCAGGGCAAAATTGCCATCAAGCCACCGAAAGTTTTCCGCGCGCGCCGCCCGTCGCTGGGCGCGCAATGCCTTCCGCGATTTCTGGGGAATTGCGCAGAGCAAGCCAGACTCGGGATGAACAAAGAATAGATTCCAGCCATAGCGCCGACCATCCACGGGCACGATGCCACGCCCGTGATAGCCAATTTCGAGCACACACACTCGCCCGGCGTGTATGAACGTATGCCGCTCGACGAATTGCAGCAGGTGAGTTTTCACGTGTGCCCTTATGATGCTGTCCGGTTTGATCACTGCGCAGGCTTCGGAATATACATCATTCCAGGAACGCCCAACCTGCGACTGAAGCCATCTTCTCAACGGCCCGAGCAGATCGGTCAATCCCTTCCGCTGGACGTGCGGACGCTTGATTCCCTCAAACTTTGGTAGCAGTTCGTCTGGCAGATTGGCTCGCCGCCCTTTTTTGCCGGGGCCGGGATTCCAGCGTGGACGTTCAACGACGACTTTGTGCATGTCAGGTCTCATGTTGGTTTTCTATTTGTTGTTTGCGCGAACGGTAATTTCGCGTTTGGATACCGACGGATAAGAGATGAACTGGGAATTTACGTGCTCTACCACTGAGCTACCCCGGCATTTGGTTCCGGAGGCCGGA
>Ga0068856_100004245_pt1 | contig 14307 bp, 12 predicted proteins | sample KBSCornC62_FD_66595 | JGI IMG/M metagenome (GOLD analysis project Ga0068856, IMG submission 66595) | Corn rhizosphere microbial communities from Kellogg Biological Station, Michigan, USA - KBS Corn C6-2 | ecosystem: Host-associated > Plants > Roots > Rhizosphere > Soil ...
GATTACATTGGCGCCATCATGGATAAGATCACTTTGCCCGGTGCGTTCTTTCTTGGAATTGTAGGTATTCTTCCGGGGTTTGCATCTATGTTAGGTGTGCAGCAACTTTTCAGTACATTTTACGGAGGTACGTCACTCCTTATTATGGTTGCAGTAATACTGGATACATTGCAGCAAATAGAAACGCATTTGCTCATGCGCCAGTACGATGGTTTAATGAAAGGCGGACGCATACAGGGCAGACAGGCTGTTACATCTGCCAGCTATTAATTTCGTAAACCAAAATTTTATATAGTGTTTCAACCTGTCAGCAATGGCAGGTTTTTATTTTTTTGAATGAGTTTGCGTGATGATAAGAGTTTGAGAAATTATTTTTATGAACCGAGCTCTTAAACAAAAATGAAACTTCTGTTGCGTCGCACACTTCAACTACAACAATTCTGATGAGCAAAGTTCCGAACGCACAAGTGAGTGACACAACAGACGATGATGAGAGAACAAAAAGCCGGTTACAAAAAAATCATTTATTATCACATTAACTTTAAAATGACACGAAGAGTAAACGGTATGATACTTTACAAAACAGAAGCAGAAATTGCAATGATGAAACAGAGCGCTACGCTGGTTAGTAAAACGTTGACCGAAGTAGCGAAAGTTTTAAAAGCGGGAATGACAACTCTTGAGATTGATAAGCTGTGTGCAGATTTTGTGCGTGATAATAAAGGAATTCCTTCTTTTCTCAATTATCGCGGATACCCTCACAATATTTGTGCATCTGTGAATGATGTGGTGGTGCATGGATTTCCAAATAACAAGCCATTGCGCGAAGGCGATGTTGTTTCGATTGACATGGGTGTTATTTTGAATGGCTGGCACGGAGATCATGCATACACATTTTTGATTGGCGAAATGAGCGATGAAGTTTTGCAACTGGTGCGTGTTACAAAAGAATCTTTGTACAAAGGAATTGAAAAAGCAATTGTGGGAAATCGTGTGGGTGATATTTCTTACGCAATACAAGAGTACACTGAAAAGCAGCATGGCTACGGCGTAGTCCGTGAATTGGTTGGTCACGGTTTGGGAAGAAGTTTGCATGAAGATCCGCAAGTGCCTAATTATGGTAAACGAGGCGATGGTAAAAGACTAAAAGAAAATGCAGTGCTGGCAATTGAACCGATGATTAATCTTGGTACAAGAGAAGTTTATACAGAAGCAGATGGTTGGACAGTTCGCACACGTGATGGAAAACCTTCTGTACATTTTGAACACGATGTGTGTGTGAAAAAAAATAAAGCCTTGATACTTTCTGATTATTCAATCATAGAAGCCGCCGAACAAGCCAATTCAAATTTGAATACATCTTATTATGCTGCTCCAAGTCTTGTTATGTAACAAGACTTTGTTCGATAAATGCATCAAAATTCAACGAGAACAAAACATTCAACATTGGTTGTGATCGGCGGCGGAGCCGCCGGTTTTTTTTGCGCAGTGAATGCAGCAAGAATGAATCCGTTGTTGAAGGTGATCATTGTTGAGAAGAGCAGCAAAGTTTTATCAAAAGTAAAAGTGAGTGGTGGCGGACGTTGCAACGTTACACATGCTTGTTTCGAAATACCTGAATTGATAAAGCGTTATCCACGAGGTCAAAATTTTTTGAAAAAAACTTTTCATTGGTTCAACACAAAAAATACAATACAATGGTTTGAAGAACGTGGTGTGCAATTAAAAACAGAAGCAGATGGAAGAATGTTTCCTGTTACAGATAATTCTCAAACCATCATTGATTGTTTAATAAAAGAAGCAAACAAATATGGCGTTGAAATTTTATTCAACACTGAAATAAAATCAATAAAACGAGTTAATAATTTCTTCCAACTGGAAACTGGAAACAGGCAACTGGAAACAAATTACATTTGCATTGCTTCCGGCGGCTATCCAAAATCGTCTCAATTTGAATGGATAAAAAATCTTAGTCACACAATTGAAGAGCCTGTTCCTTCTTTATTTACATTTAACGTTCCTAACAACAAGATCGCGTCATTAATGGGAGTGAGTGTTGAGAAAGTAGCTGTAAAAATTCAGTCAACAAAATTATCGGAAACGGGATCGGTGTTAATTACGCACTGGGGCTTAAGCGGGCCTGCTGTTTTAAAATTATCCGCATGGGGAGCAAGAGAATTAGCTGCATTTAATTATCATTTCAATATTCTTGTAAACTGGCTTCCCGCTTATAATGAAAATACTTTAAGAGAAGAATGGAGTTCTTTACGAAATCAATTTGCTTCACAAAAAATAAGTAATAAAAATCCTTTTGGTTTGCCACAAAGATTGTGGTTGTATTTTCTTGACGAGTGTAAAATAATTCATGATGCTCGTTGGGCAGAACTTTCATCAGCTTCTCAAAACAAACTCATTAAAACACTTACTGTGCAAGCATTTGAAGTGAAGGGCAAAACAACTTTCAAAGAAGAGTTTGTAACATGCGGTGGAGTAAAACTTTCAGAGATTGATGCGAGCACGATGCAAAGCAAAATTATTCCGCATTTATTTTTTGCAGGAGAGATAATGGATGTTGATGGAATAACCGGTGGCTTCAATTTTCAACATGCATGGACAAGCGGATGGATCGCTGCAAAGAATATTGCAAGCATCTGATAGAAATTATTGCGTATAAAAAAAGCAGCTACGGAAATTGTAGCTGCCTATGCAAGGGTGAGGCGGTTTAGAGCTTGCCACTCAGGCAACGGGTAAGTTGAATATAGAAGATTAATTATTATAATTTTTATCGTACTAAAAATATTCAACAATAAAGAAACAATACAAATTTCAGTTAAATCTCAAGTCAAAAACAAGCGTGAAAAAACGGAATTTTGAAATCAGGTATTGATACGTTTTTAATGCGTAGAAATACGTAAAGAAGAAATAAGTTTTATCTGGTTTTATTTTGAAGCAATAAAAGAGCTGCCTTTTGGGTTGTTTCTTTCGAAGACTGTAATTGTAAATTTTTATAAGGCGGAATAAAACTTCCTAACACAATGTCTGCATCTCCATCGCCATCAATATCGCCAATGTCCATCGTTAACCAATGTCCTTCATTAAATTCTTTTATAGCGTATGGTTTAAATTGAAAATTGCCTTCATTCTCTAAATACACAAAGGACTCTTGGGGTTGATTTTTAGAATCGGGGAAATAAGAAATGGTAGCAATATCCAAATCTCCGTCGTTGTCAAAATCAGTAGCCATCGCTTTATAACATCCGTGAACAGGGAAAAAATATTTTTGACTAAAATTATTTTTACCGTCATTCAAAAAAATATATACTCCGTGAAAATTCTTTAAAACGTTTGCAGAATAATCCGCATTGTCTCCGCAGGTGTAAAGAATATCGTTGTATCCGTCGTTATTAAAATCATCCAATTCAAAATAACTTGAGCCGTACACAGGAGGAAATCTCAAAATCTCCTTTGTATCAAACAAGCCGTTTCCTTTGTTAAGAAACAAATAAATTCCTTCTTGTGCCTGAGCCATTAGCGCAAGAATATCGGGCAAGCCATCTTTATTGTAATCATCAACATATGCTTTTATAGCGCCGGGCAGAGCTCTTATTATTTGCATTTGAAATGCACTATCACCGTTATTTTTCATCCAATACAATGCACCTTTTTTATTTCCAAATCCGCAAACAAGATAATCCTGTTTATTATCCATATTTATATCAACAGGTTTTATTTGTACAGGTCGCGGTGCGCTATCAAATAATTGTCTTAGAAATAAATGACGCCCTGTTTCATCAAAATGAAAAGAGTCAGCCGATCCGGTTCTGAAGTCATTGGGATTCATTATTCCAATGTTGGTGAATATGCCGCTGCGTTCTCCCGCTTTTAATAAAGAAGTACTAAAATATGCATCTACTAATGTTGAATGTATATTAAATGCAGATACAAGTTTTAGATTCGAATCGTAAATGTTTAAAGAGGAATCAAATGAGTTTGCCTCATATATCCAATGATTGGCAGGATCAATTTTTATAAATGACGTGGCCGGAAATTTTCCTTTTGGCAATAAGATTTTTTTTATAATAAAACGATCTGTAAAATTTTCAAGAGGTGGTCTGTTTTGTGCCGGAGTTTTGGCGGGAGCATTCGTTGCATAATATTTCATGATCTTTTCCCAATCCACTAATGTTATCGCGTTTTGCTGCAATGAAATCTTATTGCTGTTGTTCCTTTTTATTCCCGATGCAATGAAGGGTTGTTCGAAATAATAATCAATTCCCAATTGTTTTCCCATCGCAGGTAAAATGTTTTTTTTCCACGTGGTTGAGTCAAGCAATGAAGGCGAAGGAAAAAGATGACAGGAACCGCAATAATTTTTTGCCAATTGCTCGCCTGATAAATCTTTATGGGAATTGTTTTGACAGGATATTAAAAGAGCAGAGAAAAAAATCAACAGAAATAAACAAAATTTTTTATGCATAAGCACTTAAATAAATTCCAATGAAGTTAAGAAAGCTAAAAATAATTTTTTTGATACGAGCTGCAGTAACTCCGACTGAACTTCGTTGCGTCGCATTTCGTTCAACTGCAGTGAAAGCATTGAGCTTTCACTGCACACTTCCTTTTTGTTAACGGAAATATTACCGGCATCATTTTTTAATGCGATTAAAATTTTTTGATTGCTTTTATTCGCCGTAAACATGTGCAGCTTCCCAGCCAAATATTGCGGTTTTGCGGGTACTTCCCCAATGGTATTCGCCAATTAATCCTGTTGATTTTATTACACGATGACAAGGTATTAAATAAGCAATAGGATTGCTTGCCAGTGCTGTTCCCACGGCTCTTGAAGCATTGGGTATTTCAATATTTTTTGCAAGCGTTGAATAAGTGCTGATGCTGCCGAAAGGAATTTTTAACAATGCCTGCCATACTTTTATTTGAAAGGGTGTTGCTTTCAAATGCAATTTTATTTTTTGCAGATCGATGTGGTCTTGAGTAAAAACTTTTAACGCGTTTTGTTGCAGCAGATCGGTCTTTTGATGAAAGCTTGCATTCGGAAAAATTTGTTTTATATTTTTCAATTCGTCTTCTGCATCGCTTAAAAAAGCAAGATGACAAATTCCTTTTTGTGTTGATGCAATGATGATATCACCAAAAGGTGTTTCTGCAAAACTGTAATTGATGTGCAAATTTTCGCCGCCGTTTTTATACTCGCCTGGTGTCATGCCTTCGATGGTGATGAACATGTCATGCAAACGACCGGGACTTGACAAGCCTGTTTCAAAAGTTGCATCAGCAACAGAAACATTTTGCTTCAGTAAATTTTTTGCATGTTCAATACTTATGTATTGCAAAAACTTTTTCGGACTAACTCCTGCCCATTCTTTAAACATTCTTTGAAAATGGTATGGACTTAGATACACACTTTTTGCAACTTCATCTAATTCCGGTTGCTGCTGAAAATTTTCTTTTATAAAGTGTATTGCTTTTTCTATGCGTTGATAATCTGCTGTCATACCACAAAATTATTTTGATGAAGGCTGCATTCAAACCCGATTGTTGCTAAAAGTCGGAAAAGTCAGTAAAGTCTGAAAGACCGAAAGTCAAAAGTATTTTTTATTAAGATGAATCTTCATCTGGCTTCCGGACCTTTTTGACTTTCGACTTGTTGGAGCAAAGTTCCGAACGTTGAAGGAGTGACACAACCAAAGCATAATAGCAGCACTAAAGTTGGTTACACAATAAAATAAAAAACAAAATGAAAGAAGCTTCTTGGTACATCATTTGCCTCATGCATGTAAATTCCCTATTTTTGCGCCCCTTAATCGAAAAGAAACAAGAACCATGACTCAAGAAAAGAAGTATTTAACTTGAACCTTGAGCATTGTACCTTGAAACTTCTCCGCGGATGTGGCGAAACTGGCAGACGCACCAGACTTAGGATCTGGCGCCGCAAGGCATGTGGGTTCGACCCCCTCCATCCGCACTAAAAAATTTTCGGGGGTTTATTATGGCTACTATTACTCGTGAGAACATTGCCCTGCTGACCGATAAGGTGATTGTTAAACTGGCTAAAGAAGATTATTTACCTGCATTTGAACAGAGCATAAAAAAATATGCAAAAACTGCGAACCTGCCAGGCTTTCGCAAAGGCATGGTGCCTGCAAGCCTTGTAAAAAAAATGTACGGTCAGAGTGTGTTTACTGATGAAGTGTTGCGTACAGTGGAAAAAGAATTGAACAATTACATGGTGAATGAGCAGCTTGATATTTTCGCTCAACCTCTTCCACTTGAAAGCGACTCAAGAGCGGTTGACCTGAATAATCCGAATGACTACTCTTTTGCATTTGAAATAGGACTGAAACCGGCATTTGATGTTGATACAAAAAATCTGCAATTAACACGTTACAATGTTCAGGTTACGGATGAAATGGTGAATGATGAAGTAAATCGTTTACAGACAAGACACGGAAAAATGACGGAGCCTGAAACTGTAACAAGCGATGAAAACATTTTGAATCTTGAATTTGTTGAAACCGATGCACAGGGAATTGTGAAAGAAGACGGCATTACAAAAAGCAATTCATTGCTTGTAAAATATTTTGCTGAGCCTGTTCGTGCCGAATTGATGGGTAAGAAAAAAGATGATTCAATTGTAATTCAGTTAAGCAAAGCATTTGATGAGAAGGAAAGAGATTTTGTGATGAGTGATCTTAGTTTGGATAAAAGTGATCAGGACGCTGCCGATAAATTTTTCAAAATTACCATTGTGAAGATCGGGCTTGTGGAAAAAGCAGAAATGAATGAAGAATTTTTCAACTCGGTTTATCCCGGAAGAGAAATTACAACGGAAGAAGAATTCAGAAATGCTGTAAAGGTGGAAATAGAAAATTATTATCGCAACGAAGCGACTAATCAATTGCACGACCAGATATATCATAAGTTGATTGATAGCACACAAATGGAATTTCCTGAAAGCTTCTTAAAGAGATGGCTGAAGGATGGTTCTGAAAAGCCAAAAACACCCGAAGAAGCCGAAAAAGAATATCCAACATTTGTGAACCAGTTGAAGTGGACATTGATTAGCAGCAATCTGATAAATGAAAACAAAATTACTGTTGAGCAGCAGGAAATAAAAGAATATGCGAAGCAGCAGATTGCGGGTTATATGGGAATGCAATCAATGAATGAAGCGCCGTGGATGGATGAATATGTGAATCGCATGATGAAGGATAAAAAGTTTGTTGAAGAAACTTATTTGAAATTACAAACAGGCAAACTATTTACAATGCTTGAACAGCAAGCACAGGTGACCGAAGAAAATATTAGCGCAGAAGCATTTGCAGAAAAACTGCACCATCATCATCACTGATTTTCCAGTCTTAAATTTTTTTAACCGGGTAAAATAAACCCGGTTTTTTATTTCATAAACCAGAACTTTGCTCTCCAAAAATAATTTTATGAAGGAACTTATCGACCGCTTGGTTGCAGAAGGACTTACCGAAGAGCAGGCGCAGAAAGCATTAGAAGTAATAAAAAATTTTGCTGCCGAAAAATTTCCAATGTTTGCAGGAGCTATCAACAACATGTTTGATAAGTTTAATGTACAGGATGAAAATGATTTTCTGGAGTAGTTCTTTCAATAAGCAAGATGGAAGTTTCGAAGATAAAATAACTACAAATTATAAACTCCAAACTATAAACTATTTCTGCCCTTTTGTCGGCATCTTCAGCTTTGCATGGAATTTGGTACAATGGGTAATTAATTTAACTTATCTTCAATCGAAAAAATATAAGCTATGGATTTTGGAAAGGAATTTTATAAATATGCTGTGAAGCACCAGGGCATCGGCAGCAATACACTTGATAGTTATTTAAAGCATAATGTCACCAGCCTTACTCCATACATCATCGAAGAGCGTCCGTTAAATGTAGCAAGCATGGATGTGTTCAGCCGTTTGATGATGGATCGCATCATTTTCATGGGTGAGCCGGTGAATGATTATGTTGCCAATATTGTAACTGCGCAGTTGTTGTTCCTTGACAGCACTGATCGTTCCCGTGATATTCAAATGTATATCAACAGTCCGGGAGGCAGTGTTTATGCGGGTTTGGGCATCTATGACACCATGCAATTCGTAACACCGGATATTGCAACAATTTGCACCGGCATTGCAGCAAGCATGAGTGCCATCTTAATGTGTGCCGGAGTAAAAGGAAAGCGCAGCGCATTAAAACATAGTCGCATCATGTTGCATCAGCCGAGCGGAGCAATCGGCGGGCAGGCAACAGATATAGAAATTACTGCACGTGAAATAAAGAAAATAAAACAGGAATTATACGCCATCATTGCAAGCCATACCGGAAAACCCGTTGACCAGGTAGCGGCAGATTGCGACCGTGATTTTTGGATGAGTGCTGAAGAAAGTAAAGAGTATGGATTGGTTGATGAAGTACTGTTCAAAAACCCTAAGAAAGAAAAGAAGAATTAAAAATATTTTTTTTGCCAACAGTAGTTCTTTGGTCATCGCCGGTTGTGTCACTCACTTGTACGTTCGGAACGTTTATCGGCAATCGTGAGATGTGAGATGACAGACGTCAGATATTGAATCTTCTTGCACGTTTCACGAAAGACGCATTAAGCATTGTAGTACAAGAGTGCGACGCAACAGAAGCCGAATAGAAATTCAAAAGTTGGGCTCCCGAAAAATCGGGACAGGTCATAAAAATTAAAACTCAAAAATTAAAATAAGGAATCAAATGATGAGAAATTCAAGATACATAGTGCATCCTGTTGTGATGGATGATGAAGAAGACAAACCTGAAAGAGAGGAAAAAGAGGAGCAGCGCAGTTCGTTTCTTTTGAAAAAAATGGAACAACTCTTTTTGCAAAAGAGAACTGTGTATTTGTGGGGAGTTGTTGATGATAAATCTGCAAAGGATGTGGTTTCAAAAATGCTTTTGCTTGAGGCTGATAAACCGGGAGAAGAAATTAAATTTTATATCAACAGTCCCGGCGGTATGGTAACAAGCGGTATGGTAATGTATGATACCATACAATTAATTAGTTCACCGGTAAGCACAATTTGCATGGGACTTGCCGCAAGTATGGGTTCGATTTTGTTAAGCGCGGGAAAAAAAGGTCGTCGCTTTATTTATCCTCATGCGGAAGTGATGATCCATCAACCAAGTCTTGGAGGATATTTCCAGGCGACATCAGCAGATATTGAGATCCAGGCGAATCAAATTCGCAAGACAAAGGAAATAGGTGCTAAAATTCTGGCACAGAATTGTGGAAAAACAGTGGAGCAGATCATGAAGGATTTTGACCGTGATTACTGGATGGACGCAAAGGAAGCCGTTACTTACGGCATCGTGGATAAAGTGATCGATAAAATTTAACTGTTTAACAGACAGGTTAATTTTTTCTTTTTCTACCACGTTGTTGCAACCTTTTTGTATTTTTGATGTCCTGATTTTTGAAGAATAGAAAACAGCAGCGTATGGCAAAACAAACAAATCTACATTGTTCTTTCTGTGGTCGCAGCCGCGATGAGGTGAAAATACTCATTGCCGGCCAGGAAGGACATATCTGTGAGAACTGTGTAGAGCATGCACAGGAAATTATTGTACAGGAGCTGGAGCAGCGCCATGAAGTGCAAACAACGCAATATCGTTTTAATATTCGCAAGCCCCTTGAGATAAAAGAATTTTTAGATCAGTATGTAATCGGGCAGGATGATGCAAAGAAAATTTTATCTGTAGCAGTTTACAATCACTATAAACGTATTACTCAAAAACAACAAAACGATGATGTTGAAATTGAAAAGAGCAACATTATAATGGTTGGTGAAACCGGAACGGGAAAAACATTGCTTGCAAAAACTATTGCTCGTTTGTTGAATGTTCCTTTCGCCATTGTTGACGCCACTGTTTTTACAGAAGCAGGTTATGTTGGTGAAGATGTTGAAAGCATGCTTACACGCTTGTTACAAGTTTGTAACTATGATGTAGCTGCTGCTGAGAAAGGGATTGTTTATATTGATGAGCTTGATAAGATCGCAAGAAAGGGAGATAACCCTTCTATCACACGTGATGTAAGTGGCGAAGGTGTTCAGCAAGGCTTGTTAAAGATGCTTGAAGGTACAGAAGTGCTTGTGCCTCCGCAGGGTGGTCGCAAGCATCCCGAACAAAAGATGATCAAGTTAAACACGAGCAATATACTCTTCATTTGTGGTGGTGCATTTGATGGTATTGAAAAAATTATTGCACGCCGTGTAAACACGAATGCGATTGGTTTTAATGTAAACAAAAATGAACAGGATGCACAACGAAGTAACTTATTAAGGTTTATTACTGCGCAGGATTTGAAGAGCTTTGGTTTAATTCCTGAATTGCTTGGCCGTTTGCCAGTTGTTACCCATCTTGATCCGCTCGATGCACAAACACTTCGCTCAATTCTTACTGAGCCTAAAAACAGTTTGATAAAACAATACACACGCTTATTTGCTTTTGAAGGAATTGAGTTGCATGTTGAAGAAGCAGTGCTCGACTTCATGGTGCAGAAAGCGCTGGAATATAAGTTGGGCGCCCGTGGTTTACGCAGCATTTGCGAACATATTCTTACTGATGCAATGTTTGAATTGCCCGGTTCCGGTATCAAGAAATTAGATGTAAACTTAGAGTATGCTTCACAAAAAATCAGTAAGAGCAAACTCAGTATGCTTAAGGTTGCATAGAATAGCGATTTATAAAATTTGAAATGAATGATGAAGAAGAGATGATAAAAATTCATCTCTTTTTTATTTTGGTATTGAATGATAAATCCTTGATCAGTCAATACAATTCCAGTTAAAACAAAAACTTAAAACATAGAACTTCCAACTTAGGACTGCATCAGACCGCTTGATCAGCCTTTGTTCAAACGGAATATCCCCCAATGTTAATTTTTACGAACAACTTATCAAAGTTCGAAAGCGTAATTTTCACGCAATAGAAAAAATTCCTCAGGAGAAAAATAATTTTTAAGCGTTGTGAAGTTTCTTCATTTCTTCTGTTAATTTGGGTACAACATCAAATACGTCACCTACAATCCCGTAATCAGCCGCTTTAAAAAAAGGAGCCTCCGGATCTTTATTAATTACAACAATTATTTTGCTTCTGTTCACGCCGGCAAGATGTTGAATGGCTCCCGAGATACCAAGAGCAATATATAAATTCGGCGCTATTTGAATTCCTGTTTGCCCAACATGTTCATGATGGGGACGCCAGTGACTATCAGCAACAGGACGGCTGCATGCAGTTGCAGCATGTAATGCATGAGCCAAATCTTCAACAATGCCCCAGTTCTCAGGTCCTTTTAAGCCTCTGCCACCGCTTACCACGATCTCTGCTTCTGTTAATGGAACTTCACCGCTTACTTTATTCGTTGCCGTTACTTTTATTTTTCCTTCTGTTATTGGAATATTTAATTGATTTATTTCAGCGGTCCCTTCAGCCGCAACTATTTTGTAACTGTTGGGATTTAAAGAAATAATTTTTATCGCAGAGGTAATATTTACGTTCGCAAATGCTTTTCCACTGAAAACAGATTTCTTAACTACAAAACCGTTTGAGGTATCAGGCAATGAAACTGCGCCTGTAACAATGCCAGCTTTTAATCGGGCTGCAACAGTTGGCGCCACTGCTTTACCGGTTTGATTGTGTGAGAACACCAAAATATCTGCACCAATAACTTTTACTGCTTCTTCAATTGCCTTGGCGTAAACCTGCGTATCTACATGATCAAGATTTGCATTATTTACCTGGTGTACTTTTGTTATTCCGTATTTTCCTAAGGATGCAAGATCATCACTTACTGTTCCAAGCAATAAACCTTCTGCAGTTGTACCAAGTTGTTTTGCTGCATCTGCACCATAAGTGAGTGCTTCGAAAGATGCTTTCTTTATATGTCCTTCAGAATGATCTATAAATATTAGAACTGGCATAAGGATTAATTTGAAAATTTGATGATTTGAAAATTTGAAAATAGAAGAAGCTTCATATCAAATTTCAAGTTCGTTTTATTTGCTCATTTCAGATTAGCTAAATCACTTTCGCTTCTTCATGCAGCAGCCGAACAAGTTCTGCAACGTTATCAGGTGAAACTAATTTTACACCGGCTTTTGCAGGAGGCAATTCATAATTCACCACGTTAGTCAATGCTTCAACTGCAGCAGGCTCTACTACTTTCAATGGTTTTGTACGTGCAGCCATAATGCCGCGCATATTAGGAATGCGTTGTTCGGCAACACCTTTTTCGCAACTCACAATAACAGGAAGTGCAACTTCACAAACTTCATCGCCGCCCTCTATTTCGCGATTGACAACTGCAGTTGTACCATTTAATTCAAACTTAGTTGCAAGCGAAACATAAGGCAGATCAAGCATTCCCGCGAGCAAACCACCAATAGCAGAACTGTTGTAGTCAATTGTTTCCTTACCTGTGAAAATGAGATCGTATGCGCCTTGTTTAGCAACTTCCGCAATTTGTGCAGCAATGTAATATGTATCGCTGTTTGTTGTGTTTACGCGAATCGCTTCATCACCACCAAGCGCCAGAGCTTTGCGAATGACAGGATCATAATCTGCGCCGCCAACCGAAATGATGTGCAAAACAATTGATGCATCTTTTTCTTTCAATTCAATAGCACGAACAAGTGCATACCATTCATCATAAGGATTGATGATCCATTGAACGCCGTTCTCTTCAAATTTTGTGTTGCCATCTTTGAACGCGATTTTGGAAGTGGTGTCTGGTGTTTTGCTTATGCAAACCAATATCTTCATTGCAATTAATTTAGAAGTAGCTGAACAGATAGTTGTTTATGCAACTAATTGCAAATATAGCAGCAAAATTTTGCAGGCAAAATTTTAAATTGAATTTTTATTACAGGCGGAATCTCTCACGTTTGTCGTTTCACGTTTCACGAATGTTGATTAAAGTTCAGAACGTACAAGGGAGTGACACAACGGAAGATGATTAGCATTACTTCTGCCGGTTACAAAAAAATCAAACACACATTTAAGATTACTTTTTCACTTATCAGAAAAAGATTGTTGTGTTACCTTAAATTTGCGTCTTTAAAAACAACCAACGATACAAGATGAATTTTAATTTATCTCAGATACCTGAACGAAATCTTAAACCCAGGACTTATGGTATTACGATGGTGATGGATAAGGGGCTTAGCATAAATGAAGTTCATAATTTCATGAGTATTGCGCATCCTCATGTTGATATTGTAAAGCTTGGTTTTGGAACTTCGTTTGTTACGCCCAATCTCCGCGAAAAGATCGAAGCATACCGCTCTTACGAAGTGCCGGTTTATTTTGGCGGCACTTTGTTTGAAGCGTTTCTTGTTCGTAACCAGTTTAATGATTATATCGCGATTTGCAAAGATTATGGCATTAGTTACATGGAAGTGAGTGATGGTTCGATCGATATTCCTCATGCAGAAAAATGCGGCTACATCGAAAAGCTTACAAAGTATGGAACGATATTAAGTGAAGTGGGAAGTAAAGATGCGGCACACATTATTCCTCCATATAAATGGATAGAATTGATGCGTGCAGAACTTGAAGCAGGTTCATCTTATGTGATAGCCGAAGCGCGTGAATCGGGCAATGTTGGAATTTACCGCGGAACAGGCGAAGTGCGTGAAGGTTTGGTGCAGGAAATTTTAACGCAAATTCCGGGCGAAAGAATTTTGTGGGAGGCACCGCAAAAAGCACAGCAATTATATTTCCTTGAATTGCTTGGTTGTAATGTGAATCTCGGAAACATCGCGCCAACAGAAGTTATTCCGCTTGAAGCAATGCGCATCGGTTTGCGTGGCGATACATTTCATTTATACCTTAACAAAGAAACTGCAAAATGATAAAGGAATATGGATTGATAGGATATCCTTTATCACATTCATTCTCGCAAAAATATTTTACGGAAAAATTTGAGAAGGAAGGAATTGATGCAGTGTTTCATGCATTTTCAATTCCTTCAATTGATAACTTGCATGAAGTGCTGAATGCACATCCGTTGCTGCAGGGATTTGCTATAACAATTCCGTATAAACGTGCGGTGATAAAATTTCTTGACAATGCTTCAAACGCAGTGCAGAAAATGAATGCATGTAATTGTGTGAAGATAAGAGAAGGTAAATTGTACGGCTATAACACCGATGTTATTGGGTTTGAAAAATCGTTTGTAAGACATTTGAAACCTTATCATACAAACGCATTGATACTTGGAACAGGCGGTGCTTCTTCTGCTGT
>Ga0068856_100004254_pt1 | contig 14295 bp, 17 predicted proteins | sample KBSCornC62_FD_66595 | JGI IMG/M metagenome (GOLD analysis project Ga0068856, IMG submission 66595) | Corn rhizosphere microbial communities from Kellogg Biological Station, Michigan, USA - KBS Corn C6-2 | ecosystem: Host-associated > Plants > Roots > Rhizosphere > Soil ...
ACGCGCGCCCCCTCGCGCGCCAGCCTCAGCGCCGCGGTCGAGCCCGCGGGGCCTGCGCCGACGACGATCGCGTCGAACCGCTCCACGGGCTCCATCGTACGACCGGCTGGGAAGAACCGGCGGCGCACCTGCGTCCCGTGTTCGCGGACTAGGGAAGGAATGGGCACATGACCGAGACCAAGATCGACGCGGACGGCCTCGCCGCACGACTGCGGGGCGCGCTCGTCCGGCCGGGCGACCCCGACTACGACGAGGCGCGCAACCTCTACAACGCGATGATCGACAAGCGGCCGGCGCTGATCGCGCGCGTCGCGGACGTCGACGACGTCGTCGCCGCGGTGAGCTTCGGCCGCGAGAGCGGCCTCGAGGTCGCGATTCGGGGCGGCGGCCACAACGGTGCGGGCCTCGCGAGTGTCGACGGCGGGCTCGTGCTCGACCTGTCGGCGCTGAACGGGGTCAAGGTCGATCCCGAGGCCCGCACCGTCACGATCGCCGGCGGCGCGCTGCTCCGCGATGTCGACGCGGCAACGGGCGCGCACGGTCTCGCGACTCCGGCCGGGATCATCTCGAGCACCGGAGCTGGCGGACTCATGCTCGGCGGCGGTGTCGGCCACCTGACGCGCAGGGCTGGGCTCTCGATCGACAACATCGTCGGCGCCCAGGTCGTGCTCGCCGACGGGAGCGTCGTCGAGGCCGACGAGACGACGCACCCTGACCTGTTCTGGGCGATCCGCGGCGGCGGCGGCAACTTCGGCGTCGTCGCCTCGATTACGGCCCGGCTGCACCCGGTCGGAGATGTCGTCGGCGGGCCGATGTTCTGGGACCTCGAGCGCGCCGGCGACATCCTGCGCTGGTACCGCGAGTTCATCCTTGACGCACCCGAAGAGCTCGGCGGCTTCTTCGCCTTCCTCAGCGTCCCGCCCGCCCCGCCCTTCCCGGACGAACTCCACCTGCTCAAGGTCGCAGCCGTGATCTGGTGCTGGACCGGCCCCGCGGAGCAGGCGGCCGAGGTGCTGGCCGAGGCGCGCGCCCAGCCGGGACTGCTGCTCGACGGCGTCCAGCCGGTGCCGTTCGCTGCGCTGCAGGGCGCGTTCGACCCGGTCTACCCGGCCGGAGACCAGTGGTACTGGCGCGGCGACTTCGTCACGGAGATCTCGGACGCCGCGATCGAGCGGCACCAGGAGTTCGCGACGGCGCTTCCGACCTGGAAATCGACGATGCACCTCTACCCGACGAGCGGCGCGCCTCAGCGGGTCGGCCCGGCCGACACTCCCTGGGCGTACCGGGACGCGAACTGGGCTGCGGTGTTCGCAGGGGTCGACCCCGACCCGGCCAACGCCGAAGCGATCAGGACGTGGACGGTGGACTACTTCGAGGCGCTGCACCCGTACTCGGCGGGCGCGTCGTACGTCAACTTTCTCGGCGAGGAGGGCCAGAAGCGCGTCCGGGCAACGTACGGCGACAACTACTCCCGTCTCGCGCGGATCAAGGCGCAGTACGACCCGCAGAACCTCTTCCACGTGAACCAGAACATCCGTCCGGCCGCCTAGCCGCGTAGGATCGACACATGCCGAGATACCTGATCGTTCGCAAGTTCGATGTCACCGAAAGCCAGATGCCCCAGGTCGGGCGCAAGTCGCGCGTCACGATCGAGAACGAGTTCCCGGAGATCACCTGGGAGCACAGCCACGTGGTCGTCGACGACGACGGCGTCGTTCGGACCTACTGCGTCTACGCCGCACCCGACGAGCAGGCGATCCTGGACCACTCGTCGAAGCTTGGGCAGCACGAGATCGAGTTGCTCAAGGTGATCGCCGGGGACGTCAGCCCGGCGGACTTCCCGGGCTGAGCCCTACCCCTCGCCCAGGCCGAGGAGCCGCGCGTCCGTCATGTGGTACTCGGCCTGGAGGGCAACCGCCAGCTTCACGGTGACCTCGCGACGGAGCGCGCCGTCGCCCTCCGGCACGAGCGCGAGCGCCTCGCGGTACAGCGCGACGGCCTGCTCCTTCGCCCAGCCGCGCTCGGCCTGACCGCCGGCCGCGAGGAAGTGCTCGATCGCGCGCTCGGGCTCGCCGGCGTCGCGCCAGTGGCGCGCCTTCGCGGAGGTCGCCTCGCCGACTTCCGAGGTGACGTTCTCGAAGAACTGCGCGACCTGCGCGTGCCGCTCGCGCCGCCGCGCGCGCGGAAGCAGGTCGTACGCGGCGTCGCGGATCAACACGTGGGTGAACGAGTACTGCTGGTCGCCCTCGAACCCGGACACGGTGTCGCGGCGGACGAGGTCGCGCCGCTCGAGCGCGCCCAGGAGCTCCGACAGCTCCTCGCCGTCGCCCATCGCCTCGAGCGCCCCGCGCCAGAAGGTCTTGCCGACGACGGCCGCGTCGAGCAGCAGGGAGCGCTCCTGCTTCGGCAGCGCGTCGAGCCGTGCCCCGAGCAGGCCGCGGATCGAGTTCGGCAACGAGACGCTGCCGCCGGCGGAGGTCTCGAGCATCGTCGCCGCGAGCTGCTCGATGAACAGCGGGTTACCCTCGGCGTTCGCGGCCACGGCGTCCGTCGCCCCGCCGGCGAGCAGGTGGCCGGCCAGCACCCGCGACTCCTCCGGCGAGAGCGGCTCCAGCGGCAACGCGCTGTACTGCGCGAGCCCGCCGCCCCACGCCGGCCGGGCGTCGAGCAAATCCGGCCGCGCGAGCGCGAGCACGAGGATCGGCAGGTCGCGCAGGCGCGCGGCGAGCAGCTCGATCAGGTCGAGCAGGCTCGAGTCCGCCCAGTGCAGGTCCTCGAAGACGAGCATGGTCGGCCCGTCGCGCGCCACCGCCTCGATGAAGACGCGCACCGAGAAGAAGAGCGTCTCGCGGTCGGCGACCGAGTGCTCCGGGTCGAGCCCGAGCAGGATCGCAAGGTGCTCGGTGACCTCGCCGGCCGCTCCGGGGCCGAGCAGCGCCTCCACGTGCTCGCCGAGCTTTCCGAGCGCGGCCTCGCGCGTGTCCGTCTCGTAGATCCCGCAGAGCTGCTTCACCTGCAGGGCGAACGCGAAGTACGCGCTGCTCTCGCGGTACGGGAGCGAGCGGCCGCGGATCGTCCGGCCGCCGAGCGTCTCGACCGTCGCCGAGAACTCGGTCGCGAGGCGCGACTTGCCCACACCGGCCTGCCCGAGGACGGTGACGAGGTGCGGCCTACGCTCGGCCGCCGTCCGTTCCCAGATCCCGCGCAGCACCTCGAGCTCACGCCTGCGCCCGACGAGCGGGGCTCTGGCGCCGCGGCGCTCGCCGACGGGCGTCGACGCCTCCACCGCGAGCCACACCTCAACGGTGTCGGCCTTGCCCTTGGCGACCACCGCCTCGAGCGGCTCGTAGACGATCGCGTCGCGCGTCAGCCGGTGCGTCTCGGCGCCGACGACGATCCCGTTCACCGGCGCCGCGTGCTGCAGCCGCGAGGCCGTGTTGACGACGTCGCCCGCGACCATCGCCTCGCCGTGCTCCGGCCGCGCGTCGATCGTTACCAGGGCCTCGCCCGTGTTGACGGCGATGCGGATCTCGAGGTCGAGCTCGGGCAGCGAGTCGCGCACCGCGAGCGCCGCACGCACGGCGCGCTCGGCGTCGTCGCCGTACGCGGTCGGCGCGCCGAAGACGCCCATCACCGCGTCCCCGACGAACTTCTCGACGCGGCCGCCGAACGACTCGATCTCCCGCCGCGCGGACTCGTGGTACGGGCCGAGGATCGCGCGCACGTCCTCGGGGTCGCGCTGGTCCGACTGCTGCGTGAACCCGACCAGGTCGACGAAGATCACGCTCACGACGCGGCGCTCCTCGCGCGGCGCTGCAGCCGTCAGCTCCCGACCGCAGGCGAGACAGAAACGAGCATGCGCGGGGTTCTCCTGCCCGCAGTTTGCGCAGGTGATCATGGACACACCCTAGGGCGCGATCAGGAAACGGAAAAGGGTGCCGCGCAGGCGGCGATCTTCGGAATCGAGAAGCGCGCGATCGTGCCGAACTGCGGCGCCGGCTTGCACGCCTGCGCGACACCCGCGTCGCAGGCGACAGAGAGAAAGACGAACGCGTCCTCGATCGTGAAGCCGTGCTGGTCGACGAGCAGCTTCGCGGCCTCCTCCGAGACGAGCTTCAGCGCCTCGTCGAAGTCGTCCGCGGTCGCGTGCGGCAGCCAGCGGTCGGCGAGCTCTGTCACCGGCCACGTCGCCTGCTTGCCCTTCAGCAGGTCGAAGCGGACGTCGACCTCACCCGCGATCTCGACGCCCGTGAAGCAGATCTCGCCGTCGCCCATCGACGCGTGCATGTCGCCGACCGCGAACATCCCGCCGGGACGGCGGACCGGGAAGAAGATCTTCGCGCCCTTGCCGTGGAGGTGGTCGTCGAGATTTCCGCCGTGCCGGCCCGCCAGGCCGTTCGAGAAGGTGTCGCCGTCGGTCGCGACGCCGACGACGCCGACCATCGGCCGCGCCGGGAAGGAGACGCGGTCGTTCATCCGGATCTCGCCGTCTCGCACCTCGAACAGCCGCGTCAGCGGCGCCTGCACCTGCTCGATCAGCTGCCCGAAGCCCGGGATCAGCGTCGCGACGCCCCACTCGATCGGCCGCACGTCCAGGATCTCGGCGACGAGCGAGTCGCCGGGCTCCGCCCCGCGCACCGCCACCGGGCCGGTCGCGCTGTTGATGCGCTCGAGGTCGATCTCGGTCACGAGGTCGTCCTCGCTGCGGATCTGCCCGGTGAAGCAGTCGTTCGTCTCGAAGGTGACGGTGTCGCCAGGGTCGACCTCGAGGGCCGGCTCGAGGTCGGGGCCGAACGCCCAGATCACCTGGTCGCGAGAGAGCCGGTGCGCGGTCGTGACCGCCATCTCAGGCCGGCTCCACCGCCGGCGGCGCCTCCGGCGCCACCGTCTCGTCCTCGACGTAGACCCGCTCCATGTCCTGGAGCTTCTCCGGCCGAGTCGCCAGCAGCCACATCATCAGGATCAAGCCGAGAATCACCCACGCGATGTCGACCCAGTTCCCGTACTTCTCCGGGTAGACCGGCGGGTACTTGTAGAACTGGTAGTAGAGCGGGAAGAAGAAGAGCACGATCCCGGCGACGGGCAGGATCACGTGCAGCAGGACGTTGAACTGCGCCCGCCCCGGCCCGAGGTAGTACCGCATGCACCCGACCGAGATCAGCATGTAGACGAGGATCACGACGGGGACCGCCATCGTCGCGATCGTGAAGAAGCCGTCCAGCGGGCCCCACTTCCACCCGAAGAGCAGTGCGAGCACGGCCGCGAAGAGCGTCATCCAGATGATCGCGATGTGCGGCGTCTTGAAGCGCGGATGGGTGTGCGCGAGCGGGCGCGGGGCCAGCCCGTTCCGCGACAGGGCGTAGAAGACGCGCGTCGCCGCGTTAACGGCTGCGTTCGAGTTGGCGGCGATCGAGTTGCAGATCGCAAGGAAGACGAGGATCCAGCCGCTGCTCCAGAAGACCTTCGCGAGCGCGCGCCATGGATCGGCATTCGTCGTTGCCTGCTTGACGAAGCCGTCGAAGCCCGCGCCGAAGACCCAGGCGTACGAGCAGAGCACGTAGAAGATCCCGATCACGATCGCCGAGCCGACGACGGCGCGCGGGACCGTCTTCCGCGGGTTCTTCGCTTCCTCCCCCATCGGCGCCGCCGCCTCGAAGCCGATGAAGGCGAGGATCGCGAAGACCATCCCCTTGAAGACGCCGCTCCAGTCGCCGGCGGCATGGTGCGGGTTGAACGGCTGCACGTTCAGGTCGCCGGCGTTGGAAATCAGCATCCAGATCGAGAGCGCCCCGAAGATCGCGATCTCGAACGCGCCCAGGATCACGCCCGCGGTCGTCGACAGGCGCACGTCGCGGTAGGTAAGCAGGAACACGAAGAGCGTGATCACGAGCACCCAGATCCACCACTGGCCCGTGTAGTTCCACCCGACCTCGCTGCGGAAGACGTCGGTCATCGCCCAGCCGAACTCGAGGTAGAGGAAAGGCGCGACGAGCGGCTCGAAGAGGATGAAGAGCCAGGCGACGAGGAAGCCGGCCCACGGCCCGAGCGACCGCGCGGCGTAGGTGTACATGCCGCCGGCGCTCGGGAAGAGCTTCGCCAGCTGCCCGATCGCGGTCGCGGCGCAGATGCACGCGATCAGGGCGAGGCCGACCGACAGCGGCAGCGCCTGCTGTGAGTACGGCACCGAGATGAAGATCGAGTACGCGACGGCGGCGGCGGGCGCCATGTGCGTGATCGACTGGAACAGCACCTGCCACAGCCCGATCGAGTGTTCCCGCAGGTGGTCGAAGCGACGAGGCTCGCCGACAGTCGCGGCTTCCATCTGGTTCCTCCTTCGTCGGTTCCGCTTCGGCGCGATCCTCTCGCACGGAACGCGGGTGGCGCAACCGCCACGAAGCTACAATGGCCGACCCCGGGGGTGTGCCCGAGCGGCCAAAGGGAACGGGCTGTAAACCCGTCGGCTCAGCCTACGGAGGTTCGAATCCTCCCGCCCCCATCCGCGAGGGCTGCGCCTGGCGTTCCGCAACTGAAGCTTGGCGCACACGCAACCGAGCTGGCCGCAGAAGCCCGGGTGGCCGCCGGGTCGGGACTAGTCGGCAACCGTCTCGATGATCTCCAGCAACTCTTCGCGGCGATAGCCCTGACTGCGAGCGAAGGCGACGAGCTCTCTTGCTCGGGTCACGACTGCGCCGCGCTCGCTTGTTCCGGCGACCGTGATTCCGCGGCCACGTCGGAACTCGAGCAGCCCTTCGTCGCGAAGCAGGCGCATTGCACGGAGGACGGTGTTTCGGTTCACGCCGAGCACCGCGCCGAGATCACGCGCCGGCGGCAGGCGCTCGCCTGGGCGAGCCTCTCCCTCGCCGATCGCACGGCGCAGCTCGGCCGCGACCTGCTCGTGCAGCCCAACCGCCTCGTTGCGATCGATCTTGACCTTGAGCAAGGTGCTAGTGACAATAGCTTCATCTGATGGCAACCGCGACCTTTGTCCTCCACGCGCTGATCAAGGAGGCGCGGCGCCGGGCACTGAAGCGGCGCTGGATGTATGCGGGAGTCTTGGCCCTCCTGGCTGGATCGGCGATCTGGGGCGGGCTGGCGCTCAACGGCGGGAGCGTGGGGGTCGCCGCCCCGCCGGCGCCGCCCGGTTATCACCTCGTTCGTGCCCGCAGCGACGTCCAGCACGCGCTCCTGGCGAGCTCGTATCGGGGCGCGGTAAACGGCTATCCCGCCGGGAAGCTCCGTGCGGCGGAGCGCTCGGAGGTGTGGCTCGACCGCAGGACCGGCCTCGTCCGGACGCGAGGCTGCCGGTTTGGCCGCTGTTCCGACGATGCGTATCGCTGCGTCCCCTACTGCGGTTTCTCGGTGTCACTGCTCGAGCGCTACTGGCCGGTCGACACGACCAAGTTCGTCCGCCGCCCCGGCCTCGGCACCTTCCACGGCCGCCGGGTGATCTGGCTCGGGAAGCTCGAGAACACGTTCACGCCGCGCTACCGCAACGGCGAATGGATCGCTCTCGATCCGCGAACCCACGACGCCATCGCCGACCGCACCTACGGCACGACCGACAAGCCCTTGGGCCAGATCCTCGGTGAGACCTGGGTCGTGAAGCGCTTTCCCGACCTCCCCTCGAACCGGTTCTGGTTCCCCGTCAAGAACAGGGGACTTGACGTTCGTTTCACCCGGCTACAGCCCGTCCCGCTCTACGTCCCCGGCAGCCTGCGGGTTCCCGACCTAGACCACGCCACTCGGATCGTCGTCGGCCGGCTCGCCAGAGCAACCATCTTCGCATCGCCGAGACCCGACGGCTCCTGGCGCCTGTTCGGCGTCGGCGAGAACGGAACCCTCGACGGTGCCCACCGGGTCGACGACCCTCACACGCTGCTGGCCGGCCTCGTACAGGTCGGGCACGGAAGCCTCTTCTCGAGTCGCGCCTACCTGGTCGTCGCCGGAAGCATGTTCGCACGGCGCGACACGAAGCTCTTCGCCGTGTACGCCGACGGCACCCGGCAGCGGATCAGGCTGATCCTTTCCCAGAAGCCGGTCGGCCCGGCGGCGTTCCACTACTACGCGATCGCGCCGACCAAGGACGTTCGAGAACGTCGCATGACAAGCCTCCAGCTAGTTCGAGGATCGCGTGTGCTGTCGCGCGAGATCTGGCTCTCTTACCAGGCCCCGGAGCAGCCGGACCCAGTGGCGCTGAAGGTTGCGCTCCACGTGTTCGATTCTTAGCCCGAACCTCGCTGCTCGCGTCACGGCATCGGCGCGGCGGGCCCGCCGCGTCAACCAAACTTGACGTGACGAGGAGCACGTGATGTTCGGCGTCCGCAATCACACCCGACACGAGCTGGCCGGCGTGGAGCTCGAGGACGGGCAGTCGTTCAACGTACTCACGCTGCGCGCCGGCAAGATCGTGCGGCTACGAGGCCACGCCCATCGCAGCGACGCGCTCGCCGACGCGGGGATCGACGGCTACCGCTGGCGCTGACCGCGCCCTCCTAGCTCTGGAGATCGCTTCCCGGCCAGGTGTCGGGGAGCAGGTAGCCCTCCGGGAACGGGTCGCTCGGGTCGACGAGCACCTGTGTGATCCCTGTGATCCAGGCGCTGCCGCGGATCGCGGGCACGATCGCCGCCCGACCGCCGACCGTGGTCTCCTCCACGATCCGCCCGTCGAAGGTCGTGCCGAGCACCGAGGCATGCGTCAACGTGTCGCCGGCGCCCATCTCGCCCCGCGCGTGCAGCGCCGCCATGCGCGCAGAGAGGCCAGTGCCGGTCGCGGAGCGGTCGAGCCGTCCGGGCGCAACGACGACGGCGTTGCGCGAGACCTGTCCCACGCCCCGCCACGGCTCGGCAATCTGGACGATGCTGACGCCGGCGATCTCCGGGTTCTCCGGATGCACGCACGGAAGCTGCTCGCGCGCCGCGGCCCGGATCCGCTCGCCGGCCTCGCAGAGCTCGCGCGCCTCCTGCGGCTCGAGCGCGAAGCCGAGCGCGGCCGCGTCCGCGATCGCGTACCACATGCCGCCGAACGCGACGTCCACCGTGAGCGAGCCGAGCCCGTCGACCTCGAGCGGCGCGTCGAGCCGGTCGGCGAAAGACGGCACGTTCGTCAGCTCGACGCTCTCGCACTTGCCGTCCTTGCAACGCGCGGCGACCTCGACCAGGCCGGCGGGCGCCTCCAACCGCAGCGTCGTTTCCGGCTCCCGCAGCTCGACCATCCCGGTCTCGAGCAGCACGGTGGCGACGCAGATCGCGTTCGAGCCCGACATCGGCGGGTACTCGGTCGGCTCCATCACGATGAAGCCGGCGTCGCAGCCGTCCCTCGTCGCCGGCACGATCAGGTTCGCGTGCTGTGCGACGCTGCCGCGCGGCTCCCGCAGCAGCAGCAGCCGCAGCGAGTCGTCGCGCGCGAGCGCCTGCATCTGCTCGAAGACGGTCGCGCCCGGCGGCGGGAGCACGCCGCCGACGACGACGTTCCCGACCTCGCCGCCGGCGTGGCAGCCGACGATGGTGATCGCTCGCCCGGCGCGCATCGGGCGACTCTACGCGGAGACAATCCGGCTATGCGAATCGTGCCCTGGATGCAGCCGCTCTTCCGCGACCGGGCGGCCGCCGGACGTGTGCTGGCGGAGGCCGTGCCGCGCTGCGACGTCGTCGTGGGCGTCGCCCGAGGCGGCGTCGCGGTGGCGGCCGAGGTCGCGCGGCAGCTCGGCGTCCCGCTGACCGCGGTGGACGTCGAGCGCGTCGATGCCGCCGGCCGCCGCCTCGGCGCGACGACCGCGGACGGCCCGCCGTTCCTGCTCGTGGCGGAAGACGAGGTCGAGGCACCGCTCGCCCGTGCGCGGCTCGAGGCAGCGCGGCTGGAGGAGCGGCTCGGGCACCACCAGCTGCCGGTCGAGGGGCGCGAGACGCTCCTCGTCGACGATGGGGCGATCACCGGCCTAACGCTCGCCGCCGCCTGTGTCTGGGCGCGAGCCGCGCGCGCATCCCGCGTCGGCGCCGCGGTGCCCGTCGCGCACGTCGACGGCCTGCGCCGCCTCGCCGCGGTGGCGGACGAGATCGTCTGCCCGCACCCGCTCGACCAGATCGCGGTCGTCGGCCAGGCCTACGACAGCTTCGACCCGCTCGACGAATGGTACGTCGGTGCGCTGCTAGCCGAGCGGTAGCAGCGCGCCCTCGAGCTCGAGCAGGAAGCGCTTGACGTGCAGGCCGCCGCCGAAGCCGGTGAGGGAGCCGTCGGCTCCGATCACGCGGTGGCAGGGCAGGACGATCGGCAGCGGGTTCGACCCGTTCGCCGCGCCGACAGCGCGAGCCTTGTCGCTGCCGAGGCCGAGCCGGCGCGCCTGCTCGCCGTAGCTGACCGTCTGCCCGTACGGAATCGTCGCGAGCGCGAGCCAGCACTCGCGCTGGAACTCCGTCCCGTGCAGCTCGAGCGGCAGGTCAAAGTCGAGGAGCTCGCCGTCGAAGTAGGCCTCGAGCTGCCGCGCCGCCTCGTCGAGCACAGGCGAGCTGCCCTCCGGCCTTACGCGCGCTCCGTCGAACCAGACGCTCTGCAGCGCCGAGTCGGAGGCGACGAGCGCGAGCGGCCCAGTCGGAGTGTCGACAATCCTTCGCGGCATGTCGTGAATGTAGAACGCGGCCCGGAGGCAGCTCGTGAGATCGCGCCTACAATGGCCGGGCTGCCCTCTTAGCTCAGTTGGTAGAGCACCTCCATGGTAAGGAGGGGGTCGACGGTTCGAGTCCGTCAGAGGGCTTCACGGAACGCCCTGCAAAACGGCTACTTGAGTTGTCTCAGTGGGAAACGACTGTCACGCGCGGGCACTCGCGGGCGCTACCTGGTGTTCCCTCGTCAGGCGTATCGGCAGGTGGTATTCGGCTGATCAAGCTCATCCGAACCGACTTGACCCCCTCTGTACCACGCAGGGACCTCGCCGAATCGGCGCGGCACATCGAAATGAGTGGAAATGGGGACGCCGGCGTCTGCGGCACGGCGGGGACAGCTTCGGAGAGAACCGGTGCGTCCGTCGTCGGCGCTCAACCTAAGCGTCGCGTTCGGCGAGAGCGACGCGCACGCCAGAACAGTCCCCTTATGTAGACGCGCGCGAGGCACGCTCGCGCGGTCGTGGGTAGGAGCTTGCGTCATGCCCCTTTCGCGACGATGCAGCTATGGCGATCTATCTCGCCCTCGGGGACAGCATCTCGATCGACAAGTACACCGGCGTGCCTGGTGGCGGAGCGGCGTCGCAGCTCGCGCGCAAGCTCGGCCTCGACCTCATCGACCTCTCACGCGACGGCAACACGACGCAGGGCGTGCTTGCCGACCTCGCTCGAGCACCGACGAGCACAGATGTCGTCACGCTCACCGCGGGCGGCAACGACCTCCTCGGCGGCGACTCACCGCGCGCGATCCTGCGCCGGCTTGACCAGATCACGCAGCGGCTGCAGCCGCTCGGCGCGCGTGTGATCGTGAACACCGTCTACGACCCGAGCGACGGCGATAACGCCATTGGACGCCGCGAGCTCGGTCTCTCGCGGGTGGCGACGGTCGAGCTCCGACGACGCCTGAACGCACTCAACGGCGGCATCGCAAAGCTGGCCCGCGAGCGCGGCCTTCTGCTCGCCGATCTCGAGCGGCTCTGCCACGGGCATGGCCTTGCATCGGACGAGCCGTGGTTCGTTCAGGTAATCGAGCCGAACCTCGCTGCTGCAACCGCGATCGCCGAGCTTTGGCACGAGCTGTTGAGCTCATAGGTCCGCCAGATCCAGGAACTGCGCCCCTCAGATTCCGGGTCGCCGCGCAGGCGCACGGGCCTGGGCGGCGTGACGTTCCCGCCGAGCGTCTGAGCTAGGGCGGAGCATCGTCCAGGGCTTCGCGGAGCGCCTCCTGCAAGAGGGCCAGGTCTGTCCGGAAGCCGCCGCTCCTCAGGAGCTCGGCCAGCTCGCGCGCCTCGGCCCGGCTGAGGGCGACCGTCGTTTGCGTACGCAGACCGCGGTCGAGCAACAGCGACAGGTCGCGTCTCGCGCTCGACCGCCCTGCCTGGGCCGCAGCGGCGGCGCGAAGCTCTTCCGCCTCGCGCTCGGAGAGCGTGACCAGTTTCCCGATGACATCGAGCTTCACCACCAGCGGCGCAGGATGCCTGACCGTGCGAGCATCCAGAGCGATGGCTTCTTCGGTCGGGACGAGCGCGATCGAGCTCTACTGGTTGCCACTCGGGGCCGGCGGCCACTCGGTCCGCCTCAACGGGCGGATCTTCGAGTGGGTTGCGGCGCGGATCGAGCACCGTGACCGCTGCGACCTCTACCACTCGGCACTCGAGGTACGCGGCCGGGAGGGGCGCTTCGTCATCGAGCAGGCGCCGGCCTGGAGCGAGGGCGGCGAGCGCGGCGTTGTCGCAGTGGGTTCAGTCGGGACACGCGCGGCGGGCCGGGTTCAACTGTTTCGCTACGAGATTCGGCGTTGGCGTGACGGGGTTATCCCGGACGTCGCCGAGGCGGTCGAAAGCCCGCGTCGGCTCAGTGACGACGCCGACTGTGCTCGGCGGCTGCTCGAGCTTGTGCCCCAGGTGCCGACGCCGGTCTGGGGTCGCGACGAACTCCACACCGGCGAGATGTGGAACTCGAACTCGCTCATTTCATGGCTGATCGCCCGCAGCGGCCTCGACGTCGATTCGGTCCCACGTCCGACCGGCGGACGCGCGCCGGGTTGGCGAGCCGGCATCGTCGTCGCGCACCGCGAGCAAGCGATAGCTGCGCCGGCGACGACCGCTGGGTCGGGATGAAGAAAGACGTTCGCGAGTTCATCCGCCGGCTCGAAGCCGTCGGGCTCACGGTCGAGTCCACGCCGGGCCACTACCGCGTCCTGCGCGACGGCAAGCCGCTCCGCAAGGCGAACGGGATGCCGTTCATGCTGCCGTTCTCTCCCGACACGATCCGCTGGCGTCGAGCGGCGATCGTCGAGCTCTGCAAGCTCGGCATCGATCTGTAGCACGAGCCGAGAAAACGCCGAAGCCTGCCGACCTTGCGGTCACCGGGCCTCGACGGCGAGACGTTCTCACCGGCGTCTGCCCTTGTCAAGCCGCAGGCGCTGTTCGCTCCTCGACAACAGCCGATTCTTTCGCTCGAGAGATTCGGTTAGAGGCGCCATGACGCGACCCGCGGTGGCGTCAGGCGCTCTTTCGGTCGAGGTACTGCAGGAGCTCGTGTGCCGCCAGCTCGATCTCCTTGTGCCGCCACTCCGCGGCCCGGTAGTGGCAGGCGATTAGCCCCATGCGGTGCAGGCGGCGGAACTCGCCGTAGACGAAGGCGTAGCGCGCCTTCGTCTCCTCCGGTGCGCCCTCGGTAAGACCGAGATGCCAGGCGGCATACTCCTCCCAGGAGTGCGTCTTCAGGAACGCGTTCTGCTCCTTTGCGCGGGGCTGAACGTTCTGCCAACGCGAGCGGAGCACGTACTGCCGTGCGTCGATCAGCTGCTTCGCGTGCTTGACCGCGTCTTGGTTCACCGTGTAGTCGGGCACGCGCGCATTCTCACCGACTGCGCGTCAGCGACTGCTCCCTTTCCCGATAGGACCAGCGGCCCTTCGTCGGCGCGCCCTCAGTGCACGAACGCGTTCAAGCTCTGGTCGACGACCTGGATCGTGTCCTCGAGTAGTTCGTCCTGCGGCGGCAGCGCCCCGAGGGTCTTGACCGCCTCAAGCGCCTTGTAGATCAGTCCAAGTTCGTCGAATGTGAGCCGGACCTCCCGCTCGCCGTTCCGAGGCGGAACTGGGTCTAGCCTGGCACGCATGCGGTCGGCGCCGGCAGGGCCGATGTGTGCAAGTGCCTTCGCCACAAACAGCAACGGCAAGGCGAGCCACGTCCAGAGCAAGATCACGCCGTGGTACGCCGTCTGGAGGACGATCGCTAGGACGAGGGTCACCAGCGCGACGCCAAGAGCGGCGAACATTGCTGCCCTGTGCCGCAGCCCCATATCGAGCGTGTCTTCGGCGGGATCCTCCGGCCAGAGATTGACGACTCTGTCAACCGAGCTATGCACCGGATCGTGAGCTATGGCGTTCATTGGATCCTCCTTTCGTCGTGCTCCGATCGTGCACTCCCGCGCCGGCGACGACTACGAGGCGAACTTCGGGTCTCTTGCGGGAAAACCGAGGCTGCTACGCGGGGCCGATCAGACCGTTCGCGAGGGCGTAGTTCACGAGCTGCGCTCGGGTATCGAAGTGGAGCTTGCGCATGATGCTCGCTCGGTGCATCTCGGTCGTGCGGGTTGAGATGAAGAGTTCCTTCGCGATCTCCTGGTTCGTGTGG